>Ga0114903_1000742_pt1 | contig 16111 bp, 18 predicted proteins | sample MalvirDeepMed_s2_FD_87289 | JGI IMG/M metagenome (GOLD analysis project Ga0114903, IMG submission 87289) | Marine viral communities from the Global Malaspina Expedition - Malaspina viral metaG DeepMed_s2 | ecosystem: Environmental > Aquatic > Marine > Oceanic | place: Mediterranean Sea... | reverse complement strand
GATTAGGGGAGTTTTTGGTTCTCAGGTCTGGCTTCCGCCCCTATCTCTGTGACCATGGCATCGCAAGAAATCGAAGCATTGAGTTCAGCGCTCGCCCGGCTTCCCGGGCTCGGTCCGCGTTCGGCGCGGCGCGCGGTGCTGCATCTGGTCAAGAAGCGCGAGACCGCGCTGCCCGCGCTGCTCGATGCGCTGCTCGCCGTGCAGAATACGCTGGAGGAATGCCGCATCTGCGGCAATGTCGACACGCAAGACCCCTGCGGCATCTGCTCCGACCCGAAGCGCGATGCGAAGTCGATCTGCGTGGTCGAGGATGTCGCCGACCTGTGGGCGCTCGACCGGGCGAAGCTGTTCTCGGGCACGTTCCACGTACTCGGCGGGCGGCTCTCCGCGCTCGACGGCGTGCGACCCGAAGACCTCGCGATCCCCGGCCTTCTCGCGCGGGTCGAGGCGGGCGGGGTGGACGAGATCGTACTGGCGATGAACGCCACGCTGGAGGGCCAGACCACCGCACATTACCTCGCCGAAAAGCTGGAGGATTTTCCCGTCCGCATCACCCAGCTGGCGCATGGCCTGCCGGTTGGCGGCGAACTCGACTATCTCGACGAGGGAACGCTGGCGCAGGCTTTGCGCGCGCGGCGACCGATGGGCTGACAACCCCACCCCGCTGCGACTAGCGAACCTGGCGGTTCGGCAAGTCTCGCTCCCCTCCCGCATGCGGGAGGGGTTGGGGGTGGGCAAACCCGCGCTTGCGATGTCGCGAACCGCACCCTAATTCGTGGTCATGGCTATCCGCGAAATCCTCGAAGTGCCGGACCCCCGGCTGAAAACCGTGTCCGAACCTGTCTCAAAAGACGAGTTCGACGACGATCTGCGTACGCTGATCGATGACATGTTCGAAACGATGTACGCCGCGCACGGCATCGGCCTCGCCGCGATCCAGGTCGGCGTGCCCAAGCGCATCCTCGTGATCGATTTGCAGCCCGAAGACCCGGACGCCGAGCCGATCGAGTGCGACCATGACGGGCACAGCCACACGCACCCGGCGACCAAGAAAGAGCCGCGGGTGTTCATCAACCCCGAAATCCTCGATCCGGCGGAAGAGCTTTCGACCTATCAGGAAGGCTGCCTCTCGGTGCCCGAGATCTACGCCGACGTCGATCGCCCGGCGACCTGCACGGTGCGCTGGCAGGATCTCGACGGGAACGAGCACACCGAAGCGCTGGAAGGCATGATGGCGACCTGCATCCAGCACGAGATGGACCATCTCGAAGGCATTCTGTTCATCGACCATCTCAGCCGCCTCAAGCGCAGCATGGCGCTCAAGAAGCTGAAAAAGCTGCGCGTCGCAGCCTGAATTGATGCGAGCCTGCACGTGGCAGGCTCGCACCCGAAAGCGGCGGCTCTTAAGCCGCTGCGACCATGCCCTGCAGGGCCTTCACGCAGTCTTCCATGCATTCGCGGCACATTGTCTCGCAGCGCTTGCAGTGCGGGTTGGCATGCTTCGCGCATTCTTCGGCGCAGACCTTGCACGCGAGGATGCACGCTTCGAGCAGCGACTTGATCACCGCCGTGTTGCCGTGCGTGCGCCGCGCTGCGACCGTGCTGACCGCCTGACAGATATCCGAGCAGTCCGAGCATTTGCGGATGCATTCGGACATGTCGCCCTGTTCCGAATTGCACGCATCGGCGCAGGAATTGCAGATCGCCGCGCAATACATCGCGTGCTTGATCGCTTCGCCCAGCTGGTCGTTGTAATCGGCACCCACCTGCGGGTGCTCGCTGATCATTTCCTTGATCGACATCGGGTTTTTCTCCTTTTTCATTAAAGGAGCGGAAGGGGCGGGGGATAGTTCCCGAGCCGACTTGGCGCGCGTACCCGTTCCAGCTATGTTCCGACTTATGGAACTTGCAATTCTGGGTGTCGTGGCGCTGCTCATCGGGCTGGGCGTAGGTTGGTTCATCGGCGGAAGGCCGGCGGCGGATTTGAAGGTCCGGCTGGCCGATAGCGAGCGCGAAGCGAAGGAGATCGATGCCAAGTATTTGCGCGCTTACGCCGAGTTGGAGGCGGCGCGCGAGAAGGGGGCGCGGGTCGATACGCTGGAGGCCGAGCTGAAGGAAACGCGCGCGCGGCACGAAGCCGTGCAGGAAGAGCTGCGGCGGGCCAATGGCGCGCTGTCCTCCGAATTGGCGACGCTCAAGGAAAAGACCGCCAATTTCGACGAACAGAAGCGCCTGCTGGTCGAGGCGCGCGAAGAATTGCTCAAGGAATTCCAGAACACCGGATCGGCGGTGCTGAACAAGGCGCAGGAATCTTTCCTCGAACGGGCGAACGAGCGGTTCGGGCATTCGGAAAAATCATCCGAAGAGAAAATCCGCGCGCTGCTCGCGCCGGTTGGCGACCGGCTCAAGAAATACGAGGATCAGGTCGCCGCGCTGGAGGAAAAGCGGACCAACGCCTTTTCCTCGCTCGCCTCGCAGATCGAGCAGATGCGACTGGGGCAGGAAGAGGTCCGGCGCGAGGCGCAGCGGCTCGGCAATTCGCTGACCAACGCGCCCAAGGCCCGCGGGCGATGGGGCGAGCGGGCGTTGCAGAATGTGCTGGAACAGTGCGGCCTTTCCGAACACACCGACTTCATGCTCGAACAGTCGCTGGAGACGGATGAGGGCAGGCTGCGGCCTGACGCGATCGTCAACGTGCCCGGCGCCAAGAAGCTTGTGATCGACGCCAAGGTCTCGCTCAATGCCTATCAGGCTGCGTTCGAGGCTGAGGACGAAGATGAGCGCAAGCGCCATCTGGATCTGCATGCCAAGTCGATGCGCGGCCATGTCCAGACGCTGGGTTCGAAGAGCTACCAGAGCCAGTTCGACGACGCGCCCGACTATGTGGTGATGTTTGTGCCAGGCGAGCATTTCGTCGCCGCCGCGCTCGATGCCGATCCGGAGTTGTGGGATTTTGCCTTCCGCAACAAGGTCTTGCTCGCCACTCCTACGAACCTCGTCGCGATTGCGCGGACCGTGGCGCAGGTCTGGCGACAGGACACGATCGCCAAGGAAGCGATGGAAATCGGCAAGGCGGGGGCGGAACTCTACGACCGGCTCGCCATCGCCGCCGAACATATGAAGCGGGTCGGCGGCGGGCTCGAAAGCGCGGTCAAGAACTACAACAAGTTCGTCGGCAGCTTCGAGCGCAACGTGCTCTCCGCCGGGCGTCGCCTGTCCGAAAAAGGCATCGAGATCGGCAAGCGCGAGATCGAGGAAATCCCGCAGATCGCGGAGACGCCGACCTACACCTCCGATGACGTTGCTGCTATCGAAAGTGAAGGGTCGCCCGACAAACTGGAGAATGCGCGCCACGCGGCTGAGTAGCTGGCGCGCGCCCCGGAGGGAGGCGAGAATGCGCAGCAGGTTGATACTCGGCACTCTGGTGGTGGGTCTGGTGGCCGCGCCAGTCGGTACGAACGCGACTTCGGCCACGCAACCAGATGCCGGGCCGCTCGCTCCCCGCGACGAATGCGAGGATTTGCCCGGCTACGCCGAGTTCAGACGCCAGCTCGATGACGCGATTACACTGCGCGACGCCGATGCCTTGCTGGCGCTCGCCGATGAAAGCGTGACGCTCGATTTCGGCGGGGGGATGGGGGTAGTCGAGTGGCGCGATCGGCTCGACGCAGGCGAATACCAGGGGTGGAGCGACCTTGCCGACACCGTGAACCTGGGCTGCGGCGTCAACGAGAACCTCGACGGCGATGCCGAGGACGCGGGCTATATCGCCTTCCCATGGTACTTTCCCAAGTCCATCGGCGAAGATCCGTTCGAAACGGTGATCGTGATGGGCGTCGACGTGCCACTACGCCAATCGCCGTCGCATGATGCGAAGATCCTGAGACGGATAAGCTGGGACTGGGCGCTGGTCCGCTATGACGAAGGCGACGACGATGAGACCGGCTATTGGCCGGTAACCACGCAGCAGGGCGTCTCCGGCTATGTCTCCGAGCATGCCCTGCGCAGCATCGTCGACTACCGCCTCGTGGCGAACCGCCAAGATGGCAGGTGGAAGATCACGGCTTTTGTCGCCGGGGATTGACCGGCGCGGCCGGTGCGTACTGCGCGATCTTCCGGCCGGAATATGACGAATTTTCGAAACGGATTGCTCCAAAAGTGTCGCATTTTGGGGAAATAGCCGAACGAGCGCTTCCCTTTTTGTAATGATTCTGTCACATTCCGAAGATGGAAGTTACCCAGATCAAGGGCGGTCACACCGTCACCGCATTCGACGACGAGATCGCCGAAATCGCGATCGCCATCAACGCGATGTCGCAAGCCGCGACGCATGCGCTCGACGCATCGATGGATGCGCTCGTCAGTTCGGACCAGGCCCGCGCGAAGGAACTGATCGCGCAGGATCTGCGGCTCGATGCCCTCGAGAGCGAGCTGGAGCGTAAAGTGACGCGCTGCATCGCGCTGCGTGCGCCCGTGGCCGACGATCTGCGCTATCTGATGATGGCGATCCGGATCGGCGCGATGCTCGAACGCTCTGGCGATCACGCGAAGAACATGGCAAAACGAACCGGTACGATCGATCTGCGGGCCTCGGCCCCGCTGATGCAGAAGCTGCGCGAGATGAGCCGGCTCGGATCGTCGATGCTCGCGCAGTCGGTCGACTGCTTCAACCGGGGCGAGGCTGCGCTGGCGGTCGTCGTGCGTGATCGCGACGTCCAGCTGAACGCACAATTCGACGAATTTACCGAGCTTGTTGCCCGCGCGATGCGCGACGATGAAGCCTTCGTTCCCGATGGGGTGCAGTTGCTCTTCATCTCCAAGCAGCTCGAACGCGTGGGCGATTATGCAAAGAAGATCGCAGATAGTGTGAACTACATCGTCACCGGCGAATATCTGGCGGCCTGAGCAGGTCGGTGGTGCTACGCCCCCGGCTGTGTTGCGGAGGCGCCTATTCGATCGAAGCGAGCACCTCGTAAGAAAGCACCGCGGCGGCGACCGCCGCGTTGAGGCTGTCCGCGCGGCCCTTCATCGGCATCGTCACGCGAAGGTCGCAGGCGTCCTCGTAGGCTTGGGGGAGGCCTTGCGACTCGTTGCCTACCAGAACGAAGCACGGGGCGGCATAGGGCGCGCCGCGATAGGGAACGGCGTCACGTAGCGAGGCCGCCACCAGCTGCGCGCCTTCGTGCGCGCGCAACCACGGCACAAAATCCTCCCACCGCGTGCGGGCCAGCTGCTGGGTGAAGATCGCGCCCATGCTCGCGCGGACAGCCTCGACACCGAAGGGGTCCGCGCAATCGTCGATCAGGATCAGGCCGCCTGCGCCAACCGCGTCGCCCGTGCGAAGCATGGTGCCGAGGTTGCCGGGGTCGCGCAGCGCCTGCGCGACGAGCCAGATCGGCGCGGCCTTGCGGTCGATCGCGTCGAGCCCGGTGTCCCATTCGACAAAAGCGCCCGCGACGCCCTGCGGATTGTCCTTGCCGGTGATCTTGCTGAGGATCGCGGGCGTCGTCTCGATGACTTCGCCGCCCGTTTCCTCCACCGCGCGCTCGAGCGCATCGAGCAGCGGATGCGGATCGCGCCTTTCCGCCATCACGAGCGTTTCGGGCACGCGCCCGCTCTCGCGCGCATCGGTCAGCAGGCGCAGCCCTTCGGCGAGGAACCGGCGTTCGCGCTGGCGGTGTTTCTTCTCGCGCAGGCTCCGCAAGGCCTTGATCGCGGGATTGGAAAAGCTGGTGATGGAGCGGCGCGGCATGGGGCAGGTGGACCGGGCGCAGCCCTATTCTTCGCCGAAGCCGGTTTCGACCAGCTCCGCCAGTTCGGCCATCGCGGCAGGCGCATCCTCGCCTTCGACGATCAGGGTGATTTCATCGCCGCGCGCCGCGCCGAGCATCATCAGGTCGAGGATCGAGCGCCCATCCACCACGCGCTCGCCCTTGGCGACCCGGATTTCGGTCGTCTCCGGCCAGCGGCTCGCCAGTTCGACCAGCTTGGCACTGGCCCGGGCGTGCAGGCCGCGTTCGTTGACGATGGTGATGGCCCTGCGCTCGCCGCTCATTCGCCCGCACTCTTCATTTCTTCGCTCGGCCGGGCGAGGAATTCGGATGCGATGGTGATGTAGTTGCGGCCTGCATCGCGCGCTGCGCGCACCGCATCGGCTACGTTCATGTCCTTGCGCGCCCGCGCCAGGCGGATCAGCATCGGCAGGTTGATTCCTGCGATCACCTCTACCCGGCCTTCGTCGAGCAGCGAGATCGCGAGATTGGAAGGGGTGCCGCCGAACAGGTCGGTCAGCACGATGACGCCGTGGCCCTGGTCGACCTCGGCGATCTTCTGGCTGATTTCTTCGCGGCGGCCCTCGGCGTCGTCCTGCGGGCCGATGCACACGGACGCGATCGACTCCTGCGGGCCGACGACGTGTTCCATCGCGGACACGAACTCACGAGCGAGCTGCCCATGGGTTACCAGAATGAGGCCAATCATGGGCGAGGTGTCTAAATCGACTTTCGCTCAACACAAGGGGCAACCGCCGATCAGGCGGTTTGCATCTCGACCATATCGGCTGCGCGGCTGCCGAGGTTGCGATGCGTGACGGTGGGCGCAAAGCCCGTTTCGCATAGGGCCTGGGCCATCCTTTGCGCCGTGTAGACCGAGCGGTGGCGCCCCCCGGTGCAGCCGAAAGCAATGTGGACATAACTCTTTCCCTGCGCCTGATAGCGCGGCAGCAGGTCGATCAGGAGGTCGCGGATGCGGCCGAAAGTTTCCTCGAAACCGTCGGTCTGCTGCAGGAAGCTGGCGACGGGTTCGTCCAGTCCGGTCTGTTCGCGCAAGTCCGGATGCCAATGCGGATTGTCGAGAAACCGCATGTCGAACACCAGATCGGCGAGCGGCGGCATCCCGCGCGCGAACCCGAAACTGCTAACCGTGATCGCCAGTTCGCCCGCATTCTGGGTTTCGAAATTCTGGCGGACGAACTGCTGCAACTCGTTGGTCGCCAGCTCGCTGGTGTCGATCAGCATATCCGCCCAGCGCCGCAGCGGCTCGAGCAGATCGCGTTCGGCGCGGATGCCGTCGATCGCGGTGCGGCCATTGGCCAGCGGATGGCGCCGCCGGGTTTCGTTATAGCGCCGCTCAAGCTCGCTGTTGTTGCAATCGATGAACTGGGTTGTCACCTCCAGATCGTCGCGCTTGGTGAGGTCTTTGGCGATCGCGACGATCGCGGAAGGGTCGAAGCCGCGAGTCCGGGAATCGAAGCCGATCGCCAGCGGCGTGCGCTCGTCGCCTGCCAGCACCTCTTCCACCAGCGGGCGCAGCAGTCGGATGGGGAAGTTGTCGACCGCTTCCCACCCGAGGTCTTCGAGCACGCGCAGACTGGTCGTCTTGCCCGCGCCCGACATTCCGGTGACCAGCATGATTTTCTGCGGCGTGCTCAATCCCATGCGCTCCATCTCGAAGACGTGTTGAGGCCATGATCCATCACCTGTGCCAAACGCAAGGTCGAACCGCTGGGCGAGACGCGCTCAAACACCGTTCGCACTGTCGTCGCGCAGGGCGGGCAGATCGAGCACGAGACAAGCGCCTTCCCCGCCATCGGGTCGGTCGTGGACGCTGAGCATGCCGCCATGGGCCTCGGCAATGGTGCGCCCGATGGCGAGACCCAGGCCGCTGTGGTTGCCGAACCCTTCGGTCTCGGGCCGGTCGGAATGGAACCGCTCGAAAACCTTGTCGCGCGAATCGGGCGCGATGCCGGGGCCTTCGTCCATCACCATCGTGACGAGTGCGTCGCGATCATGCGCGATCGTGACCCGCACCGTGCCTTTCTCGGGCGAGAATGACACCGCATTATCCAGCAGATTGTCGATCACGCGTTCCAGCCGTTCGGGCACGCCCATCGTCCAGGCAGCCTTGGCTGCATGATCGAAGACGACCGAGCGTCCCTGGTCGATCCCGCGGTTGCGGCGCCGCTCTATGATGTTGGCGATTAACGCGATCAGATCGACCGGTTCGAAGGTCGCGCGCGACAGTTCCGCGTCGATCCGGCTGGCGTCGGAGATTTCGGTCACCAGCCGGTCGATCCGACGCACGTCGTGGGTCGCGATATCGAGCAGCTGGGCGCGCAGTTCGGGATCGTCCACGTGGCTGAGCGATTCGGTCGCGCTGCGCAAGGATGCGAGCGGGTTCTTGATCTCGTGCGCGACATCGGCGGCGAAATGTTCGACCGCGTCGATCCGGTGGCGCAGCGCGTCGGTCATGTCGGCGACCGCGCGGGCGAGCATGCCGATCTCGTCCTGCCGATCGGGCAGGCGCGGCACCTGCACCTCGCGCTCGCGCCCAAGTCGCACGCGCTGGGCGGCCTTGGAAAGCGTTTGAAGGGGCGAGACGATCGTGCGGGCAAGGAACAGGGACAGCATGATCGAGGCGAGGAGGGCGAAGAACACGCCGGTGCCCAGCGTGGAGCGCGCATTGCGGACCGATTCGGTGATGTCGATCGCATTGCGCGTGGTCAGCAGCGTGGCGCCTTGCAGGCCGACCGGGGCGGCGGCGGTGATGACGGGGGTGCGGTCCGCTGCCTGACGCAGCTCGATCTGCGAAATGCCCAGCTCGCGTGCGCGCTGCAACTCGGGCCACGAATCGGCGATATTCGATTCCGGCTCGATATAACGCGGTACGGGCTGCGCGCTGACCACCGTATCCACGATCTGGTCGAGGAACCGGGCGAAGCGCAGTTCGAACGGATCGTCGGTCGGGTCGTCGAGGGTGAAGGTCGGCTCGCCCAGCTGAAAGCTGTCCGCGATCAACTGGCCTTCGGGATCGAACAGGCGCAGCCGCATATCCTGTTCCTTGCCGATCTGGAGCAGCAGGGCGTCCTGCCGCGCGCGGGTCGCGCCCGCGAGCGCCTCGGCGGTGATCTGCGCTTCGATCCGGGCGAGCTTGTAGCGTTCGTCGAGCAATTGCGCGCGGTAGGAATCGAGATAGACGATGCCACCGCCGAGCAGTGCAAGCGGCAGGATGTTGACCGCGAGAATGCGCGCGGTGAGCGAGATGCGGGAGAGAAAGCCGACCCGCTCCAATGGGCGGGCGATCCGCCGCACGCGGCCCGGCTCACCTGCCATGGTTGTCACTTGCCATGGTCAGCCTCCCATCCGTCAGCCGTCGCTGAAGCTGTAGCCTGCGCCGTAAAGGGTCTCGATCGCACCGAAGCTGGAATCCACCTGGCGGAACTTGCGCCGCATGCGCTTGATATGGCTGTCGACCGTGCGATCGTCGACGAAGACGTCGTCGGGATAGGCGGCATCCATCAGCTGGTTGCGGCTCTTGATCACGCCGGGGCGATGGGCGAGCGCCTCCAGCAGGAGGAATTCGGTGACCGTCAGCGATACGGCACGGCCGTCCCACGTAACCTGATGCCGGGCCGGATCCATCGTCAGCCGACCGCGGCTGAAACTTTCGCGCGAGGGGCCGGCCTCCTCGGTCGCCTCGCGCTCTTCCGGAGTGCCATCCTCGACACCCCTGCGGCGCAGGATCGCGCGAATGCGGGCAACCAGCAGGCGGAGCGAGAAGGGCTTGGAGATATAATCGTCCGCGCCCATTTCGAACCCGGCTTCCTCATCTCGTTCGTCGTCCTTGCTGGTGAGGAAGATGACGGGGAGGGGGGAACGCTCGCGCAGCTTGGCGAGCAGTTCCATCCCGTCCATGCGCGGCATCTTGATGTCGAACACGGCCAGGTCGGGCGGATTCTCGGTCAGTGCGCGAAGCGCCGTCTCGCCATCGGAATAGACGCGCGTCTCGAACCCTTCGGCCTGCAATGCGATCGAAACCGTGGTCAGGATGTTGCGATCGTCGTCCACCAGCGCGATCACACGCCGGTCGGTGCGGCGCAGCGGAGACTGCGAGGGCGGAAGGGGTTCGCTGGTGTCGGTCGTCGGTTCCATGGGGTCCAGTACGGTCAAGCGGTTGCTGCGCCATCAAAGTAGCGTGTGTGTGGCCTACTCACAACGCATCGCGGCCCGATGTTGCACCATTTGCTGCATGGGGCTCGCACCAATTTGACGGAGCGCGTCGGCCCGCTTATGCGCTGCTCGCAAGAAGCCATGTATACGTATGTGTGGTTCTTGTCCGATCCGGTTCTCCGGACGCTTGCTCAGAACATCACGTTTGAAGTCAGGAGATTGGCGAAAGTGCCTGTATCTTTGTCCCACAGTCTGGCGGACCAGGGCATCGAAACCGATGCCACCGTCCACGCCAATCTCGATAGCGCCTCGCTTACTCAAGCAGCGCTGAACAATGGCGAGGGCAAGCGCGCCAAGCACGGGCCGCTGGTGGTCGAGACCGGCAAGCACACCGGGCGCAGCGCGAAGGACAAGTTCATCGTCCGCAACGCCGAGACCGAGGATACGGTCTGGTGGGACAACAATGCCTCGATGACGCCCGAGCACTTTGCTGCGCTGAAGGAAGATTTCCTCGCGGCGGTGAAGGGCAAGGATACGCTCTACGTCGCGGACCTCTTCGGCGGATCGCAGCCCGAGCACCGGGTGAAGGTGCGCGTCGTCAACGAACTCGCGTGGCATAACCAGTTCATCCGCACGCTGCTGGTGCGTCCGACGCAGGACGAGCTGAACGGCTTCGTCCCCGAATACACGATCATCGATCTGCCCAGCTTCAAGGCCGACCCCGAACGCCACGGCTGCCGCAGCGAGACGGTGATTGCAGTGAACCTCGAAGAAAAGCTGATCCTCATCGGCGGCACGAAATATGCCGGCGAGATGAAAAAGAGCGTCTTCGGCGTGCTCAACTACCTGCTGCCGCCCAAGGGCGTGATGCCGATGCATTGCAGCGCCAATATCGGCCCCGACGGCAAGAGCGCGGTGTTCTTCGGACTTTCGGGCACGGGGAAGACGACGCTGTCGGCCGATGCCAGCCGCACGCTGATCGGTGACGACGAGCATGGCTGGTCGGACACGGCGGTCTTCAATTTCGAAGGCGGCTGCTATGCGAAGATGATCCGCCTCAACCCCGAGGCCGAGCCGGAAATCTACGCCACCACGAAGATGGAGGGCACGGTCCTCGAAAACGTGGTGATGGACGAGAACGGCGAGATCGACCTCGACGACAATTCGCTCGCCGAGAATACGCGTGGCGCCTATCCGCTCAGTTCGATCCCGAACACCTCGGCCGAGAATATGGGCCCGCCGCCCAGCACCGTCATCATGCTGACCGCCGATGCTTTTGGCGTCCTGCCCCCGATCGCGCGGCTGACGCCCGATCAGGCGATGTATCACTTCCTCTCGGGCTATACCGCCAAGGTTGCAGGCACCGAGATCGGCGTGACCGAGCCCGAGGCGACCTTCAGCACCTGCTTCGGCGCGCCTTTCATGCCGCGTCACCCCAGCGTGTACGGCAACCTGCTGAAGAAGCGGATTGCCGAGGGCGGGGCGCAGTGCTGGCTCGTCAACACCGGCTGGACCGGCGGCAAGTACGGTACCGGCCACCGCATGCCGATCAAGGCGACCCGCGCGCTGCTCAATGCGGCGCTGGATGGATCGCTGAACGACGCCGAATTCCGTACGGACGAGAATTTCGGTTTCGAAGTTCCCGTCAGCGTTTCGGGCGTCGACAGCGCGATCCTCGATCCGCGCTCGACCTGGGACGATAAGCAGGAGTATGACGCGACCGCGCACAAGCTGGTCCAGCTGTTCGTCGACAATTTCGAGCCCTTCGCCGCGCATGTCGATCAGGGCGTGCGCGACGCCGCGCCGCGGTTGATGCCGCAGGACGCATAAGGCCAACGATCTTCCCGGTTGGAGAGGAGGGGCCCCGCACGGTGAAAGCCGGAGCGGGGCCCTGATAATTTCGGGCCTCGCGCCGGATATCGGGCCGTGTGGCGTGCTCGTTCCATGGCCGCACATTACGCAAGGTTAATTTCGGCCCTTCGGCGGCAGTGCGCGCGTATTTCCCGCATGAATTCAGACGGTAATTCTGACATCGGGGAACGGATCATGTTGCGTAACGGACATGCGCGTTGACGCGCTTCAAGCTCAGCTTCGATGCAGATGGCCTGCAACCTGCCCAGACTCTCGATTTCGAGAAGGACGACGGCGCCTTCGTATTCTGGCTCGATGAAACGGCAGACGGTCGCGAGGTCGACATTACCGCCGATGCGAAGCCGTTGGGCAGGCTGCAGCGCTCCCGTGCCCACAAGGATCTCTGGATCATTCGCCGGTCATAGATGCCCGCCCACCGGAAGGCTCGGCGGCACAGGCGATATAGACCTCGGGTCCGGCTCATGCGAAACGGCTCGGAGCGCTTCAGCGCAGGGTCAGGCGCGATGGCGCTCGATGAGGAACTATGCCGATCAAGCTGCTCCTGTCATTCTCGCTCGTTCTGGCTGCGCTCGTTTCGCCTGCCATCGGCGTAGCGCAGTCCGCGCCTCAGGCTGGGACTACTGCCCCTGCCGAAACTGGCCCCGTCGTCTACGATGTCGAGGTTATCGCGCGCTATCCGCACGATCCCGATGCGTTCACGCAAGGTCTGCTGTGGCACGATGGGCACCTGTACGAGAGCACGGGGCAGGTGGGGCAGTCCCAAATCCGCAAGGTCGATCCGACCACCGGCGAAGTGCTCGCCGCGCGCGATATCCCCGCCGATCAGTTCGGCGAAGGACTGGCGCTGTGGGATGATGAGCTCGTCAGCCTGACATGGCGCAATGGCGTCATCCACCGCTGGTCGCTGGAAGGGCTGGAGCCGGTTCGCAGCGACCCGTTCCCCTACGAGGGTTGGGGTCTGACAGTGCTGGGCGACCAGCTTGTCGCCTCGGATGGCAGCGCGACCTTGCGCTTTCTCGATCCGCAAACCTACGCGGTGCAGCGCGAGATCACCGGTACGCTCGATGGCAAACCCGTCCCCCGGCTCAACGAGCTGGAGGCGATCGACGGGCTGATCTGGGCGAACCAGTGGTACAGCCGGGCGATTGTCGGCATCGATCCTGCGAGCGGAGCGATCCGCAGCATCGTTGATATGAGTCCGCTGGTGAGCGAAGTCGCCGCCGCCGATCCGGGCGGAGTCCTGAACGGCATCGCCCACGACCGGGAGGCGGATCGCTGGTTCGTCACCGGCAAGCTGTGGCCGACGATGTTCGAAGTGCGGCTGGTCCCGCGCGCGGCCGAGCCGGACACCGCCGCGCGCTAGACCATTTCGCGCAGCATCATCCGGCCGTGTCGATATAGCGTGTCACGGTCTTCGCCATGACGTCGAGGGGCGAATTGCCGCCGAGGATTACCGCGGTGTTGAAGCCCTTGAAGTCGTAGGCATCGCCCATCTCGCGCTTGGCCCGCGCGCGCTGTGCAACGATTTGCGAATGCCCGATCTTGTAGCCGCAGGCTTGGCCCGGCCAGCTGCAATAGCGATCGACCTCGCTCGCCACTTCCTCGGCCTTGCTGCCGTTGCGCTCGACGAAAAAGGCGCGACCCTGTTCGCGCGTCCAGCGCTTGTGGTGCAGCCCGGTGTCGACCACCAGGCGGCAGGCGCGGAAGGCGAGACTCTGAAGGTAGCCGAGGCGCCCGACCTGAAAATCGTCGTAGGCGCCCAGCTCGTCGGCCAGCTGCTCTGCATAAAGCGCCCAGCCTTCGGAGAAGGCGTTGAAAGCCAGGATGCTGCGGATCAGCGGCAGACGGTTGGAGAACTCGCCCTCCCACGCGTGGCCCGGAATGCTCTCGTGGTAGGTGAGGTCGGCAAGGTCGTACTTTCGGTGCAGATCGGTCGTGCGCAGGTTGATCCACATGCGCGCGGGGATCGAGCCGTCCTTGCTGCCCGCGCCGCCATAGGCGCCGGGCGCGCCGGGTTCTTCGGCGAGCGGCAGGCGACGAACTTCCACGTTGGGTTCGACCAACTGGTTGAACGCGCGCGGCATCTGCGCGGTGATCCAGTCGATCCGGCCCTTGATGAAGCTCATGATCTCGGCCCGGCCCGGATCGCCTTCCGCAAACTGGTATCGCTTGTCAGTACTCAACGCCTGCATCCGCTCGCCCACGGTGCCGCTATCGTAGCCGATGTCGCGCAGGATCGGGTCCATCCGCGCATGCAGCGAATCCAGTTCCTCCAGTCCCTGCTCGTGGATTTCATCGGGACCGAGATCGGTCGTGGTGCTGGCCTTCAGCGCCCAGCGATACCATTCCTCGCCGCCCGGCCGCGCCCACATGCCGGCCTCCGACGTCGCGACCGCGCGTTCCGCCTTCAGCTCGGCGAGCTGGCGCTTCAGCGCATCCGCGACCGGGCCTCTGGTCAGCAGGCTCACCCGCCCGGCCCGGCCGGTCGGCAGCCCCGCTTCCGTCAGCTTCTCCTGCAGGCTGGTGGTAAAAGGTTCGCCCTTTTCGGCGTCCGTGATGGTCCGCTCCATCTGAGCGATCGCCTTGTCTAGCAGGAAGTCGGGCGGCACCACGCCCATCGCCCGGGCCGACCGGATACGTTCGAGCTCGCCGTCGAGCACCTGCGGCATCGCCTCGATCCGGGAGACGAACGCGTCGGCATCCGCCGCGTCTTCGACCGGGTGTGAGGAATCCATGAAGCGCGGCATGTCGAGATAGGTGCCGACGTTCTGGATGACCACATAGGGCGCGTTACGCCATGATCCGACCGCGACATCGCCGTAGGGCAGGTCGAAGCCTTCGACTGCGGTCGCGAAGGCGCTGCGGACGACCTGGTAACTGGTCTGCTGATCCGGCGTGAGGCCGCTTTCGTCGAGCCCGTCCATCTGGTTTACCACCGACCGCAGGTAGGCGGCGTATTCGCGCTGACCTTCGGGAGACTGGTCTTCGAGCATTCCGCGCCATGCCGCGTATTTGCCGGTGTCGACGCCGAGACTGGTGGCCCTCTCCGGCTCGTACTTGAGCATCCCGTAGGCGACATCGTCGAGCCACTGGTCGGGTGCGATCGTCATGTCGCGCAATGCCGGGCCGGACCCGCGCGTAGTGCATCCGCCCAGCGTCAGGGCGGTGGTGGCGGTGAGACCGGCGAGGGTCTGGCGGCGCGTTAGGGAGAGGTTGCTCATGCAGACGGGTGTGGCGTCGTTCGCCACACCCGTCAAATCTTTGGTGCGCTTGCCTTACTGAAGCAGTTCGGGGGGCACATTGCCGCCGTGGTCGGCGATTTCCTGCATCACGCGCTTGTGCAGCCAGATATTGTCTTCGGCGCTGCCTTCGTAATCGACGCGGCCCATCTCGCCAGCCAGTTCCTTGCGGTTTTCGTAGCTGGGATCGATGCTCAACAATTTGAGCAGGTCGACGATCGAGGTGCGCCAGTTGAGCCTGTCCGAACCCTCGATCCGGTCCAGCCGCTCTGCCACGTCGACCGTGCTGGTCGGTTCGAACGCGACGCCCGAATTGTTGATCGTTTCCTTCGCAGGGGCGGTCGATGGCGCGGGCGCCGGCTTCTTCTCGGGCTTGTCGTCGCCGAAGATCGCGTCCTTGATCGATCCGAAAATACCCATGTTCATCTCCTGTCGCTCATCGCGGCAGGGGTGCCGCATTTAAAGACAAGCTTCGGCTGCATCGGGCGTTCCGCATCGGCGCGATCGGGTGTAGGCGAAAGGCATGCTCGATATCGTCCTTTCGCTGCTCGTCCTCGCATCGCTGGTCCTGATCGGCGGCGCGTTCATCCTGTTTCGCCGTGGCTACCGCAAGCAAGCGGGCCTGATGGTGGTCGCGGCGCTCGTCGCGATGTTGAATGTCGCGATCTGGACGATCCCCGATTCCAGCGGCCGCTCGCCGATCGATGGCGTGCCGGCCGACGAAACCGGGGAAATGGGCTAGCGATCAGTCGGGCAGCTGCCAGCGCACCGCGCCGGTATACTTGCCCGCCGTCGCGCGGCCCTGATCGTTCTTCGCCGGATCGAAGCGCGCACGCCGCGTCACCAGCTGGCAGGTCGCCTCGTCGAGCGCAGAGACGCCGCTGGAACGCGTGACCGAGCAGCCTTCCACTCGCCCGCTCGCCCCGACCGACACGCGGAAACCGACCGTCCCCGCATAATCGCGCGAGATCCAGCTGGTCCGGTAATCCGCCTGCGTGACCCAGCCGCCCGGATTGTTCGCCGGGCGCGCGGGCACGGCGTCAAAGCTGGGGG
>Ga0114903_1000741_pt1 | contig 16135 bp, 15 predicted proteins | sample MalvirDeepMed_s2_FD_87289 | JGI IMG/M metagenome (GOLD analysis project Ga0114903, IMG submission 87289) | Marine viral communities from the Global Malaspina Expedition - Malaspina viral metaG DeepMed_s2 | ecosystem: Environmental > Aquatic > Marine > Oceanic | place: Mediterranean Sea... | reverse complement strand
TCACCCGCGTGCGGTCACCGACCCACCTGTCCCGCAAAGCCCGTTGCGCCATCTGGGGTCCTATCGCCGGGACCGACCGATGCCCGAAGGCCCGCCCATCCGTGCCGCCTCGGCCGAGGCGGCGGCCACGGGCGTGCCGCCCGCCGCGCCGCTGCCGCGCAACAACGAGCGCCGGCAAAGCGGGATCGTGGCCACGGTTGCGCTTCTGGTCGCTCTGGGTGTCGTGTTCGTCATGTGGCTGATCGCCAGCTAGGGGCCGTTGCCACGGGGCCCGCCGTCGGCGTATGCCCACCCCGCCACACGCGCGGAGACCGGCCCATGGATATCACCTTCCGAAACGCCCGCCTTATCGACCCCGAAGCGGGGGAGGAGCGTGCGGGCGACCTTTTCATTGCGAAGGGGGTGATCTCCGATGCCGCTGCGGATGGCGCGATTGAGATCGACTGCCGCGGCAAGTGCCTAGCCCCCGGGATCGTCGATCTGGGGGTCAAGGTCTCTGAGCCGGGGGAGCGTCACAAGGAAAGTTTCCGGTCCGCCGGACGGGCCGCGGCGCGGGGCGGTGTGACGACGATGGTCACGCGGCCCGACACCACCCCGGCCATCGACACGCCCGAGGTGCTGGAATTCGTCTCGCGCCGGGCGCAGGCTGATGCAGGGGTCCGCGTCGCGCATATGGCGGCTCTGACCAAGGGGCGCGAAGGGCGCGAAATGGTCGAGATCGGGTTCCTGATGGACGCGGGCGCGGTCGCGTTCACCGATTGCGACGCGGTGGTCGACGACACCCGCATCCTGTCGCGGGCCTTGACTTACGCGAAGGGGCTGGGCGCGCTGGTCGTGGGGCATGTTCAGGAACCGGGCCTGTCGCGCGGCGCGGCGGCGACGGGGGGCAAGTTCGCCTCGCTCAAGGGGCTGCCCGCGGTCTCGGCCATGGCCGAGCGCATGGGGCTGGACCGGGACATCTCGCTGATCGAGATGACGGGCGCGCGCTATCACGTGGACCAGATCACCTCGGCCCGGGCGCTTCCCGCGTTGGAGCGGGCCAAGCGCAATGGTCTGGACATCACGGCGGGCGTGGGCATCCATCACCTGACGCTGAACGAATTCGACCTGGGCGATTTCAAGACCTTCTTCAAGCTGAAGCCCCCCCTGCGGTCCGAGGATGACCGGCTGGCCGCCGTCGAAGCCGTCGCGTCGGGCCTGATCGACGTCATCTGTTCCATGCACACACCGCAGGACGAGGAATCAAAGCGTCTGCCCTTCGAGGAAGCGGCAAGCGGCGCCGTAGGTCTGGAGACGCTGCTGCCCGCCGCCATGCGTCTGGTCCATGCCGGGCCCCTGGACCTGCCGACCCTCTGGCGGGCGCTGTCGCTGAACCCGGCGCGACGGTTGGGCCTTTCGGGTGGGCGGCTGTCCCCCGACGCCCCTGCCGATCTGGTGCTGTTCGATCCCGACGCCCCGTTCGTCCTGGATCGGTCCACGCTGGCCTCGAAGTCCAAGAACACCCCATTCGATGGCGCGCGCATGGAAGGCCGCGTTCTTGGAACCTGGGTCGGCGGGACCAGGGTCTTCCCCGAACCCGATCCCGCCGTCCCAGGCGATCACCCCTGATCCCCCATGTTTCGAACATCGGGCGGAACCCGTTAAACCGGCCTCAACGCGGACAGGCCTGCTTCAATGCATTTGCATCGATTCGCGCGTATCTACAGCGTGGTCAGGATCTCTTCGATCTCGCGGATGCGCGATCGCGGGGTCGGATGGGTCGCCAGGAACTCGGGCGGGCGCCCTTCGGACGCGGCCTGCATCGCTTCCCACAAGGCCACCGCCGCCTGCGGGTCGTACCCGGCCGAGGCCATGGTCCGAAGGCCCAGAGCGTCGGCCTCGAGCTCCTGATTGCGTGAATAGGGCAGCAGAAGGCCCACATCGACGCCCACACCCAGCGCGGCCGCGATCTCGCGCCCGTATTCCACGCCGCCCATGTTCAGGAAGAATGCGACGATCCTGATGCCGGCATCCTTGGCGATCTGCGCCGAAATTCGCTTCTGTGCGTGTTCGGCTTGCAGATGTCCGATTTCATGCCCGACGATGGCGGCCAGTTGCGCATCGTTCTGCGTGACCCCGAACATCCCTTCATAGACGCCGATCTTGCCGCCGGGCAGGGCGAAGGCATTGATCTGGTCGGATTCGAACACGGCAACCTCCCACCCTTCGGAGTTCACGCCCGCCGCCTGAAGAAGCCCGCCCGAGATACGCTTCAGCGCGCTGTTATAGGTCGAATCCCGGCTGACCGGCGTATTGGCGATGATCTGGTCCCACGCCTCCTGTCCCATCTGGGCGGCCTGTTCGTCCGAGACCAGTATGGGCGCTTCGTCGCACCCCGAGACGGCCAGCGGGGCGGCGAAGGCCGAAGCCAGGAAGCCCCGGCGTGAGAAACATGTGCTGCACATGACGCCGGAACGCAGGTCAATGGGGGGGTGTTCCCGCAATCGTGATCCCCGGGCGCGGGGCACGCCCCTTAGGCTGATCCCCATGCGCCTTCTCTTCCTGCTTCTTTGCCTTGCCGCGCCGGTCCACGCCCAGGACACGGATCTGGAACTGGTCCTGCTGGCCGATGCCTCGGGGTCTATCGACTCCAGCGAAATCGCGTTGCAGCGCGAGGGGTATGCGCGCGCGATGACCGATCCGCAGGTGCTGGAGGCCATCGCCAACACTGCCTACGGCGAGATCGCGGTGACTTACGTCGAATGGGCGACGAACCAGGCCGTTGTCGTGGACTGGATGCGGATCGCGAATGCCGAGGATGCCGCCGCCTTCGCCGCCGCGTTGCAGGGCCAGCCGCGACGGGCCTACGGGCGCAACGCCATCGGCGCGGCGCTACTGGAGGGCCTGCGCCTGATGGACGAGAACGACATTGATGGCTGGCGCCGGGTGATCGATTTCTCGGGCGATTCGATCAACAACTATTCCGGCCCCGCCATCGAGGTCGCGCGGGCCCAGGTTCTGGCCGCCGGCGTGACCATCAACGGCTTGCCGATCCTGCGCCCCGGCGATCCGGGCCGCGCGCAGGGCGGGCTCGAGGCACTGTATGAAGAGCGCATCATCGGCGGTCTCGGCGCCTTCGTCGTCACGGCCGAAACGCGCGACAGCTTCGCGGCGGCGGTCCGGCGCAAGCTGGTGCTGGAAATCTCGGGGATCAGCGGCGGCCCGGTCGTGGCGGGACGCTAGCGCGGGGCCGCGGCCCGGCGCAGGCGGTCGTTGATCGCGCGGCCCAGCCCTTCCTCGGGGATCGGGCTGACGGCGATCCGCGCCGTGCCGCTGCGGTCCAGTGCCTGAAGGCAGTCGAACAGCCGCGCCGCCGCTTCAGTAAGGTCGCCGGAGGGTGAGAGGTTAAGCGTCGCATCCACCGGGCCGAAGCCCAGCAGGGTCTCGCCCGGTTCGGGCGCGGTGACGTTCAGCCGAACCTGCCCCGAAGGCGCGTAGTGCGAGGCCAGTTGCCCCGGCGCATCCGGCAGTCCGGTCGCGGGCGGCACATCCGGGCGGCGGCCCAGCAGGTCGGCGACCGCTTCCTCCGGCAGGCCGCCCTGCCGCAATACGAAAATCTGGCCGTCCTGGGGTTTCAGGATCGTCGACTCAAGCCCCACCGTGCAGGGCCCGCCATCCAGCACCGCCGCGATACGGCCCCCCAGCCCCGCGATCACGTGGTCTGCCGTCGTCGGACTGACCCGGCCGGACGGGTTGGCCGACGGCGCCGCGACGGGGCGCCCGGCCTCTGCCAGCAACGCCCGGGCAGTAGGGGCGGCGGGAACGCGGACGGCCAGCGTCGGCAGGCCCGCGGCGGTCAGCCCGGCAATCCCCGACCCCTCGCGCAAGGGCAGCACCAAGGTCAGGGGGCCGGGCCAGAATGCCTCGGCCAGTGCCCGCGCCGTGGCGTCGAACCTCACGATCCGCTCTGCCGCCGCGATCTCTTCCACGTGCACGATAAGCGGGTTGAACCGCGGCCGGCCCTTGGCCTCGAAAATACGCGCGACGGATTCGGCATCCGTGGCATCGGCGCCCAGGCCATAAACCGTCTCGGTCGGGAACGCGACCAGCGCGCCGTCCCGAAGAAGGGCAGCCGCACGGCGTATGCCGTCCGGATCGGGGGTGAGGCGCTGCGTCATATTGCGCGAGATACGACAGGGTGCCCCCCTTTGACCAGCGCGCCGTAACGCCGCGTTTCGCTTGCCCTGAGGGGGATCCGAGCACATTCTTTAATCCAAGCCGCCACGAAGGATTCTGTCATGCCCTATCGCGCCCCGCTCAAGGACTTTCGGTTCCTGTTCGACAAGATCGTGGGCCTCGACAAGGTGGCCGCGACGGACCGCTATGCCGAAGCCACGCCCGACGTGGTGGACCAGATCCTGACCGAGGCCGGCCGCATGTGCGAGGAAGTGCTCGCACCGCTGAACTGGCCCGGCGACCGCAATCCCGCGCGGCTGGAAAACGGCGTCGTGCGCACCTCTCCGGGGTTTGACGAAGGCTACAAGGCGATTTCCGAAGGCGGCTGGGTCGGTATGGCCTCGGACCCCGAATACGGCGGCATGGGCCTGCCGATGACAGTGGCTACGGCCGTGAACGAGATGATGTCGGCGGCTTGCCTGTCGCTGCAACTGTGCCCGATGCTGAGCCAAGGCCAGATCGAGGCGCTGGAACATCACGCCAGCGACGAGCTGAAGGCGCTGTATCTGCCCAAGCTGACCAGCGGCGAATGGTCGGGAACCATGAACCTGACCGAGCCGCAGGCCGGATCTGACGTTGGCGCGCTGCGCACCAAGGCCGAACCAAACGGCGACGGCACCTACAAGATCAGCGGCCAGAAGATTTACATCACGTGGGGCGACGCGGATTTCCTGCCGAACGTCGTGCACCTCGTCTTGGCGCGCCTGCCAGATGCCGCGCCGGGCACCAAGGGGATCAGCCTGTTCCTCGTCCCGAAATTCCTGCCGACCGAAGACGGCCAACCGGGTGAGCGCAACGGCCTCCGCGTCGTCAGCCTTGAGGAAAAGATGGGCATCCACGGCTCGCCCACCGCGGTGATGGAATACGACAACGCCAAGGGCTGGCTGGTCGGGACCGAGCACAAGGGCATGGCCGCGATGTTCACCATGATGAACAACGCGCGTCTGGGCGTCGGCGTGCAGGGGATTGGCGTGGGCGAACGCGCTTACCAGCACGCGCTGGCCTATGCGTTGGACCGCACGCAGGGCAAGGCCGGCGGGTCGGGCACCATCGTCGAACATGCCGATGTGCGCCGGATGCTGACCCACATGAAAGCCGACCTGTTCGCCGCGCGGTCGATCTCTCTGATGAACGCGGTCGCCATCGACATGGCCACCGCCACGGGTGAGGCCTCGTGGAAGGCCCGCGCCGCACTTCTGACGCCGATCACCAAAGCCTTCGGCACCGATGTGGGCAACGCCGTTGCGCATGAAGGCGTACAGGTCCATGGCGGCATGGGCTTCGTCGAGGAAACCGGTGCCGCCCAGTTCAGCCGCGATGCGCGGATCACCCCGATCTACGAGGGGACGAACGGCATTCAGGCGATGGACCTGGTCGCGCGCAAGATGATGGATGGGGGCGAGGCCGCCTTTGCCCTGATCGACGAGCTGGAGAAGACCGCGGAAGCCGCGCGCAGCACGCACGAGGATCTGGCCCAGAAGGTCTGGGACGCGATCCAGGCGCTGCGCGAGACGACCGAATGGCTGGTCGATCAGGACATGCAGAGCCGGTTTGCCGGTGCGGTGCCGTACCTGCGCGGGTTCGCCCGGGTGCTGGGCGGCGTGACGCATCTGAAGGCGGCCGTCGAAGGCGAAAGTGGCCGGAAGGCCTTGGCCACGTTCTATATCGACCGGTTGCTGCCCGAGCACGAGGCGCATTTCGCCCATGCCCGCGGCGGGGACGAGGGGCTGTATCTTCTGACGCTGGACGACTTGGCCGCCGCGTGACGGTCTTGCGGGTTGGTGGACCCCGGGATAGGTCCGCCCCCATGAGAGCACGGTCTTCGGCATGACGAAAGAGCAAGGCGCCTTGCGCTATCCGTGGGCAGAGCCTCCCGCGTTCGGGGTGCCGCAGACCGTCGCCGACGGCATTGAATGGCTGCGCATTCCGCTGCCGATGGCCTTGGACCACGTGAATTGCTGGATCCTGTCCGAGGATGACGGCGTCACTATCGTCGATACGGGGCTCAACACCTCGAAAACGCGGGACATGTGGCGGGCCGCGCTGGGGGCGCGCCGGGTGAAGCGGGTGCTGGTGACCCATCACCATCCCGATCACGTCGGCCTCGCGGGCTGGTTCCAGGCCGAGTTCGGGGCCGAGCTTCTGATGCCCCGAACGGGCTGGCTGATGGCGCGGATGCTGACGCTGGACGTGCAGGAACGCCCCGTTCCGGAAACGGTCGCCTACTGGAAGGCCGCGGGCATGGCCGAGGATATCCTGGCCCAACGCATGTCCGAACGCCCCTTCAACTTCGCCGACGGCGTGGCACCGATGCCCCTTGGGTATACTCGTCTGGCGGATCAGGACATGATTCAGCTTGCCGGGCGGTGGTGGCATATCCACATGGGCGACGGCCACGCCCCCGAACATGCTACCCTGTGGGAAGAGGGCGGCCCCCTCGTCCTGGGGGGCGATCAGCTTCTGCCGTCGATCTCCCCCAACCTCGGAATCTACGCGACCGAGCCCGAGGCCGACCCAGTGGGCGATTGGCTGGCCTCGTGCGAGCGGTTCCAGGGATTCGCAACCGAAGACAAGCTTGTCCTGCCCGGCCACAAGCTGCCCTTTACTGGCCTGCCTGTGCGCATGCGGCAGATGATGGACAACCACCGCCATGCCTTGGATCGGCTGGTTGTGCATCTCGACCGACCGCGCACGGCGGTCGAATGTTATATCCCCGTCTTCGGACGCGAGATCGGCGGCAGCCAGTACGGCTTTGCGCTGGTCGAGGCGATGGCCCACTGCATGCACTTGGTCCATACTGGCCGCGCCGAGCGACGGATCAGCGAGGACGGCGCCTGGCGCTTCGTCGCGGCTTAATGGGCGATAGCCGCGCCGAAAGGGCGGTGACAGGGATATCCGAATGGTCTATCAGACCGGCGCAGCAAATCTCGCGGAGCGGAACATGGCCAAGCATTCCCACGGGTCGATGAATATCGAGACTCAGGAGAAGACGTTCGATGCGTTCATCAAATGGGTCACGCGCACGACGATCGTCATCATCGTCGCCCTGATCCTCCTCGGCCTTGTGAACGGCTGACCCACGCGTGATCCGTCTTTATCTGGTTTTCGCCGCGTGTCTGGCGCTTCTGGGGTGTGCCGCGGGCAACCCGCCCCCCGCCACATCCGCCGAAGTCGCCCGCGCGGCCTGGACCGACGGCAGCCCGCCCGAGATCACCCTGATCACCGTCCTGAAGGCCGAGAATGACGGCGGCGCCCACACCGCCCTTCTGGTCAACGGGTCGCAAAGGGTTTTGTGGGATCCCGCAGGCTCGTTCCGTCACCCCAACGTGCCCGAGGTCGGCGACGTCCTCTACGGCATCACGCCCCTGATCGACCGGGTCTATACCGATTATCACGTTCGGCCCGACTTTTACATCGTCCGCCAGAGCTTGCCGGTCAGCGCCGAGACGGCCGAACGCCTGATCACGGCGATGAAGGGGCAGGGGAATGCCGGGCAGGCGACCTGCGCCCTGACGACCAGCGGCATAATGCGCGCAGCCGGGATCGAAGTCGGCCGCACATGGTTTCCGAACGCTCTGATGGACGATTTCGGGCAGCTGCCCGGGGTGACGACGCAACGGATCGACACCAGCAACGTGAACACCAATCACAACGTCATCTTCGGCAAGGGCGGCGTGCCCCTGCCGCGCGGGGCCTAGGCGTCAGTCGACGCCCAGGGTCTTGCGACCGATCCCGACATAGGCGGTGAATCCCGCTTTCTCGACATCCTCCAACGCGTAGACGTTGCGCAGGTCGGCCATGCGGGGGCTGCGCATACCTTCGGCGATCTGCGAAAGATCCAGCGCCCGGAACTCGTTCCACTCGGTCAGAAGGACCAGCAGATCGGCCTCCTTCGCGGCCTCGTAGGGGTCGTCGTGCCAGCTGACGCCGGGCAGCAGCCGCTCGCCCTCTCGCTTGCCCTGGGGATCGCAGACGCGCACCTCGGCGCCGCCGCCCACCAATGCGGGCACGATGGTCAGCGCTGGCGCGTCGCGCATGTCGTCTGTGTTGGGCTTGAACGTCACACCCAGCACGGCCACGCGCTTGCCGTTGAAATCGTCACCGCACAGTTCGTGCAGCTTGCCGATCATGCGCCGCTTGGTGGCTTCGTTCACCTCGATCACCGCTTCGGTGATCCGCATGGGGGCTGCGTATTCCTGGCCGATCCGGGCCAGTGCCTTGGTGTCCTTGGGAAAGCACGACCCGCCATAGCCCGGGCCGGCATGCAGGAACTTGTTGCCGATCCGCCCGTCCAGACCCATGCCCCGGCTGACCTGCTTCACATCCGCGCCGACCTTTTCGCATAGGGCCGCGATCTCGTTGATGAAGGTGATCTTCGTGGCGAGGAAGGCGTTGGCGGCGTACTTGATCATCTCGGCCGATTCGAGGTCGGTGGTGATGATCGGGAACTCGCGCAGGAACAGCGGGCGATAGATCTCGGACATGACCGAGGTCGCGCGCTCGCTTTCGACGCCCACGACGACCCGGTCGGGGCGCATGAAATCGTCGATCGCCGCGCCCTCGCGCAGGAATTCGGGGTTCGAGGCGACGTCGAAATCCAAGGAAGGATTCGCGGCGGCCACCGTCTCGGCCACTTTGCGGTTCGTGCCGACTGGCACCGTGGATTTCGTCACGATCACCACGCCGTCATCGGCCGCCTTCGCCACGTCCTCGGCGGCGGCCATCACGTAGCTGAGGTCAGCGTGGCCGTCGCCGCGCCGCGTCGGCGTACCCACGGCGATGAACACGGCCTGCGCGCCCTTCAGTCCGGCCTTGAGGTCGGTGGTGAAGTTCAGTCGTCCGGCCTTCACGTTCTTTTCCATCAGCACGTCAAGGCCGGGTTCGAAGATCGGAACCTCGCCTTTCTCCAGCCGGGCGATCTTGTCGGCGTCGCGATCGACGCAAACGACGTCGTGCCCGAAATCCGAAAAGCAAACGCCCGAGACGAGGCCGACATAGCCGGTGCCGATCATGGCGATCTTCATTCGTGGAGCTCCCCTAGTGCCCGAGTTGCGACCCGTAAATCCCGCGGGTCCGCTCAGGTCAATCTCAAGCGCGGCGGTGGGGGCCGATATAAGCCAAATGCCCCGTCATTCCGCCCATTCGTTGCGCGAAACCCGCGCGATGCGCGCGCACCGTTGGGAAACGGGAAAGGACGGGCACGGAATGTCGCGCGCACCGTCTTTCCCGCCAAAGGTGCCCCATGTCCCAGAACTCCGCCGCCCTGTCCCTTCCGTTTATCATGCCGTCGCAGGCCCAGAAGCACGTCACCCATAACGAGGCGCTGGCCCGCCTCGACGTGCTCGTCCAGCTTACGGTGCGCTCCTTCGCAACCGTCACCCCGCCCCAGACCCCATCCGAGAGCGAAGCCCATGTCGTGGCAGGCGGTGCGACCGGCGCCTTCGCCGGCCACGAGGGCGAGATCGCCGCCTGCATCGGCGGGGGCTGGGTGTTCCTGGCCCCGCGCCCCGGATGGATCGCGGTCAGCACGACCGGCGAGCTGCGCGTCTTCACCGATGCGGGCTGGACCGGCCCGGCAACCCCCACGTTGAGTGTCGGCGCCGGGGCGGATTCGCAGAACCGGCTTGTGGTCTCGGGCGAAAGCACGCTGTTCACGCATGAGGGGGGCGACCATCGCCTGACCATCAACAAGGCGGCCACTGCAGCCACCGGGTCGCTGGTGTTCCAATCCGACTGGTCCGGGCGTGCCGAGATGGGGTTGGCGGGCGAGGATGCGTGGTCGATCAAGGTCTCGGCCGACGGATCGACCTGGATCACCGCCCTGCGCGTCGATCCCGCGACCGGCACACTTTCCGGCGCGGCCATCCAGTCGGCGCCCGACGACACCACCGAAGGCCGCCTGATGCGTGCCGATTACGGCTATGGCCCCGGCAACCTTCTGGGCGACGTGTCACTGTCTGGCGGCACCCCCACCGGTGCGGTGATCCAGACCGGGGCCAATGCCGACGGCCGATTCACCCGCTTTGCCGACGGCACGCAAATCTGCACCGGCAGCTTTTCCGTCGCGGGGGTGTCGTTGACGACCGCGCTGGCGGGCGGGTTCGCGGGCACGGTGCCCGCCATCGCTTTTCCGGCCCCCTTCGTCGGGGCGCCGTCGGTTTCGGCCACTTTGTCGGCGGGCACGCAGGCGCTCGTTCAGGGCTTCGATGCTACGTCCACTCAGGCCGATCTGCGCCTCTGGTCCGGGGTCAGCGGGGGGGTGACGGTGAACGGGCGCCTTCTGGCCATCGGACGCTGGGCCTGACGCTTCCCATTCCGCGCCCGCTGCGCTAACCCCGGCGCGGCACAGGAAAAGAAGGCGCGGACCCATGAAATTCACGTTGTCCTGGTTGAAGGATCACCTCGACACGACGGCCTCGGCGGCAGAGATCGCCGAGGCGCTGACCGACCTGGGCCTCGAGGTCGAGGAGGTCGTCGATCCCACCGAGAAGCTGCGCCCGTTCCTGATCGGCAAGGTCCGCGAGGCCGACCAGCACCCCGACGCCGACCGTCTGCGCGTGTGCAAGGTCGAAACCGCCGCAGGCCTTCAGCAGATCATCTGCGGTGCCCCCAACGCGCGCGCCGGGATCACCGTCGTCATCGCCAGCCCCGGCACCTATGTCCCCGGCCTCGACACCACGATTCAGGTCGGCAAGATCCGCGGCGTCGAAAGCCACGGCATGATGGCCTCGGAACGCGAGCTGGAACTCTCGGACGAACACGACGGCATCATCGAACTGCCCTCGGGCGAGGTCGGTGAAAGCTTCGCCGACTGGCTGGCGGCGAACCGCCCCGATGCCGTCGATCCGATGATCGAGATCGCGATCACCCCCAACCGCCCCGACGCGCTGGCCGTGCGCGGCATCGCCCGCGACCTGGCCGCCCGCGGTCTTGGCACGCTGAAGCCGCAGGACCCGGTGACGGTCCCCGGCACCTTCCCGTGCCCCATCGGCGTGACCATCGCCGAGGATGGACTGCCGCACGCCCCCCATTTCACCGGCCGCCTGATCCGCGGCGTGAAGAACGGCCCCAGCCCGGCCTGGCTTCAGGCCCGCCTGACCGCCATCGGGTTGCGCCCGATCTCGGCCCTGGTGGACATCACCAACTTCTTCACCTTCGACATGAACCGCCCGCTGCACGTCTTCGACGCCGCGCGGGTGAAAGGCGACCTGCGCGTTCATCTGGCGACGGGTGGCGAGACGCTGGAGGCGCTGGACGAGCGTAGCTACACGTTCCAGCTCGGCATGGTCGTCATCAGCGACGACCAAGGGCCCGAAAGCATCGCGGGCATCATGGGCGGCGCCCCCACGGGGGTCGAGGACGACACGGTGGACGTGTTCCTCGAATCCGCCTTCTGGAACCCGGTGACCATCGCCCGCACGGGCCGTGCGCTGAAGATCAATTCCGACGCCCGCTACCGGTTCGAACGCGGCGTGGATCCCGCCTGGACTCGCCCGGGGCTCGAGGCGGCGACGCAGATGATCCTCGACCTCTGCGGTGGCGAGCCGTCCGAGGTGGTCGAGGCCGGCGCCGCCCCCGACCACGCCCGCAGCTACACGCTGGACACCGCGCGGTGTTCGTCGTTGGTGGGTATGGATATCCCCGCCACCCAGCAGCGCGAGACGCTGGAATCGCTGGGCTTCAGGCTGGAGGGCGATCTGGCCCACGTGCCAAGCTGGCGGCCCGACGTTCTGGGGCAGGCCGACCTGGTCGAGGAAGTCGCCCGCGTCGCCTCGCTGACGAAGCTGGCCCCGCAGCCCATGGCCCGCCCCCAGCCCGGCGTCCCGAAGCCCATCCTGACCGAGGGCCAGCGCCGCGAGCAGATCGCGCGGCGCACCTGCGCAGCGTTGGGGTATAACGAGGCCGTCACCTATTCCTTCATCGACAGCACCTCCGCCGCGCTGTTCGAGGGTGGATCGGACGCGACGATGCTGGAAAACCCCATCTCGACCGAGCTCAGCCAACTGCGCCCCGACCTTCTGCCGGGGCTTCTGCAAGCCGCGGGCCGCAACCAGAAGCGCGGGCAGGGCGACCTGGCCCTGTTCGAGGTCGGCACCGTCTTCTCGGGCGGCGAGCCGGAGGAGTCGCAGGTCCAGGTCGCGGGCCTTCTGACGGGACGCACCGGCCCGAAGGACGTGCATGGCAGCACCCGCGCCGTCGACGTGTTCGACGTCAAGGCCGATGCCGAGGCCGTGCTGGCCGCCCTTGGTGCCCCCGCCAAGGTCCAGATCTTCCGCGAAGGGGCCAGCTGGTGGCACCCCGGCCGGCACGGGCGCATCTGCCTTGGCCCGAAGAAGACGCTGGGTGTCTTCGGCGAAATCCATCCCAAAATACTGCGCCTGATGGGCGTGAAGGGCCCCGCGATGGCCTTCACCCTGTGGCCCGATCAGGTGCCCGCGCCGCGCAACACCGACGCCGCGCGCCCCGCGCTTGAGATCAGCGACCTTCAGGCGGTCGAGCGGGACTTCGCCTTCGTCCTCGACGCCCGGATCGAGGCACAGCAGGTCGTCGCCGCGGCGCAGGGTGCCGACAAGGCGCTGGTGCAAGAGGTCCGCGTCTTCGACCAGTTCGAGGGCGGCAGCCTGGGCGAGGGGAAGAAGTCGCTGGCGATCACCGTGCGCATTCAGCCCAAGGGCGAGACGCTGACCGACAAGCAGATCGAGGATATCGCGCAGAAGGTCGTCCAGAAGGTGCAAAGCGCCACTGGCGGCGCCCTGCGCGGCTGACCTTTTACCACATGGTCGTGCGGGCGCGGGCAGTCCATTCGGCGTCGTAGGTCTCGGCGTCGAACTCCGCGTCCGCGGCGGAGCGGGCCATCTGCCCCACGCTCGGCAATCCGTCCGCATCGTCGCGCGACCACAGCCCCGCGCGCATCAACGCGCGGGCGCACTGGACATAGACCTCGGCAATCTCGACCACGACGACGCTGCGCGGCGCCTTGCCATCCCGCGCGAAGCTGTCCCGCGCGTCGTCGTCCACGGTCACGAAGGCCCGCCCGTTCACCCGCACGACGTTGTCCGATCCCGGAACCATGAACAGAAGCGACACCCGCCCGTCGGCCACGATGTTCTCCAGCGAGTCGATGCGATTGTTGCCGTGCCAATCGGGCATCTCCAAACGGTCGGGCGCGGCGATCCGTACCACCGGGCCATCGTCGCCGCGGGGGCTGACATCGGTCCCGCCCGGCCCCACCGTCGCGACCAGGCAAAAGCGCGACCGCGCGATCCAGTTCGAATAGGCGAGCGTCAGTTTCGGCGCGACCTTGGTCAAGGCCGCCCCCACGGGCGTGCCGTAATGGGCGCGCAGCGCCTCGATACTGTCGACAGGCCTCATACCTCGATCCTCGTCCATCCCGCCTCTGTCATCAGCTCGTTGGACCGCCCCTCGACGGCGGTCGAAAGCTGCTCGACAAACTCATGTTTCGTCAGCCCCGGCGGAATCGGTTTCAGGAATTCAATCACCGCCAGGCCGGGCTTTTTCGCGATCCCCATCCTGGGCCAGAACACGCCGACATTCACGGCAACGGGCACGCAGGTCTGGTCCAGCTGGCCATACAAAACCGCCGTTCCCGTCTTGTAGGGCAGCTTCACCCCCGGCGCCACGCGCGTACCCTGGGGATAGATGATCAGCTGCCCCGCCCGGGTGCGTCCCTTCTGCACATCGGCCATCATCTTGGCGATCGCCTGCCCCTTCTTGCCGCGATCCACGGGCACGCAGCCCATCTTCAGCGCGAACCACCCGAGAACCGGGGCGCGCGTCAGCTCCTTCTTCATGATGAATTTCGGCGCCGGCAGGACCGAGCACAGCATGATGATGTCGAAGAAGGACTGGTGCTTGGCGGCGATCATCACTTCGCCTTCGGCCACGGTGCCGCGCACTTCGGACTTCAGGCCGATCATCCACGCGGCCGACCAGCGCACGTACCGGCAATAGCTGCGGACCGCCCGATGCGCCCCGTCGTCCTGGCGCATCGCGATGGGCAGCCACCAAAGACCCATCAGCGCCATGGCGGCATACATCTGGACGGTGAAGATCAGGGAACGCAGATACTGGATCACGGGATGTCCTTCAGGGCTCGGAGGGCGGCAAAGCGGGTGGCCCAGAATGCGACGAAGGCGGCCACCGGGGGCACCAGAAGCGGGGCCAGCCATCCCGCGCCCGCAAAGCCCAGCCCGGTCAGGAATCCACCCGCCTGTTCGACCGAGGGCAGCGCCCAGATGCAGGCCATGGCGATGACGGTCCCGGCGGCCGACCCGGCCAGCGCGCGCAGGGTGAACCGCCGAACGAAGGCGCGGGCGATGAAGGTGTCACGGGCCCCGATCAGGCGCAGCACGCGCATGACCTCGCGATTGGCGGCCAGCGCCGAGCCTGCGGCCAGCGTGATCATCGCCGCCATGGTCAGCGTGATCAGCCCCAGCGCGCCCAGCCCCAGCAGGTTCAGCCGCTCGGCCGCGCGCACCAGCGGACGGCGCCAACGGGTGTGATCGTCCAGCACCGCGCCCGGCGCCTCGGCCGACAGGCGCAGGCGCAGGCCTTCGGAATCCAGCCCCTGCGCCGTCTCGACCACCTCGACCAGTTGCGGGATCGGCAACGTCTCGACCGGCAGGTCCGCCCCGAACCACGGCGCCAGCAGTGCGCGCTGCTCGTCGGGGGGCAGCGCGCGCGCCGTGGCGACGCCGGGCGTGGTTTCCAGGATGCGCAGCACCGCGCGGGTCTGCGCCTCGCGCTGCTCCAGCGGGGCCGAGATGCGGATGGTCGAGCTTTGCGCAAGCTCGCCCGACCAGCGCTCGGCCAAACGGTGCGTCGCCAGCGACAGGGCCAGCGCGAAGACGGCCAGGAACGCCATTGCGGCCGCAGTGAAGGCCGTCAGCCGCGCCGTGAACCCCGAGGGCGGAACGATCCGCTTGGCATTCACGTCGCCCGACAGAAATTCCAGGACCGACTGCGACAGGTTCACAGGTCGACCCCCGCCACGTCCAGCTGCCCGCGCCGCAGCCGCAAAACCCGCGCGGTGACCTGCGCCTTGGCCGCCCGGATCAGGTTCAGGTCATGCGTCGCGATCAGGATCGCCTTGCCCATGCGGTTCAGCTCGACCAACAGGGTCAGAAGCCGCAGCGACATCTCCCAATCGACGTTGCCCGTGGGCTCGTCCGCCAACACGACGTCCGGCGACAGGATCAGGGCGCGGGCCAATGCGGCGCGCTGCTTCTCTCCGCCCGAAAGCTCGGCCGGCAGCGCATCGGCGCGGCGCGCCAGCCCGACCCAGGCCAGAAGCTCGTCGATCTCGGCATCGTGCTGCGTGGGGTCCTGGCCAGCGGCGGCCAGCGGCATGGCCACGTTCTCGCGCAAGCTCAAATGTTCCAGGAAGCCGCAATCCTGGTGCACCACGCCGACCCGACGGCGCAGCTTGGCGATTGCGTCCCGGCCCAGCTTCTCGGACGGGGCGCCGAAGACCGTGATCGTGCCCTTCGCGGGCTTCAGATCAAGATAGCACAACTTCAGAAGCGTGGTTTTCCCGGCTCCCGACGGTCCGGTCAGGAAGTGGAAGCTGCCGGGCGACAGGTCCAGCGAGATCCCGTTCAGCAAGGGGCTTCCGTCGTATCCGTAGGTGATATCGCTCAGTTCGATCACGCGATGCCTCGTCCCTCGCGGCCGTTTTGCCGCACAAGATCGGGCGATTCAATCGCCGCCGACCGCAAATGGTTTGCTTAACTCCTCGGGATTGCTACCAAAGAGCAAAGCGATAGAACACAGGTTTTCGGTCAGACGTTCATGCGGATCACTTGCCCCAACTGCGCGGCCGAATACGAGGTCGATGCCACGCTTGTCCCCGAGGACGGGCGCGATGTGCAATGCTCGGCCTGCGGACATACCTGGATGC
>Ga0114903_1000737_pt1 | contig 16179 bp, 9 predicted proteins | sample MalvirDeepMed_s2_FD_87289 | JGI IMG/M metagenome (GOLD analysis project Ga0114903, IMG submission 87289) | Marine viral communities from the Global Malaspina Expedition - Malaspina viral metaG DeepMed_s2 | ecosystem: Environmental > Aquatic > Marine > Oceanic | place: Mediterranean Sea... | reverse complement strand
CAATGAGCCTGTCCGCGGTTTCCTCGCCTACGGGCACGGCGACCGAGATCGCCATGCAGCGTTCGCCCGCAGCACCGTAGCCCGCGCCCACCAGAGCGTCGGCGGCGCCAAGAACCACATGATTATCATGCCCGACGCCGACCTCGACAAGGCCGCCGACGCTCTGGTGGGCGCGGGCTACGGTGCTGCGGGCGAACGCTGCATGGCGATCTCGGTCGCCGTGCCCGTAGGCGAGGAAACCGCGGACAGGCTCATTGAAAAGCTGGTGCCGCGAGTCGAAAAGCTCAAGGTCGGTCCCTACACCGCCGGGGAAGACGTGGATTACGGCCCGGTCATCACCGCCCAGGCGAAAGAACGGATCGAACGGCTCATCACCTCGGGCGTCGACCAGGGCGCGGAACTGGTCATCGACGGGCGCAACTTCTCCCTGCAAGGCTATGAAAACGGGTACTTTATCGGCCCGTCTCTCTTTGATCGCGCGACCCCGGACATGGATATCTACAAAGAGGAAATCTTTGGCCCCGTCCTGACCCAGGTGCGCGCCGGCTCTTACGAAGAGGCGCTGAAGCTGACCATGGACAACCCCTATGGCAACGGCACGGCGATCTACACCGCCGACGGCGACACCGCCCGCGACTTCGCCCATCGGGTCAACGTGGGCATGGTCGGCATCAACTTCCCGATCCCGGTGCCGCTCAGCTATCACACCTTTGGCGGCTGGAAGAAATCGGCCTTCGGCGACCTCAACCAGTACGGCCCCGACGCCTTCCGCTTCTACACCAAGACCAAGACCGTCACCGCGCGCTGGTTCTCGGGCATCAAGGACGGCGGCGAGTTCAACTTCAAGCCGATGGATTGAGGCCGAACGCCATCCGACCGACAGACGCCGGGCCATCGCGCCCGGCGTTTTCTTTCGGCACCGGTGCCCGGGCGCGCCCACTTGCCCTGCGCGCCCCGCTCTGCTCAAGTGACATGCGCAGCGCATCGGGGAGGAGCCCATGCAGGAACCCGCCTTCAGCATCGGCATCGAAGAGGAGTACCTTCTCGTCGATCCCGACACCATGGCCCTGGCCGAGGCGCCCGTGGGCCTGATGGAGGCCTGCGCGGCAGAGCTCGAAGACCAGGTCAGCCCGGAATTCCTGCAGTGCCAGATCGAGATCGGCACCAAGGTCTGCGCCGACATCGGTGCGGCGCGCGAGGACCTCAAGCGCCTGCGCAGCGCCGTGGCCAAGCACGCGGGCAGGTTCGGCCTCGCGCCCATCGCCGCCTCCTGCCACCCGCTCGCGGACTGGAAACAGCAGACCCATACCGACAAGGACCGCTACAACGCGCTCAGCCGCGACATGGGCGGCATCGTCCGGCGGATGCTGATCTGCGGCTGCCACGTGCACGTGGGCATCGACGACAACTGGCTGCGCACCGACCTCATGCGACAGATGTCGTATTTCCTGCCGCACCTGCTGGCGCTTTCGACCTCCTCGCCGTTCTGGCAGGGCGAGGACACCAAGATGGCCTCGTATCGCATCTCGGTCTTCGACAACATGCCGCGCACCGGACTGCCGCCGCAGTTCGAGACCTGGGAGGATTTCCAGCGCTCGGTGCAGATCCTCAAGGACGTGGGCGTGATCGAGGACAGCTCCAAGATCTGGTGGGACCTGCGCCCCTCCGCCGCCTATCCGACGCTCGAGACGCGGATCATGGACGTCTCGCCTCGGCTCGAACACACGCTGACGCTGGCGGCGTTGAATCAGTGCCTGCTGCGGATGCTCTGGCGGCTTCGGGTGAAGAACCAGCGCTGGCGCATCTACGACCGCTTCCTCATCGGCGAAAACCGCTGGCGCGCGCAGCGCTACGGCGTGACCGAGGGGTTGATCGACTTCGGCCAGGGCGCCATCGTGCCCTTCGAGACGCTGGTCGAGGAACTGATCGCGCTGATCGAGGAAGACGCCGGCATACTCAACTGCCACCGCGAGGTCGAGCGCACCCGCGAGATCATCGAGGGCGGCACCTCGGCCAGCCGCCAGCGCAGCGTGGCCGAAGAGGCCGAGGCCGCTGGCCAGGATCACGAAGGGCAGATGCGCGCCGTGGTGGCGCATCTGATCGAGGAGTTCATGGCCGATGTCTGACGCACGCCGCCGCCCGCGCCAAAAATCCCCCGTGGATTTTTGCCAATTTTCCTTGAGGAAAATTGCCTCCGGCGGCAGGTTGCGTGAGATGAATTAAACATCCGTTCAATTCCGACCACCGACACTCCCGAACGAGGCCCCATGGATTTCGCGCTCTCCGACGAACAAACCGCCATCTTCGACATGGCTTTCGCTTTCGGGCAGGAACGGATCGCCCCCCATGCCCGCACCTGGGAAGCCGAGGGCACCATTCCCAAGGATCTCTGGCCGCGCCTCGCGGAGCTTGGCTTCGGCGGCCTCTACGTCTCCGAAGAGGCAGGCGGCGCGGGCCTCAGCCGGCTCGACGCCACGCTGGTCTTCGAGGCGCTCAGCATGGCCTGCCCCTCGGTCGCCGCGTTCCTATCGATCCACAATATGTGCGCGCGGATGATCGACAGCTTCGGCTCTGCCGAGATGAAGACCCGTGTCCTGCCCGGCGCGCTGTCCATGCAGACCGTGCTCAGCTACTGCCTGACCGAACCCGGCTCGGGCTCGGACGCCGCCGCGCTGAAAACCCGCGCCACCCGCAGCAACGCGGGCTACGTGCTCAACGGCACCAAGGCCTTCATCTCGGGCGGCGGCTATTCCGATGCCTACGTCACGATGGTCCGCACCGGCGAGGACGGCCCGCGCGGCATCACCGCGCTGCTGGTCGAGGACGGTGCGCCGGGCCTCAGCTTCGGCGGGCTCGAGGACAAGATGGGCTGGCGCAGCCAACCCACCCGCCAGGTGCAGTTCGACGATTGCCAGGTGCCGTCCGAGGCGCTGCTGGGCGAGGAAGGTCAGGGATTCCGCTACGCCATGGCAGGGCTCGACGGCGGGCGGCTCAACATCGCCGCCTGTTCGCTGGGCGCGGCCCAGGCCGGGCTGAATGCCACGCTCGCCTACATGGCCGAGCGCAAGGCTTTCGGCAAACCCATCGACCAGTTCCAGGCCCTGCAATTCCGCCTCGCTGATATGGAGATCGAATTGCAGGCCGCCCGCACCTTCCTGCGCCAGGCCGCCTGGAAACTCGATACCGGCGCGCCCGATGCCACCAAGTTCTGCGCCATGGCCAAGAAATTCGTCACCGAAACCGGTTCGAGGACCGTCGACCAGTGCCTGCAACTGCACGGCGGCTATGGCTACCTCGCGGACTACGGCATCGAGAAACTGGTCCGCGACCTGCGCGTGCACCAGATCCTCGAAGGCACCAACGAAATCATGCGCCTGATCGTGGCGCGGCAGATGCTCACCAATGCCTGACGCTCCCTGCTTCATCTTGCACCGCGAGTTTTGCAGGGCAAAACTTGCGGAAAACCTACGGGGGTCCGGGGGCTGGCCACCGGTTTTACCTGCGTCCTGGGGCTGGCCCCCGGTTTTACCTGCGTTCCGGGGCTGGCCCCCGGTCCGACCCCCTCAACAGACGTGACGCCGCCATGACCGACCTCCACATCCGCACCGATGGCCGCTCGGGCCGCATCACCCTGACCCGTCCCAAGGCGCTCAACGCGCTGAGCTACGCCATGTGCCGCGCCATCGAGGATGCGCTGCTCACCTGGCGCCGCGATCCCGAAATCAATCTGGTGCTGATCGACGCCGACGGCGACAAGGCGTTCTGCGCCGGTGGCGACATCCAGGAGCTTTACGACACCGGCACCCGGGGTGATCTGGCCTATGGCCAGCGGTTCTGGCGCGACGAATACCGGATGAACGCGCTGATCGCGGAATATCCAAAGCCGGTGGTCAGCTTCCTGCAGGGCTTCACCATGGGCGGCGGCGTCGGGCTGGGGTGCCAGGGCAGCCACCGGATCGTGAGCGACAGCAGCCGCATCGCCATGCCGGAATGCGGCATCGGCCTTGTGCCGGATGTCGGCGGCTCTTTCCTGCTGGCCCAGGCGCCCGGACGCCTCGGCGAATACATCGGCACGACCGGCACGCGGCTGGGTCCGGGTGACGCGCTGCTGACCGGGTTCGCGGATTACTATATCCCCGAATCCGACTGGCCCGCGCTCAAGGAAACGCTGGTCCGGAACGGGTCGGCAGATGCCATCGCCGAAGCCGCACAACCCGCCCCCGAGGCACCGCTCGCTGCGCTGCGGGACGAGATCGACCGCCACTTCGCCGGAGAGACGCTGCGCGACGTCATCGCCTCCCTGCGCGCCGGGACCGGCGACTTCGCCATGGAGACGCTGGACACGCTGTCGCGCCACGCCCCGCTGTCGATGGCCTGCACGCTGGAGATCCTGCACCGCATGCGCCAGGGCACGCCCGACATCCGCAAGGCGCTGGAGCTGGAATACCGCTTCACCCATCGCGCCATGGCCGACGGCGACCTGCTCGAAGGTATCCGCGCGGCGATCGTCGACAAGGACCGCAGCCCGCGCTGGCAGCACACGCTGGACGGCGTGCCCGCGACCGCCATGTCCCGGATGCTGATGCCGGTACGCGAGGCGAAACTGCAATTCCACGAGGAGGAGAGAGCCATGAAGATCGGATTTATCGGGCTTGGCAACATGGGTGCGCCGATGGCCGCCAATCTCGCCAGGGCGGGTCACAGCGTCCGCGGCTTCGACACCGCCAGCGTCGTGGTCGACGGGGTCGAGCCGGTCAACTCCGCCACCGAGGCCGCAGAGGGCGCCGAGGTGGTCATCACCATGCTGCCCAATGGCGACATCCTGCGACGGGTCGCGGCCGAGGTGATCCCGGCCATGGAGAAAGGCGCGGTGCTGCTCGACTGCTCCACCGTCGACGTGGACAGCGCCCGCGACGTGGCCGCCGATGCCGAGGCCGCGGGCCTGCTGGCGCTCGACGCGCCGGTCTCGGGCGGCATCGGCGGCGCGTCTGCCGGAACGCTCACCTTCATGGTCGGAGGCGCCCCCGAAGGCTTTGCCAAGGCCAAGCCCCTTTTCGACGTCATGGGCCAGAAGGCCGTGCATTGCGGCGCCGCCGGCAACGGCCAAGCTGCGAAGATCTGCAACAACATGATCCTCGGTGTCACCATGATCGCCACCTGCGAAGCCTTCGCTCTCGCCGACAAGCTGGGGCTGGACCGGCAGGCGATGTTCGACGTGGTCAGCACCTCCTCGGGCTACAGCTGGTCGATGAATGCCTACTGCCCCGCCCCCGGCATCGGCCCGCACTCTCCCGCCGACAACGGCTACACACCCGGGTTCGCCGCCGAGCTGATGCTCAAGGATCTTGGCCTCGCCCAGCAGGCCGCCGAGGGCGCGGATGCGGACACGCCGATGGGCGCCGCGGCCCTCGCGCTCTACCGGCAGTTTGTCGAGGACGAGGACGGCCGGGGCCGCGATTTCAGCGCCATGCTGCCCAGGTTCGAATCGCGAGGACGCGGCTGACACAGGCTTTTCCTTGATTTCCGCGGCCATTACGCGGACCCTTGTGCCCAAATTTTTTAAATCAGCGCATTGGGGACAGTCATGGGACAGCCGGTTCGGAACGTCACGATCGTGGGCGGGGGCACCGCCGGCTGGCTCGCCGCGGTACTGCTGCGAAAGGTTCTGGACGACCGGGTGGCCATCACCCTGATCGAGTCGCCCAAAATCCCCACCGTCGGCGTCGGCGAGGCCACGGTTCCGAACATGCCGCAGACGCTGAAACTGCTGGGCATTTCCGACCAGGAATTCTTTCGGACCTGCAACGCAAGCTTCAAGCTGGGGGTGGTCTTTTCCGACTGGAACACCGACAGGCACGGCAAGTTCATCAGCTATATCAACCCTTTCTCGAGCGCTCCTCAACTGCAGGTTTATGACTGGGCCGATTTCTACCGTCACTTCGGCGCCGGGCAAAGGGACTATGTGCAGTCCTATTCGCCGCTGATGGACATGGTCCGCGCCTGCAAGGGGCCGCGGATGCTCAACCTGCCCAAGACCGACAGTCGACTTCCCTATGCCTTTCACCTCGACGCGGTGAAATTCGCAGAGCTTCTGCGCGGGGTCGGCGTCGAGAGGGGCGTGACGCATATCCTCGACGACGTGGACGGGGTGGATCTGGACGAGCGCGGCTTTATCGCGGCGGTGAAGCTCCGTGACCACGGCCGGCACCCGGTGGAACTGGTGGTCGATTGCACCGGTTTCCGCAGCCTGATCCTGGGCGACGCGCTGAAGGAGCCCTTCGTCAGCTATTCGAAATACCTCGGCAACGACCGCGCCATGGCGGTGCAGATCCCGCATCCGCACCCGGAAAAGCTCGAACCGGCCACGCGGTCGACCGCTCTTGGCGCGGGCTGGTCCTGGCGGGTGCCGCTCTTCAACCGGATCGGAACCGGCTATGTCTTCTCTTCCGCCCACCGCAGCGACGACGCGGCGCGCGACGAGTTCCTGGCGCATCTGGGACCGGCCGGCAAGGGGGCCGAGCCGCGCATCATCCCAATGCGGATCGGCCGCGCGCGCAATGCCTGGGTCAAGAACTGCGTCGCCATCGGCCTGTCCGGCGGATTTATCGAGCCGCTTGAATCCACCGCCATCCACATGACCGACATGGGGGTGCGCTGGCTGGCCACGCATTTCCCCGACACCGATTACGCCAAGCCCCTGCGGCGCCAGTACAACAAGACGGTGGATGCGCTCTATAACGAGGTGCGCGATTTCATCTGCCTGCACTATGCGCTGAACAACCGCACCGACAGCCAATACTGGATCGACGCGCGCGAAAGCCTCGACGTGCCCGGCCGGCTGGCGGCGCTGCTGGAGCTTTGGGCGCATCGCCCGCCCGCGCATACGGACCTTGAAACGCAGTACCTCTTCACCACGAGCACCTACAACACCGTGCTTCTGGGCAAACAGGTCTACCAGACCGGGTTCGGCGTGAAGCGACCGGACAGCGCGATCCGTCTGGATCGGGGCGCGTGGATGCGGGCGCTGGATCAGACCGCCAAAGTCAATGCCGCCGAGGTCAAGCGCAAGGCCGATCACCGGTCGCTGCTGCGGCAGTTGCGCGGCGAAGCCGGACCGGTCCGCACCCCCGGCGCGACCACGTTGAACCAGCCGACCCTCGGGTTGCCGCAGGCCGGCGGACAGCCTCTGCCCCGGTCGGCCAAGGAACTGGCCGAGAACGGCGCCGGGTTGCTCTGAGCCGTCCCACGCAGATCGGTTTCGGCGGGATCGCGCTCAGTGCCGGAAACCGATGCAACCAGGGCGGGCTGCCGGACGTTGGCTGTGCGACTGAAATTATCAGAGGACATATGCCATGAGACATATGCTGACCGCCCTCACCCTTTGCCTGAGTGCCGCCGCCATGACCCCAGCGGTGGCCGCCCCGAACGGCTGCCCGCCGGGACTTGCCAAGAAAAGCCCCGCTTGCGTGCCGCCGGGTCAGGCGAAGAAAGGCTACGACGACCGCCGCGACGAGGTGCGCTACCGCTATGGTGTCGGTGACCGGATCGACGGCGATTACGTGATCATCCGCGATCCCGGCCGCTGGGGTCTGAACCCCGACTACACCTACTATCGCACCGGCGACCAGGTCTTCCGTGTCGACCGCGAAACGCGCCAGGTGCTGGATATCATCGGGCTGGCCTCGGCATTGCTGAACTGAGGCGGACCTCTGAACCGATGTGAAAAGGCCGGCCGCCTTGGCCCAGTCCTGTGCATTTCTCGGTGCAAATAGGTCTAAAGGCTCGGAGCGATATATCCGCTCCGAGCCGTTTTCGCACAGCGCCCCCCCCCTCTGTCTCCCGGCACGGAATCGAGGCCGCCGCAGGCGGCGGCCGTGCCAGCGCCGGACCGGCCCCGTGGGCCGGCGCTTTGTCTGAATTCGGCTCTTAGCTTTTCGCGACGACGGACTTGGCGACCATAAAACGCATCAGCAGAGCCGCCAGATGCGCCGTTCCCCGGTCCGGCGCTGGCACGACTGGACAACGACCGCTACCTTCCGCCAAGCCGGCCTCCGGCACGGCGGCCACCCGAAGACCTCTTCGGCAGGCCTTGCCGTAGATAGCGTCAGGTCCGCAAGGAGCTCCGCCACGAGTTGCACCACGAACTGCAAAGGACGGGCCGCCGTGGCCCGCCTTTTTCATTCCGCCGCGACCTTGCGGGCCGCGAGCATCGGCTTGAGGTAGCGGCCGGTGTGGCTGGCCTCGATCTCGGCCACCCGTTCCGGCGTGCCCTCGGCTACGATCTTGCCGCCGCCGTCGCCGCCTTCGGGACCGATATCGATCAGGTGATCGGCGGTCTTGATGACGTCGAGGTTGTGCTCGATCACCACCACCGAATTGCCCTGATCCACCAGTTCATGCAGCACTTCCAAAAGCTTGCGCACATCTTCGAAATGCAGACCCGTGGTCGGCTCGTCGAGGATGTAGAGCGTGCGCCCGGTCGATCGCTTCGCCAGTTCCTTCGACAGTTTCACCCTCTGCGCCTCGCCGCCCGACAGCGTCGTCGCCTGCTGGCCAACCTTGATGTAGCCAAGGCCCACGCGCACCAGCGCATCCATCTTCTCGCGGATGCTCGGCACCGCCTTGAAGAACTCCTGGGCATCTTCAACCGTCATATCAAGAACGTCCGCGATGCTCTTGCCTTTAAAGCGAATTTCCAACGTTTCGCGATTATAGCGCGCGCCCTTGCAGGTCTCGCAGGTCACGTAGACATCCGGCAGGAAATGCATCTCGATCTTGATGACGCCATCGCCCTGGCAGGCCTCGCAGCGACCGCCCTTGACGTTGAAGCTGAACCGCCCGGGCTTGTAGCCCCGCGCCTTGGCCTCTGGCAGACCGGCGAACCAGTCGCGGATCGGGGTGAAGGCCCCGGTGTAAGTGGCTGGATTCGAACGCGGAGTCCGTCCGATGGGGCGCTGGTCGATGTCGATGACCTTGTCGAGATGCTCCAACCCTTTGATGGTCTCGCAGGGCGCCGGCGTCTGCCGCGCGCCGTTGAGCGCCATTGAGGCGGATTTGAACAGCGTTTCGATGGTCAGTGTCGACTTGCCACCGCCCGAGACGCCGGTCACGCAGACGAACTTGCCCAGCGGAAAATCCGCCGTGACGGTCTTGAGGTTGTTGCCTGTGGCCTTGACGACCGTCAGCTTCTTCTTGTTTCCCTTGCGCCGAGTGGCTGGCACGGCGATTTCACGCGTGCCCGCAAGGTATTGACCGGTAATGGAATTCGGATCCGCGATGATCTCGGCCGGTGTGCCCTTGGACACCACCTGCCCGCCATGCACGCCGGCGCCCGGACCGATATCGAAAACGTAGTCGGCCTCGCGGATCGCCTCTTCGTCATGTTCGACCACGATCACCGTGTTGCCCTGGTCGCGCAGGTTCTTGAGCGTGCCGAGCAGGCGGTCGTTGTCGCGTTGATGCAGACCGATGCTGGGTTCGTCCAGAACGTAAAGCACGCCGGTCAGCCCCGACCCGATCTGCGACGCGAGGCGGATCCGTTGCGATTCACCGCCCGACAAGGTGCCGGCGTTGCGCGACAGCGTCAGGTACTGAAGGCCGACATTGTTCAGAAAACCAAGGCGTTCGCGGATTTCCTTGAGAATCGCGCGGGCGATCTCGTTCTTCTGCTGGGTCAGCGAGCCTGGCACGGTTTCGCACCAGTCGAACGCCTCCTGGATGGACATCTGCACCACCTGGCCCACATGCAGCCGGTCCTCGGGCTGACCCTTGGCCGGACCGATCTTGACCGCCAGCGCCTCGGGCCGCAGACGGTAGCCCTCGCAGGTGCCGCAGGGCCGGTTGTTCTGGTAGCGCTCGAATTCCTCGCGGATCCAGCTGGAATCGGTCTCGCGGTAGCGCCGCTCCATGTTGGGGATGACGCCTTCGAAGCTGCGCGTCACGTTGTAGACGCGCCCGCCCTCGTCATAGCGGAACGGGATCTCGTCGTCTCCCGACCCGTAAAGGAACACCTGCTGCACATGCGCGGGCAGGTCCTTCCACTTGGTCGAGGGGTTGAAGTCGTAATGCTTGGCGATGGACTGGATGGTCTGGGTGAAATACGGCGATTTGCCCTTGCGCCAGGGCGCGATGGCCCCGTCTCCGATCTTGAGGTCCGCATCCGGCACCACCAGACGTTCGTCGAAGAAGAGCTCCACCCCCAGGCCGTCGCAGGACGGACAGGCGCCGAAGGGCGCGTTGAAGGAGAAGAGCCGCGGCTCGATCTCGGGGATGGTAAAGCCGCTGACCGGGCAGGCGAAATTCTCGGAGAAGGTCACGCGCTCCGGCTCGCCCTCTTTCGGCGCGGTCTCGAGGATGGCGATGCCGTCGGCAAGATCGAGCGCGGTGCGGAAACTGTCCGCGAGGCGCGTCTGCAACCCGTCCTTCACCACCAGCCGGTCGACCACCACGTCGATGTCGTGGCGGAATTTCTTGTCGAGCGTCGGCGGCTCGTCCAGCTCGTAGAACTGCCCGTCGACCTTGACGCGCTGGAACCCCTGCTTGCGCAGCTCGAGGAATTCCTTGCGGTATTCGCCCTTGCGGTCGCGCACGATGGGCGCCAGCAGGTAGGCGCGGGTGCCCTCCTCCATCTCCATCACGCGGTCGACCATGTCCTGCACCTGTTGCGCCTCGATGGGCTGGCCGGTGGCCGGGCTGTAGGGTGTGCCGACCCGCGCGAACAGAAGCCGCATGTAGTCGTAGATTTCGGTTACCGTGCCGACGGTGGAGCGCGGGTTCTTGCTGGTGGTCTTCTGCTCGATGGAAATCGCCGGGCTGAGGCCGGAGATATGATCGACGTCGGGCTTTTCCATCATGTCCAGGAACTGCCGCGCATAGGCCGACAGCGACTCGACATAGCGGCGCTGGCCTTCCGCATAGATCGTGTCGAAGGCCAGCGAGGACTTGCCCGAGCCGGAAAGCCCGGTGATCACAACCAGTTGGTCGCGCGGAATATCCACGTCGATGTTCTTGAGATTGTGTTCGCGCGCGCCGCGCACCTCGATATGCTTGAGCTCGGCCATGGGACCCCCTGAAACCAATTTTTAACACATAGGCGAGACCCGCGATTTCGCCAACCGGAAAATGAGAACGAATACGGAACTTTGGCCGAGAGCCGCGGATTCCCGGGGCGCCTGCCGCGACGTCCTGCGCTCTGCCTCGGGAATGGGCAAATGGGCGTGGGGCGTGCGCCGGGATTTCCGGGAATCCGGACTTCTCAGAGCCGGGTATCTGTGAAATCCTGCCCGGGATTTGAGACCAGGAGTTTTCCATGCGCCGTATTCTCTCTGCCGCCGCACTGGCCGCGTCCCTTGCCCTGCCCGCAGCCGCCCAGTCGACCGGCGGCCAGACGATCCTCGTGCTCGACGCCTCGGGGTCGATGTGGGGTCAGATCGACGGCACCGCCAAGATCGGCATCGCGCAATCGGTGATCGGCGACCTGCTGGAGAGCCTGCCCGAGGACCAGGCGCTGGGTCTGTCGGCCTATGGCCACCGCACCCGTGGCGATTGCAGCGATATTGAAACGCTGGTGGCCCCCGGCGCGGGCACCCGCGACGCCATCGCCGCGGCGGTGAACGGCATCCAGCCCAAGGGCAAGACCCCGATGACCGACGCCGTGCGCATGGCCGCCGAAGCGCTGCGCTATGGCGAGGAAAAGGCGACGGTGATCCTCGTGTCGGACGGGATCGAGACCTGCAACCCCGATCCCTGCGCCGCGGCGCGTGTGCTGGAGGAAACCGGTGTGGATTTCACCGCCCATGTGGTCGGCTTCGACGTCTCCGATCCCGAGGCGCTGGCGCAGATGCAATGCCTTGCGGACGAAACCGGCGGCCGGTTCCTGACCGCCGCCAATGCCAGCGAACTGGGCACCGCCCTGTCGGACGTGGTGGCCGAACCTGCACCGGAGCCCGCCTCCGTGACCTTCCGCGCCACCGCCGGGCCGAATGGCCCGCAGATCGACACGCCGCTGATCTGGAGCATTGATGCCGGCGACACGCCGGTCGTGGCCTTCGAGCGCGGCGCAACGCTGGAACAGGCGCTGGAGGACGGCGGCTATACCGTCACGGTGCTGCGCCCCGAGGACGAGGAAACCGACAGCCAGAGCTTCATGGTCGAAGGCGCTGACAAGACCGTCACGCTGGTCCTGCCGGTGCCGCTGCCGCCGGCAAGCCTCGACGGTCCCGAAACCGGCGTCGCGGGCGACACCGTGCCCGTGGAATGGGAAGGGCCCGACGGCAAGGGCGACTACATCGCCGCCGCCCTGCCCGAAGAGGATGGCTACAAGACCTACACTTACACCCGCGACGGCACGCCGCTGCAGTTGCGCCTGCCGTCCGAGCCGGGGGTCTACGAGCTGCGCTACGTGCAATCCGAAGGCCGCAAGGTGCTTGCCCGGGCGTTGATCACCGTCACCGACCCGCCCGCCTCGCTGATGGCCGACGACAGCGCCGTGGCGGGCGCGACCCTGCCGGTGACCTGGGAAGGGCCCGATTACCAGGGCGATTACATCGCCGTCGGCTGGCCCGGCGACGAGGCCTATATCAACTACACCTATACCCGCGACGGAAGCCCCGCGCAGCTGCTGCTGCCGCCGGAGCCCGGCACCTACGAGCTTCGCTACGTGATGAGCCAGGACCGCCGCGTGCTGGCCACCCGGCCGCTCACCGTGACGCCGGTGACGGCCACGATCGACGCGCCGCCTCAGGCCCAGGCGGGTGAGACGGTGTCGCTGACCTGGACCGGGCCGGACTACAAGGGCGATTACCTCGCCGCGTCCAGGCCCGACGACGACGGGTACGAGACCTATACCTACACCCGCGACGGCTCGCCGCTCGGGCTCAAGATGCCGCTGGAAACCGGGCGCTACGAGCTGCGCTACTACATGAGCCAGGACAAGACCCAGCTGGCCGCCTACCCGATCGAGGTGGTCGCCGTCGGCGCCGAACTCCGCGCGCCGGAAAGCGCCCGCGCCGGCGCGCCGGTGGCGGTGGGCTGGGACGGCCCGGCCTACCAGGGCGACTATATCGCCGTGTCTCGGCCCGGGGACGAGGGTTACGAGAAATACACGTACACCCGCGAAGGATCGCCGCTGATCCTGCAGATGCCGACCGAGCCCGCCACTTACGAGCTGCGCTACGTGGCCACCGGCGACGGCACCGTGGTCTTGACCCGCAAGGACATCAAACTGGAGGCGGTTACGGCCAGCCTCGCCGCCGCCGACACCGCCCCCGCGGGCGGCAAGCTGGCGGTGGACTGGGAGGGGCCGGACTACCGCGGCGACTTCATCGGCCTCGTCGGCGCCGGCGCGCCCGAGGGCGAATACCTGAGCTATGTCTACACCACCGAGGACAGCCCGATGGTCATGGAACTGCCCGAAACGCCCGGCAGCTACGAACTGCGCTATCACCTGGGCGATGGCAAGGGTGTGATCGCCAGCCGCGCCGTGGAGGTGATCGCGGAATAGACGCGTCAGGCGATCCGCGTCATCTCGTGCAACGCCACGTCGGCGACCATATCCCCGGTCGCCGCCTGGTGCGCGAGGATATGCGGCGCGACCATGTGATCCTGCCAGAGCGCGCGGCTTTCCCAGAGCTCGAAGAACAGGAACACCCCCGGCGCGTCGTTGTCCCGGTGCAGGTCGTACTGCAGGCATCCCGCCTCCGCCCGCGTCGGCGCAACCAAAGCCTCGAGCGCCTCGCGCAGTGCTTCTTCCTGACCCGCCAAAGCCGTGATCCGCGCCACAACCGTCAAAGCCATTCCCCGCTCCTTCATCTTGCCAATAAACCTCCAGAAAGCACGAGAGTAGGTTGTGATTGCGCCGCTGCGCAAGCGCACTGGACGGTGTCTCTCGTATCCGCGCTCCCCGCCCGGATCCCCCTCACCGATAGAGCAACGACCGTCCATTCCGGAAGACATGCACCTTGTCCGGCGTGGCCCCCAGCTTGACCTCCTTGCCGCGCAGGTCGGCGTGGATGCCCGGTAGCTTGCCGATCACCGGGTCGCTTCCCATCTCCTTCTCGAAGTAAAGCAGCGTCACCTCGCCCAAGGCCTCGGTGATATCGACCTTGCCCGCGTAGATATGTTCCGCGCCGCTTTCGACCTCGAGAAAATCTTCGGGCCTGACGCCGACCTTGACCTCGGCGCCTTCGTCCGACGGCTCGGACGGGTAATCCGACACCGCCAGGCCGCCGCCGTCCATCCGGATGGTGGTCTGCGAACCGGTCCCGGTGACCGTGCCGGGCAGCAGGTTCATCGCGGGGGAGCCGATGAACTGCGCCACGAATTCGGAATTGGGCTTCTGGTAGAGCTCCAGCGGGCTGCCGACCTGGGCGATGCCCTTGTTGGCCAGCACGACGATGCGGCTGGCCAGCGTCATCGCCTCGACCTGGTCGTGTGTGACGTAGATCATCGTCGAGTCGGGCATGGATTCCTTCAGCTGCGCGATCTCGATCCGGGTGGCCACGCGCAGCGCCGCGTCGAGGTTCGAGAGCGGTTCGTCGAAGAGATAGACCTTGGGGTCGCGCACGATCGACCGGCCGATGGCGACGCGCTGGCGCTGGCCGCCCGACAGCGCCTTGGGCAGGCGGTCGAGGTAGGGATCGAGCTGCAGGATCTTCGCGGCCTTCTCGACCGCCGCGTCGATCTCGGACTGGCTTTTCTTCGCGATCTTGAGGGCAAAGCTCATGTTGTCGCGCACGGTCATGTGCGGGTAGAGCGCATAGGACTGGAACACCATGGCGATGCCGCGCTGCGCGGGCGGCACGTCGTTGACCACCTGCCCGTCGATCTGCAATTCGCCACCGGTGATCTTCTCCAGCCCCGCGATCATCCGCAACAGCGTGGACTTGCCGCAGCCCGAGGGGCCGACGAAGACGATCAGCTCGCCCTTCTTGATGTCGAGGTTGATGTCCTTGAGGACATCGACGGTGCCGCCGTAGGTCTTGGCCACATCGGTCAGTTTCAGGTTTGCCATGGTCTCTCCTCCCCCAATTCTTTCCCGTCAGTCGGTGCGCAGCGCCAGGCTGGGCTGCCACGGGCCAAGATGCAGCCGCCCGTCCGGCGACACCCCCGCACTGCCCAGTTCGGCGCCGATCTGCCGCCAGGTGCCGTCGGGCATGTCGATGGCCGCCGGATCGCCGCTCAGGTTGAAGGCGCAGAACAGGGTCTGCTCGCCGTCCGAGCGGATGAAGCTCAGCACCGTCTCCCGCACCTCGAGCGGGGTGAAATCGCCCGTGCGCAGCGCCGGGTGGTTGCGCCGGAAGCGGATCGCGTGGCGATAGTGATGCAGGATCGCCGCCGGGTCCTGCTCTTGCGTCGACACCGCGCGGTTGAGGTGATCGTGGCTCACCGGCAGCCAGGGCATGCCCGACGAAAATCCGCCGTTCTGGTTGCTGGGCTCCCAGACCATCGGCGTCCGGCAGCCATCGCGTCCCTTGAACGCCGGCCAGAAACGCTTGCCATAAGGATCCTGCAGATCCTCGAAGGCGACCTCGGCCTCGGGCAGCGCCAGTTCCTCGCCCTGATAGAGGCAGGCCGACCCGCGCAGGCACATCATCAGCGTGATGAAGCACCGCGCCGCGGCATCGTTCAGCCCCCAGCGCGAGCCGTGGCGCGGCACGTCGTGGTTCGAAAACGCCCAGCAGGCCCAGCCGTCGGGGGCGGCGCGGGCGATGTCGTCCATCACCTTGGCCACGTATTTCGCGGTCGGCATGTGGTCGGAGAGCAGCTCGAAGGCATAGCTCATGTGCACCAGATCGTCGCCGGCGGTGTATTCGCCCAGGATCTCGAGCCCGCGCTGGTCGTCGCCGACCTCGCCCACCGACACCGCGCCGTATTCGTCCAGAAGCTTGCGGAACTTGCGCAGGAAATCGAGGTTTTCCGGCTGCGTCTTGTCATAGAGGTGGTTCTGCCAAGTGTAGGGATTGACCGCCGGTGCGGTGATCGGGTTGCGCTCTTCCTCGGGCAGCGGCGGGTTGTCGCGCAGCTGTGCGTCGTGGACGTAGAAGTTGATCGTGTCGAGCCGGAAGCCGTCGACGCCGCGATCCAGCCAGAACCGCGCGGTGTCCAGCAGCACCTCCTGCACCTTGGGCTCGTGGAAGTTGAGGTCGGGCTGTTCCGTCAGGAAGTTGTGCAGGTAGTACT
>Ga0114903_1000736_pt1 | contig 16191 bp, 15 predicted proteins | sample MalvirDeepMed_s2_FD_87289 | JGI IMG/M metagenome (GOLD analysis project Ga0114903, IMG submission 87289) | Marine viral communities from the Global Malaspina Expedition - Malaspina viral metaG DeepMed_s2 | ecosystem: Environmental > Aquatic > Marine > Oceanic | place: Mediterranean Sea... | reverse complement strand
TGCTAGCAGAAAGCAAGGTATCTGAACTAAGTAAAGTTTATGGGCCTAAACACCAAAAAATGATTGCGGCACAAGCGGAGTTGTCGTCAATAAAACAAACATTAGTTAATCAAGTTCGTTCGTTAATTTCAGGAATAAGTAGCGAATACCGAAACGCTGATTCACAGGTGAAAGGCCTTCGTTTAGCGGTAGCTCAAGCGAAAGAAGAATACAGAAAGCTGACAACGCTAGAGTCAAAGCGCAAAATTCTTCAACGAGAAGTCGATACTAACCAACAGCTTTATAATTCATTTTTTACGAGGTTGCAGGAAACGACTGAGGTAGAAGGTTTCGAAACCGCTAACGCGCGAGTGTTAGACGAAGCGACGATTCCGGCGATTCCTGTTAAACCAAAAAGGGCATTAATATTAGCAGCGACATTGGTTGTTAGTGCTGCTTTTGGAATGTTTGTAGCACTAGCTCTTGATTTTTTAAATAGTGGCGTGCGTTCAGTTGAGGATGTAGAGCGTAAGCTAGGCCAAAGGATGATAGGTTTAATACCGTGGTTGCCACATAAAAAGAGCGAGCATCTTCCTCTTCGCGAATTTTTCGCAACTGACAATCATGTATTCAGTGAAGCCATACGTACTTTAAGAACAAGTGTGCAACTGCTCGATTTATCAGGGAGTAGAAAAGTGGTAATGGTTACCTCTAGTGTACCAAAAGAAGGTAAAACGACTGTTTCTATCAACTTGGCGTTTGCAATGGGGCAATTAGGTAAAACGCTAATTATAGATGCAGATTTACGAAAGCCCTCAATCGCTAAACGTTTCGATTTACCAGGCTTCCAGCCTGGATTAACGAATTTGGTTTCGGGAACGCATGAATTAAGCGAATGCGTATGGCACGATGATTCAGCAAATATTGATGTGATATCGGCAGGTTCTCCTTCTCCTAATCCGCAAGAATTGCTATTGAGTGACGGCTTCAAAGCTACTATTGAAATTCTTAAGAGTAAGTATGATCATATCATTATCGACACAGCGCCAAGTCAATCGGTGAGTGATGCTATCGTGGTGAGTGACAGCAGTGATATAATGCTATATGTTGTCAAAGCTGATAGTACCGCTGTTAACTCAGTGTCGAATGGTTTAGAGCGTTTTATGACTTTAGGAAAACGAATCGATGGTGTTATCCTTAACCAAGTCGATATTAGAAAAGCGGATAGTAGTTATGCTTATAAAGGCTATTATGATGAGTATAATTATGGTGCTAGTACAACCGAAACTTCGAGTTAAGGTAGCTAGGCTAGTATTTTGATTGATCTACATTGCCATTTCCTTCCGGGTATAGACGATGGCGCGAAAAATATTGACGAAGCAATAGCTTTGGCGAAATTCGCGTACGAATCCGGAATTACGCATGTCGTATGTACCCCTCACATCCATGAGGGATTCTTTGATAACGATATTGACATTATTGCGCGCGCACATGATGAATTTCGCACTGCGTTATTACAAGAAAATATTCCTTTAAAAAGTCATTTTTCCGCAGAAGTTAGAATTAGCCCTAATATTGTTGCGTTGGCAAAGGCGAAACGGCTTCCTTTTCTAGGTTATTTCGAAGGTAAGCCTGTATTGCTGTTAGAATTACCTCATAGCCATATTCCCCCTGGTACAGAGCAGCTTATTCAATGGTTAAAGCAAAATGATATTTTACCTATGATTGCTCACCCAGAACGTAATAGAGACATAATAGCTAAATATAGTAAGGCTCGCTGGTTAAAAGGGCAGGGGGTATTGTTCCAAATTACCGCTGGTGCAATAACTGGTACCTTTGGAGAAAAGGTTCAGCGTTGTGCATTAACTATGTTAAATGATGGCTTAGTGGATATTGTTGCTACAGATGCTCACAATTTAAGAAAGCGCCCACCGGAACTTTCCACTGCATTTGCAATATTAGTCGAAAAGTATGGTTCCCATTGTGCAGAACAATGGTGTGTAAATACACCCAAGGACATTGTTAGTTGTTGGTTTGATGATAAATAAAAGATTTATTGTGAATAAGCATGTTTTAAATATTAAGTTGGGTGCTTTGGCAGTCATAATCTTCTTTTTGTGCTTTAAATCTGCAACTACAGTAATAGCATCTTTTCAATTTTATGGTGCTAATAATTTTATTCAGGCATGGCAGGAAGGAATTGGTGTTAAATTAAGCGATATCGACAAAGCAGAATCTTTTGCTAGTAACGCATTTCTATTGCACGACTCACTTGCCTTATACTCCGACACATTGAGTACCATACTGCAATGGAAAGCATTACAAACCAACGACAATGAATTGAAAGTTGACATTCTGAATAGAGCAGAGCGTTATAACTTGCGGTCAACTACATATAGGCCGAGTTGGCCAGTTGCATGGGTTAATTTAGCATATATAAAGTGGCTTAAAGGTGAGTTTGATGCAGATTTTCAATTTTATTTAAGTCAAGCCTCTAAGTTAGGCCCGTATACTGATGAGGTACATGTTGTCATTGCCGCTATTGGTTTAAATCTTGCCAAATCGAATGTTAGGGAGTTTTTGCGAAGTCGCGCGCTATTTAAAAAGCATGTGATATTAGGTATCGCTCATCCAGGTTCTAGAGCGAAAGTGATCACTTATGTAGAAAACACAGGTACAAAGGCAATAGTGTGTACCTGGTTAATACAAAAACGAGCCATTCAGTATAATCAGATGAAGTGTTAACAACAAAGAAATACTGCCATTAATTTCGTATATCTTTGTTGTTCGCCTGGAATGCTAAAGCCAGTATAAACATAAAAAGTGCCGCATTTGCTGGGGCTTGTAATGGGAAATCCATTGTCATATGAATACTCATTCCTATTATGGCCATCGCCGCGCCAAAGGCTACACCCCGCAGAAGATTATTTCTTCTCACTCTTATTGCTTTAATACAGGCAATAATTGCCAAAAAAGCGATCGTAAACAAGCAAATAGTAGCTGGAATACCTGCTTCAATTGTAAACTGTAGGTAATCATTATGAGCATGGTCGTAAAATAGATTAATATCTTCCCCTTTGTAATTTGGAAAAATACTGTAATAACTACCGAGGCCTGAGCCGGTTAAAGGGAAGTCGAGGAGTAATGGTATTGAATCTCTAACCACTTCATCGCGAGTTTCTTGGGTTAGCGTAGTTTGTTCCAGCCTTTCTTTTACCTTGTCTAGACCAAACCAGGCACTTAAAATAAACATGTCAATGACAAACATGCTAATTATAAGAATAGTCAGCCCCCTAGATCGCGTTTTAATTAGTGTTAAGCTGGCTAATCCAACAACTGTCATAGCGACGAAAAATGACGTGTTTCCCATACGAGAGTGCGACATAACAAGTGCGATAACCATAATCGCCAATGCAATTCGAACAAGCGCTTTTCCATGCAGAAGTGTCTCTAATAGGTTACGTAATCGTTGTCTGCTTCGAGTTCGTTCTTTTTGATTGAGTAATGTACTAACTAAAAAGCCGACGCCGATACTTAAGCATAGCATTAGATAATTTGCATAATGATTTTTGTATACAAACGTACCGGTTGCCACACCTCGATTGGGTATTTCAAAAAATAAACTGTGTTGAAACCCTAGCAATACCTCTAAAGCCCCGTACATCGCTTGGAAAAGGCCAGAACCTATAATAAAAAACAGTGCAACTTGAATTCGTTTTACGCTGTTGCAAAGCACTAATGTACATACAAATATGGAACTGTAAGCAAGCGTTTTTAATAAGAGAATTGTCGATTGTGCTGGATCTACAGAAACAGTAGCAAAATCTTTGTTAACATCCGCAAAAAGATTTGCTGCTTTAGGGCTAATGATTTCGATAACAGAAATGGGTAACGGGAGTATTTGAAGCGCGCTCCATGTTATAAAAATTGCTAAAAGAGTTAAGGGTATTTTAAATTTGTAAAGCGTATTTTTAACTTGAGCGGAAGAGATAACGCAAGTTGAAAACAGTATGAGAAAGCAAGCTATGTTCATTAACCCCCAAGCCCAAGGCCTATTACTTGCTAATGGTATGGGGAGCCAAATCAATAAAACTAGGAGGCAGTAGTAAGTCAACTTTCCTTGTTGAGAGCTCATATTTTTTTTCATTGTAACCGCTAGAAAACGCAAATTTAAGACTAATTCTAAAACAAATTGCAAAAGGGCACAAAAAAGGCCCCAAAAGGGCCTATATTCAATATCCAACGTTCACGATATTAACTGTTAATTTGTTGATGCCGTAGCACTACCGCCGCCACCGCCACCAGCTCCAGTTCCGAAACCAACGGGGCTTGCGCCACCATCTGCCGCCGTTTGCAGCAGGTCCCCTTGGTCTTCTTCATCCTCTACATTCGCAAACTGAGGGGCAAATGCATTGTATAAATCGGCTCCAAGGTCTGTCGAAATGTCGGCTTGTGAGGAGGCAGTTGTAAGTGCTGCATCTGCCGACGCAACGCCGCTAGCGACTGTCTCAATAAAAAAAAGTTGCGCTTGCTCGGGAAGTGCACTTAGAGCAGTCTTTTGGGCGTCACTTAAAATGTCACTTTCTGGCGATAATAATGATGCAAGTGCATCTTCCAGCGATGCGGCTTCAGAAATAACTTGAGCGATTTCAAATTCAACGCTATCTGTCGCTACGGTATCTTCTTGCGCAAACGAATGCGCAGAAGAAATACACAAAAGCAACCCAGCTATCAGTGTCAAATACTTGCGCATATATCCTCCCAAGTAATTTATTAATAATTCTCTTACTACACACTAATCATACCACTATACAATTTTAGCGTATAGCCTAATTTATAAACATATTGAAAATTACTTTGAAGTCCTTCAAAGCGCATACATTATATTCTGTGTAGCACTATCTTAAAAGTTTCAGAGTGCGAAATTAACCCCATTTACGAGGTTGGCAAATTACGTACCCCTGAATACAATCAACGAAAAGTCGCTGCAAGGTTTGTGCCTCTTCTTTTTCCTCCACCAGTTCCGCAATCACTGTAATATTCAGGCCATGAGCAATACTCACAAGAGAGCGTACAAAGAATTGGTTGTCTTCTAGTTGGTGAATATGTCGAGTAAAACTCCCGTCTAATTTAATATAATCAGGGCGAAGTTTACGAAGTTGACTAAACGCAGCAATGCTTGTGCCCACACGCTCTACGGTTAAACTAGTACCAATTTCCTTAAGATTTTCTGCTAAATAAAAACAGTTGTCAGGCGCATTCTGAAGGCAAACCTCCTGTATCTCAATGACTAAGTTTTTCGCCAGTTGATTGTGCTGGCTCAATATTTCAATTGTTTTCTCAGTGTAAAAGCGTTCAGCTAATGTTAGAGGTGAAAGATTGATAGCCACTTTTCCAGAATAGTCATTAGTTAAAAGTGCCAATATTTTTTTCAAAATTACAATATCTAATTGCCCTGCGTAATGTAAGTGTTCCGATTCTGCAATTAGTTGAGACATTGGAAGATATTCGTCTGCCGAAGTACTCTTAAATCGTGCATAGCACTCGGAATATACAATTTCGTTGTCGTAATTTTTTACATCTTGGCGAACAATATCTAGAGCATTGTCTTTTATTATTCTTTCAAATTGCTTTCGCCACTCTGTTTGGCTTATCGTTTTCTCTAATTCACTGGCGAGTTGCCATCGTTTGGCAGTGTTCTTAGCAGTGGTTAATGCCGCGTCAGCATTCTCAAGTAATTGTTGTCGCTCTGTTAGTTCATTAAATCTTGCTGCACCAATGTGCGCAAACCCGTGCTTGTACATGGGTAAAGCTTGGGCTGTAAATTCTTCAGACAAAATATTTAAAAAATCACAGCATTTGGACTCGTTAGCATTTTCTAAAAGAACAACAAAATCGCCTCCGCGGACACGGTAAGTTTCTATACCTGATTTCATACCCTTGGATTTGATTATGTGGGCAAGTGTTTTAATATAGGCGTCAGCGGTTTGTGCCCCTTCAGTTTGATTAATGTGGGTTAAACTCGACAAGCGAATAATAATTAAGTATCCAGATGGCGCCATTTCTTTATCAGCAAATAGTCTGGAAAGCCTATTGTCGAGCGCAAGTTTATTACCGAGGTTAGTTAGGGAATCAATGTACGCGCTTTGATAGTAGCTTTGTGCTTGTGCCGTAAGTTCATTGTACTGTTTATTTAGAATTGCAGCCATTTTATTGATGGCACGTACCATCATATTAAGTTCCTTGGTTTTAGGTACTTGTTTTATTTCTGAGAAATCTCTTGCGCTTATTCTTTCAGATGCACGTACCACCGAGAATATAGGTGTAAGAATTGCTCGTAATACCAAGTACAACAGCGCGCTTCCTACAATAAATAGAAGAAGGGTAAACCTAAACGTACTTTGTGCGTTTAGCCATAGTTGCTTATACCCATTTCCTGGGTGAGCGGTAACTGTCATAACGCCTGCGATATTCCATCCGCTATTAATCTCAGTTTTAACTACGGGTGGGGAAAGCGGAAACAGTTGACTAAACCATGTTGGAACACCTTCAGGGGCAGGAGGATTTGTTTTTTCGAACAAGACATCGTTTTCCATGTTTGTTAGAACAATATTCTGATAATAACCGCTATCAAATATTGCATTTATCATGGTTTCCGCAATTGGAAGATTGTTTTCGTCGCTTACGTACGGAGAAATAGACAAACCTAATGAATTGGCGGTGTCTTGTGCGTGCGAAGACAGTTGGCTTTCAATGTATACTCGGAAATTATTTACATTAATATAAACGGTACCAAAAAATACAAAGAGCAAAACCACTAAAAACCCTATGCTAAATTGCTTAGTAAGTGACATATCTATACCTGTTATTTTTAAAAATCCCGCTCTATGCGGCTGGTTAAGTCGTCCCACATTTTATGGCGTGAGCTACCTAATTTTGTTCCTCGGCCTTGCGCTTTTGCTTTATATAGACCTTCACCATTAAAACTATACACAGGCCGGAGATCTGGGCGCATATTCGCAGGAAGAATTCGAGGGTTTATATTGTCTAAAATTAAAGGAATGGCGTTGGGCTCTGGATAATAAGCCAAAACCATATGAGCTTGCTTTTGTTTTAGTGCGGTAACAAACATCATTCTTAATTTGGAATCAGGAATCCCAAGTGAACGTAGGCTGAAGTATTTTGCTATTACGTAGTCTTCACAGTCAGCTCCATTCGTACTAAGCATTTCTACGGGGGTTGCCCAATAATCGGGTATATTCCAGTGTGCGGAGTCAGACCTATAAGGAACCTTATTGAAAAAATTATTAATTTCATAAAGCTTAGAGTCATCATCACTTAGCTTGAGCTTTTCAAGCATTAATGACCAATCTAATGTTCGTTCTCTAGCGCTTATTCCGTATTTTGTTTCGATTTTATCTAAAGCACTAATCGAAAAATTTATAAGTCCGAGGCATGGACCTGCACTTAAAAGAAAATACATAGTAACTGCGAATTGTTTCGTATTAATTATGTTTTTCAATATTCGATAGCTTTTAGTTGATACAGGCTTTTGCGGTGAATGCACGCTCTGCGAAATAATTAATTCAATTTTGTATATATAAATGGCTACCCTGCACTAAAGACCAAAGCTTATTAACTTAGTAAATCTACAAGTCTTCCACTATTCGTTGGCCGGTTGAAGAAAACCTATAGTTCAGAAGGCAACTTAGAGCAACAGATACCTAACCCTACAATAGTATAGTAGATATCATCAACACAGAACACACATGGAAACTCTAGCGAATATACATAACTCACAATAAATAATTTATATTTGCTTAGCTGGGTAAGTCCTTTTGTCCACATCCCCTTTAATGAGACAGTGCTGAATTAGAGTTTTCTAGTTTTACTCGGAAAGCTGCCGGAGGCAGGTTACCCAGGTTTTCATGTGTTCTTTCTTCGTTATAATCCAGTCGCCAGAACCAGGCCATTTCTCTTACCTGGTTGAGATTTTCAAACAAGTAAGCATCAAGGAACTCTCTGCGGAATGAACCGTTAAAGCGTTCAACAAAGCCATTTTGCTGTGGCTTACCTGGCTGGATATATACCAGTTTAATATTATTGGTTTCACACCAATCTGTTAGCGTCGCCGAAATTAGCTCTGGGCCATTATCCATACGCAGCTGAGTTGGTAATCCTCGCTCAGCCTTAAGTTGTTCTAACACGCGTACGACACGGCCAGCGGGCAAAGACGTATCGACCTCTATAGCAAGGCATTCCCTCGTGCCTTCATCCACCACATTCAGTGTTCTGAACCGTTTGCCGCAATATAAAGTGTCATGCATAAAGTTGGTCTAACGCCCATTGATGATTAGCCTGATCCAGCACTTCCAGTGGCTGGGCTATTCGCTTGGGCAGTACCCGTTTAGTTCTGCGCCGCAGGTTCAATCCCATTTGGCAGTAAACATGATAGACGCGCTTGTGGTTAAAGGGGAAGCCTTTGAACCGCATTCGGCCAAAACACTTCCAGAAGCCTGCTCGTGGCGACTTCTCCAAAACCGCATTGATGGCATCAATGACAGCAGCATCCACTTTGCGCCAGCCTCTCTCTGGACGATAAAAGGTCGCACGGCCAATACCAACAAACAGACAGGCCTTTACGATACTTAGTCCCGCATCAACTAGGATGCTGACGCACTCTCGTTTCTCTGCTGTCACCAACCCTTTTTTGCGACAAGCTCCTTAATGGCATTGTTTTCTAAGCTGACAACTGCAAACATCTTTTTGAGCTTGGCATTTTCCTCTTCAAGCTCTTTCAATCGTTTGACATCAGACGCTTCCATGCCGCGGTATTTGGACTTCCAATTGTAACAGGTTGCACTGCTGATACCGTGTTGACGGCAGACTTCCTCAACCTTCATACCTGCATTAACTTCTTTTAACACCTCAATAATCTGAGATTCTGTGTAGCGTGATTTTTTCATAGTCGCCTCCTGCATTAATCATTGCAGAAAACTCCAATTAAGTCTGTCTCAGTTTAGGGGAAGTGGACACTTTTTCTAACGGACCGTAACTTGGCAAGAATGATGTCAAGATATTTTACAATAACGAGTAATCTAATTCTAGATAGATAAATTTCACTTCTTTTTGCCTGTTTTATAAGTGAAAAATTATTTTGGTATACAGTTTGCATTGTTTTGCACTGTAAGGAAAAGTAGTGACATCTTTGTAAAATTCTTTAGAAGGTACAAATAATGATATCCAAAATTTTGAGAATAGCACTTCTAATCACAGCGTTCTCAGTGTCTGCTCAAAGCTCTGCAGCCATAATAAGCTCAACGGCTAACGGGGTTTCAGCGCAGGCGTTAAATTTAGACAGCAGTTTCTCATCTTTTCTAGATTTTTTCTATGGCGGAACAACCGAGCCAGCAACTGGTTTTGAAAGCGGAAATGAAGTGGTGATGTTTTTTGTTGAATTAAACGATGAGCTAGCTTTGTTTACTCTTATTAGCGGCGATGTTGCTGATCGTGGTAGGCTAAACATGGACTTTCTACCCCTTAACGGCTTTTTCTCTGAGTATGATGATTCAGCTGACTTTGTGTCTGTTAATAGAGCTGAACACAAAACAGGGATAAATCAAGGAGATGGCTTTATTTACGCAAGCGACAATGGCGTTTTAGATCTTACCATAGATTTCTCTGGTGCTTATAATATGGACACCTATAAGTTCCTAACTTTTGACGACAGCGGTAACAGCTCGGTTCTTTTTTCTGGAAATCTGAATAATAACCCCAGCGTTTCCTTGTCAGCTTTAAGTGCGGTAAATGTATCAGCACCGAATACAGTGTATTTGATGCTACTTTCATTGGTTCTGATTTCGTTTGGCAAACGTAGATTCAAATAACCGCCGTATAAGAGGCGGATTGCATTGGTTTGATGTCATAACGTCTCTATAAAAAAGAAGCCTCAGATATTCTGAGGCTTTTTTATTCATAAAATTCTTGCCCCACGTGATGTTTGTACGTATTAGTTTTTTATCTTATTACGCTGTGAAATTTAGGAAAGCTTGAATTGAGCTTTCCCAATACTCTTTGTACAAAATAGTTAGAAAGCTATAAGCTAAAATTATCGGAATAATTGAGTAAGCTAATATTAGATCGACTATGAAATTTTTAGCTTGCCATTATTATAGTGTCTTGCATTTGTTAGTTTTTTGTTAGTTATGCTTACATCATTAATAACATTACGACAAGAAACAGATTACTTAAAGGCATCCCTCTCACTTTACCTTGCCAATAAAAAAAGAATTAGTTAAGTTATCATATCGTTGATTGGTTCTTTGTGAACACAGTGCGTCGTCTGTCTGAATCGAAAACGTATTATTATAAGGTTTAAAGATCTGCAGAATAAGCAGTTTTGAACTTTCGCCGAAGTAATAGATAGCGGCCTATATATCTGATTGCTTTAATTGATTTTTAAAACGCGACGTCAAATTTATTGCGTCTGATATCTGAAAAAGAAACTAAATTAAGTCATAATTATTTAATTCAAAATTGTAATGGCTCTATACTTAGTAATAATTCTTGCTGAAGGCATTTAATCTCAATGAAAAAAAGAATATTAATTTTCATGCACGACTTTAGAGGTGGTGGTGCTGAGAAAGTAGCCATTTTATTAGCAAACGGTTTTGTAAAAGCAGACTGCTCTGTAGAAATTGTTGTCTTGAAAAATGAAGGACCAATGAAGTCACTTCTCTCAGACAGCGTAGTCGTAAGTAGCTTAAATTGTGAGCGAGTCTCTAAATCACTGTTCAAGCTTATGAAATTTTTACTTAAAAAAGAATACGACCTTCTTATTTCTCATATGACGCATGTAAATACGATTGCTACTTTAGCAGCAATAGCCACTCGTAGTACGAATAAATTGTGCCTTGTCGAACACAATATGATGAGTAAAAACTATAAGATACAGTCTTCCAATAGCGTTAAATTAGCGTATCTATCGACTAAACTTCTTTATCGTTTTTGCGATAAGATAGTGGCAGTCTCTACAGGAGTAAAAGACAGCGTAACCAGGTTTACAGGCGTGTCAAGAGAGAAGGTTAATGTCATCTTTAATCCCGTGGTTGACCCTGTTGCGATGAAAAATAAGTTTTTGAGTGTTACCCATCAAAAAAGGTGTTTACATCCTTTTTTTGAACAGGGTGTTCCAGTGATCGTCGGTATCGGAAGTCTTACTGAACAGAAAAATTTCGAATTACTTATTGAATCGGTTCCCCATTTAACAAAAACGCGTGACTGCCGTGTCTTGATATTGGGAGAAGGCCCTCTTAGAGAGAAACTACAAAACAGGATAGATGCCCTTGGACTATCAAGTCGCGTTGACTTGGTTGGATTTGTAAAAGACCCCGCCGAGTATTTGATTCTTAGTTCACTTTTTGTTCTGTCTTCTAAATGGGAAGGGTTACCAACAGTTGTTATAGAAGCTCTGGCAACGGGAACGAAAATATTGGCTACGGATTGCCCGAGTGGTCCTAACGAAATCTTAGTTAATGGAAAGTATGGTGAGTTAGTCGCATTAGATGCTTCACCGGAAAACTTCGCCGATAAAATTCAGGTGGCTCTAAATACTAAAGTTCAAAAAGAGCTTTTATTTGAAAGAGCAGAAGATTTCAGTATAACAGCATCAACAAAAAAATATTTAGAGTTGATAGGATGATCAAAGTATTTGGAGTTATAAATCATAATAATTTAGGCGGTGCTCAAAAGGCTATGAGCAAATTGAAAGCTTCGTATGAATTTGATGCGGAGGTTAGTTTCGATATAGTTTATCTTTATCAGGCGAAAGGTAGCGAACACACTGCGTTAAATGGCGTCATTTTGACGAAAAATGCTACCGTTTTAAAGTACGTGATAGCTCCATTTAAACTTTTTAGGTATCTTAAGAAGTCAAATCCTGATGTGATTGTTAGCTTTCTTCCTTTGTCAAATATAACAGCGCCTATATGCGGTTGGTTAGCAGGCATAGGGAAAAGAATCATTTCTCATAGAAATCCTGTAAGCTCTTATAACAAATTACTTAAATCTTTGGATAGGTATACAGGTAATTCGTTTTTTGTCTCTAAGATAATTTGTAACTCAAATTCAGTTAAAACATCAGTTTTTAAATACCCCAAAGCGTATCAATCGAAAGTTACGATTATAAATAATTGTGTTGAGCCGTTTTCTGAATCATCTCCTTCAGAATTAATTGTAAATTTAGAGAGAGAGTATTCTGAATTTACAAATATAGTCACTGTTGGCCGCCTCGCAGTTCAAAAAAACTATGAGTTCGCATTAGAAGTTTTGAAAGAGCTACCGCAAGCGGCTTTGCATATTGCAGGTCATGGAGACTTATTCGATTCACTCGACAAATTAGCTAGGGATTTAGGAGTTCGAAAAAGAGTAAATTTTCTTGGGAGTGTTGGGCATCTAGATATTCAACATTTATTAAAGTTTTGCGATATATATCTTCAGACTAGTACCTTCGAAGGCCAAAGCAATTCGCTTTTGGAAGCTATCTGTGCAAAATGCGTCATTGTTTCGAGTGATATTCCCCCTCAGAGAGAGGTGCTCGTAAGTAATGATGGGGCACTACAAGCTGGTGTCCTAATTTCACTTGATGTATCAGCCAAGCAATGGGCAAAAGAAATTAATAAGCTTTTAGATGACGAAGTCGAAAGGGAGTCTTTAAGAAAAGCCGCAGGATTACGCTCTCTCGATTTCAGTATAGAAAGTTATTCAAACGAATTTAAAAAGGTCTTTTTTGAAAATGACTAGTTCAGTATACAAAGAGCAAGAAATTAAAGTCGCAAATGTTGGTGGCCTTAATACAGCATGCTTAGATAGGAAAGAGCTTGTAAATTTAATTTGTAAGAAGATTGAAAGTTTTGGCGAGGGGACCAGAGAGTATGTTATCTCATCCACGAACGGTCATTCCGTATCCCTGTATAATAGGGAATCGCGAACTAGAGAATTAATTGATGATGTAGACCTCTTACATGCAGATGGACAAAGCATTGTGACTATGTCTAAGTATTTTTCAAAGTATAAGATACCTGAGCGTTCTGCAACGACAGATATGTTTACAGATATTCCTCAACTAAGCGAACGTCATATAAGACATTTTCTATTAGGTGGTAAACGAGATACTGTACAAAGATGTGCAGAAATAATGTCTGAACGATATAGTAACTTTTGCGTAGGAGGAGTTGTTGATGGCTACTTTGAAGATACTGAAACTGAAAAGATCATTCAGACAATCAATAATTCGCGCACAGATATACTTTGGGTTGGTTTGGGGAAACCTAAAGAACAGGAGTTTGTCTACAAACATCGTGCTCAATTAAATGTTCCTGTAATTATAACATGTGGTGGTTGTTTTAATTACGTTACAGGTGAATACAAACGTGCTCCTAAGTGGATGCAGAAATTGGGTTTAGAGTGGCTTCACCGTGCGAGTACCGAACCGAAGAAGCTTTTAGTACGCTATCTTACAACAAACCCCCACGCGATTTACTGTGGTCTTAAGAACTTCAACAAATAGATTTAGGAAGTTAGATGTTAAGTAAAACTATATGGATGTTATGGTTTCAAGGATTTGATGCTGCTCCCGATGTTGTAAAGTCGTGCGTAAAATCATGGCAGAAGCATAACCCAGACTGGACTATAGAACTACTTGACCAAACAAATATTAATCGATTTCTTTCACCGGAAGAATTAGAAACATTTTCAAGTAAGGACAACCTCAAATTAGCTCATCAAGCTGATATTATTAGAATAATTCTCTTGAAAAAGTTCGGTGGCGTCTGGGTTGATGCAACTTCATATTGTGTAATGCCTTTGTCGAGCTGGCTTCCAAAACATATGAAGTCAGATTTTTTCGCTTTTTCTAAGCCGGGAAGAGATAGAGAAATTTCTAATTGGTTTATGGGATCAGAAAAAAACGGATACATAATTACATCAATGGTAAAAGACGTTTATGATTATTGGAAAGTATACCCTCGGACTAGGTTTAAATATTATACCATTGAGAGAATATTCAAACTCTATCCACCAATATGGTTCACACGTCTTGTTAGTTTGAAAATGCGCAAAATGCCTTATTTTTGGTTCCATTACTTGTTTGGGGTTCGATTGAAAACTGACGCAAAATTCGAGGCCCATTGGCGAAAAAATGTGTTTTTTGAAGCCGAAGCACCACATTCGGCTCAAAAGATTGGGCTGAGTAAAAGTAAAAATAGTGCATTGAAAAAGTTGAAGCGTTCTCCTGTCTACAAGCTGACATGGAAAATAGATGAAACTAAATTAAACAATAATTCCCTTTGGTGGGCGTTTGTCGAAGGAGAGATTTAATGCAACCTATTGTAATCGTGGGCTGCCAAAGAAGCGGGTCTACTATGCTAGGTTCTATGTTAGGCGCGCACTCTGAGATGGCTGCGATACCAGAAGCGCAGTTTTTTGTAGATTGTATGCCAAGCATTAAAGAGCCTTTCAATGTTTCTAAAATTGTCGAACAGATTAAACAGCATTATCGCTTTAAGATATGGAACTACAGCTTTCCTCCGGTTTCTGAAAATTTTTCTACTTATCAAGAAGTGTTTGAATCCTTAGTTAAAGACTATGCGCTAAAAATTCATGATAAAAAAGGTCTTAAGTATTGGGTCGACCATCAGCCTGGTCATGTTAAGCACATTGCTAAGATTAAAAATTATTACCGCGGACTTAAGGTTATCAATATTATTAGAGATGGAAGGGCGGTAGCTAACTCTATTATGCCCTTGGATTGGGGACCCAACGCAATCCACAAAGCAGCTTATTTTTGGGAACAACGGATAGGTTATGGTTTTGCTGTTCAACGCTTTCTAGGAGAAGAGCAATGCTTAACAGTGCATTACGAGCACCTTGTCGAAAACCCCAATTCATCAATGAAAACAATATGCGATTTTCTGGGGCTGGAATTCGAGGATGCAATGCTTGAAACATCAGGTTTGAAAGTACCCAAGTTTACAACATCGCAGCACAACTTAGTTGGACAAGGCCTTGTCAATACGCGGAGCGATGGTTGGAAGACAGAGCTGTCCCAGCGCGAAATAGAAATTTTTGAGAAATTAACAGGAGATATGCTCACTTATTTAGGTTACAGTCCAATAACAACTCAACAAACCACCTTCAAGCTAAGAGAACGGTTATTACTTGAAGTGTCCCACCTTATCAAAGTCTTGGCGAATAAATATGCATTTAGGCGAAGGGTAAAAAGGTTTTCCTAAGGCCGTGCTGTGATAATTAAAAAATCGTCAATAATACTCATATGGAATGCTATTGCTATTGCGTTGCTAACGGGCGCCTGTAACGCTTTACTCTCATCTGGCAGCTTAAACAGAAGTGGTGGTAATATTTTTTACCAATTTACTACGTTACTGTTTCTCCTACCAGGCGTCATACAATTGTTACGATTAGAACCTCAAAAGCTACGTCGAGTTTTTCAGGGTAAAACTGCGTTTTTCGCATTATTGTTTTGGGCTTTATTTTCTGTTGCTTGGGCTCATCAGCCATTAGTGAGTCTACGACGGTGGATATCCTTATTGATAGGTTGCTTTTATGCGTTGTACTTGGTTAGTTTTTTCCATCCAAAAGAGTTACTAAGGCTTTTTAAAATCACGTCGCTTTTGATCTTAGGAGTTACATTTTTGTCGATTCTCGCTGGTGTGGGTTTCCATCATGGAGATGAACACGCTGGTGCTCTTCGAGGTTTTTCAGGACATAAAAATAATCTAGGCCAAGTGTTAGGAGTGACTACAGTAATATTGTATGTCCATTATTATTTCCATAAGAATTTGAAAACTGCGTTTGTGCTTTTCATCAGTTGCGGGTTTCTTATTCTTACGCAATCTAAAACATCATTGGTAGTTTTTATTATAGCTATAATGGCACTGTATATGTTCCTATATCAACAGGGGCTTGGCTTTCGATACAGGAATAACAGGCGCACCCGAAGTGCAATCATATTTTTAGGTATTTTAGCCTGTATCTTGATGGTTTTTGTTAGCTATACCTATGTGCTAGATGCAATTGGGAGAGACCTAACCTTTAGCGGAAGAAATAAAATCTGGGCGTATGCGTTAAACGTAGATAGCATCTCAAATTTATGGGGGGCAGGCTATAGAAACTTTTGGATAGACTATCATACAT
>Ga0114903_1000732_pt1 | contig 16229 bp, 13 predicted proteins | sample MalvirDeepMed_s2_FD_87289 | JGI IMG/M metagenome (GOLD analysis project Ga0114903, IMG submission 87289) | Marine viral communities from the Global Malaspina Expedition - Malaspina viral metaG DeepMed_s2 | ecosystem: Environmental > Aquatic > Marine > Oceanic | place: Mediterranean Sea... | reverse complement strand
TTTCAGGACCTGGGCGCAGGACGACTCCCGCAACGGCACGGTGCTGACCGGGGTCTGGGAGGCGACGCCGGGCGAGACCCATTCGATCAAGGGGACGACCTTCGAGTTCTGTCACATCCTTTCCGGCTCCATCGAGATCGAGGAAACGGGCGGGGTGACCCATCGCTTCGGCGCCGGCGACAGTTTCGTGATGAAGCCGGGGTTTGTCGGCGTCTGGAGAACGCTGGACACGGTTCGGAAGATCTATGTCTGCGCCCAGGTCTGAGCGCGCCCTGGCCGGACGCGGACCGGCGACGAATGTGTCTGCTCGCCAGAACGATATGCCTGACGGAACGGCAAGTGCAGCGTTTCCTGCCGACACGTCACCGCAAAACGACACCATCTCGCCTCCGGAGCGATCAGACTTGATCCAATGGCGGCGCGTCTTTCCTGCCTCGTTCCACGCGGACTTAAGGCACGAAGCAAGAGCAACGTCCCGGTCCGGCGGCACGCGCCCCGGTCCAGCCCGCAGCAGAGAGGTCCTAGAGCCCATGGTCGGAGGTCAATCCGCATCCTTATCCGATACATCCGTCGCGCTGTCCGTGCGCGGCCTGACCGTCACCCTGCCCGACGGGATGGAACGGAGCCACGCGATCGAGGATGTCTCCTTCGACCTGCATCGCGGCCAGATCCTCTGTGTGATCGGCGAATCCGGATCGGGGAAATCGGTCACCGCCAGCACCGTGATGGGCCTGCTGCCCCGGGCGATCCAGACCACCGCCGGGTCGATCACGCTGGAGGGCCGCGAAATCATCGGCATGGGCCGCGAAGAGCTTCGCGACCTGCGTGGACGCGTCGTGTCGATGATTTTCCAGGATCCGCTTTCGGCGTTGAACCCGCTGATGACAGTGGGCGCGCAGATCGACGAGGCCATGGCGGCCCATGACGAGGGCACGCCGCAGTCGCGCCGGCAACGGGCGATCGAGCTGCTGACCGAGGTCGGCCTGCCCGACCCGGCGCTCATGTATCACCAGTATCCGTTCCGCCTGTCGGGCGGTCAGCGCCAGCGCGTGATGATCGCCATGGCGCTGGCGCTGGAACCCACCATACTCATCGCCGACGAGCCGACGACCGCGCTCGACGTCACGACCCAGGCGCAGATCCTCGAGCTGATCCGCGACATCCAGCGCCGCAAGGGCATGAGCGTGATGTTCATCACCCACGATTTCGGCGTGGTTGCAGAGATCGCCGACAGCGTCGTCGTGATGGAAAAGGGCCATGTCGTCGAACGCGGCAGCGCCGCGCAGGTGCTGAATGCGCCGGAACATCCCTACACGAAACGGCTCATCGCCGCGGTCCCGCACCTGCGCCAGGACGACCGCGAACGCGCCGCCCACACCGACGCCTCGGGCGCCCCGGCAGGGCCGCTGCTGAAGGTGCGCAACTTGGTGAAAACCTACCGCAGCGGCAGCGCGTTCTTCCGCACGCAGCGGATCGTGCCGGCGGTGCAGGATGTCTCCTTCGATGTATTGCCCGGCCGTACTCTGGGCGTTGTCGGCGAAAGCGGATCGGGCAAGTCCTCGCTCGGGCGTCTGCTGATCCGGCTGATGGAGGCCGACTCGGGCCAGATCCTCTTTCGCGACCAGGACATTGCCGGGCTGACCGAACCCGCTTTCCGCAGCCTGCGGCTCAAGATCCAGATGATCTTTCAGGATCCCTTCGCCTCGCTCAACCCGCGCAACACCATCGGTCGCAGCCTGACGGTCGGCCCGATCGCGCATGGGGTTCCGGCCGCGAAAGCGCGCGAAGACGCCAAGGCGTTGCTCGATCTCGTGGGCCTCGATGCGCGGGCGTATGGCCGCTATCCGCACGAATTTTCCGGCGGTCAGCGTCAGCGGGTCGGTATCGCGCGCGCGCTGATGTTCAAGCCGGAGTTGTTGGTCGCGGACGAGGCAGTCTCGGCGCTCGACGTGTCGATCCAGGCGCAGATCCTCGAACTGCTCGACCGGATCCAGCGCGAGACCGGCGTTGCCATGATTTTCATCACCCACGACCTGCGGGTCGCAAGCCAGATCTGCGATGAGATCGCGGTGATGCAGAAGGGCCGGATTGTCGAGTTCGGCCGCCCCTCTCGGATCTTCTTCTCGCCCGAGGCCGACTACACACGCGAGTTGGTCTCGGCGATTCCGGGGGAACAACTCGACGACAAGACCGCGGCAGCGGCCACGGGTGGCCGCCAAAGCACCCAACAGACTTTACAACAGGGAACACAGACATGACCAAAGAAAAGTCCCCGAAATCCGGTTTCACGCGCCGGGCAACGCTGCGCATGATGACGGCCGGCGGCGCGGTCGGCCTGCTGGCACCGGGCCTGCTCGGCAAGCACGCCTTCGCCCAGACCGCCCCGGCAGAGCCGACCGGCCGCGTCGTCGTCGGGCTCTCGCAGGAACCCACGGTCTTCAATCCGCTGATGCCGCATATCGAGGTCGACGACGGTGTTGCCTTCTCGATCTTCGACACCCTCTTCCGCATCACGCCCGACGGCGACGTGGTGCCCAACCTCGCCACGGAGGTGCCCACGGTCGAGAACGGCGGCCTGTCCGAGGACGGGCTGAACTGGCGGATCAAGCTGCGCGACGACGTGACATGGCACGACGGCGAGAAGTTCACCGCCGAGGACGTGAAGTTCACCCTCGAACTCATCACCGATCCGAACTTCCGCGCCTGGCGGACGGCGGGCCATGACCTCGTGCGCGATATCGAAGTCGTGTCCCCGACGGAAATCACCTGGCGGATGGAAGAACCCTTCGCGCCCTACGTGTCGTTCCTGTGCGAAACCTTCATCCTGCCGGAGCACATCCTGGCCACCGCCGAGGATCCCAACGAAGCGCCGTTCAACCGGGCCCCGGTCGGCACCGGCGCGTTCAAATGGGGCAGCCGTCAGGCGGGCGACAACCTGATCCTGGAAGCCAACCCCGACTACCACGGCGACGGCCCCTATATCGAGCAGCTGGTGTTCAAGTACATTCCGGACATGACGGTGCTCTATACCCAGTTCCGCAGCGGAGAGATCGACCTCGTCGGCCAGGCCTACATCACCCCGGACAACTACGAAGAGGCCAAGACCCTGCCCGAACGCGTCGTGACGCTGGAGCCGCGCGGCACCCTGGAGTCGATCTACCTCAATCAGGCGCTGCCAGTGTTCCAGGACAAGGCCGTGCGCGAGGCGCTTTACCTTGCCATCGACCGCAAGTCGATCATCGACCTGCTTTACTTCGGCGTGCCCGGCGAGGCCGAGACCTTCATGCCGGAGACCTCGGCTTTCCACAATCCGGACCTGCCCGAGCACGAATTCGACCTCGAAAAGGCCGCGAGCCTGCTGGACGAGGCGGGCTGGACGCCCGGCGCGGACGGAATCCGCGAAAAGGACGGCGTGCGGCTGAGCTTCGCCAACTCGACCACCACTGGCGCACATCTGCGCGAACAGGCGCAGCAGTTCATCCAGCAGACCTATGCTCAGATCGGCGTCGAGATGACGATCGAGAACCTGCCGCCTGCGGTCATGTGGGGCGAATTCTGGGGCCAGTCGCAATTCGACTCCGCCATGGTCGGCATCACCTACCTGATCGGCGCCGACCCGGATGTCACCAACCGGTTCCACAGCAACGCCATCGCCGCCGAGAGCGGCAGCGGCTCGAACAACGCGCAGTATTCCAACCCCGAGGTGGACCGGCTGCTCGAGGAAGGCGCGCGCACCTTCGACGTGGAGAAGCGCAAGGAAATCTACAGGGAGATCCAGGCGATCATCCGCGAGGACCTGCCGTTTCTGCCGCTGTTCCGCTACACCAACGTCTTCGGACGCAAGGCGGGGCTGGAAGGGTTCGAGGCCAACTCCAACACCCGCACAGAGTCCTCGCACGCGGCACTCTGGTACTGGGGCTGACGCCTCGACCCTGCCGCCGCCCGTCCCTCCCTGCGGGCGGCGGCACCCTGACACGACACACCCGACACGGAGCAGCGCCCTATGGCCGCCTTCCTATTCAGCCGTTTCCTTCAGAGTGCCGTTCTTCTGGTGATCGTCTCGATCATCGGGTTCCTGGTCCTTTACCTCATGCCCGGCGGACCGCTGTCGCAATATGCGCTCGATCCCGGCATGACGCAGGAAGACATCGCAAGGATCACCGAGCAGCTGGGGCTGAACCGTCCTGTCCACGTTCAATACCTCGACTGGGTCTGGGGCCTTGTTCAGGGCGACTGGGGCACGTCCTTCCGCGATGGCAGCCCGGTCACCCAGGTGATCGCCCGGCACGTGCCCGCGACGCTCCTCTTGATGGGCTCTTCGACCGTGATCGCCGTCGCCATCGGGACCTGGATCGGCATCCGCGGCGCGACGCACCGCTATTCCGGCTTCGACTACATCGCCACCGTGGGTGCGATGATCGCCCTGTCGATCCCGACCTTCTGGTTCGGCCTCATCGGCATCTACGTCTTCGCGCTGCGTCTCGACTGGCTGCCCGCGGGAAACATGTACACCATCGGCGACGGGTCGGTGCTGAACTACCTGCATCACCTTATACTGCCCTCGATCGTTCTGGCGCTGGTCCATATCGCGATCTGGAGCCGCTTCATGCGCACCGCGACGCTGGATGCGATCAGCCAGGATTTCGTCAAGACCGCCCGCGCCAAGGGCGTGTCGGAGCGGCGCGTCGTGATGAAACACGTGGTCGGCAATGCGCTGCTGCCGATGATCACCCTGGCGGGTGTGCAGGTGCCGTCCCTGCTGACCGGCGCGCTGGTGACGGAAACCGTCTTTACCTGGCCGGGCATGGGGCGTCTCTTTCTCGACAGCCTGGGTTACAGCGACTACCCGGTCGTGATGGGGCTCCTGATGTTCTCCGCCCTCCTGACGATCGTCGCAAACCTCATTGCCGACATTACCGTGGCCCTCGTCGATCCGCGCATCCGTCTGGCCTGATACCACAGGAAGGATTTTCCCATGAGCACGACCGACTTCACCGTGACGCCCCTGCCCCGCTGGTGGCAGAACCGCGTCGTGCGCAAATTCTTCGGCCATCGCCTGGCGCTCCTGGGCCTGGTGATGATCGCGCTGCTGACGCTGGCCTGCATCTTCGGGCCCTATCTGCTGCCCTATGACTCGCTCTACATCGATCTGCGCGCGCGTTTTGCGCCACCGCTGACCGGCGATCACTACTTCGGCACCGACCCCCTGGGCCGCGACATTGCCGCGCGCCTGCTCATGGCGGGCCGGATTTCGCTGTTGGTGGGCTTTTTCGCCATGCTGCTGGCGACGATCCTGGGCACGTTCATCGGAGTCGTCGCCGGGTACGGCGGCCGCGTCGTGAACGCCGTGCTGATGCGGCTGGTCGACGGGTTCCTGTCCTTCCCGACGATCTTCATGCTGCTGGCGCTCGCCGTGGCGCTCAAGCCAAGTCCGCTGATGATCACGGTCATCATCGCGCTGACCGGCTGGATGGAGGTCGCCCGCATCGTCGAGGCCGAGGTCCGGTCGCTGCGCGAACGCGAATTCGTGCTGGCGGGCCGGATGCTGGGTCTGAGCCAGGCGCATATCATGTTCCGCGAGATCCTGCCCAACTGCATGGGCCCGATCATCGTCGCCGCGACGCTGACCGTGGCCCGGGCGATCCTGCTCGAGGCCTATATCAGCTTTCTCGGCTTCGGCATCCAGCCGCCGCTGCCCAGCTGGGGCAACATGCTGAACGGCGCCCAGCAGTATTTGGGCTCCGCGCCCTGGCTGGCGATCATTCCCGGCGCAGCCATCACCATCGCGGTGACGAGCTTCAATTTCATCGGCGACGGGCTGCGCGATGCGCTCGACGTCCGCAACGACAACTTCTGAGGTCGATCATGTCCCAAGATGCGCGCGCCGCCCGCAGCGCAACGCCCTACTGGTGGGAGGCCGCGCCGCCGGCGGCCCTGCCGCAGACACCTGTCCCCGCCAAGGTCGACGTGGTCGTCGTCGGCGCGGGCTTCGCGGGCCTCTCTGCGGCGCTGGTGCTGGCACGCGCCGGCCGGTCCGTCGCGGTCTTCGACGCCATGCGCCCGGGCGAAGGCGCCTCGTCGCGCAATGGCGGTATCACCAGCGGCAACATCCGGCCCAGCTTTGCCGCGATCTCCAGACGCTTCGGCGAGAAGGTCGCGCTCGGCATCGAGGCCGAGGGCAAGACCGCGCGGGAGTTCCTGCGCGCGTTCATCGCCGATGAGGGGCTGGAGTGCGACTATCAACCCGTCGGCAATTTCAAGGGCGCGCTCGGCTATGACCAGTACGACACCATGGCCCGCGCCGCCGAAACCCTGAGCAAGCGGCTGGGGATCGAGGCCTACGCCGTGCCCCATGCCGAACAGACGGGTTATATCGGGACGGATTTTTACCGCGGCGGCACGGTGCGAAAGGATATCGGCGGGCTGCACCCCGGCAAATTCCATGCCAAGATGCTGCGGGTTGCGCTGGCGGCGGGCGTGGACGTGCATGGCGAGACGCGGGTCAGCGGGATCAGCCGCGACGGAACCGGGTTCCGCGTCGCCACGGCGCGGGGCGAGATCGCAGCACGCCAGGTGCTGGTCTGCACCAACGGCTATACCGACCGCGCGACCCCCTACCTCCAGCGCCGACTCATTCCCGTCCGCAGCCGGATCATCGCCACCGACGATCTGCCCGCCGATGTCATGGACCGCCTGATGCCGCGCCGCATGATGATGGGCGAGAACCGGCAGTTGGGCTTTTACTACCGGCCTTCGCCCGACGGCCGGAAGATCCTGCTGGGCGGACGCGACGCCTCCCGCCGGGGCGATCCGCTGGAACCCACCCTGCGCCTGCGGGCCGGGCTGGCCCAGCTCTTTCCCGAGTTGGAGAACGTCACGCTGAGCCACAGCTGGTTCGGTAACGTGGCCATGAACCGCGACATGCTGCCCCGGCTCTTCGAACATGACGGCATTCGCTATGCCAGCGGCTTCTGCGGCTCCGGCGTGGTCTGGGCGCCCTGGGTCGGCAGCCGCGCGGCCCACCGTCTGCTTGGCGCCGAGGCAGGCCACAGCGCCTTCGCATCTCGCGCGCCCGCGGCCGTCCCGCTCTACCGTGGCGATCCGTGGTTCGTGCCTGCGATCATCAAGGGCTATGCGTTGCAGGACCACCTGGCGTTTCGCAGAGCCCGGCGATGACCGGCACGCTGCTGCTCACAAAGGAGGAGGTTCGCGGCCTCCTGCACATGCCCGACGTGATCGCCGCGGTCGAGGATGCCTATCGCGCCTACAGCGGCGGCGATGTGGACCAGCCTCCCTACATGGGCATCCACCTGTCCACCGAGGCGGCCGAGATCGACTTCAAGGCGGGCTACCATCGAAGCGGCGAACTGGTGTCGCTCAAGGCCTCTTCGGGCGGGTTCCGGGACAATCCGGGCCGCTTCGGCCTGCCCAACGGCATGGGCACCGTGCTGCTCTTCGACGGGACAAGCGGCGCGCTGGCCTGCGTGATGGACGGCAGCCTGCTGACCGGGTTCCGCACCGGCGCCTCGGGCGCGGTGTCGGTGCGGGCGCTGGCGCGGCCCGGCGCGCGCCGGCTCGCCGCAATCGGAACCGGACATCAGGCACGCATGCAGATCCGGGCGATCCGCGAGGTCATGCAGATCGACGCCATCGACGCCTGGGGCCGGTCCCCCGAGGGCGCCCGGTCTTTCGCCGCTGAGATCGAGACCGAGTGCGGCATTCCCGTCACGGTCGCCGGGACGGCGCAGGAGGCCGTGGCAGAGGCCGATGTCGTCGTCGCCACGACCCGCGCCAGCGGCGTGGTTCTGCGGGCAGGCTGGCTCCGCCCCGGCACCCACATGGTCGCCATCGGCGCCGATCAACCCGGCAAGCAGGAGCTGGACCCGGAGCTCTTCCGCGATGCCCGTGTGGTGGTCGATGCCGCCGCGCAATGCTGCGAGAAGGGCGAGGTGCAACACGCGCTCAAGGCCGGTATCGTCACCGGCCCGCTGGACGAAATCGGCGAGGTGCTGCTGGGTCGCAAACCGGGTCGCGAGACCGAAGACCAGATCACCATTTTCGACAGTACCGGCATGGCGATCCAGGACAACACGACCGCCGCCGCGCTGCTGTGCGAGGCCAAGGCGCGCAGGGTCGGCACATATTTCGACTTTCTGGCCCCGGCGGGATGAGGAGACCCCAAGGATGCAAGACCATCCCACGATAGAGGACATTCAGGACGCCCGCCCGCGCATCGCGCCCTATATCCGGCACACGCAGATTCTGCGCGCCGACCGGATCGAACCGGCCGTCGGATGCGAGCTCTACCTCAAACCCGAGACGTTGCAGGTCACCGGAGCGTTCAAGATCCGCGGCGCGCTCAATACCGTGCTGCAACTCTCGCCCGAACAGCTCGCGCGTGGGCTGATCTCGTCGTCTTCCGGCAACCATGCGCAGGGCCTGTCCTGGGCCGGGCGGATGCTGGGGGCGAAGGTGGTGCTGGTGCTGCCCACATCCTCTCCGCAGCAGAAAATCGACAATACCCGCGCGCTTGGCGCGGAAGTCATCCTTTACGACGGCGACACCGCCGCGCGCTGGAAACAGGTCTACCGCATCGCCGAGGAAAAGGGTTACGAGACCGTCCACGGCTTCGAAGACCCGCGCGTCATGGCCGGACAGGGCACAATCGGTTGCGAAATCCTCGAGGATCTGCCCGATGTCGACACGGTCATCGTGCCGCTCGGCGGGGGCGGTCTGATCTCGGGCGTCGCCACGGCGCTCAAGGCGCTCAAGCCTGGCGTCCGCGTCATCGGGGCCGAACCGGCGTTGACCCCCAAATATTACCAGAGCCGGATCAAGGGCGAACGCGTGTCGCTGCCGCTGCGCGACACCATCGCCGACGGGCTGCGCATCAGCGTGCCCGGCCAGAACCCCTGGCCCATCATCGAACGCCACGTCGACGAGATCGTGACCGTGGAGGATGCGCATATCGTCGCCGGCATGAAAGCGCTGGCGCGCGATGCCAAGCTCCTGGGCGAACCTTCTGCCGCCATCGGTGTGGGGGCCTTGCTGGCCGGCTCGATCAGGCTGCGTCCCGGTGAAAAGGTCTGTACAATCCTCACAGGCGGCAACTGGGGCCTGACCGACCTCGCGGCAGTCTACGCGCGGGCGGAACCGGTGGCCGGAGCAGCATGACCACCCTGCCCGATCTCCGGCACGGGTCCGGTTCGCTTCCGGACGGCTGGTTCCGGGCGGCGCTCGCGCCGCTGGGCGAACGGCCGGATCACGGCAGCGCGGACCGGCCTGCGGTCCTGCTCGCACGGCATTACGGCATCGCGGCAGAGATCGTCCCGCTCGCCTCGGAGGTGGAGCGGACCGACGAGGTCCGCACGACAAGCGACCGGCGCCTGATCCTCAAGACCTCTTCGCGGCTTGAGGCGCGTGAAAGCTTTGCCTTTCAGGCAGGGGTGCTGGCCGGGCTCGAACCCGACGCCACGGTGATCGCGCCCCGGCTGATCCCGACGCAGGGCGGCAGCGCGATGTTCCACGACGGGGAAACCTGCGGCTACCTGCAGACCCGGCTGGACGGCACGCCGCTGCATGACGCGGCGCAGACGGCGGCCACGGTCTTCGGCACCGGGCAGTCCCTCGCCCGGCTGTCCCTTGCGCTGAGCCTATGCAACCCGCCCGGTGCACGGCGCGCGGTCCTGTGGCATGTGGGATGCTGGCCGGAGCTTTCCGCCCTCTCCCGTCATCTCGAACCGGGCCCGCTCTCCGACCTGGTGCGCCGCGCCATGGCGGACCACGCAGAGCAGGTCGCGCCGCATCTGGGCGCGCTCGACTGGCAGATCACCCACAACGACCTCAGCCCGCACAACATGCTGCTGACCGACAGCGGCACAGGTTTTATCGATTTCGGCGACGGCGGCTGGAACCCGCGTCTCCAGGACCTGGCCATCGCCGCGGGCCACATGGTCACCGATTCAGGGCAGCCGCTGGGCGGGGCGGAGGCGCTGATCGCGGGCTATGCCAGCGTCATTCCGCTCTCCGCGCTCGACCGCCGGGTTCTGGTCGGGCTGATGCGGGCCCGGCAGGCGGCGCTTGTGCTCATCAATGCCTGGCGGTCCCATCTGTTTCCGGATCAGGCCGCCTATATCAACAAGAACGTCGCGCGGGCGGAACGCGGACTGGCGATCCTGTCGCGGCTTGACACGCGGGACGCACAGTCTGCAATCGAGACGGCGCTGGTCTCCCCGCTGCCCGCACCAAACCAGGAAGACGCAAGCTGATGACCACGGATCTCATGCCCAACCGCTACCGTCCCGGCGAAACCGCGCTGCCGGAGCGCGAGGCGGCGCTGATCGCCCGCCGCGACGCGGTGCTGGGCGCCTCCTACCGGCTGCAATACCGCACCCCGGTGCATGTCGTGCGCGGCGAGGGCATGTGGCTCTACGATCCCGATGGCCGGGCCTATCTGGATTTCTACAACAACGTACCCTCGCTGGGTCACTGCCACCCCGAGATCACCGCCGCCATGGCCGACCAGGCCGCGCGGATCAGCGCCAACACCCGCTACCTGGAACCCCGGCTGGTCGACTATGCCGAACGGCTCGTCGCGACCTTTCCAAAGGCGATGGACCGCGTCGTCTTTACCTGCACGGGCAGCGAATCGAACGACCTGGCGCTCAGGATCGCCCGCCATGTCAGCGGCCACGAGGGCGTCATCGTTTCGTCCTATGCCTATCACGGCACCAGTGCCGCGGTGGCGGAGGTGTCGCCGAACCTGGGTGACGCCGTCCGGCTCAGCCCCTCGGTGCGGATGATCGACCTGCCCGGACCGGCCGGCGTTCCCGCCGGGGAGGCACAGGCGCATTTCACCGCGCAGGTCACGGCGGCGATCCACGATCTGGACCGGCGCGGCATCGGTGTAGCCGCGCTGCTCTTCGACAGCATCTTTTCCAGCGACGGCGTCTGGATCGACCCGCCGGGCTTCATCGCGGGCGGCGTGGACGCCGTGCGTACGGCCGGCGGGCTGGTGATCGCGGACGAGGTGCAGCCCGGCTTTGGCCGCACCGGCGCACACATGTGGGGGTTCGAGCGGCACGGGATCGTGCCGGACCTCGCCACGCTGGGCAAACCGATGGGCAACGGCTTTCCCATCGGCGCGGTCGTGGGCCGGCGCGACCCGATGGAAAGTTTCGGACAGACGGCGCGCTATTCCAATACCTTCGCCGGCAACACGGTGGGCATCGCCGCCGCCGACGCGGTGCTCACCGTTCTGCAACGCGATGACATCCCCGGCCAAGCTACTCGGATCGGCGCGCGCCTGCGTGACGGGATCGGGGCGCTGGCGAACCGCCACGAAATGCTGAGAGCGGTCCGGCAAGCCGGGCTCTTTATCGGTGTCGATATCGGTACTTCGGATAGCCCGGCCCAGCAGCGCCGGCGCATGGCGCTCGATGTGGTCAACGGGATGCGGGACGAGGGCGTGCTGATCAGCACCACGGGGGCCAACGAGGATACCCTGAAGATCCGCCCCCCGCTCGTTTGCCAACCGGATCACGTCGACCGGTTCATCGAGACCCTGGACAGGGTTCTCGGCCGAGTCTCGAACGAACGATGACCGAAGGCGTTCCGATATCTTTGCGGCGCGCAAGAAATGGGCATAAACTACCGAATATCAGTCGAAAATGGGTGAACCTGCTATGCGTCTGCCGTTAGGGTTCGGGAAGGTCGGCTGTTGCAGCCCGGAACGGATGCGCCGACCTTGAGCAGAACTGGCGCGCGCAACGCGCCGCGATGTATTTACCGGGTCGCAGACTCGGCCGGACCGGAGGCGGCGGATTTGAACGACACTCTTCGCATCGACGCTTACGAGGCGCAGGTGGCACGGATCGCCGCCAGGGATCGGGCACTGCTGCACGAGTTGACCGTCAGCGTTTTCTGGCCGCACCGGGACAGCGACCTGGACCTGCTGATGCAGCTTGGCGAAGGCTATATCGCCTTGGACGAAATCGGCCGCCCGCTCGGTTCTGCCATGCATTTCCCGACTGGCGAGGATTTCGCCATGCTGGGCATGATGGTCACACCGCCGCGTCTGCAGGCGCGGGGTGGCGGGCGTTTCCTGCTTCAGCGGATCATGAAGGATTGCGAGGGGCGCGACATGCGCCTGAACGCGACCCGCTCAGGCTACCGCCTGTATCTGAACGCCGGGTTCCGCCATGTGATGACCGTCTACCAGCACCAGGGCCATGTCGTTCGCGTACCGGAGGTGCCCCCGATCCCAGGGCTCGAACTCACAGAGCTTTCGCCCGAGGATCACGACACGGTCCGCGAGATGGACAGTACGGCTTACGGGCTGGACCGCAGAGCGGTAATCGACGCGCTGCTGGGGGTGTCCGCCGGTGTGGTGGCCTGGCGCGCCGGACGGCCCTGCGGATTTGCCCTGCGGCGGCGCTTTGGCAAGGGTGATCTGATCGGCCCGCTGGTGGCCGACACCGAAGAGACCGCGGTGCAGATTGTCGCCCAGCTTCTCCGGCAGGCGCGGGGCGGCTTCGTGCGGATCGACACCCCCGGAGAGAACGAGGCCCTGCGCGGGCTGGTGACCGCCGCCGGTATGCGGCAGTTCGATACGGTGACGGAAATGCACCTGGGGGCGAATCGCCGCGCGACCGAGGGGCTGGTCTATTACGGTCTCGCGGCGCATTCGCTCGGCTGAGGCCTGTCGCGCAAGACCGGCCTCACCCACGCCGCCGACGGAATCCGCAAACGCGGCCTCGGCGGTGTCGATGATGCCCCGAACCCGACCGGGCGCAACACGGTCCAGGCCCCCTCAGGACAGCCGGTCTTTCAATCCGAACCAAAGCCCGGCCAGCGGCAGGAACCACGGCTTGCCGTTGAGCGCGGGCACGGCCGGCCAGTCCAGCCCTTCAAGCGGATTGGTGTCCTTGCGCCCCATCGCCAGATCGGCCAGCACCTGCCCCAAAAGCGTCGACAGCTGCGCGCCGTGGCCGGAGTAGCCCATACCGTAGATCATGCCGTCGGCCTCACCGGCGCGGGGGAAGCGGTCGCGGGTCAGACCGACCAACCCGCCCCAGCAATAGTCGACCTCCACCTGGGCCAGATGCGGGAAGATGCCGGTCATCGCCGCGCGCAGGATCTCGCCCGAGGCGGCGTCGGATTTCTGGTCGGACCGGGCAGAAAAGCGGGCCCGCCCACCGATGATCAGGCGATTGTCGGGCGAGAGGCGGAAGTAGTTGCCGATGTTCAGCGACGTCACGCAGGTCCGGTTGCCGGGCATCGTCTGCGCCACCTCGGCATCGGTCAGCGGCCGGGTGGCAATCACGAAGGACGCGATGGGAATGATGCGCTTGCGGAAATGCTTCAGCGGCGCCCCGGGCACCCTCGCCGAATAGGCCCCGGTCGCAGCGATCACCGTGTCCGCGTGCAGGGTCCCGCGCGGCGTCTCCAGCGTCCAGCCGTTTCGCGTCCTGCTGCGCCCGGTGACCGGCGCGTTTTCCCAGATCTCTCCACCGTGGCGCGTGACGGCAGCCGCGAGGCCGGTCACGTAGCGGCCCATGTGCATCATGGCGGATTTCTCGAACAGGATGCCGCCGTGGAATCCGGCGGAGCCGATCTCGTTCTTCAGACCGGCCCGGTCGACCCAGCGGGTGGCGGAATCGACCTCGCGCGCGACCAGGTCCTGATTGGCGCGCAGACCGGCGACGTGGCTTGGCTTCGACGCCAGCTTGAGCTTCCCCGAGCGGCGAAAGTTGCAGGCGATGCCCTCCTCCGCGATCACATCCTCGATCATCTCGATCGAGCGGTCGAACGCGCGGTACAGGCGCCGCGCCCGCTCTGCCCCGAGATGGGACTGGGCATCGGCATAGCCATGGGCGATGCCGTTGTTCAGATGCCCGCCGTTGCGGCCCGATCCCCCTGCCCCGACATGTGCGGCCTCCAGCACCGCGACGCGCAGACCCTCCCGGGCCAGCTTGCGCGCGGCATTGAGCCCGGTGAAGCCGGCACCGATGACCGCGACGTCATACCGGCCCTCGACCGGACCGGTGCGCCCGCCGTCGAAGACCGGCGCCGTGTCGTGCCAGTAGGATGCGAACTTCATCGCTCAGAGGCCCAGAACCGCGGGCAGGTGCGACACGTCCGGCACCTCGGTGTAGCCGTAATAGGGGTTCGCGGGCTCGTGACCGCGATTGACCCAGACCTTTTTGGTGATGCCCAGGTCATGCGCGGTCATCAGGTCGTAGCGGAAGCTTGAGGAGACGTGCAGCACGTCTTCCGGCCCGCAGCCCAGGGTGTCGAACATATACTCGAAGGCCTGCATGTGCGGCTTGTAGGCGCCGGCGCTTTCCGCCGTGAGCACATGGGCGATCGGCGCGCCGAGCTTGGCGATGTTATCCGGGATCTGTTCGTTCATCGAATTCGTCAGCGCCACCAGCGGGAATTCTTCCGCCACGCGGGACAGGCCAGCGGGTACGTCGGGGTTGGGTCCCCAGGTGGGCACGCGGTCATAGATCTCCGCAGCGACCGCCGGATCGAAGGCCACGCCGTTGCGCTTGCAGGTGCGTTCGAGCGCGTTGTGAACCACCTCGGCGTAGGGTTTGAAATCCTGCAGGACCTCGTCCAGCCGGTAGGCCGAGAAGTCGCGGATGAAGACGTCCATTTGCTCGGGCGACAGCTGCGCGCCGTAATGGTCGCGCGCCGCCCCGGCCATGTCGAAATAGATCATGGTGCCGTGGCAGTCGAAACTGATGAACTTGGGGCGGAAGGTCATGGGTATCTCCGATGTGGTGTCCTCCCTTCAGCATCGACACTCTCGGCCCAAAGAGGTGCTGGCTTCGCCCGGCCAGAGGCATGAAATTGCGTTTGCATCGCGCCTAGCAGCAGAGCGTGCCGGACGCCGCCGGAAGTCGGCTCCGCCGCCCGACCGAAATCGCGCATGGTGTCCGCGGCGATGCAACCGAGGAGAAATGGCATGACGAATGACCCCCTGAGCGTGGATGAGATGCTGGCCAGGCTGGTCGGTTTTGACAGCGTGGTCGGTCGGCCGAACGCCCCGATCGTGGAGTTCGTCCGCGACTGGCTGTCCGCGCAGGGGATCGTCGCGCATGTGCTGCCCGGTCCCGAGGGCGACAGGTCCAACCTTTTTGCCAGCATCGGGCCGGTCGACAGGCCGGGCTTCGTCCTCTCGGGCCATCTTGATGTGGTCCCGGCGATGGAACCGGGCTGGCAGGCCGATCCCTTCGTCCTGCGAGAGGACGCGGGGCGGTTGATCGGACGCGGAGCCTGCGACATGAAGGGCTTCGTCGCCGCCGCGCTTTTCATGGTGCCCGAACTAGCGGCGATGAACCTGCCGGTGCCGATCCACCTGGCGCTTTCCTATGACGAAGAGGCCGGATGCCGCGGCGTGCCGCATTTGCTGGCGGCGCTGCCCGATCTTTGCGCGCCGCCGCAGGGCGCGATCATCGGCGAGCCGACGGACCTGGTTCCGGTGCTGGCGCACAAGGGAAAGTCCGCGATCCGCGTCACCGCGTCGGGAACGGCGGGCCACTCATCCCGGCCCGATCTGGGAGAAAATGCCATTCACGCGCTGGTGCCGGTGCTCGAGGCCGCTGTCGCCCAGGCCGCCGCGCTGACACAGGGCGCGCAGGACACGCGCTTCGCGCCACCCTGGTCCAGCCTGCAGATCGGCACGCTTTCCGGCGGGCAGGCGCTCAACATCATTCCCGACACCGCGGTGGCCGAGATCGAGGCCCGCGCCATCGCCGGGGTCGATCCGATGGCGCTGCTTGCACCCGTGCGCGACGCGGCAGAGGCGGCGGGTGCCCGCTGCGACACGATTTCCACCTATCCCGCCCTGGCACTCGCGGCCGACCACCCTCTGGCGGAACGCCTTGCCGACCTCACCGGTCAGCGCCCGCTGGATGCTGTCAGCTTCGGCACCGAGGCGGGACTTTTCCAGGCGGTGGGAATCCCGTCCATCGTCTGCGGTCCGGGTGATATCTCGCGCGCCCACAAGCCGGAAGAGCACCTGCACCGCGACGAGTTGCAGGCCGCCTGCGCGCTGATCCGGCAGCTGGGGGAAAGCCTCGCCGCGTGACGGCATTTTCTGCGGCCTTGCCCGGCGCAGTCTGACCGAAACTGCCGCCGCCCGCCGCGATCAAGCCAATGATGCCACGGCCGGACCGCTACGCTTAAGGGGAACGAAGCAGGACCGCTACCATGACCAGAGG
>Ga0114903_1000731_pt1 | contig 16230 bp, 13 predicted proteins | sample MalvirDeepMed_s2_FD_87289 | JGI IMG/M metagenome (GOLD analysis project Ga0114903, IMG submission 87289) | Marine viral communities from the Global Malaspina Expedition - Malaspina viral metaG DeepMed_s2 | ecosystem: Environmental > Aquatic > Marine > Oceanic | place: Mediterranean Sea... | reverse complement strand
CAGAAGAAGCACGAGATCCTTTCTTCTCTCGCTCACTTGCATCTACTGCTTTTGCAGCCCCACCGATAGAGGCTCTTGGTGAAGAGGGGTACAGGCAGGCGATGCCTGCACAATCGTTTCAAGAGATGGCTCGCACGGGTGCTTTGTACGGTGGAGGTGCAACACAGCAAGCTAGAGACTTGCTTAGACAAGCACAAGGCTTTGGTCGTGACTTTATCGGGACAGGCGCACTTGCAGGTAGTATCCTGAACCCAAGCACTGTTGAACAAGGTGCTACCCTAGCAAACATTGCACGAGAAGCAGGTAGGCAGCGATACGGCTCGTTTGCAAGGTTCCTTCCACAAGCACCCGCATTGAGTGAGGACTGGTTTGCTCAACCTGACACACCTCAAATTGGTAATCAGACATTTGCAGATTTCCTAACCCAGAAGATATTTGGTGGCTAAATGGTTAGTCCTATTGACATCTTTGACCAGCTATCGGATACCGCTGAAGGTCGGCGTATTGGGTTTGAGACTTTCCTCAATAGATTTACACGGCAAGGGCAACCTCGTGGTGTAGGACAAGTCACCCCGTTTAATCGCCCATTCTTTTCTAATCTCAGAGATCAGGCTGAAAACGAGTTTTTTGCCGACGTTGGCAGCAGGCTTCGGGGCAACGCTGCCCCACTTACGTTTACTGAGTTCCTGAACGATAATTTCAACCTTGGCAGGCGCGCTAGGCGTGCGCCGACACAGCAAATGGGCACTGGAACCTCTCGCTTCGCATCCCCGGCTCGCTTCTTATTCAACCAATAGGGGGATTGAATGACACAGCCTCCTTTTTCTGGGAACGACTTCTTTGACCAGATCGACAGCGTTGCTCGTAATCTAACGGGGAACGCTTTTCGGCTTAAGCGTGACGATCCCGACGCTCCCCAGAAGTTCACTGAATTTGTAGCCCAGAGCGAGCAAGAGTTCAATGCGACCCAGCCACAAGTAGCCCCGCAATCGTTCCGCGACTTCGAGCAGGGTGGATTCCAGATACATCCGGGTGGAAAAGATGATGACTTTTTCCCTACGGCTGAAACTTTGGCTGATGCGAGAGCCAATTTAAGAATGGGGCAGCCACGGGCAGATGTCACTGCTGCTGCACAGCCGAGCCAAGGGCTGCTAGATACATTCTTTAACGAAAATGTGCTAGGACAGGGATTACTGGGATTTGCGCGCCACCTCGCTGAAGGAGAAGAAAAGATACGACATGGTGCAGGTGGACTTGGGGCTGAAATTCGCCCATTGGTTCCCGGTGTAGAAGAAACTCCTTTCGATGTGGCTTTTCAAGAAGCCCGTGACAATGGCTTATCAATTCGTGATGCATTTGCTGTTGCCGCTCCGTTCTCTGAGCAGCGAGATTTCAATGTTGGGGAACTTATAAACCCGCTTAAGAACCCGTTAATAACTACCCCGTTTGCCTTGCCCCAGCAAATCTTTATGGGAGCCAATGCACCCGGACGCACATCTCGCGATCCGGGTGACGCGCCAGTTGACTTCACACTGGGTACGGCTGATATTGGATCTGAACTAATCAGCCCACTGAACTTCTTGCCCGGCCTTGGTACTCCAGGACTTGTCACTAGACCTGCCCGTGCTGCTGTAAGGGGAACAAAAGCTGCTGCTGGTGCAGCCTTAAAAGCAGGAGAAGACTACGCAGCAGCAGTCGGTCGCACTGGCGTACCCAACGTGCTTGATCCTGTGCCACCTCGTGTTTCCGCTGGTATGGCTGGTGACGCTGCTGCTAGGGGGGCTGGTGATGTTGAGCCTATACGTGTATTCCACGGCTCTGATGCAGAGTTCAACATTGCTGACATAGAGTCTTCTGTGCCGAGTTACGAAGGTGGGTTAGGACAGGGTATTTACGTTGCTCCTGATGCAGAGACAGCAGGTATATACGGGCGTAACGTGCAAGAAACAGAACTGCGCCTGAAAAACCCTCTTGAAATAGACCCTGAGAACTTCAACACTTATCGTGAGCCGCCTGAACTTATAGACGATTTGGCTGAAGGTAGAGTTGATAGCATCCTTATAGGCGAGTCAATGATGCCGTTCGATGTGCGGATTGGAGGCAAGTGGCATCAGGTTCGTGATGGTCAAGACCTTGAAGACATTGGCGGTCTTGCTCGTGAAGCTGGTCACGATGGCGTTATTGCCACACGCTTACGAGCGCAGGACGAGATTCTTGTATTCGACAAGAGTGCGTTAGGTGCGCCGCCTACTGTTCGCCCAGATGTAACCGCTGCCCGTGGCATACCAGAAGACGCTGCCGCTGTTGCTAGGGGGGCTGGTGGGGATGGGCTTCGTTTTGACCCTGCCACGAACACTTACAATGGCGATCCTCTAATTCGCGGAGATATTCTGGTTGATGATTCAGGACGGCAACTTCAAGTTGAGCGTCCGAGTGGATTCACCATCGAAGCCCAGATTCTTGATGAGGCTGGTGTAGCGAAGCCCGGAGAGTTTACGTCGTTCGATATTGATGATTTCCCGGGTAATGATCGTTTCTTGAATGTAAGGCGAACGGGACGTAATGCTTTTGACGAAGCCCCCACCACTCCAGCCACAGGGCGGGCTGCTGCTCGCCAAGTAACCCCGCAGCAGCAGGCGATCATAGATGACGTTGGCACTGGCGCGCTGCCTGCTGATATTGATGTTGCGCCTGACGTTGCTGCTGGTGGTGGCAGGCGGGTAGAAACTGAAATGCCTGGTATGCAGGAACTTCGTGACCGTAAGATTGTTACCCCGAAAACCGAAAATGCACAAAAAGTTGCAGTGCGACAAGTTCATATTGCTAACGAGATTCCAATAGACGAAGAACTGGTTCAGGTATCAGCACAAAGAGCAATAGAGAATCAAGCGAAGGCAGTTAGCGCAGTAGACAAAATTGAAGAGTTCCTGTCTGTGGCAGATGCCGCTGTAAAAGAGTCTGCCGAAGAAACTGCACGTTTACGAAGGCAGGGTGTTGCCATAGGGCGCGAGAGGGCAAAAGGAATACTTGACCCAGCGAAAGCATTCAGGGCATTCAGGAGTGGACAGGCTGGACAAAAGAGATCACGGCAGGTCTTTGAGCCTATTATCGACCCTGAGACAAAGATTTATGGTGGAATGCCAGAGGGAGTCTTGCCTGGAGACTTATTGCCAACAGAAGCTGCGCGCCTAATAGGAGTGACGAGCGAAGACCTTGCATCGCTTTACAGGGCTATTGAAGCGAAGTGGCCCATAGACAGTAACCTTTCATGGAAGAATGGGCAGGCGCAGGAAGGACTCACAAAGGTTCTACTTGGGGATGTTCCGCAACCAGCAGAATTGAAGGCTTTACGAGAGGTTTTTGGTGATGGATGGATAAAGCAGTTACTGAAGCGCAAGCCAGGTCGCTATAAAGATATAGCTTACGACTTGGGGTTTCTGCTTGCCAAGACCTTGCGTTCATCATTTGACTATTCAGCCATGTTACGCCAGTTGGCTGTTTATACAATAAACCCCCGCAGGGTTAAGCAGACTGCCCCAAGTCTGAAAAGGATGTTCTGGGTAGGGTTTACTAAGGGTGATCCAGAGAAACTTGCCAAGCAGTTAAATGACGAGTTGATCGACCCTATAAAAAATAAACACGTTAATAGGCTACTTGACCAGCAGGCTACAAATAAGATTCAACTGCACGAGATATCTGAGTCTGGAGCAATTCAGTTTTCAGATAAAGAAGAAATCTATATGTCTAACATCACTGCTATGCTTCCAGGCTTAGGCAAGGATGTTCAAAAGATATTTGGTCGTCAAGTCCCGAAACCCATCAGGCACGGTATCAGTGCAACATTATTCCCGATACGAGTCATAGGTAAAGGTGTTCGCCGTTCTGAATTAATGTTCGCAACTGCTATCAACCAGACGCGTATGCGTGTTGCCGGTGCCACGCTGGACAACTGGGATGAAGTCACAAAGATTACGGGGGTTCCTATTCAGCAGGGTTCGATAGATGAGTTGATACACGGTGTAAACGTAGTTACTGGACGAGGTGACTTACCGAGATTCTTAAGTGGACAGCAAGGCAGCAAGTGGATGGCAGCAATCTTCTGGGCACCTAAGTTGGCAGTTTCAAGATTCCAGGCACCCCTTATAGGTGCAAGAGGGCTTGTGGAAGCAGGTGCCTCTGGCCTAGCCAAGGTAACCAAGGCAGATCCTAACAGTTTACTTTCTCGTGTCGGTAATTCGCCGGGAGCGCGAGCGCGCAAAGAGGTGGCAAAAGACCTTGTAACTTTCGTTGCTACGGGAATGACGATTCTCACAGCACTAGATAAGTTTGGCATTGCAGAAGTTGAAACAGACTGTCGTTCATCAGACTTTGGCAAGGGCAAAATAGGCAGCATTAGAATTGACTTCTGGGGAGGGTTCCAGCAACCGGCACGGTATACATGCCAGGTAATGGCTGGTGTTCAGAAGCGGCTTTCTGGTGAGAATAAAGGTGAACTCGTCAGGCTTGGCGCATTTAATGCCACAGTCGGTGAAGAAGCAGCGCGATCTAAGCGAACAGGTAAGCCAGGCCCCCTGGCGAACAGACTCGACTTGCTTTTCAGATTCGTACAATCTAAGGTTTCGCCGGGATTGCCAGCACTCGCTGTGAACGAAATGCGCGGACAGACGTTTCTTGGTGACGCACTAAACGAACCAGCCCCCCTGTTCGGACAGGACACAGGCCCGTCTATGACTGTTCGTGAGCGAGAAGCTATTCATCAAGTTCTGCCTCTCTTTGGGATAGATGTTATTGAGGCAATAGAAGAGGCTGGGCTTGCAATGGGTGCCCTCTTTGGTCTTGGTGCTGGAGGAGGTATTGGTGTGCAGACATTTGGAGAAGAGGGTACTGGGCGATTTGATGACTCAACCGCAACACAAATCGGTGGCCCAGTGCTATTCAAATAACACGGCTAAATTGCAACATAATATAGAACACGATACTATTGCTTTTACAACTGAATAAGGTTTCACGATAATTTTACGAGGACTTTTATGGTCACACCAAACGAGGTGGTTGACTCCTCTGAGAATGAATCCTCCCTAGAAACAACCGATTCCCTCCCTTCTGGTGACGAGTTGATTATCCCTGCCGATTGGGATGAACAGCAGTCTGAACCAGTAGCGACGGAAGAAGTTAGTGCAACTAGCGACGAAGCAATCTCCGACGAGACACCCCCCGAACCCGATGAAACCTCAGAGATAACCGAAGAATCGGCTGTAGCTGAGGTGACCCCCGACGAGACTACTGCTGACGAAGTAGAGACTCCAGAAGAATCTGGAAGAATGCGGACTCAGGAAGAATGGTCTAAGCGAGAGTCATCTATCAGGCAGCGCGAGAATGAGCGCGAGAATGAGATGTACGCCCTGAGAAATCAGGTAGCGCAACTTCAGGCAACGTACTCAGATCAGATCTTAGAAGCAGAAGTTCGTGGTTATGAACAGTCGATTCAACAGGAACTTCTAGCAGAAGGCCACGATGAGGCAGGGGCTAATAGGCTTGCGAAACGGCAAGCTAATACTGCCAAGGCTTCGTATCAAGCTGAACAAAGGGCTAATGCCTTAGAGCAGCAGCTTCATCAGGTAAATCAATCTGCTGAAATTACTTCTAAGAATGCTTCGGTAAACGAAATGATGCGACAGCACGGTGTCCCAGAAAGCCAGCGAGCATTGCTCCAGGGCTATTCAGATCCCGCTATGGTCGTAGAGGCAGCAAAGGTTCTTGGCGAAGCTGAGAGCCTACGAAAACAACAAATATCGGCTAAACAGGCAGAAGTTCCTTCCGGTGGCGAGGCTAATACCTTCGACGGCGGTGTTGGGCAGGGTGGCACAATAACAGATCAGCAGTGGCTGGAGACTGTTTATGCACAGGGCAATTCTAACGATCATGCCCGTGCAAATAAGGTCATGCGTTCCATGGGAGTCAACCTTGGTTAGCCTCAAGGACAACTAAAAATGGCAACTGGACAAACTATCACTGATAGTTTGAGCGACTCGCTACCTACGGTGGTAAGTGCGGCTCGAAATGTCCGTGAGTACAAGGGTGTAATGACCCAAATTGTTGACAAGCAGACGCTTGGCGCGGGTGTTGGCAATAACTGGCGAGAGATTGATCTTGCCAAACTAACTGCTCAGGCAATCACAGAGACAACTGAGGAAGACAACCCTCAAGAACTCTCTGACAGTGCGATTTCTGTAATCCCTTCGGTTATTTCGGTTCACACAGTCATTACTGACCGTGCTGCTCGAAACGTATCGAAGAACGTCTTCGCTAAAGTTGGCTCACTTGGTCAGCAGGCGATTGAACGACAGAAAGACAAGGACGGTCTGACTGTTCTTGACGGTGCGACTACTTCTCTTTGTGGTGCAGGTACTACTCTTACGAGTGGTCACATTGCAGCCGCCGCTTATCGCATTCGCGGCAACACGAGTGAGCCTTGGGATGGCCCCATTGCATTCGTGCTTCACTCCTTCCAGATGAAAGACCTGTTTGACGAACTGGTAGCCGGTGTTGGAACTTACGACATCTCTAAGGGTCTAACGGCTGATGTTTTCAAGAATTCATTCAACTTGCCTATTGCAAACGCACAGGCATACACGGATGACAACATCACTATTGACTCCGCTGACGATGCCAAGAGTGGAGTATTTGCATCTGGTGCAAACGGTGCGATTATCTTGGTTCAGGCTCGAATGCCTTGGGTAAAGACTATTCGTAACGAGAAACTTGGTGGCGGTGCTACTGAGGTTCTTCACAGGGACGAGTATGCTTACGGAGAACGTTCTTCAGGTAACTGGCTCTACGAAATCCTGTCGGATGCAACTACTCCTACATCGTAGAGAGACTAACTAATTAGTCCCAAACCCGCCTTATCGGTTAGGGGACGAGGTAATAAAAAATGGCTATAAACGCACAAGGAGAAGTCGGACGTATCCGACTTTTCTACGACTTCTACGGCGAAGACTCAATCGCAGGTACTGCTGAACTTCGACCGCTCGGCCCTTTTTGTGTCGGTGGTCAGGGTAGTGCTGAAGTTGACGCTGGTGTTCCAACCATTGCCGGGATTCTTTCTGGTGCTGGTCGGCTTACCACAACTAACGAAGATAACCACACTACGATGGTTGGCACTCAGGCAGCATTTGATGTTGCCCTTAGTGGAACCCTTGTTCTTGAAACTCGTGTTCAAATGGAAAACCTCGATACTAAAGAGGTATTCATTGGCTTTTCAGACATTGCGCCTGAAACGCTTTCAATCGAAACGGACATCCTCACGGGTGCTACTGCAACGATAACGAATACCGCTTCGGACTTCGTTGGTTTCTTCTTGTCAGCGGAACTTAGTGATGACGAAGATTGGCACGCTGTTTACAACGGTGGAACTGCCAGTGCTGTTACAGCTTCTACGTCATTAGACTTGGACGATGACGCTGTTGCTGGTGAGTGGCAAATTCTTAGGCTTGAAATTGCGCCTAACGGTGACACTCGTTGGTACATTGACGGTGACTTGAAAAAGACCGTTGCGGGTGCTGCTTCTACCTCTGTCAACCTTGGCCTTTGTGTCGGTGTTGAAGCGAAGGGGAACGCTATTGAGACTCTTGACGTAGATTACATTCTCGTCAAGGCAAACCGTGACTGGAACGCCTAGTCAATAGGTAAATGAGGCCCTCGCCCTTCGGGGCGGGGGCAACAACTAATGCGGGGCTAGAGGAGTCAAATGATTGATGCAATAGCTTTTCATGTCTCTGATGACGAGCCTTCGTTCCTGTTACGTGAATACGATGCTGACAAACCGGGTCACGGTTCACATCGCTTTCAAGAATTAAAAGTTGTTAGAAACGATAGAATAGCCACGTATAAAGAGGTGCTTGGGAGGTCTGATTTATTTGCTGGGGCAAAGTCGATTAACATTATTGGTGGTGACCCTGTTAGTGGTGGAGTTTATGAAACAGTAGGTAGTCTTCGTGATATGGCAAATGAAATGCGTTTGAAGGGATTCTCGGATGACGCATACGATGTATCGCCAACAGGAACACCTGAGCAATGGGCTGAGGCGTATCACGATGAGCGTGCAAAGCGTGAAGCCCGAAAGAGGAAGAACTAATGGCCGTTACAAAAGAACAGTTATCAACTATGGCAGAGATGGGCAATAACAGCCTTGACGGAACATCTGTGCATGAACTTGCTTTAGAAGCGCAAGATGCTATTGATGACACCGATCTGAAGGCAGGTCAGTTTACTCATACTCCAACAGCAGATGATCTGTTTGCCACGATTGTTGAAGAAGCATCATCGGCAGGCAAGTCTGTTGTTTATGACATTCGTAACGGAGAGGCTTCAATTGTTAATAACAACATGCTGCCAACTCAACTAGGTAAAACTGACCCTGAAACTGGGAAGCGGATATTTACTACTCGTCGAGCAGATGCTCCACCAGTTAGCCGTGGAGAGTACCTTTGCTTACTGCATGAGAACCACTCTGACCGTGAATACCACAAGAGTCTTGGACTTGGTACTTGCAATAAGTCGAACCTTCGCACGATGCTTGACGTTAGAACCCATGCACAAAACCGTCACAGGGCTGAGTGGGCTGCTATTACTGAGGCTCGTGACCAGGAGCGAGAAGACCAAGAACGTAAGATTCGGGAACTTACTCTTTCACAATTGATGCCAGGTGGCAGTTCACAAGCTGCTACTGATGTCACACAGCCCGTAGAAGCTGCTCCAGCACCCGAAGTGCCTGTTGAGGTTTGGAAGACCTCCTCTGGAACGTGTCCTCAGTGCGAATGGACAAATAGCGCACCAAAAGGCAGATCGCGTACGGCAGCGTACTACATACATAAAAAGACTCACGCTTAGAGGTTTGCTATCGCAGTCCTAATATCCCAAACCAGAGAAGAAATTGCCGCAAGTATTGGTGAGCAGTATGGAGGCTATGAGTCGCATACGGCTACTTCCGGTGGCTCTACCTCTACCTTTATTGACGCAGAACTAGAAGCCACAGATGACTACATCAACGGCTGGTACTGGCGCGGGACATCAGGAACGAATGACGAGGTAATCAGGTTAGTCAATGACTATACCGGCTCTTCTACCACAGGGACGCTACGTGGTGATGCTCTGGCAGCGACCGTAGCTGACGGGGATACCTACGAACTCTGGCAGAGAGACTTAGACCCACGGAGGGTGCATCGTGCGATCAATCGTGCTATACGTGCGATACCTCGCAAGGGTTCTCCACCGCTACGTGACATATCCTTACATACTTCTTCTGCGATAAATAACTTCTCCATTCCGACTTCTGTGGTTGGTATCAACAAGATTCAGGTTCGCCTGAATCAAACTGAGAAGGTTATTGAGAACTGTAACGGCGCATGGTCTGAGTCTTCAGGTACTGGCGTAACAGTCTCCGCTGAGACAGAAGACCGGCGCGAGGGTTCCGCATCTAACAAGTTCGTGATAACGGGGTCTGGCACTGCGGGAGACATCATTGCTTCCCAGACGGTGAGCCTTGACCTCTCGAAGTTCACGCACGCTGAGTTCTGGTTCAAGTCCACAGTCACGCTCACTTCCGGTCAGGTGAAGCTAGTTCTCTCGACTACGGCTAACGCCGCTACTGAGACAGAACTACTGAGTTTGCCTGCTATTACAGCCGGGACATGGACATACGTGAGACTGGCACTTTCCAACCCGCTGTCTGACTCGGCGATTATTTCAGTTGGCCTTGAGTACGACGTTGATATCGGTGCGGTTACTTACCAGATAGACGCAATCAGGGGCACAGTCGCTAACTCAGAAGACTGGGTGACCATCCACCGGAACGCTATCAAATGGGACAAGGACAACCGTTCGTTCTCTATCAACTACGCTGACGCACCGGCTGGTGCTTCATATGCCCTCATCAAATTATCTGGGGTAAAGAAGCCAACTGAGTTAGACGCAGATGCGACCTCATGTGATGTGGAGCCTGAGTACCTAATAAACAAGGCAACCGCCATGTTGCTTCGTTCTCGTGGTGACCGTCGTGATGGCAACAGAGATGCTGCATATCTTGAAGCAGATCAGTACGAGGCACTGGCTCTTGGCGCGCTAACAAGCCAGCAGGCTCCGAGTGGGACAGTTTGGATTGATGACTAATGGCGTGGAAGCAACTTGGGCAACTGATGCCCACAGATACTAACGCCGCCAGTCTTTTTTCCCCAACACGAGGTTTTGAGTACCGTGTAGACGTTATCTACATCACTGAAGTTGCGGGGGGAACTGCTACTTACCGTGTCTTTGTTGACGATGACGGGTCAACTTATGCCAACACCACTGCTATCGTCTTCGATACAGCCGCAGTAGCGAATGCTTCTGTTCGGCTAGAAGGCCCGTTTTACATGAATAATCCTGCTGGGAATATCGCCGTAAGATCGTCGATAGCGAGCAACATTACCTTCACAGCGTTCGGAGTAGAACGGAGGATTGGGTAATGGCTAACGACCGCGCCGTGCAGCGTAACTCAATCGTCATTGACAATAAATCGTACCGGACTAAGGGCAAGGTTCGCCTGTTCGATGCGTCCCAGCAACCGGGCAAGATCGTCATTGGGGAGTCCTCTGCGGCAGACAACCCGCACGCTTCTGAGTGGAACATGGGGGACTTCCGTGGTGGTATCGGCATAGAGATTGCCGACCCGACGAAGGACGCTGACAGGGCGTGGTACTCCACTGCGAATCTGCGCTACAAAGACCGCACGATGTTACAGCCACTTGTAACGCTGACAGAGAACAGTCCAACGACTGAGGTTCAGACTCTCACTGATTTCAAGGACGCTATGTATGGCACATTTGAAACTTCTGTTCACTTATATAACAGTGTTTCAGACACCTGGGGTTCATCGCTTCGCACACTGGCGAGCAACGCAACCGATGCCAAGCGTGGGCTTGTTGGTGGCACAGACACACTGGCTATCGCTACTGGCTCCGATCTTGACTATGCAACCAGTTCGTCAGTGTGGGCGCGTAACACAACCGATATCAAGTACATAGCGTTCTTCAAGGATTTACTGTGGGGCATTAACCAAGCTGGTCAACTCTATTACACAGATGACCTTTCAACTGATTGGTCTACTGATGCCAAGTTGCAGTTGCCCGATAACTACATTGGTGGACTGTTGATTGCTCGTGGGCCTGACCGTGAAGAACACATATATGCAGCAACCAAAGTGGGGTTGTACGTCCATGACGATATCAACCAGCGGTTCTTGCCGACTGACCTCAAGTTGCCGTTCCACCCGGACTCCGGTAAGGGTGCAACCGTATGGCGTGGATCAATCTATTTCCCTGCTGGCAACTCTATTTACAAGTTCCAGGCTGGTAGCGACCAAACTGTCGTTGTTCCTGTGGGGCCAGATCGTGACTACGGTTTGCCTTCAGACAGGCGTGGCAAGATCACATCCCTTGTAGGCTCACATAATGACCTCTTGGTGCTTGTTGACGCTACTGAAGCCTCTGGTGTGGCTGCTCTTGGTGCGGCTACTCGTGGTGTTGGCACTCATCACGGTGTTACAGCAAACGCTGGGCAAGGGTTCTCCACTATCCTTGGCAATGATGAACGTGGCTATGATGTTAAATGGGCATCAGATGATGTTGGCGCAAGCCTGACAGCCGCTGAAGTATCTAATGCTCACAGTGGATACCGTATGTGGTGGGGTGCTGGTAAAGGCGTGTACTACATGCCTCTGCCTGTTGACGTTGTGAATCCTCTTCAGAATCCTACGGGAACCTTTGCGGCAGGGGCGACGTTAGAGACACCTTGGAATGATTTCAATATCCGTAACCAGACGAAGGTTGCGTTGGATGTTCTTGTTGAAACTGTCAACCCGACTTCCAGTGAGACAGTCAAAGTCGAGTACGCTACCAACTACAATGACGAAGCGTACACGGTGCTGGACAACAGCGTTACGACTAACGGATTGATAGCCACTACGGGGGAATCCAAGTTTCGCATTATCGTTGGTGGCGACCCTATTGGTGAAGTCTTCCGTTCGATCAAGTTCCGTGTGACGTTCGCTCGTGGTTCTACTACTACTAACACGCCCCAACTTATCAAGATGACACTGGTATGGCGCGCTGTGGTTGCTCTTTTGTGGGGCGTTTCTGCTGACATTGATGTGAACGAAGTGTCGCCTGACGGACGTAACACAGTGCAACAGATCGTTGACCTGAAATCAGCCCTTGCTTCGGGCACTCTTGTTGAAGTTACATACAGGAACGATAATACCGACAGCCAGAACTACTACATGGATATGGCTGATCTTCAGAGCATGGAAGAGGCGGGCGGGGAGTCAGAAGTTGGTGTATTCCGAACCAACTTTGTAGAGCCTAGGCAGTCGAGGGACAGATAGTGGTTCAGTCCTTTAGAACCAAGCGACCTGCTACGACACGCACAGTTACGGGGGCCTTAGTTGAGGAGGTTCCTGAATGGTGGACTGGTTCCCAGCCTGAGTACTGGGTTTACCGTGCAATTATCAGAACTGGTAGACTGGAAGAAGCCGGTGACTTTATATTTCAGGTGAAACAATTCGGTGGTAGGCATATTCGTGGCGGGACTATTGTTGATTTCATCATACGCAGCCCTTATGTGGGCATAAATGTCCAATCTAAGTATTACCATAACCGCACAACCGACCAGAGAGCGCATGACGCTATCCAGCGTGCAACACTTGAGGCTAGTGGTTTGCGGGTAGAATTTATTCAAGAAGAAGAAGCCATCAACAGCCCAGATGAAGCTGTTCGAGAGGCTCTCGCTGGCACTCGCGGCAAAGGGCCACAAGGAATTTAGACAATGGCACAAGAAGATGTACGCCTTAGCGGAACCTTTTTAGATAGCGCAGGTAACGCTCTTGCAGACAAGACAGTAACCCTGTTTTCTGAAGGAACGATCACGCCTGCGCTTACTACGGATACCACCGACTCTTCTGGTGAATGGGACTTCACGCGCACCACTCCTGGCAGGTATGACGTTCAGTTGGTCACTGGGACGCAGACTTACCGCATTCTTGGGCGAGACAAATTCCAAGTTACAGAACTACAGGCTCGCAACGCAACGTCACTCACTCAGCCAGCCGGGATCTTCACTAACACGTACACCAACGGTGGTGCTGCTGCTGCTGGTCTTACCGCAATCCACAGTTTCCGTCCAGCGACTGAATCATCGGGTGTTGAATCAGCGGTTGCCGGTGTGAACGGCTCCAGTGTTTACAACGACTTCCAACTCACCAACTCAGCAACCACTCCTGAAGACTTCATTGCAGGACGGTTAGCGTTTGAAGCAGTAGACGTAGCTAACGGGTCAGAAGACTCTAAGTTGAACTTGTGGACAATGACAAACGGAACGCTCACTGAGGTATTGCACCTAGACGGAACCTCGCTTCACCCAGAAACCACTGACGGCGTATCACTTGGAACTAGCGCGCTGAACTTCAGTGACTTGTTCCTAGATAGTGGAGCGGTTATCAACCTTGACGGCGGCGATGTCACCCTCACCCACTCTTCTAACACCTTGACCGTAGCGGGTGGAACCTTTGCTACTGCTGCGTTGACAACTTCTACTATTGTTGCGTCGGGGATTGTAAAGACTGACGATTCAACCGATGCAACCTCAACAACTGACGGTTCACTTCAAACAGATGGTGGGTTGAGCGTAGTTAAAGATGCTGTAGTTGGTAATGACCTACATCTACTTTCGGATTCCGCTGTTTTCAATATGGGTGCTGGTAGCGACTTCTCTATCACTCACGATGGAACGACCGGAGCCACGCTCGCTGGTAATCCCATCGAGATTGACTCTGGCGGGAACATTACACTCGATGCACATACGGGTATTTTCATTTTTCAAGATGCAAATACTGAGATACTCAGGATTACTGAAAGTGGTTCTGGAGATGTCACCGTAAAGCTGGAAACCAACGGTAAAGACCTTATCTTTACTGATAACGGAGATGCCACTGGTCTAACGATTAAAGATGCAGCAGCAGGGATTGTGGTTCCCGGCGAGGTAATGACTACAAAGGTTAGTTATACCGATGGCGATGACGCTATAACGATAGCCGACGGTGGTGGAACTACGTTTGCACAGGACGCTGCGTTTTCTGGTGTTGTAGATATAACCGACACTACCGATGCCTCTGACGCTACCGGAGATACTGGTGCGTTGCGTACTGAGGGTGGCGCGAGTATCGCCAAGAAGCTGTACGTCGGTACTGACTTAGATGTTACTGGTAACACCACGCTAAACGGAAATGTAACTCTTGGTAATCATATCGATGATGTTATTACTATAACCGGTTCTATAGCTGGTGCTAACGCTGTGATCTTTGAGGGTAATTCGGCTGACGGTAGTGAGACTACCCTAGCGGTTGTAGACCCGACATCAGACCACACCGTTTATATGCCGAATCAAGGTGGCTATCTTGGTGTATTTGATGCAGCAAGCACAACGCAGATTACTGCTACACCAGCAGAGATCAACCTGATTGACGGCGGGACTGCCAGAGGTACGGATGCGGTAGGCGATGGCGACGGTGTCCTCATCAACGACGGTGGCACGATGAAGATGACCACCGTTCAGACTCTTGCTACTTATCTTGCAGGAGTAAACGCAGGAACAGTAACGTCTACAGGGCTGTCTGATTCTAGCGGTGTTCTTACAGTTGATATTCAGAACATGACTGCTTCAACGACGATTGCCGATGCTGATCTTGTTGTAATAGATGATGGTGCAGGTGGCACTCTCAGGAAAATGACTAGGGCAAACTTCATTGAAAGTGCTGCCTTAGATGCGATCAACATTGATGGCGGTGCTATTGACGGTGTAACACTAGGAACAAACTCAGCCGTAACTCAGGCTATTATCGACAGTATCAACATCAATGGCACAACTATAGGTCACACATCGGACACAGACCTACTTACTCTTACGAGTGCAAACCTAGCCGTGGCGGGTGACGTTGCGCTAGCAGCCACGAAGAAACTCATCCTCGACGGTGGCGGGGAGGAAACCTACATCTACGAAGAATCAGCCGACGACCTGCACATTGTTGTGGGTAACGTGGCGATGATTCAGATCGACCAAGACATTGCTACCACAGGGTCTATGGCATTCGGTGCTGGTGCAACACCTACGGCAGATCAAGCGTTTGTATTTAACCATGACTTCGGTGAAGTTACTGTTAACAACACCAACTTAGGGGTGGTTCTTACGCCTCGCGGAGTGGAGACAGGAGGGACGCACGGAGGAGGGCTTATCGGGATGCGTATTATTCCGTATCTCGGGGCTGCTAACACTCAGGCGTGGAATGCTGAGATAGGTGTAAAAGCCATTGAAGCCCGTATTCTTGACGGAACTTCTACAAGCAACTCATACACGGTAACTGGTGCTGCCGGTCTACATATCAAGCAAGCACAAAACAAAGGGAATATAACTCTTACTAACCAATACGGAGTCTACTTCGACGGTCTTACTGCGGCAACAAATGATTTCTACTTTGGGTTTGCTGCTAATGACACGACAGCGAACACGGGCAACGAATACGGTCGTATCCCGATTGCTGTCAACGGAACGACATTGAAATACCTACGGGTATATGACGATTAAGTTAGGAGACTTATGACAACAGTAGCGCAAATGAAAACAGCACTTGGACTCACTGAGAGCCAACTCACAAAGGTCACAGCGTACCTTGATCGTGTGTCGCCAAAGGTGGATGATAGCGATCCAGAGAATCCGGTGGCACGAGCAAACACGGTGAACGATTTCAAAGATCACGTTGTTGAGCATTACACTAATCTGGTTCAGTCGGACTTGAAGCAGCAGGTTGCTGCACCAGCGTTCGACTAAGAGGGGGGCAGTATGAAGTACGTGAAGATCGAAGAGATCAAGGGCTACGAAGATATTCGGATAAACGTCGGCACAGAAGACGAAGAGGAGATGCTGGACTCAAAGACAGCACTCAGGATGTTTGCGGTGAACTCGGAGCCGGGAGATGACGTTGAGGCGTGGGTGAAGGTGCAGAAGGTCATCGAGTCCATCGGCAGGTCGAACGGCTACATCGAAGTCGAGGACGACCACTGGGCGCAAGCCATGAAGAACAAGAAGAAGATCGCTGCTCAGGTGTTCGGTATAAACTGTCCGCAGATACTTGAGAACTTCGAT
>Ga0114903_1000724_pt1 | contig 16305 bp, 11 predicted proteins | sample MalvirDeepMed_s2_FD_87289 | JGI IMG/M metagenome (GOLD analysis project Ga0114903, IMG submission 87289) | Marine viral communities from the Global Malaspina Expedition - Malaspina viral metaG DeepMed_s2 | ecosystem: Environmental > Aquatic > Marine > Oceanic | place: Mediterranean Sea... | reverse complement strand
CTATCCGGGCGGCACGCGGGCGCGGGGCATCGTCACGTTGCAGATCTCGGTGGCCCCCTCCGGCAGCCTGCGCGGGGTCAGCGTCACCGGGTCCTCGGGCGATGCCGCGCTCGACCGGGCCGCCGTCAGTGCTGCGCGCAACGCCCGCTTGCCGCGCGCGCCAAATGTCTTGACCAAGGCCAGCTACAGCTTCAACCTGCCGTTGCAATTCGCCCGGCGCTAGGCTCAGGCCATGCCGCCGCCGATGAGCCCCTGCGCCAGCCGCGCATAGGCCTCGGCCATCGGTCCTTCCCCTGCCGCCACCGGCGTGCCGCCATCGCCCGAGAGCCGCGTGTCGAGATCGAGCGGCAGCGCCGCCAGCAATGGCAATCCCAGCTTCTCCGCCTCGGACGCCACGCCGCCGTGTCCGAAAATGTGGCTTTCGCCGCCGCAATGGGGGCAGACGAAGACCGACATGTTCTCGATCAGCCCCAGCACCGGCGTCTTGAGCGTGGTGAACATGTCCAGCGCCTTGCGCGCATCCAGAAGCGCCACGTCCTGCGGGGTCGACACGACGATGGCGCCCGATACCTCGGATTTCTGGCACAGGGTCATCGCCACGTCGCCCGTTCCGGGCGGCAGGTCGACGATCAGCACATCCAGCGTGCCCCAGTTCACCTGCCCCAACATCTGCTGCAAAGCGCCCATGAGCATCGGCCCGCGCCAGACCACGGCCTTTTCCTCGGGCAGCATGAAGCCGATGGACATGAGCGTGACGCCATGGGCGCGCAGCGGCTCGATGATCTTGCCGTCGGGGCTGGCGGGCTTGCCGCTGGCGCCCATCATCCGCGGAATGCTGGGACCGTATATATCGGCGTCCAGCAATCCCACGCGCCGCCCCTGCCGCGCCAGCGCCACCGCGAGGTTCGCCGACACAGTGGACTTGCCCACTCCGCCCTTGCCCGACCCCACCGCAAGAATGCGCGCCACGCCCGCGGGCTTCGCTGGACCCGCCTGCGGCTTGGGGTGGCCGCCGATCTTGAGCTGCGGCGCGGGTTGTGCCGGGCCGTGCGCCGTCAGAGCCGCCTGCACGCCGGTCACGCCCGGAACCTCGGCCACGATGGCCTCGGCGGCGCGGCGCAAGGGCTCCATCTGGCGGGCGATCTCGGGCGATGGCGCCTCGATGACAAAGCGCACCTTGCCGTCCTCGACCTGCAAGGCGCGAATCATGTCGCGCGCGACAAGATCGCCGCCATCGGGCAGCGCCAGCCGCGCCAGCGCCTCAAGAACCCTGTCCCGAACGTCGCTCATGGCCGATCTCCCGTGTTATGTTCGCAATTCGCCGTCCTCCGGCGCCCCAGCGTTTTCACAGCGCTAACAATTCAGTCAACCGCTTCGAATTAGGTCAAAAATTCATATGCAGTTTCTGCATAGCAGCATTGTACCTTTTTACCATTGTGCAACTGCAGCATTCGACCCATCTTGAGGTCAACGAAGCGGAGCAAACCACTAATTGGCATCCGCGGCAAATCGAATGAGGCAACCCGAGATGGCATTTGCATCGAACTTGAACATCACCGGCCAGACCGCTGGCACCACGCGATTTTCTGCTTTCATCGACGGGCTGAAGGTCCGCATGGAGCGTCGTCGCATCTACGCCCAGACCCGCGACGAGCTCGCCTCGCTGAGCAATCGCGACCTGGCGGACCTGGGCATTCACCGGTCCGAAATCCCGCGCATCGCCTATCAGGCTGCGTACGAGAATTGAGTTTGGATCGTCGGGTTTTTCTCCTCCTCCCTAGACCCGCGATCTTCGGCAACGGCACATCTTCTCCTCCCAGTGCCATTGCCACAAAACGGACGGTCTGACCGTCCGACGTCTTCGGCGGCCCTCTCCTCCTCCCTGGGTCGGTCGATAACGCGGCGGCGCCTCTCCTCCTCCCTGGCGTCGCCGCACCTTACATCGGGATCGGCCTCTACGGCCCACTCCCACACCAGTTCGGCGGCCCTCTCCTCCTCCCTGGGTCGGTCGATAACGCGGCGGCGCCTCTCCTCCTCCCTGGCGTCGCCGCACCTTACACTGGGATCGGCCTCTACGGCCCACTCCCACACCAGTTCGACGGCCCTCTCCTCCTCCCTGGGTCGGTCGATAAAGCGGCGGCGCCTCTCCTCCTCCCTGGCGTCGCCGCATCCCTCTTCCGAGGCGCAAGCCTCACCGGCATCGGCGGTCTCTCTCCTCCTCCCTGAGACTGCCGTGACCTAGAACGGCGGCGCCACCTCCTCCCGGCGTCGCCGTTTTTTTATGGTCGCGACCAGATTGCACTCAGTGCAAGGACCGCTTGCGCCCGGCCCGGCCGCCGCGCCGTGCCGGCCGCGCCGCGGGCCAGAGCGCTGCCTCCTCCAACAGTCCGACAAAGGCCCGCGCCGCGGCGGAATGCGCGTTGAGCCCGCCGATGCGGCGCAGCGCGGCGCAGGCCTCGGCGCGCGGCACGCTGTCCTCGGGCAGGCCGAAAGCCCATTCCAGGAATCCGGCGCGCGCCGCGTCCTCGGGCGCCGCCGCGCTGAGTGTCTGCAAGCTGTCGAAAATCGCCCGGGCGCTCATCGGCGCCCCCGCTGGACATGCGTTTCCATCTCGTACCTCTGTCTGGCCACGCCCCGTGGCGTTGGGTCGGCAGACGAGATCGGAACGGCAAAGCGGTACGGCCTTGCGCCCTGACCGCCCACCGCGGATCGACGTTGTCCCAAGGCTGGTTTCCGGACTGAGGCGGGCGGGCCACGTGGCCCGGCTCCGGCGCGCCTTCCCGGGGCCATGCGGCTCCAGTGGCGAATGCGCCGGATATCCCGCCCTCACCGTTGCGGGGGCAGTGCCGGTCTTGCACCGGCTTCCCAATTCTCCGCATCGCTGCGGCACCCTGAGAGCTTCACGCTAACCGCGCCGCGCCCGAGTCGCCTAGCCCCAAACCGACGCTTTGACGGGCTTTGCGCCTCTTTCCCTTCCGCCCTTGCTGTCGTAGAGGATCGGGAAACGGAACGGACGGGGGCACCACCCATGGCGATGGACAAGACATTCGATGCAAAGGCCGCCGAAGCGCGCCTTTACAAAGCCTGGGAAGAGGCCGGCGCCTTCGCCGCGGGGGCCAATGCCAAGCCCGGCAAGCCGCCCTTTTCGATCATGATCCCGCCACCCAACGTCACCGGCTCCCTGCATATGGGCCATGCCTTCAACAACACGCTGCAGGACATCCTGGTGCGCTGGAAGCGGATGCAGGGGTTCGACACGCTCTGGCAGCCCGGCACCGACCACGCGGGCATCGCCACGCAGATGGTGACCGAACGCGAGATGGCCGCCAATAGCGAACCCTCGCGCCGCGAGATGGGGCGCGATGCCTTCCTGTCCCGCGTCTGGCAGCAGAAGATCAAGTCGCGCGGCACCATCATCGGCCAGCTGAAAAGCCTCGGCGCCTCCTGCGACTGGTCGCGCGAGGCCTTCACCATGTCCGGCGCGCCCAATGCGCCCGAGGGCGAAGACGGCAATTTCCATGACGCCGTCATCAAGGTCTTCGTCGACATGTACGACAAGGGCCTGATCTACCGCGGCAAGCGGCTGGTGAACTGGGACCCGCATTTCGAAACCGCGATTTCCGATCTCGAGGTCGAGAATATCGATACCGCGGGGCACATGTGGCACTTCAAGTACCCGCTCGCGGGCGGGGCCACCTATGAATATGTCGAGAAGGACGAGGACGGGAACGTCCTCTTCACCGAAACGCGCGATTACATCTCCATCGCCACCACCCGGCCCGAAACCATGCTGGGCGACGGCGCGGTAGCGGTGCATCCGTCGGACGAGCGCTATGCGCCCATCGTCGGCCAGCTGTGCGAAATCCCGGTGGGACCCAAGGAACACCGCCGCCTCATCCCGATCATCACCGACGACTATCCCGATCCCACCTTCGGCTCGGGTGCCGTGAAGATCACCGGCGCGCATGATTTCAACGACTACGGCGTGGCCAAGCGCGGAGATATCCCCTGCTACCGCCTGATGGACACCCGCGCCGCGATGCGCTCCGACGGCGCGCCTTATGCCGAGGCCGCGGCGCTGGCTTTGGCCGTGGCGCGCGGTGAACAGACCCTGACCGAGGCCGAGGCGGATGCCGTGAACCTCGTCCCCGACCATCTGCGCGGGCTCGACCGGTTCGAAGCGCGCCGCCGCGTGGTCGAAGAGATCACCGAAGAGGGTCTGGCCGTGATGACCCAGGCCAGCGATCCGCGGCTGGGCAAGAAGGCGCAGAAACCCGTCGCGCCCGAAGAGGGCGGCGAGGCGCGCGAGGACGACCTCGTGCCGCTGGTCGAGGCCAAGACCATCACCCAGCCTTACGGCGACCGCTCCAAGGTCGTTATCGAACCGATGCTGACGGACCAGTGGTTCGTCGAGACGTCGAAGATCGTCGGCCCGGCGCTCGACGCGGTACGGAATGGCGACACCCGCATCCTGCCCGAACGCGACAAGAAGGTGTATTTCCACTGGCTCGAGAACATCGAGCCGTGGTGCATCTCACGCCAGCTCTGGTGGGGCCACCAGATCCCGGTGTGGTATGCGCCCGCCCCGACCGGCGGCGACGACTGGCACCATGTCTGCGCCGCGACCGAGGCCGAGGCCATCGAAAAGCTGAAAGCGCTCTGGGGCGAAGATGCCGATTTCCGCGTCGTCGAGGACGAGCGCGCCGCCATCGACCTGCTGGGCGATCTGGTCGGCAACTGGCGCACCGAGGGCCGCATCCAGCAGCGCGAGGCGCCCGCGACGATCCCGGTGTTCCGCGATCCGGATGTGCTCGACACCTGGTTTTCCTCGGGTCTCTGGCCCATCGGCACGCTGGGCTGGCCGGAAAAGACGCCGGAGCTGGAGCGGTACTTCCCGACCTCCACCCTCATCACCGGCTTCGACATCATCTTCTTCTGGGTCGCCCGGATGATGATGATGCAATACGCGGTCGTGGGCGAAAAACCCTTCTCGGATGTCTATGTCCACGCGCTGGTGCGCGACGAGAAGGGCAAGAAGATGTCCAAGTCGCTGGGCAACGTGCTCGACCCGCTGGATCTGATCGACGAATACGGCGCCGATGCTGTGCGGTTCACCCTCACCGCCATGGCCGCCATGGGCCGGGACCTGAAGCTCAGCAAGGACCGCATCGCCGGTTACCGCAACTTCGGCACCAAGCTCTGGAACGCCTGCCGCTTTGCCGAGATGAACGGCGTGTTCGACGGCGGCCGCTCTGGCCTGCCGCAACCGACCCAGACCGCCAACCGCTGGATCCTCGGCGAGACCGCCAAGGTCCGCGAAGAGGTCGATGCGGCGCTGGAAAACTACCGCTTCAACGACGCGGCGGGTGCGCTCTATGCCTTTGTCTGGGGCAAGGTCTGCGACTGGTACGTGGAATTCTCCAAACCGCTCTTCGCCTCCGACGACGAAGCGGTGATCGACGAAACCCGCGCCACCATGGCCTGGGTGCTGGACCAGTGCCTGATCCTGCTGCACCCGATCATGCCCTTCATCACCGAAGAGCTTTGGGCCACCATGGCCGAGCGCTCCGAAATGCTGATCCACGCCGACTGGCCCACCTACACCGCGACCGATCTCGTGGACAGCGCCTCGGACCGCGAGATGTCCTGGGTGATTTCCCTGATCGAGGGCACACGCTCTGCGCGCGCGCAGATGCATGTCCCCGCGGGCCTCAAGGTGCCGATGCTGGTCACCGACCTCGACGACGCAGGCCAGGCCGCCTGGGACCGCAACGCGGATATCATCATGCGTCTCGCGCGGATCGACTCGCTGCAAAAGACCGACGCCTTTCCAAAGGGTTGCGTGACGATCCCGGTCGAGGGCGGCACCTTCGGCATGCCTCTGGAGGGGCTGATCGACATCGAAGAGGAAAAGGCGCGGCTTGAAAAGACCTTGGGCAAGTTGACCAAGGAGATCGGCGGCCTCAAGGGGCGGTTGAACAACCCCAAGTTCGCAGAAAGCGCGCCCGAAGAGGTGGTCGAGGAAGCCCGCGAGAACCTCGCGGCCCGCGAAGAGGAAGAGGCAACGCTCAAGGCCGCGCTCGCCCGCCTGGCCGAGATCGGATGACGGCGGCGGGCCGCGTCAGGCCCGCCAGAACCGCACGGTCAGGATGGCATAGACCGCCATCAGCTCCAGCCGACCGATCAGCATCGAGAACGTCAGGATCCACTTGGCAGTGTCGTTCAGTGGCTGGAAATTGCCCGCCGGTCCGATGATCGGCCCCAGCCCCGGTCCCACGTTGGCGATGGACGTGGCCGCGCCCGAGACCGAGGTGATGAAGTCGAGCCCGGTCATCCCGAGCGCCACCGACATCACCCCCAGCGTGACCACGAAGAACACGAAGAACGAGATCACCGACGACAGCACGTCGTCGCTCACCACCCTGCCATCGTAGCGCGGCGTGAACACCCCGTGCGGCGCCCGGATCTTGCGCAGCTGCACCTTGATTGAGGCGAACAGCAGCTGGTAGCGGAACACCTTGATCGAACAGGCGGTGGACCCGGCGCAACCGCCGATCAGCCCGATGAAGAAGAACAGCACGACCAGGAACGGCCCCCAGAGCATGTAATCGACCGAGGCATAGCCGGTGCCGGTCATGATCGAGGTGATGTTGAACAGCGCCTCTCGCAGCGCCTGTTCTGGATGGTGCGGAAAGACACTGAGCAGTACGCTGACCGTGACCACCACCAGCACGCCGATGATGGCGAGAAAGGTGCGCACCTGGCTGTCGTGGAAGATCGCGATCTGGTTGCCGTTGATCATCTGCACGTAGCGCACGAAGGGCAGCGCCGCGAGTACCATAAATACGCTCGCCACGTATTCCGCCGACCCCGAGAAGGTGCCGAAGGATGCATCGTAATTCGAGAATCCGCCCGTCGACACGGTGGTGAGCGCATGCACCGTGGCGTCGAACGTGTTCATGCCGGTGATCATGTAGCACACCGTGCAGGCCAGCGTCAGGCTCACGTAGATGGTCGAGATCGAGGATGAAATCTGTGTCGCCCGCGGCAGGATTTTCCCCATCGTGTCAAAGGCTTCTGAACGGAAGATCTGCATGCCGCCAACCCGCAGTTCGGGCAGGAACACCATGGCGACGACGATGATGCCGATGCCCCCCAGCCACTGCAGCAGCCCGCGCCACAGAAGCAGCCCCTTGGGCAGCGTCTCAAGCCCGGTGAACACCGTCGATCCGGTAGTCGTCAGGCCCGACATGGCTTCGAAGACGGCGTCGACCACCCGCGCCTCGGTGGCGCCGATCACGAAGGGAATCGCGCCAAAGACCGGCAGCGCCACCCAGACCCCGGTGGTCAGCAGAAATATCTGCTGGATCGACAGACGCTCGGTCGTGGCGTTGGAGGTGGCCAGGGAAATCAGCCCGCCGGTCAGCACGGTGATCACGCTGCTCTGGGCAAAGACATGCCACTCGTCCCGCCCCTCGACGATATCGACGATCATGGGCAAAAGCATGGTCAGGCCAAGGATGGCTACCAGGATGCCGATGACATGGGCAACGGGACGCAGATCAAACATAAAGCGCAGCGTTGGCCCGCCGCTCGCGCGGTGTCAAGCAGCCGCGCCGCCCCGCGCATCCGCGGTTCGGAAGAACCTTCCGACCGACACATAGTCGCGGCGAGACATCGGCCTGCCGGCACGTCTTCACGCCATACGCAGCCAATCCTGTTCGATGCCGTCTCCGCAGCGTCGGTTCGCACACCGAGCGCGCCTCTCCGGTTCATGAATTCGTCTGGGATCACGACGCATTTCCCGCGGGGACAGCACCTTCACCGAGCGGCACCCCCGCGTCACGCAGCATAAACCGACGCGGCCAGACGCCCCTCCGGCAGACGCCCCGATCCACACGCCCCTGCTTCTTCGGTTCAAAAATACCTCGGGGGAGGCGCGCTTGCGCGCCGTCGGGGCAGCGCCCCGGCACGCGCGGCACGCGCGTGTCCCGCTTCGTCAGCCGACGTGGAATAGGGTCGAGAACAGCTTCGGATCGAGGCTGCCAGTGGCGAAAAGATCGCCCTCCGTCAGCACCGACACCGCGTCATGGCTGTGCAGGCTTTCCTGATGGCTGGCCAACACACGGAAATCCCCCACCCGGGCGTCCTTCTGCAAGCCTTGTGCAAACAGACGCGCCGCATCTTCGACGAAGATCGGATTGGCGGCGTTGAGCTCGGCAAAGGCCTGCTCGTCCTCGCGTTTGACCATCACCTGCGTCTCGGTCGGCACGGCGCTGCGGCACAGGTCGATCAGGTCCTCGAACCACAGGCAGGCGCCGTCCTGCACCTCGACCGACAGCCGCGCCACAGAGCGCTGAGAATGCGGCGTCGCCAGCTGACCGCGGGTCCGGCGGGCATGTTCGCTCAGCTCCAGCGAACACGGACAGGTCGAGGAATAGACATAATCGAGATGCATGATCTTGCGGCGCTGCCCGTCGGTTTCCACCAGTTCCAGCGAGATGTCGTAATACTGGTAGCCCTCGAGCCCCGACCGCAGGCTCTGCACCTTCACCGGGAAGCGGAACGCCATGTTGATCCGCGCGTCGAAGGAATCGAGGTCGGACTTGTAGTCGTCCAGCGCCGCCTCGATCACCCCGAAGCTGAAGGTCGCCTCGGCATGCCTGTAGAAGGACCGCATGATCCGCGACATGTTGATGCCCTTCTTGTCGGCCTCGAGGCTCACGGTCCCGGTCACGCTGGCTTCCAGCGTGAGGTCACCGTTGTCGCGGGTGTGGAACCGCAGCGGCAGGCGGAAATTCGAGATGCCCACGTGCTGGATCGACCGGTTCGCACCCTTGATCAGGGAGGACGGCCCGTTCTGCAGGTCCGGCAGGCTGGATTTATAGGCGGCATCCACCTCGAACTTGTGCGGGAAAATCCGCGACAAGTCAGGATACCCGGACGCGGCACCGTCCAGCAGCCGCGCGACAGCGGGATCGAGCGCCTCGATCTCGGCATCCGGCGCCTTGTTCGCCCATTGCCGCAAGAGCGCAAGCGCCGCCTCGGCCTCTTCGCGGCTCGGCTTTCGGTCGATTTCCGGTGTGTGCACGTTCATGTCAGGCCCTCCGCCCAGCTTCGTCCCTATAGATAGGTCGCCTGTCGGCGAATATCCAACTCGTCAAAGGGTCTACGTGCGAAACGCGACGCCGGATCAAAGGATTCCGGCGCCTGTGCCGTCTGCTGTCACGTCACGGCGAGGCCGCGGAGCACGTCCGCGATCAGGTCCTCGGGGTCCTCGAGGCCCACCGACAGCCGGACCAGACCCTCGGTGATGCCCAGCGCCTCCCGCTGCTCCGGGCTGAGACGCTGGTGCGTGGTGGTGGCCGGATGCGTGGCGATGGATTTCGCGTCCCCGAGGTTGTTCGAGATCAGCACCACCTCCAACGCGTTGAGGAACGCGAAGGCCGCCGGTTTGCCGCCCTTGATATCCAGCGCGATCATCGTCCCGCCGGCGCCCAGTTGCCGCTGCATCAGCGCATGCTGCGGATGGCTGGCGAGGCCCGGATAGGAGATCCCGGCAAGCTTCTCGTGCCCCTCGATCGCCTCGGCGATGGCCTGCGCGCTCGCGGTCTGCGCGCGCACCCGCAGGTCGATGGTCTCGAGCCCCTTGAGCAGGACCCAGGCGGTGAAGGGGCTCATCGACCCGCCAGTATGCTTCATATAGGGCTCGACCGTCTTGCGGATGAACTCCCGGCTGCCCAGGATCACCCCGCCCAGCACCCGCCCCTGCCCGTCGATATGCTTGGTGGCGGAATAGATCACCGCATCGGCGCCCTGCTCCACCGCGCGCGAATAGACCGGCGTGGAAAAGACGTTGTCGACCAGCACGAAGGCGCCCTTGGCATGGGCGAGCTTCGCCACGCCCTCGATATCCACCAGTTCCAGCGTCGGATTGGCCATCGACTCGAAGAACACCGCCTTGGTGTCGGGGCGGATCGCCGCCTCCCACTGGCTCAGATCGTCACCGTCGACGAAGGTGACCTCGACGCCAAAGCGCGGCAGGATCGTCTCGAGGATGTAAATGCAGGAGCCGAACAGCGCCCGGGCCGACACCACGTGATCGCCCGCCTTCAGCATCGACACCAGCGCGCCGTTGACCGCCGCCATGCCGCTGGCGGTGGCGAAGCCATCCTCGGTGCCTTCCAGCATCGCGATGCGCTCTTCGAACATGCGCACCGTCGGGTTGCCGTAGCGTGCGTAGATGTATTCGTCCGCCCCCGCCTCGATGAACCGGCCCTCGGCCTGTTCGGCGCTCTCGTAGGCAAAGCCCTGGGTCAGGAACATCGCCTCGGACAATTCGCCATACTGGCTGCGGCGCGTGCCGCCATGCACCAGGGCCGTGCGTTTCTTCATCGTCTCGTCTCCCGGGCCATCGCCCACAAAAAAACCCCCGTCGCGGTCAAGCGAAAGGGGGCTCCCTCGTCGTCTGACCTCTTTAGCGGCATGTTTTCCGGGTTCCGGACATTCCTGCCCGTCCCGAGTGGCCCGCAATCCGGTAACAAATCGCCACGCATCCGCATTACGCCCGCGCGCCGCACCGGTCAAGACCGTCACGGTGTTGTAACCGAGGCTTCACACCGGCGTTATATCCATCCGCTAGGCAACAGCCACAACATCTGGTGGGAGCACAGCATGGCGTTTTCAGACAACGACCTTGGGCCGCGTCTCTTTCCGAGACCCCTGTCGATGATGCGCCAGCGCCTGGGCGAGGCCGTGCACGCCGCCCTGCCCGACGGCGCCCACGAGGAGGAATTCACCGAGGCGCTGCTTTTTCTGCTCTCGATCCGGCTCAACCGCCTGACCGGCGGCGTGGATGACATGACCTTTTCGGCGCGCAGCCACTTGGCCGCACAGGATGCGCCGCTGCGGCTTCTCTGGACCGGGATCGTCCGGGTGATCGACCTCTATTGCGCCTGTTTCCGCGGCGAGGTGCGGCATTGCGAAACCGCCTGGATGAACCACAACCGCCGCAGGCCCACCCGCAGACGCTGAGCCCTTGCCCTCTGCGCCCCAACAGGCATGATGGTCCGGACCTGACCGGAGACCGCCATGACCGCCCCCATCGACCTCTACTTCTGGCCCACGCCCAACGGCTGGAAAATCTCCATCGCACTCGAGGAAATGGCGCTGCCCTACACCACCCACCTGGTGGATCTCTATAACAAGGGCCAGTTCGATCCCGATTTCCTCAGGGTGTCGCCCAACAACAAGATCCCCGCGATCACCGATCCCGACGGGCCGGACGGCGCGCCGATCCACATCTTCGAATCCGGCGCCATCCTGCAGTACCTTGCGCGCAAGACCGGGCTGTTCTGCGGCAAAACGGAACGCGACCGCATCGCCGTGGATCAATGGCTGATGTGGCAGATGAGCGGCGTCGGTCCGATGGCGGGCCAGGCGCATCACTTCCTGAAATTCGCGCCCGAAGACCTGCCCTATGCCAAGGACCGGTACCGCACCGAGGTCGGGCGGCTTTACAAAGTGCTCGACACCCAGCTGGCGGACAACGAATACGTCGCGGGCGCCGATTACACCATCGCCGATATGGCGCTCTGGGGCTGGTGCTCTCTCTGGGAAGGCCAGCAGCAGACGCTGGACGACAAGCCGCACATGAAACGCTGGCTCGACACAGTGGGCGCCCGCCCCGCTGTGCAAAAAGGCCGCGCCCTGCACGCCGAACATCGCCGCGACCCCACCGCCAAACGCTGACCTTGTTCCGGAGCCGCCCCTCGCCTGAGACCCGGCAGACAGGGGACGGGCGGCGGGACAAGCGGAATTGCCGAGGGGCCCCGCACCGCGGGGAGACGGCCATTCCGCTTGGCGCGGCGTCGGGCCCCTGTCAGACAGGGATCGGGCGCGGGGTGGTTTCGGAACAAGGACTTTGTTCTGGTGAGCCCTGAAGCCGGACCGGACCCCGCGAGGACGCCCGCCAGGGCGGAGGAGCCGATCAGAACGGCACGTCGTCCGCCGCCATGATGAATCGCGCCACGACCTTCTTCACACCGGCCTTCTCGAAATCGATCTCCAGCTTGTCGCCCTCGATCCCCACGACAGCGCCATAGCCGAACTTCTGGTGAAACACCCGCTCTCCCACCGTGTAGGCCGACACCGCCTCGAGGTCGATCACCGTGGTGCGGCTCTCCTTCGGTTGGCTCACCGGCCGCTCCGCCGCCCGAGCTTGCAGCCGCCGCCAGCCCGGCGAATTGTAGACATTCGCCTCCGCCGCCCGCGCCTCCAGCCCGGTCGACGCGCCGCCCAGTCCCGCCGCGCCGTAGCCGCCGCCGTAGAGCCCGGGCGGCGTCAACACCTCGACGTGATCCTCGGGCAGTTCGTCGATGAACCGCGACGGCAGCGACGACTGCCACTGGCCAAACACCCGGCGGTTGGCCGCAAAGGAAATTCTGCAGAGTTCCTCGGCCCGTGTGATGCCCACATAGGCCAGCCGCCGTTCCTCCTCGAGCCCCTTGACGCCGCTCTCGTCCATAGAGCGTTGCGACGGAAACAGCCCGTCCTCCCAGCCCGGCAGGAACACGGCGGGAAATTCCAAACCCTTGGCCGCGTGCAAAGTCATGATGCTGACCTTCTCCCCCGCATCCTCGGTGGAGTTGTCCATGATGAGGCTGACATGCTCGAGGAACCCCTGCAGGTTCTCGAAGCCTTCCAGCGCCTTCACCAGTTCCTTTAGGTTCTCCAGCCGGCCCGGCGCCTCGGGCGTCTTGTCGTTCTGCCACATGGCGGTGTAGCCGCTTTCATCGAGGATGATCTCGGCCAGTTCCATGTGCGTGATCTCGGCGGGACCGTGCTCCATGCGCACTGCGCGACCCTCGTCGTCGATGACCCGGTCGGCGTCCACGCCCGCTTCGCGCAGCGGGCCGCGCAGCTTGCCCGACCAGCGCGCCAGCCCCTCGGCCAGTTCGCGCAGGGCCGCCCCGCCCTTGCCCTTGATCAGCCCCTTGTCCACGGCGATGCGCGCGCCGTCGAGCAGGCTCACGCCGTTGGCCCGGGCCGCCACCTGGATCGTCTGCTGCGCCTTGTCGCCCAGGCCCCGTTTGGGCGTGTTGACGATGCGCTCGAAGGCCAGATCGTCGTCGGGGCTGACGACCAGCCGGAAGTAGGCCATGGCGTCGCGGATCTCCATCCGCTCGTAGAAGCGCGGCCCGCCGATCACGCGATAGGGCAGACCGATGGTCAGAAACCGGTCCTCGAAGGCGCGCATCTGGTGGGAGGCACGGACGAGAATGGCCATTGCATCGAGGCTCACCGGGTCCTGCCCGCGTGTCCCGCGCTGCAGCGCCTCGATCTCTTCGCCGACCCAGCGGGCCTCTTCGTCGCCGTCCCAGTGGCCGATCAGGCGCACCTTCTGGCCGTCCTCGGCCTCGGTCCACAGCTCCTTGCCCAGCCGCCCCTGGTTGCCCTTGATGACGCCGCTCGCGGCGGCAAGGATATGCGGGGTGGAGCGGTAATTCTGCTCCAGCCGCACCACATGGGCGCCGGGAAAATCCTTTTCGAACCGGAGGATGTTGCCCACCTCGGCGCCGCGCCATCCATAGATCGACTGGTCGTCGTCGCCGACGCAGCAGATGTTGCGATGCCCCGCCGCCAGGAGCCGCAGCCACAGGTATTGCGCCACGTTGGTGTCCTGGTACTCGTCCACGAGGATGTAGCGGAACCAGCGCTGGTACTGCTCCAGCACGTCGCCGTGGGTCTGGAAGATCGTCACCATGTGCAACAACAGGTCGCCGAAATCCACCGCGTTCAGCTCGCGCAGCCGCGCCTGGTAGGCGGCATAGAGCTTCGGCCCCTTGTGGTTGTAGGCCCCCGCATCGGCGGCGGGTACCTTCTCGGGCGTCAGCGCGCGGTTCTTCCAGTCGTCGATGATGCCCGACAGCATCCGCGCCGGCCAACGCTTGTCGTCGATCCCCTCCGCCGCCACCAGCTGTTTCAGCAAGCGCAGCTGGTCGTCCGTGTCGAGGATAGTGAAGTTCGACTTCAGCTCCACCAGTTCCGCATGGCGGCGTAGCAGCTTGACGCAGATGGCGTGGAACGTGCCGAGCCAGGGCATGCCCTCCACCGTTTCGCCCAGCATCTGGCCCACGCGGGTCTTCATCTCGCGCGCGGCCTTGTTGGTGAAGGTCACGGCGAGGATCTCGTTCGGCCGCGCCCGCCCGGTGTTCAGCAGGTGCACGATTCGCGCGGTGAGCGCCTTGGTCTTGCCGGTGCCCGCCCCCGCCAGCATCAGCACGGGGCCATCCAGACGCTCGACCGCCTCGCGCTGCGCGGGGTTCAGCGAGTCCAGGTAGGGGCTGGGCCGGGCGGCCATGGCACGCGCGGACAGCGAAGCGCCCTCGAAGGCGTCCATTTCGTCGAAACTGCTCATGACCCGATGATAACCCGGCCGGCCCCCGAGGGAAAGCGCATGTTCATGCTGTGTTCGCAGGGATTTTCAAACGACGCATGTGCCGAACGCCCGCCTCCGGTCCGCGACAACGGCCACCCCGCGCCGCCCGGTGACAGGCGGAAAAGCGCCGCCGGAAATTCCCTGCCCTTTCAGCCGCCTGCGCCGGTTTGCAGGCCCTGGACCCCGGGCACGAAGCGGTCGGCGCGGCGCCGCGGGCGGAACGAACCCGCCTCTCTCGCGGTTGTGATCCCAGGTTATCATAGAGGAGGAGACCCCCATGAAACGGAAGATGACAAGCGTGATCGCGATCTGTACCGGCCTCGGTCTGGCCGGTCCCGCCATGGCCGATTGCCAAGCGGAACTGGCCGAACTGACCGGCGGGACCGGGATGGACAGCGGCGGCGGCATCGCCAAGGACGGCAGCATGGCGCCGCTCGAAGGCGCCGACAGCAGCGGATCGGACACCATGACCGAAAGCGGCTCGGGCGACATGGCGGGCAGCGGCTCCGGCTCGAGCGGCAGCGACGACCAGATCGCCAAGGACGGCAGCCTCGCACCGCTTGAAAACGCCGATGGCGCCGCCGCCGATACCTCTGGCAGCGGTTCGACCGACATGGCCGACGGCAGCTCGGGCGACATGGCTGGCGGCGGCTCCAGCGACATGTCCGAGAGCAGCTCGACCGAGACAGCCGCCAGCGGGTCGGACACCGGCGACGGCGACAACCAGATCGTGAAGGATGGCGATACCGCGCCTCTGGAAGCCGACACCGACACGATCGCGACCTCCGGCCAGGATGCCTCCGAGCAACAGGACGGTTCCTCGGGCGACACCTCGCAGGAATTCGAGGACGCCATTGCCACGGCGCAGGCCGCTCTCGACGCCGGCGACGAAGCCGCCTGCATGGAAGCCGTCGAAGAAGCGCGCAGCCTGTAACGCGCGCGCCCGACGCTTGGGACACGCTTTCCCGAGAATCGACTCCGCCATCCCCAGCCGGATGGCGGATTTTCTTTCGGCGTTCGGCGCACCGGCACCTCGGCCGTATCCGGCCCAGACGCCGTTTTCGCTTTCCGGCCCCTGCCGGTCTTGCTATCGCTGCGCGCATGTCGATCGATGCCCGTTATCCCGCCATTTCCGACCTGCGCGCCCGCGCCGAACGCCGCATCCCGAAATTCGTCTGGGAATACCTCGACAGCGCCACCGGCAACGAGGCCACCAAGGCGCGCAACCGCGCGGCCCTGGACGCCATAGGCTTCACCCCGTCCATCCTGCACGGAGAGATCACGCCGAACCTGACCACGACGCTGATGGGCGAAACGTACCCCGCCCCGTTCGGCGTGGCACCCGTGGGCATGTCCGGACTGGTATGGCCGGATGCCGAACGCACTCTGGCACGGGCCGCGACCCGCGCGGGCCTGCCCTACTGCCTCTCGACCGTCGCGACGCAGACGCCCGAAACCGTCGGTCCGCTCACCGACGGGCGCGGCTGGTTCCAGCTTTACCCGCCGCGCGACCCCGAGATCCGTCTCGACATGCTGCGCCGCGCGCACGAGTCGGGCTTCTCGACCCTGGTGCTGACCGTCGACGTGCCGGTGGCCAGCCGGCGCGAACGGCAGCTGCGCTCGGGCCTCACGCAGCCGCCGCGGCTGACGCCACGCCTGCTGGCGCAGGTGGCACTGCGCCCGGCCTGGGCCTTCGAGACCTGGAGCCACGGCATGCCGCACATGCGCACGCTCGACGCCTACAGCAGCGACACCTCTGCCCGGGATTCGACCGCGCATGTCGGTTACCTGCTGCGCACCTCGCCGGACTGGGACTACCTGACCTGGCTGCGCGAGCACTGGCAGGGCAAGCTGGTGGTCAAGGG
>Ga0114903_1000723_pt1 | contig 16324 bp, 14 predicted proteins | sample MalvirDeepMed_s2_FD_87289 | JGI IMG/M metagenome (GOLD analysis project Ga0114903, IMG submission 87289) | Marine viral communities from the Global Malaspina Expedition - Malaspina viral metaG DeepMed_s2 | ecosystem: Environmental > Aquatic > Marine > Oceanic | place: Mediterranean Sea... | reverse complement strand
ATCGTCATGGCGGCGCTGATCAAGGCCACCTCGCAGGATGTGCCGCCCGGCGAGGCGGTGTTCTTCCGGTCGGTCTTTGCCCTGCCGGTGATCCTGGGCTGGCTCGCCTGGCGCGGCGAGCTGTCCACCGGCCTTCGCGCCGAACGGCCCATGGGCCATGTCTGGCGCGGGGTGATCGGGGTGTCGGCCATGGGCTGCAACTTTGCCGCCCTGGGGATGCTCCCGCTGCCCGAAGTCACCGCCATCGGCTACGCCGCGCCGCTGATGACGGTGCTGCTGGCGGCGCTGCTGCTGGGCGAACGGCTGCGCGCGGTGCGGATGACCGCGGTGGGGATCGGGCTGTGCGGGGTGCTGATCGTGCTCTGGCCGCGCCTGTCGGTGGACGTGGTCGACCGGGTGGCCGCCATCGGCGCGGCGCTGGTGCTGGCCTCGGCGGCGCTGCGGGCGCTGGTGCAGATCCACATCCGGAGGCTGGTGCAGACCGAAAGCACCTCGGCGATCGTCTTCTACTTTTCCCTGACTTCGACCGGCATCGCGCTTTTGACCCTGCCGTTCGGCTGGACTCTGCCGGGTCCGGAAGCGGCCCTGATGCTGGTGACGGCGGGCGTGCTGGGCGGGATCGCGCAGATCCTGCTGACCTCGGCCTATCGCGGGGCGGAGGCGGCGCTGCTGGCCCCCTTCGACTATGCGTCGATGCTGTTCGCGCTGATCATCGGCTACTCGGTCTTCGGCGAGGTGCCGACCGGCACGATGCTGCTGGGCGCGGGGATCGTCATGGCGGCGGGCGGGCTGATCATCTGGCGCGAGCGGCAGCTGGGAATCGAGCGCGGCAAGGCGCGGCCGGGGATGACACCCCACGGCTGACGGGCCTTTGCAGGCGGGCCGTGCGAAAGGCGTCGTCGCAGCCGCTTGCGCCTTGGCGCCGCAGGATCGGCCTGCGGCCGATACGAGAGACCAGTCTCTCGTGCTCTCTGGAGTTTATCGGCAAGATGAAGGCGGCGGTCTCGGGCAGGTTGGCGACGGATCGGAGCCCGACCGGCCGCCCGGCACATGGGGGCGTCTTCAGCGGTCGAAGAGCGCGGCGGCGGCGTAGGCCGGCGCCAGCAGGGCGCGACGGAAGCGGCCAAAGGGAAAGCGTTTCGGCGGGTCCTGCAGGGCGGCGGGCCAGGGGCCGGTTGGCGGCTTTCCCTGGACCAGGGCGGCCAGCAGGGCACCGGTGTAGCTGCCCATCGCCACGCCGTTGCCCTGATAGCCAAGACCGGCGAAAAGGCCGGGATGGCCCGGGACAGGGCCGGCGAAGGGGGTGAGGTTCGCCATCAGGCAGAGGAGGCCGGACCAGTCATGGGTGATCTCGACCCCGCGCCAGGCCGGGAACATGGCGTGAAAGTCGCGGCGGATCTTGCGGGTGATCGCGGCTTGGGCGCGCGGCGTGGCGGTAAGGCCGCCGCGCATGCCGAAGAGGAACCGCCCGTCCGGCAGCTTGCGGAAATAATGCAGCAGGGTGCGGGTGTCGTAGGCCATCTGGTCGCTGGTCCAGCCCTGGGCCTCTTGTTCGGTCCGGGTCAGCGGGCGGGTGACGAGGACGCTGGATTGCACCGGCAGGGTGCGGGCGCGGAGCCAGGCGGGAACGTCTTCGCTGCTGTAGCCGTTGGTGGCGAGGATCACGCGATCCGCGGTCACCGTGCCCCGCGGGGTCTGCAGGCGGTATGCCTGGCCGTTGTGGCGCAGCGCCGTGACCGGGGTCCGGGCATGCAGCGCCGCTCCCGCCGTGTCGGCGGCGCGGGACAGTCCGGCGTGGTATTTCGCCGGGTTGAGCGCGAAGCCAAGGGGAATCGTCAGCGCGCCGTGGAAGGGACCGCCGAGGCCGTGGGCGGGCAGGTCGCGGGCTTCGGTCAGGTCCGGCGTGACGCCGTACGCGGCGTCGATCCCGGCGGCCCTGGCGCGCAAGTCCGCCATCGCGCGCGGCGCGTGGGCCAGAAGGGTTTCGCCCTGCGAATGGGTGTCGGCCTCGATGGCGTGGTCGCGCAACAGGCCGGTCACATGCGCGACGGCGGCCTTTTCCGTGGCTCGCCAGTCGGCGAGGCCGGCGGCGCCAAAGCGGCGGCGCAACAGCGCGTCGGGCGCCTTGGCCCCGCCGAGGCAGCAGAACCCGCCGTTGCGCGTCGAGGCGCCGAAGCCAGGAGTTTCCGCCTCGAACAGCGCCACGTCGACGCCATCCTGCGCCAGGTGCAGCGCCGCGTTAAGACCGGTGAAGCCGCCGCCGATCACCGCGACCTCGGAGCGGAGGTCACGCTCCAGCCGCGGCCAGTCGGGCCGCGGGCAGGTGTCGTGCCAGAAGACGCCCGGATCGGGCGCGTAGGCGGCGGCCTCGTAGATGCGTTTCATGTGGCGCGGGCGGCGGCCTGTTCGTCGCGTTGCTGGGCCACGCTCGCGCGTTTCGAGATGATCGAGGCGGTGATGACGCCGACGGTCACGATGGCGATCATGATGGTCGAGAGCGCGTTGATCTCGGGCGAGACGCCGAGCCGCACCGCCGAGAAGATCTTTATCGGCAGGGTGGTGGCCGAGGGGCCGGTGGTGAAGCTCGCGATCACCAGGTCGTCGAGCGACAGGGTGAAGGCCAGCAGCCAGCCCGAGATCACCGCCGGCGCGATGATCGGCAGGGTCACCAGGCGGAACGCCTCGAACGGCGAACAGCCGAGGTCGAGCGCCGCCTCTTCCAGCGAGCGGTCGAAGCTGGTGAGCCGCGAGGAGACCACGACCGAGACGTAGCACATCGAGAAGGTCGTATGCGCCAGCACGATGGTGAAGACGCCGCGGTCGAGGTTGATGCCGATGAAGAGCAGAAGCAGCGACAGGCCGGTGATCACCTCGGGCATGACCAGCGGCGCGTAGATCATGCCGGAAAACAGCGTCCGGCCGGAAAACCGCCCGGCGCGCACCAGCACATAGGCGGCCATGGTGCCCAGCACCGTCGCCAGCGTCGAGGAAAAGACCGCGACCTTGATCGTGACCCAGGCGGCGTCGAGGAATTCCTCGTTGCGCAAAAGCTCTCCGTACCACTGGGTCGAAAAGCCGGCCCAGACCGTCACCAGCTTCGAGGCGTTGAAGCTGTAGAGGATCAGGATCACCATCGGCAGGTAGAGGAAGGCGAAGCCGAGCGTGAGCGAGGTCACGTTGAACCAGGTCAGGCGTCTCATCCTTCGGCCTCCCGTGCCTTCTGCTCGTTGCGCTGGAAGAGGATGATCGGGATGATCAGGATCAGCAGCAGGATGATCGCCACGGCGCTTGCCACCGGCCAGTCGCGGTTGGAGAAGAATTCCTCCCACAGGACCTTGCCGATCATCAGCGTGCCCGATCCGCCCAGCAGCGACGGAATGACGAATTCGCCGATCGCGGGGATGAAGACCAGGAAACAGCCGGCGATGATGCCGTTCCTGGACAGCGGGATGGTCACCAGCCAGAACGCCTGGATGCGCGAACAGCCCAGGTCCTCGGCCGCTTCGAGCAGGGATTCGTCCATCTTTTCCAGCGCCGCGTAGATCGGCAGGATCATGAAGGGCAGGTAGGTGTAGACGATGCCGATATAGACGGCGGTGTTGGTGTTGAGGATGGTCAGCGGCGCCGAGATCAGCCCGGTCCACATCAGGAACTGGTTCAGCAGCCCCTCGTTCGACAGGATGCCCATCCAGGCGTAGACGCGGATCAGGAACGAGGTCCAGAACGGCAGGATCACCAGCATCAGCAGGGTCGCGCGCCATTCCAGCGGCGCGCGGGCCATGCCGTAGGCGATGGGATAGCCGATGCAGAGGGTGATGAAGGTCGACAGCGCCGCGATCTGCAGGGAGCTGAGATAGGCGCGCCAGTAGAGGTCATCGGTGGTGAGAAAGACGAAATTCTCGAAATCCAGCGCCGCGAAGAAGCTGGTGATCCCCTCCCACCCGGCGGACAGGTCGAGCTGCGGCATGTAGGGCGGCCGGGCCAGCGCGATGTCCGACAGCGAGATCTTGAGAACGATCAGGAACGGGACCAGGAACAGCGCCAGCAGCCAGATGTAGGGAACGGCGATCAGGGCGAAGCGGCGCAGGTTCATGGCTCAGCGCTCCAGCAGGACACCGGCGGTGTCGGTGAAGGAGAGCCAGACGTTGTCCTCCCAGGTGATGTCGCGGCGCGACAGGCGCCGGGTGTTGGCGGTCTGTGCCTTCATCATCGTGCCGTCGGGCAGTTCCACGTGGTAGGTCGAAAGGTTGCCGAGATAGGCGATGTCGATGACGCGGCCCTGCAGCACGTTGGGCGCCTCGGGCTGTTCGGTCGAGATCGCGACCTTTTCCGGCCGGATGGCGAAATGGCAGGTCTGCGAGGGCGAGAATGTCTTCTGCGTGGTGCCGATGATCGGCGGCTGGCCTTCGGCCCAGTCGATGCGCACCTTGTCGGCATCCTGGCTGGCGCGGCCTTGGATGATGTTCACGTCCCCGATGAAATCCGCCACATAGACGGTCTCGGGCGCTTCGTAGATCACCGAGGGCGTGGCGACCTGGATGACCCGGCCCTCGTCCATCACCGCGACGCGGGAGGCGACGGTCATCGCCTCTTCCTGGTCGTGGGTGACGATCACGAAGGTGGTGCCGGTCTTTTCCTGGATGTCCATCAGCTCGAACTGCGTATCCTGGCGCAGCTTGGCATCGAGCGCGCCCAGGGGTTCGTCGAGCAGCAGCAGCTTGGGCGCCTTGGCGAGGCTGCGGGCGAGCGCGACGCGCTGGCGCTGGCCGCCGGAGATCTGGTGCGGCTTGCGTTTGGCGAATTTCGACAGGCGGGTGAGACGCAGCATCTCTTCGACACGGGCAGCGATGGCGTCCTTGTCCTGGCCTTCGCGGCGCAGGCCGAAGGCGATGTTGTCCCATACCGACAGGTGCGGAAACAGCGCGTAGCTCTGGAACATCATGTTCACGGCGCGCTTGTTGGGCGGCACCGGGGCAATATCCTGCCCGGCCAGCAGGATGGTGCCGTGGGTCGGCGCCTCGAACCCTGCAAGCATGCGCATCATCGTCGTCTTGCCGCAGCCCGAAGGGCCCAGCAGCGCAAAGAATTCCTTTTGGTAGATATCCAGCGACAGGTTGTCGATGGCGACGAAATCACCGAATTTCTTGGTCACGCCCTTGAACTGGATCAGGGGTTTCTCGGTCGCATCTTCCCAGGGGGCAAAGACCTTCTGGCTCATCGTACCATCCGCGCTTTTGGCATGAAAATCGGCCCGCGCAAGAGTGTCGCGCGGGCCGGTGGCGTCGGGTCAGACTCCGGATTTGATCTCGGTCCAGAGCCGGGTCACGGTACGCTGCACGCGCGGTGGATAGGGCGTCGTGGTGAAGAGATTGTCGAGCGTCTCCTGGTCCGGGTAGATCGCCGGATCGCCGATCACGTCGTCGTTGAGATACTCCTGCGACGCCTTGTTGCCGTTGGCGTAATAGACGTAGTTCGACGCCGCGGCCATGTTCTCGGCATCCATGATGAAGTTCAGGAAGGTGTGTGCCGCTTCGGGGTTCGGCGCATCGACCGGAATCGCCATCTGGTCGAACCACATCTGTGCGCCTTCCTTGGGAATGATGTATTCCACGGTCACGCCGTTGTCGGCTTCGGCCGCACGGTCACGGGCCTGCAGGATGTCGCCGGACCAGCCGACGGCCACGCAGATGTCGCCGTTGGCCAGCGCGTTGATGTATTCCGACGAATGGAACTTCTGGATATCGCCGCGGATCGGCTCGTAGACCTCCATCGCGCGGGCGATGACTTCGGGATCGTGGCTGTCGGGGTCCTCGCCCAGATAGTTCAGCGCCGCCGGGATCATCTCGGCCGGGGCGTCAAGGAAATGCACGCCGCAGGAGGCCAGCTTTTCCATGTTGGCCGGATCGAACACCAGGTCCCAGGAGTTCATCGCGACGTCTTCGCCCAGGGCTTCCTTGACCTTGTCGACGTTCACGCCGATGCCGGTGGTGCCCCACATGTAGTTGATCGCGTATTCCTGGCCGGGGTCGTAGACGTCGGTGCGGTCGGTCACCACGTCCCACATGTTGTCGATGTTGGGCAGCTGGCTCTTGTCCAGCGGCTGGAAGGCGCCGGCCTGGATCTGACGCTGCAGGAAGGTGCCTGTCGGCACGACGACGTCGTAGCCCGACCCGCCAGCCAGCATCTTGGTTTCGAGCACCTCGTTGCTGTCGAACACGTCGTAGATCAGGTCGATCCCGGTCTCCTGCTCGAATTGCGTCAGCAATTCTTCGTCAATGTAGTCGGACCAGTTGTAGACCCGGACCTCTTGCGCCTGGACCGCTGCGGCGGTCAGGGCGAGGGTCGCGGTTAAGCTCAGGACTGTTGTCTTCATCATATGCTCCCGTTGGATGCGGAACGTTTGTCGTCCCGTCGTCCAGTGATTTTGATCAAATATCGCCGCCAAAGGCAACAACAGGATGTTTTCATGCCCGAAGAAGCGGTGCAAGATGGCGATGATCGCCTAGCACTTGAGCGCCCGGGGAGGTGACGCATGGGAAATCAGGAGCCGGACACGGCGCTGCGCGATGGCGCGGGTCTGCCCGCGCACGAACGCGTCTACCGCAGGTTGCGCACCATGGTGCTGTTCGGCGAGCTGGAGCCCGGCCAGGCGGTGACCATCCAGGGGCTGACCGACCAGCTGGGCGTGGGCATGACGCCGGTGCGCGAGGCGCTGCGTCGCCTGATCGCCGAAGGCGCGCTGGCGTTTCAGGACAATCGGCGCATCTGCGTGCCGGTTCTGGACGCCGCCGCGGTCGAACAGCTGGGACTGGCCCGCGCGGCGCTGGAGCCGGAACTGGCGAGGCGCGCGGCGACTCGGGCCACCGCTGACGACATCGCGCGGCTGCGCGCCACCGACGCGCGGCTCGACCGCGCCATCGCCCGCGGCGACGTTGCAGGCTACCTGACGCAGAACCACCGCTTTCACGCCGAGCTCAACGCCATCGCCGACGCGCCGATCCTGACCGACATGGTCGACGGCCTGTGGCTGCGGTTCGGGCCGTCGCTGCGGGTCGTCTGCGGGCTTTTCGGCACGCGCAATCTGCCCGACCGTCACAAGGATTTGCTGGCGGCGCTCGACGCACGCGATTCCGCGGCCGCCGCCGAGGCCATGCATCAGGACGTGAGTCAGGGCATGGCGCAAATCCGCGCCGGTCTGGAGTGATTCGATTGACCCGGAAATAATTTGATCATATTCTGTCCGCCGACTCCCAGACACAAACGAAAGGTGCGGGCATGACCCAGATCTCGAACCATATGCCGACCGCCGAGCTGCAGGCGCTGGACGCCGCCCATCACATGCATCCCTTCACCCACAACGCCGATCTTGGCGCCAAGGGCGCGCGGATCATCACCCGCGCCGACGGGGTGTGGCTGACCGATTCCGACGGCAACCGCATTCTCGACGGGATGGCGGGGTTGTGGTGCGTGAACCTCGGCTACGGCCGGCAGGAACTGGTCGACGCGGCGACCCGGCAGATGCAGGAGCTGCCGTTCTACAACACCTTCTTCCAGACCTCGCACACGCCCGCCATCGCGCTGGCCGCGCGGCTGGCGGAATTGGCTCCGGGCGATCTGAACCACGTATTCTTTGCAGGCTCGGGGTCCGAGGCCAACGACACCAACCTGCGCATGGTCCGCACCTACTGGGCCGAAAAGGGCCAGCCGGAAAAGCAGGTCGTGATCTCGCGCTGGAACGCCTATCACGGCTCGTCGGTCGGGTCGGGGTCTTTGGGCGGTATGAAGGGGATGCACGCGCAGGGCGGCCTGCCGATTCCCGGCATCCACCACATCGACCAGCCCGACTGGTGGTCCGAAGGCGGCGACATGACACCCGAGGATTTCGGCCTGGAGCGCGCGCGCCAGCTTGAGACCGCGATCAAGGAGCTGGGCGCCGACAAGGTCGCGGCCTTCATCGCCGAACCGGTACAGGGTGCCGGCGGCGTGATCGTGCCGCCCGCCACCTACTGGCCCGAGATCCAGCGCATCTGCCGCGAACACGACATCCTGCTGATCGCCGACGAGGTGATCTGCGGCTTCGGGCGCACCGGCAACTGGTTCGGGTCCCAGACGATGGAAATCACGCCCGACATCATGACCATCGCCAAGGGCCTATCCTCGGGATACCTGCCGATCGGCGGGTCGATCGTGTCCGACAGGATCGCCGAGGTCATCGGCAATGCCGAGTTCAATCACGGCTACACCTATTCCGGCCACCCGGTCGCTGCCGCCGTCGCGCTGGAGAACCTGCGGATCCTCGACGAAGAGGGCATCGTAACCCGCGTCCGCGAGGAGACCGCGCCGTATCTGGCCGAAAAATTCCGGAGCCTCACTGACCACCCGCTGGTGGGCGAGGCGAAGATCGTCGGCATGATGGGCTCCATCGCCCTCACGCCGGACAAGGCGTCGCGGGCTGCCTTCGAGGCCGATGGCGGCACCGCGGGCTACATTTGCCGCGAGCGCTGCTTTGCCAACAACCTGGTGATGCGGCACGTGGGCGACCGCATGATCATTTCGCCGCCGCTGGTGATTTCCCGCGAAGAGATCGACACCCTGATCGAACGCGCCTGGCAGAGCCTGGACGAGACCCATGCCAAGCTGCAGGCCGACGGGCTGATGAAGGCCCGCAAGGTGGCGTAGAAAATCCGGCGCGGCAGGCCGCGCCGGATGCCTCCGGCGGAGGTATTTTGAAACCGGAGAAGGGGCGGGCGCCGAGCGGTACTCGCCTTTCGTGTTTCAGTAGCCGATGGCGCAGCCGTCCTTGCGCGGGTCGGATGCGCCTTCGAGCACGCCGCTGTCGTGGATCAGGATCGCCTGCGCGCCGCCGATGGGGGTGTCGGGCACGACGACCTTGTGACCCATCTCGGCCAGCTCGCGGCGCACGCTTTCAGGGTACCCCCGTTCGACTTGCAGCGTATCGCCTTCGGCAAAGCTGCGCGGTGCGTCAAGCGCAGCCTGCGGCGCCAGGCCGAAATCGGTCCAGTTGGTCATCATCCGGGCGTGGCCGCAGCTTTGGTACTGCCCGCCCATCACGCCGAAGGGCATGCTTACCCGGCCCTCGTCGCGGATGATCGCCGGGATGATCGTGTGCATCGGCCGTTTGCCGGGCGCCATCTCGTTCGGGTGCCCCTCGGTCAGCGAGAATCCCGCGCCGCGGTTCTGGAACAGGACGCCGAACTTTTCCGACGCGATCCCCGAACCGAATCCGTGGAAGATCGAGTAGATCAGCGACACGGTCATGCGGTCGCGGTCGACGACGGTGATATAGATCGTGTCCTTGTGCACATGCTCGGAAATCTGTGTGGCCGAAGCCATCGCGCGCTTGGGGTCGATCAGCGCGGCAAGCTTTTGCGCGGTTTCCATCGACAGCATGTGATCGAGCCGCGTCATGCTTGCGGGGTCGGACATGAACCGGTTGCGGGTGTCGTAGGCCAGTTTGGTGGCCTCGGCCTCGATATGGGCACGCTGGGTGCCGAAAGGATCCATCGACGCGAGATCGAATTGCGACAGGATGTTCAGCAGCAGCACGGCGGTGGCGCCTTGGCCGTTCGGCGGATGCTCGCAAAGCTCACGGCCCTTGTAAGTGCCTGAAATCGGATCATGGATCGTGGTCTGGCTGGCGGCGAAATCCTCGAGCGTGTGCACCCCGCCGGCGGCGCGCAGGGCCGTGACCATATCCTCGGCCACCTCGCCTTCGTAGAACCCGGCGCGGCCCGAGGCGGCGACGCGGCGCAGCACCTCGGCCTGCCCCGGTGCACGAAAGATCTCGCCCTGCTTCGGGATCCCGCCGTTCAGGCGGAAGTGTTGCAGCGCATGGCCCTGAAGCCGCTCCTTGTCGTTTTCCCAGTCGAAGGCGACGCGCGGGGCGACCGGCAGGCCTTCGTCCATGTAACGGATCGCCGGGGCCAGGCTGTCGGCGATACCGAGCTTGCCCCATTTTTCCGACATCGTGCAGAAGGCATCGATGGCACCGGGGATCGTGACGGCCTCGGGTCCGGCCACGGGCACCGTCTCGTGCCCCTTGTCGCGCAGCGCTGCCGCGCTGGCTGCGGCGGGCGCCCGGCCCGAGCCGTTCACCGCGATCACCTCGTCGCCACCCGCGGGCGAGATCAGTGCGAAGCAGTCGCCGCCGATACCGGTCATCTGCGGCTCTGCCAGCCCCAGGATCACCGCGCCGGCAATGGCCGCGTCCATTGCGTTGCCGCCGTCTTGAAGAATTCGGATCGCGGCCTGGGCCGCGACGGGATGAGAGGTGGCGCAGACGCCATTGGCGGCCAGCACGGGCGAGCGGCCCGGAAAGTGAAAGTCACGCATGTGAAGAAGTCCCTTTGTCCTGCGCGGACAATAGGCATGCTGCGGGCGGGGTCAATGATGGGGGGAAGTACCTCGACGCCGCGCACTGGGTGGGGGCTGTTAAGACGCGACGCCGAGGGAAGCTATATGCAGCTACAGGGCAAGGTATGACCGGGCTTTGCGGCGCCTTTGGGAAGCGAATGAGGCGATTCAAAGGCTTTTCGCAGTGGGGCGCCATATCGGGTCTTCATCGGCCGATCCGGCAGGGTCCGGCACAGACTGTCCGGCACAGGAAAACCGTCTGTGCGCCTGTTTTGAAGTCGCTTCGGAGATCTGGTGCCTTTCAGGCGAGGCAATCGAGGTCCATGCGCAGGAACAGCCGGTTCCGCCCGTTCTTGCGGGTGTAGATCAGCTGGCTTGTCAGTCGGCGGATCAGGCACCAGCCAAAGCCGCCCTCGGGCAGCGTGGCGCGGCCGCCCGTGAGGGCCGGAAACGTCCCTGCCTTGGGCAACGCGCCTTCGGGATAGGGCTGTCCGCTGTCGATCAGCGTCACCTCGATCGCGCCGGACAGGTGAACAAGGCGCAGGACGATCTCGCCCGTTCCGGTGCCGCGATAGGCATGTTCGGCAATGTTGTTGAGCGATTCGGCGATCACCAGTTCGACCATGCCGCAGGTTCCGGGCCGCAGTCCCGCTTCCGCCAGCGCCGATCCGACGCGGACAAGGGCCGCGCGCACCGCGTCGGGGGTGCTGGCGAGGGTCAGGTGCAGGGGCGGCACGAGAGCCGGGGCGGAAAGGGCGGCGCCGGGCATCACCCGGCCCTGCGCGCCAGTGCCGTCGGCACGTCCGGATAGATCGCAAAGATCGTGTCCATCCGGGTCAGGCGAAACACCTTTTCCACGTTAGGCGTCAGGCCGGACAGGTCCAGCCGCTGATGATCGTCGAGCTGCTTCATCGCGGCCACGATGGCGCCAAGGCCGCTGGAATCGATGAAATCGACCTTGTGCAGATCCAGCAGGACGCGGTCCGGCCCCAGCGCGGTCAGCGCGCGCATCCGGTCCTTGAACTGGATCGCAACGGCGGCGTCGATTCGCGGGTCGTCGACGGTTACGGTCAGCTGGTCATCAAAGGTCTGAGTGGTGAGGTTCATGGCGGCCCGTCCAAAGCGAATGTGCGACAAGGCTAGACGCCAATCCTTACCATTCGGTATGCAGGATCAGGATCGGGAGGAGTGCATATCATGCAGGACGTGGTCATTACCGGCGCATCGCGCACCGCCATGGGCGGGTTCCAGGGCATCTTCGGCGACACCTCCGCCGCGCAGCTGGGCGGCGCGGCGATCCGCGCAGCGCTGGCCCAGGCCGGAAAACCCGCCGTCGACGAGCTGCTGATGGGCTGCGTGCTGCCCGCGGGGCAGGGCCAGGCACCCGCACGGCAGGCCGGTTTCGCCGCGGGACTGGGCGAAGAGGTGCCCGCCACCACCGTCAACAAGATGTGCGGGTCGGGGATGAAGACGGCGATGATGGCCTGGGACCGTCTGGCATTGGGTGCCGCCGATGTCATCGTCGCGGGTGGCATGGAATCGATGAGCCAGGCGCCCTACCTGCTGCCCAAGATGCGGGGCGGCGCGCGGCTGGGCCACGCCCAGGTGATCGACCACATGTTCCTCGACGGGCTTGAGGATGCCTACGACAGGGGTGAAGGAAACGGGGGCCGCCTCATGGGCACCTTCGCCGAGGACTGCGCCGAGGCCTACCAGTTCACCCGCGAAGCCCAGGACCAGTACGCGCTGGCCTCGCTGTCGAACGCGCTCGAGGCCGAACGCGGCGACGCCTTCGCGAACGAGATCACCCCCGTCACCGTGCACGCCCGGACCGGCGAAGAGGTCATCACCCGCGATGAACAGCCCGGCCGCGCCCGGCCCGAGAAAATCCCGCATCTCAAGCCCGCCTTCCGCAAGGACGGCACGGTGACGGCGGCCAACTCGTCTTCGATCTCCGACGGCGCCGCCGCCCTGGTCCTCTCGACCCGCGCCGCCGCCGAGGCCGCCGGCCAGACGCCCCGCGCCGGTATCCTCGGACATGCCGGCCACGCCCAGGCGCCCGGTCTCTTTACCACGGCACCGGTGTACGCGGCACGCAAGCTGCTCGACCGGATCGGCTGGAAGGCGGGCGACGTGGATCTGTGGGAGGTCAACGAGGCCTTCGCCGTGGTGCCCATGGCGTTCATGAAAGAGATGGGCCTGCCGCGCGACATCGTGAACGTCAACGGCGGCGCCTGCGCGCTGGGCCATCCCATCGGCGCCTCGGGCGCGCGCATCCTCGTCACACTGCTCAACGCGCTGGAAACCCGAGGGCTGAAGCGCGGCGTAGCGGCGATCTGCATCGGCGGCGGCGAAGGCACCGCCATTGCCATAGAACGCCTTACCTGACCCGCGCTGTCCCGACCAACGCCACAGTCTGCACAGAGAACGCCCGCAGCGCCCCTTCTCTGGGTCTCGATTCCCTTCGCTCCTGCTGCCGAGATCGGAACTGCCGCCTGCCGGGTTTCGCGCGGGGCGGCTTTGGCGCAGGTCGAGAATGCCGACCGGCGCCATCGGACGCATCTGCACGCCGCAAAGGTCGCACCGGCAACCGTTGAGCGGACCCGCGTCGCCCGGACACAAGAACACCCACAGCCCAACCTGCGGCGGCCCGCTGCGCGCCGCGCCCCCTCTTCTCTGGTTCTCAATAACCATCGGGGAGCGCGAGGGGCTGGCCCCTCGCTCCTGCCGCCGCGATCAGAACCGGCGCCCGATGCGTTTTTCCCGTGTCATGTTGTGGCGCAGATCGAGGTCGGTTATCCGGGCCATGAGCCGCCGGCGCTCTTCGGGATCGTCGCAGGCCGCAAAGGCCGCGCGCGCCTCGGCCAGGTCGCGGCGCAGGCGCAGTTCCTCGGGCAGGGCGCCGGATTTGGCCATCATCGCATAGCCGGCGGATTCGACCGCATCGACAAAGGCGGCGCCGGAGCGCTGCGGCAGCGGCTTGCCCTCGCCCGGCAAACCGCTCAGCCGGCCGTCTTCCAGCGCCTCCTGGATCTGCTGTTCGACAAAGCGTTCAAATCCCTTCATGGGCGCCAGACTATCTGCGCCGCGTTCCGCGTCCAGCGAAAACCGGCGCCCGCCGCTTGACCCCGCGGGCGGGAAAGGCCAGTTATCCCGCGACCTCTCAGAAAGCCCGCACATTGGCCCGGACACCGCCCCCCTTCGCCCCTTTCGAATGGATGATCGCCTGGCGCTACCTGCGCGCCCGCCGTGCCGAAGGCGGGGTCAGCGTGATGACCTGGATCAGTCTCATCGGCATCACCCTCGCGGTCTTTGCGCTCATCGCCACGCTGGCGGTGCGCTCGGGCTTCCGGACCGAATTCGTCGACACGATCCTCGGCGCCAATGCCCATGCGACGGTCTATTACAGCGCGGAAGTCGACGATCAGGGCCGCACACTGCGGGGCATCGACGATTTCGGCACGCTGACCGAGAGCCTGGCTCAGGTGCCGGGCGTCACCCGCGCGGCGCCTCTGATCCGCGGGCAGGTCATGGGCACCGCCAATGGCCGCAACGCCGGGGTGGAGACCTACGGCATCCGTGCCGAGGACCTCGCCGGGTTGCCGCGCATCGTCGACCCCGAAGCGGCTTCTGGCGATCTTGCGCGCTTCGGCGAGGGCATCGCCATCGGCTCGGGTGTCGCGCGCGAACTGGGGGTGAGTGTCGGCGACCAGCTGCGGCTGATTTCTCCGGACGGGGTCAAGACCGCTTTCGGCACCAGCCCGCGGGTCAAGGCCTACGAGGTGGTCTATATCTTCACCGCCGGGCGCTACGACATCGACCGGACACGCGTCTACATGCCGTTCTCCGAGGCGCAGCTCTACTTCAACCGCGAAGGCACGGCGGACGAGATCGAGGTCATGGTCGAGGATCCCGACCGCGTCGACCAGATGGCGCTGGCGCTGATGCAGGCGGGCGGCGACCGGGCGCTGGTCTGGACCTGGCGCGACGCCTCGGGCGGGTTCCTGCGCGCGCTCGAGATCGAGGACAACGTGATGTTCGTGATCCTGTCGATCCTGGTGCTGATCGCGGCGATGAACATCGTCTCTGGCCTAATCATGCTGGTCAAGAACAAGGGCCGCGACATCGGCATCCTGCGCACCATGGGGCTGACCGAAGGATCGGTGCTGCGGGTTTTCTTCATCTGCGGATCCTTCACCGGGCTGATCGGCACCGCCATGGGCGTGATCCTGGGCTGCCTCTTCGCCATCTACATCGACCCGATCTTTTCCTTCGTGAACTATGTCGCCGGCGGCGGCATCTGGGACCCGAGCATTCGTGGCATCTACGCCTTGCCCGCGCAGCTGCAGGCCGGCGACGTCCTGTCCGCCGTCGCCCTTTCGCTGGGTCTGTCGTTCATCGTGACGATCTTCCCGGCCCGTCGCGCCGCGCGCATGAACCCGGTCGAGGCGTTGCGCTATGAGTGATCCGGTGCTGCATCTCGATCGCATCGAGAAAGCCTACAATCGGGGCCTGCCCAATGAAATCCACGTGCTGCGCGGCGCGTCCCTGACGGTGGCGCGCGGAGAGATCGTGGCGCTGGTCGCACCCTCGGGCGCGGGCAAGTCGACGCTGCTGCACATCGCGGGCCTGCTCGACACGCCGGACGCCGGTCGGGTTCTGATCGGTGGCGAGGACATGACCGGCAAGCCCGACCGCCAGCGCACGCGACTGCGGCGCGACGGAGTGGGCTTCGTCTACCAGTTCCACCACCTGCTGCCGGAGTTCTCCGCGCTCGAGAACCTCGTGCTGCCGCAGCTGGCCAACGGCGTTCCGCGCACCGAGGCAGAGGCCCGCGCGCAAGAGCTTCTGGTCAGCGTCGGCATCGCCAAACGCGCCAGCCACCGGCCCGCGGCGCTCTCGGGCGGCGAGCAGCAGCGCGTCGCGGTCTGCCGCGCGCTGGCCAACCGTCCCAGGTTGCTTCTGGCGGACGAGCCGACCGGCAACCTCGATCCCGAGACCTCGGATCAGGTGTTTGCCGCGCTCACCGCGCTGGTGCGCGACACCGGGCTGTCGGCGGTGATCGCCACGCATAACCTCGACCTCGCCGCCCGGATGGATCGGCAGTTGCGGCTGGACCAGGGCGCGCTGCGGGCGTTGTGACCTCGGCCTGCGTAGCTCGGCGCGCAGCTTGCCACGTCGCGGCGCCGGCTCCGAGGCTTCCCCCCGCGTCGGCTTCGTGTCAGGCTCCGGCGTATCGAAGCTTCCGGAGCCGCCATGCCCCTCCTTCCCGTCGCCCAACTAGAAAAGCTGAGCGCGCAGGCGCTCTCGGGCCACGGCGCCGCCGATTGGGTGGCGGCCGAAATGGCCAGGGCCATCGCCTGGGCGGAGGCGCGCGAGAACCGGATCTGCGGACTCTACTACCTCGAAAGCTACTGCCAGCAGTTGCGCACCGGACGGGTGCGCGGCGATGCGGAACCGCAGGTGGACCGCCCTCGCCCGTCCGAGATCACCGTTCACGCGGGCGACGGCTTTGCGCAGCCGGCCTTTGCCCGCGCGCTCGAAGCAGCGGTCGCCGCGGCGCGAGAAACCGGCATCGCCAGCGTCGCCATCCACCACGCCCATACCTGCACGGCGCTGGGCTATTTCACCGAAGCTGCCGCGCGCGCCGGGGTGGCGGCGCTGGGCATGACCAACGCATCGCCCATCGTGGCGCCGCCCGGCGGGCGGAGCCGGGTGATCGGCACCAATCCGATCTCTTTCGCCGCCCCGGACGGGCAGGGCGGCGTGGGGATACTCTTCGACCAATCAACGACCACCGTGGCGCTGGGTCACATCACCATGGCCAGGGCGGCGCGCCGCCCGATCCCCGAAGGCTGGGCGCTGGATGCGCAGGGCCGCCCGACCACCGACCCCGAGGCGGCCTTGCAAGGCACGCTGACCTCGGCGGGCGGTTACAAGGGCTGGGGGT
>Ga0114903_1000720_pt1 | contig 16362 bp, 18 predicted proteins | sample MalvirDeepMed_s2_FD_87289 | JGI IMG/M metagenome (GOLD analysis project Ga0114903, IMG submission 87289) | Marine viral communities from the Global Malaspina Expedition - Malaspina viral metaG DeepMed_s2 | ecosystem: Environmental > Aquatic > Marine > Oceanic | place: Mediterranean Sea... | reverse complement strand
TGAGCGCAATGTTGCAGGGTGCTGCCTCGTTCCAGCAGGTCGCCACGCCGACCAGCGGCTGATGAATCTCCTGCTCGGACATGCCCATGGCGTAGTAATACGACCGATGCGGCGCGCGCGCCGGGCCCTCGGTCACATGACGGCTGGGCAGCCGGGATTTGTCGAACGGACGCTTGAGCATGGCGGGACCTCCCTGGAAGAACTTTCCCTCGGAATACCCAAGCCCCAGCGTCACCACAAGGCGGATCGTCTGCCAGCCCTCTTGCGCGGCGGCGGGCGCGGGCCTATGCCCGCGGCATCTTTCCTCCGAAGACTGGCCCGATGCCGCAGCGCCCCGACCCACCTTATTCCGCCCACGCGGTGCTGAGCGACCCCGCCCGGCGCGCCCCGGCGCTGTGGCGTCTGGTGCTGGGGACGGTGCTGACCGGGGCGCTGGTGATGCTGCTAGGCCAATCCCTCTTTGCCGCCACCGGGGCGCTGCTGTCGCCCGCCGGTTTCGCGGATTTCGAGGCGGCGGTGCTGCGGGCAAACACGCCCGCCGGTCTGTACGCTCTGCTCTTCGTCGTGGGCGGCCTGGGCCTTGGCGCGATGCTGGCTGCGCGCGGGCTGCATCACCGGCCCGCGCGCAGCCTCTTCGGCGCGCGTCCGCTGCGGCTTGGCCTGCGTTGCGCGCTGTTCCTGATCGTTCTCAACGGTGCGGTCTTCCTGCTGCCGCCCTGGACGCTCTACGACGGGATCAGCGCCAACCTGCCCGCCGGGCTCTGGCTTGCGCTGCTGCCGCTGTCGCTGCTGGCGGTGCTTATCCAGACCGGCGCCGAAGAGCTGTTCTTCCGTGGCTACCTGCAAAGCCAGCTTGCCGCGCGTTTCCGGCATCCGCTGATCTGGATCGGCCTGCCTTCGGCGCTTTTTGCACTTGGCCACCACGCCCCCGACCTCTTCGGCCCGAACGCGATCTGGGTGACGCTCTGGGCCTTCGCCTTCGGCGTCGCCATGGCCGACCTCACCGCGCGCACCGGCAGCCTCGGCCCGGCCATGGCGGTGCATTTCGTCAACAACACCGGCGCACTGCTGCTGGTGTCGATGCAGGGCGACATGTCGGGGCTGGCGCTCTACACGCTGCCGTTCACCGGCGCGGATACCGCCGCGGTGCGGGCCTACTTGCCCGTCGACCTTGCGATGATCGGCCTCAGCTGGCTTACCGTGCGGCTGGCGCTGCGGGTCTGACGCCTGACCGGAGAGGGCCAAGGCGCCGGATTGCATTTCCCGTTCCCGCCGCATACATCACCGCCAAGACCACAGCACGGGACCGCCGCGCCATGAACTGGATTTCCAACTACGTCCGCCCCCGGATCAACTCGATCTTCTCGCGCCGCGAAGTGCCCGAGAACCTCTGGTCGAAATGCGACGCCTGCGGCACGATGCTGTTCCACCGCGAAGTGTCGGACAACCTCAATGTCTGCACCAATTGCGGGCATCACATGAACATCGCGCCGCGCGACCGGTTCACCGCGCTTTTCGACGGCGGCGTGTTCACCGAGGTCAAGGTACCCGAACCGCTGACCGACCCGCTGCAGTTTCGCGACCAGAAACGCTATCCCGACCGGATGAAAGCCGCGCAGAAGGCCACGGGCGAGAAAGAGGCGATGCTCGTCGCCCGAGGTGAGATGGGGCGCACGCAGGTCGTCGCCGCGGCTCAGGATTTTTCCTTCATGGCCGGGTCCATGGGCATGTACGTCGGCAACGCGATCATCGCCGCCGCAAAGGAGGCGCTGCGCCTCAAATGCCCGCTGATCCTGTTTTCCGCCGCCGGCGGCGCGCGGATGCAGGAAGGCATCCTGTCGTTGATGCAGATGCCGCGCTCGACCGTCGCCGTGCAGATGCTGCGCGACGCGGGCCTGCCCTATATCGTCGTGCTGACCCACCCCACAACCGGCGGAGTCACCGCCTCTTACGCGATGCTGGGCGACATCCAGATCTCGGAACCCAATGCGCTGATCTGCTTTGCCGGGCCACGGGTGATCGAACAGACGATCCGCGAGAAACTGCCCGAAGGATTCCAGCGCGCCGAATACCTGCTGGAACACGGTATGCTCGACCGCGTCACCGACCGGCGCGAGATGAAAGAGGAGCTGGTGAGCATCACCCGCATGCTGATGCAACTGCCGCCCCCGGTCGCCGGCGACCTGCCCGCCCCCGACGACACGGCGGCCAAACCCGAATGAGCACCGCGCAGACGCCCGACAGGGCGGAGAGGCAGGCGCCGCACTCGGATGTCATCCTCGAAAAGATGATGCGTCTGCATCCCAAGGTGATGGACCTGACGCTGGACCGCATGTGGCGGCTGCTGGCGGCGCTCGACCACCCCGAGAAGCGCCTGCCACCGGTGATCCACATCGCCGGCACCAACGGCAAGGGCTCGACCCAGGCGATGATCCGCGCCGGGCTCGAGGCGATGGGCAAGTCGGTCCATGCCTATACCTCTCCGCATCTGGCGCGGTTCCACGAACGCATCCGCGTGGCGGGATCGCTGATCACCGAAGATGCGCTGACCGCCGCGCTCGACGACTGCTACGCGGTCAACGACGGCCAGCACATCACCTATTTCGAGATCACCACCTGCGCCGCCTTTCTTGCCTTTTCGCGGGCGCCCGCGGACTACACCCTGCTCGAGGTCGGCCTCGGCGGGCGGCTCGACGCGACCAACGTGATCGACACGCCCGCGCTGACGGTGATCACGCCGGTCTCGATCGACCATGAGCAATACCTGGGCGACACGCTGGCCAAGATCGCCTTCGAAAAGGCCGGGATAATCAAACGCCGCGTGCCCTGCATCGTCGGCCCGCAGGAAGAGGACGCGCTCGAAGTCATCGAACGGCAGGCCGCGCGCCTGTCCGCACCGGTCCTGGCCTACGCGCAGCACTGGCACGTCGGCACCGAACGCGGGCGGCTGGTCTACCAGGACGAACAGGGCCTGCTGGACCTGCCGATGCCCAACCTGCCCGGCGAGCACCAGGTCCAGAACGCAGGCGCGGCGCTGGCCGCCCTGCGCCAGCTCGGCGCCGACGAGGACGCCTGCGAGGCCGCCATCACCCGCGCCTTCTGGCCCGCGCGGATGCAGCGCCTGACCAACGGCCCGCTCTTCGACATCGCACCGCTGGCCGAGCTCTGGCTCGACGGCGGTCACAACCCGGCCGCCGGACAGGTGATCGGCGCGCATCTCGCGACCCTGCCGCCGCGCCCGACGCACCTCATCTGCGGGATGCTCAATACCAAGGATGTGCGGGGCTACCTCTTGCCGCTCGCGCCGGTGGCACAAAGCCTCACCGCCGTCTCGATCCCCGGCGAGGCCGCGACCCTGCCCGCCGAAGAGACAGCCCGCATCGCCACCGCCGCGGGCCACATGGCGACCACAGCACCGGACGTTGCCACCGCATTGCGCGAGATCGTAGCCGCCGATCCCGCAGCGCGTGTGCTGATCTGCGGCTCCCTCTATCTGGCCGGTCGAATCCTGCGCGAAAACGGCTAGGAGGTCGTGCGCGGCGCCATCGTGATTATCTTTTGCTTTCAGATGGATAGACGCTACCGCCGCGTACAGCACAGGAAAGGCCGAAGTTTTTCCGCACCCCAAGCCATATGGGTCACCCCTTCATGTTGACGCCTTTCCCCTAGGTCGCCTATATTTTGTGAATTGTACGACCGGTCCGACCACGACCGACACAGTTTCGAAGGCGCATAGATGGGTAGAGCGGCGATCCTTTCCGCCTTGATGGTCTCCGGCCTGTGTGCCGTGGCAGGGTCCGCTCCGGCGCAGGAGTCCGCCATCTCTCCGGATCGCCAGCAGGTCAGCTTTTCCCGCAACGGCACCCAGATCGCGATTTCGCGCAGCGCCGCCGAGGCCTGTCCACCGGACTGCATTCAGCCGCTCTCGCTGGCGCCGGACATCCGGACCTATGGCGAACTCGAGGTGCTGGCTTTCCTGGAAACCGCCGTTGCCGGCGGCACCGCGCTGCTTGTCGACCTGCGCGCGCCCGAGGCTTATGCCGTCGGGACCATTCCGGGGGCCGTCAACATCCCCGAACAGACGCTGCGCGCCGACAATCCCTACCTAGCGGACCTGCTGGCGGCGCTGGGTCTCACCGATCCGGCGGCACCGCCGTCCTTCGACCTCGTGCTCTTTGCCGACAGCGCTAGCGCCCCCACCCCCGCCGTCGCGATCGAGGCCTTGCGGAATTCAGGGTATCCGGCCTCCAAGCTGGGGTACTACCGCGCCGGATTGCGTGGCTGGGCGGCGCTCGGCCTCAGCACCGCGCCCGGAGGATAACATCATGCAGGACACACACCGATGATCCGGACCGTGCTTTTCGCGCTTGGCTTCATCGCCGTCACCCTGGGGCTGATCTATTTCCAGCCCGGCGGCCCGGATCGCGCGGATATCTCGTCTCCGGACGTCTCCCGCAGCGACGCCGCCCTGACCGATCTGTCGCCGGCGCTTGAAACACCGCAGACAAGCCCGGCACCAGAGCCAGCCGCCCCGGAGCAAATCTCCCTGGCAACGGAACCAGAACCGGAACCGATGGTCGCCGTGACCCGGCCCGCGCCACCGCCGATGGCCGGCGCTTCGGACGATCTGCGGCGCCTCACCTGGGACACGATGCGCCATTTGAACGCCGCCACAGGGCGGGGCGCCGCGCCGGGCGCGCCGGGCAGCCTGCTGCACGCGATCGTGCAGCGGTCCCTGACCCCCTCTGGCCACCTGCCCGCGTCAGGTGTCATGCCATCGGTCTATACCGTGCGGCCCGGGGACAGCCTCGCCACCATCGCGGAGCAGGTCTATGGCGACGTCAACATGACCGGACCGCTGTTCGCTGCGAACCAGGACAGTCTCGTCGGCCCCAGCGATCTGAAGGTCGGCCAGGAGCTTGCCCTGCCGCGGCCCTGAGCAACGAACAGCCAATTAGCGTGCGAATTCGGCCACTTAGTTTTGTAGCACTTCCGGTCAAGCAATCATATCTCTTGACGCGGACACAATATGTTGACGCACAGGCAAAGTTTCGCCTATGATTCGGAAAGACCGAGAGACCGCGCCATTCGGCACAAAAGCGCGGCAAGGCAGGGACAGGACGACGTGGCACATCGTACCCTCAGGATGACAGCGCTCCGACCCGCCCTCATCGGCACCGGCCAGACAACCGATCCGTATCGGACGCGGCAAACCGCGGCGGGACAGGTCGCTGGGTGACGACAGGCAGACCGTCACAATCGAGCAGCCTCAGGGGTCCTTCGGGACCCCTTTTTTCGCAGCAGGCCCGCGGCGCGCTCAGCCGCCCCAGCCTTCGGACTGCATCTCTTGCAGGCGGCTGGCGGTGCGGTCGAATTCGAAGGATCCCGGTCCTTCGACATACAGCATTTCGGGCGTATCGGCGGCCGAGAGGATCACCCGCACCTTGGCCTCGTAAAGCGCGTCGATCAGCGTGACAAAGCGCTTCGCCTCGTTGAAGTTCGACCGGCTCAGCAGCGGCACCGCCTCGATCATCAGCACCCGCACCGTTTCCGCCAGCTTGAGGTAATCCGCCGGCCCCAGCGCCCGGCCGCAGAGATCGTAGAAGCTGGCCCGCGCGACGCCGTTCCAGTACTGCGGCAGCATCAGCTGGCGGCCCTGCACCGTCAGCACCAGCTCTTCGCTCTTGCCGCCGGTCAGTTCCTGCCAGACCCGCTCCATCTCGGCCCGCGCCTCGGGACCATTGGGGGTGAAATAGGTCTGCGCCCCGACCATCCGGTCCTGCCGATGATCGGTGTCCGAAGCCATCTCCTGCACCACCATCCGGTCCTTGATGAGGGCGATGGCGGGCAGGAACAGCTCTCGGTTCAGTCCGTTCTTGTAAAGGTCGTCCGGTACCCGGTTCGACGTGGTGACGATGACGCAGCCCGCCGCCATCACCTGCTCGAACAGCCGCCCGACGATCATCGCGTCGGTGATGTCGGTGATCTGCATCTCGTCGAAGGCCAGCACCTTGACCGCGTCGCTGACCTTTTTCGCGACGGGCTTGATCACGTCCTCCGTGCCCTTCTTGCGTTCGGCATGCATGCCCGCATGCATCTCCTGCATGAAGGCATGGAAATGCACCCGCCGCGCCGGCACCTCCAGCGTGTCCACGAAAAGGTCCATGAGCATCGACTTGCCACGCCCGACCCCGCCCCAGAGGTAAAGCCCCTTGGGCGGCGGCGGCGCCTTGCGGAACAGGCCGGACTTCTGCGGTTTGTGCACCTCGGCGCGGATGCGCTCGAGCTCGGGCAGGCAGGCCACCTGCACCGGGTCCCGCTTGATCTGGCCAGCCGCGACGCGGGCCTCGTATTCGTCCTGAACGCTTGCCATGCCCTCGCATAGCGCGGCGCGCGGGGTTTGTGTAGGTCCGGAGCGCACGGCCGACGACGATCGAGAGAAAAACACCGAAGACAGGCCACGCGGCTTGCCCTAGAACATCAGCCAAACCGTCGGAGGCCCCATGGACGCCAGAACCCCCATCCTCAACCCCGTGCTGCTGGTTGGCTGCATCATCATAATGGTGTCCTTCGCGATCCGGGCCAGCTTTGGCGTCTTCCAGATCCCCATTGCCGAGGAGTTCGGCTGGCTGCGGGCGGAGTTCAGCCTCGCCATTGCCATCCAGAACCTCGCCTGGGGCATCGGGCAGCCGATCTTCGGCGCCATTGCCGAGCGGATCGGCGACCGCAAGGCGATCCTGATGGGCGGCGTGGTCTACGCGGTGGGGCTGGTGCTGTCGTCCTTCGCCGTGACGCCGCAGGCCCATCACCTCTACGAGGTGCTGGTGGGCTTCGGCATCGCGGGCACGGGCTTTGGCGTGATCCTCGCCGTGGTGGGCCGCGCCAGTTCCGATGCGAACCGGTCGATGAGCCTCGCTATCGCCACCGCCGCGGGCAGCGCGGGCCAGGTCTTCGGCGCGCCGCTGGCGGAATGGATGCTGGGTTTCATGACCTGGCAATCGGTGTTCCTGGTCTTTGCCGCCGCAATCCTGACGGTGCTGCTGCTCTTGCCCGCGATGCGCGCGCCACAGGCCAGCCGCGCAGAGATCGAGGAAACACTGGCGCAGATCCTGGGCCGCGCGGCGCGCAACCCGTCCTATGCGCTCATTTTCATCGGCTTCTTCAGCTGCGGCTACCAGCTGGGCTTCATCACCGCGCATTTCCCTGCCTTCGTGACCGAGATGTGCGGCCCCATCGCCCCCGGCGGCGTACTGCACGGACTGGGCATCACCACGACCTCGGCGCTGGGGGCGGTGGCGATTTCGCTCATCGGCCTTGCCAACATCGCGGGCACGCTGGCGGCGGGCTGGGCCGGCAACCGCTGGTCCAAGAAATATCTGCTGGCCGGCATCTATGTCGGCCGCACCGTGGCGGCCGCCGTCTTTATCCTGCTGCCGATCACCCCCGCAAGCGTGCTGGTCTTCTCGGCCGTCATGGGCGCGCTGTGGCTGGCCACGGTGCCGCTGACCGCGGGGCTGATCGGCTACATCTTCGGGCTGCGCTACTTAGGGACGCTTTACGGCATCGTCTTCTTCTCGCACCAGCTGGGCAGTTTCATGGGCGTGTGGCTGGGCGGGCGGATGTACGACCTCACCGGCGACTATTCCGCCGTCTGGTGGATCGGCGTGGGCGTCGGCGCGCTGAGCGCGATCGTGCACCTCCCGGTGCGCGAGGCGCCGTCGCCGGTGATGGCCCGCGCCTAGGCTTTCGCCTGCTGCCAGCGGTCGAGGATGTAGCGGCTGGTCATCAGGTCCAGATGCGCGCCGCCGCCGTTCTTGAAGAGCGTGATGTCGTTCGCGTCGCGCCGCATGGCGTCGATGCCGTAGAAATCGCCCAGCACGTGGTCGCGGTCGATCGTCCCGGCCTCCAGCGGGATCTTCAGCTCGCCGATATGGCCCAGCGTGGTGTCGATGCTGTCGACGAAGACCCGGGCGCGGCGCAGGGCGGTGTCGTCGGCCTCGCGCATGTCGGGACGGTAGGCCCCGATCAGGTCGAGGTGCTGACCCGGACGCAGCCAGTCGCCCTGGATCACGGGTGACTTGGACATGGTGGCGCAGGAGACAATGTCGGCCTCTGCCACCGCCGCGGCGAGGTCCTCGGCCACGGTCGTGCCGGGATAGGCAACGGCAAGGTCGTGCGCCTTGGCGGCCGTTCGGTTCCAGACCGTGACCTCCGCCTCCGGGAACCCGGCGCGGTAGGCCTCGATCAGCGACCCGGCCACGGTCCCCGCGCCGACGATCAGGATGCGGCGGCTGTCGGGCCGCGCCAGCGTCAGCGCGCCCAGCAGGCTGTCCCCGGCGGTCTTCCACTTGGTGACAAGATGAAAGTCGATCACCGCCGCCAGCTGGCCGGTCGCGTCGTCGAAGAGGTTCACGGCGCCGTTGATCCCCGGCAGGCCGCGCGAGTCGTTTCCGGGCACGATGGTCGCGGCCTTGACCGCGATGCCCATCCCGTCGATCCAGGCCGACCGGGTCAGCAGCGTGTCGTCGCCACGGTAGAGGAAGGTGTCGGCGATTTCGGCTTTGGGCAGATCGTGACCGGCGCGCAGGGCATCTGTCAGGCCGATCCAGTCGAGAACGGCCTCGCCGGCCTCGAAGGGGATGAACACGGGTACGGTCATGCGGCCTCCTCTACGCTCAGCAGGCCCAGCGCCACGAGGCAGCCGGCCCAGCCTTCGGGTGTTTCGAACAGGTGGGTCTGCCAGCCGCGCGCGGCGGCGGCGGCGATGTTGTCGCTGCGGTCGTCGGTAAAGAGCAGTCGGTCCGGCGGAATACCGCAATCGGCCTCGACCTGCGCATAGATCTCCGGCTCGGGCTTGATGACGCCCATGTGGCCCGAGATATAGCGCCGGTCGAACTCGCGCAGGAACGGATAGGCGGGTTCGGCGAGGGCGAAGGTGCCGATGCCGAAATTCGTCAGCGCGAAGACCGGGACGCCGCGGGCGCGCAGGCTCTGCAGGATGCGCACGGACTGCGGGATCTCGGGCGTGGCCAGTTCCAGCCAGTTGTCGTGCCACATGCGGATTTCATCGCGCCATCGGGGGTGCGTCTCGGCGCAGTCATTGACCGTTTTGCGGAAATCGCCGCCGAGGTCGATCACGTCGTTCATGCCGTGCAGGTCGACCTCGGCAAAGAGCGCGCGACGGCGGTCAGGGCCGATCACGCGGTCGAAATAACGCTCCGGCTGCCAGGAAATCAGCACGTTGCCGATGTCGAAGATCACCGCGTCCGGCTGCATCCCTGCCCTTTCCTTCCCGCGCCGAGACTTTTCTCAAAAGTCTCGGCAAAACTCTTTTCAAGAGTTTTGCGTCATCCCGATTTGCGCGCGGCCCGCACCAGGCGTTCCAGCGCGTCCAGAAAACGGGACCGGTCGGCCTTTGTAAAGCCCTTGCCGCCGCCCTGCCGAAACGGATCGGCGGCGCGCAGATCGGCCATCAGGTCGCGGGTCGCGAGCACCTGCCCGATATTGGCCTGCGTCAGCGCCTCGCCGTTGTGCTTGAGCACCTGCGCCCCGTTCTCGACGCAGCGCGCGGCCAGCGGAATATCCCCGGTCACGACCACGTCTCCCGCTCCGGCGCGCTCGGCGATCCACATATCGGCCACGTCCGGACCGTCAGGCACGATCACCGTCTCGACCAGCGGATGCGGCGACGGGCGCAGACCGCCGTTCGAGACGATGTAGAGCGTCACGCCATGCCGCACCGCCACCCGCTCGGCCTCTTGCTTGACCGGGCAGGCGTCGGCGTCGACATAGACCGCCGTCACGCGTAGAGCGCCTCGGCCGCGAACACCACGTGATCCTCCATGAAGGTCGAGATGAAGAAATAGCTGTGGTCATAGCCCTTCTGCATCCGAAAGATGCCGTCCTGCCGGCGCGCCATCATCGCATGGGCCAGCGCCTCGGGTTTCAGCAGGTCGAGGAAATTGTCGCTGTCGCCCTGATCGATCAGCACCGGGCCGTCGAATCCCACCTCGGTCATCTGCAGGCTGGCGTCGTGCTTGGCCCACTGGCCGGTGTCCTCGCCCAGGTAGGCGCCCAGCTGCTTCTTGCCCCAGTCGCTTTGCGTCGGGTTGGCGATGGGCGCGAAGGCCGAGACCGACTTGAAGCGTCCGGGGTGCGCCATGGCCAGGGTCAGCGCGCCGTGGCCGCCCATGGAATGCCCGGTAATCGACTGCCGCTCGAGGTCGATGGCGAACTCACGGCCCAGCAGCGCGGGCAGTTCCTCGGCCACGTAGTCCCACATGCGGTAATGCGGCTTCCAGGGGTCTTGGGTGGCGTTGACGTAGAAACCGGCGCCCTTGCCCAGGTCATAGGCCTCGTCGTCGGCGACGTCCTCTCCGCGGGGCGAGGTGTCGGGAAAGACCAGCGCGATGCCCTGCTCCGCCGCCCAGCCCTGCGCCCCGGCCTTGGTCATGGCATTCTCGTGCGTGCAGGTCAGGCCCGACAGGTACCACAGCACCGGCACCTCCCCCAGTTTCGCCTCTTCGGGCAGGAACAGGCCGAAGGTCATTTCACCGCCCGTGGCCGTGGAGTCATGCGAATAGACGCCCTGCGTGCCGCCGTGACAGATGTTCTCGGAAATCGTTTTCATCTTGGAACTCCCCCAATGTTTGCCCCTGAGCTAGACCAGAGACGGGCGTGCAACAACCCCTCCCTTCGGCCCCGTCCCCTAGAGCGGCGCGGTGACCCAGGCGATGACCACACTGACGGTGAGGATGCTGGCAGCGGTCGAGATCAGGATCGCCGCCGACACCCGCTGCGGCGCCAGACCGTAATGTTGCGCCAGGATGAAGACGTTGCCGGCCACCGGCAGGGCCGCGGCGGACACCACGACGGCGGCCTGGAAGGCGGTAACCGGGAAGAAGAGGTAGCAGGCGGCAGCGACGAAGAGCGGGTGCAGCACCAGCTTGCAGAAGCTGAGCCAGCCCGCGATCTGCACCCGTTCCGCCGATTTGTTTGCGAGAGACGCGCCGATGGCGAAAAGCGCGCCGGGCGTCGCGGCATTGCCGAGGGTGGCCAGGAATTCGTTCACCGGCCCCGGGATCGGCAGGCCGCTGCCCGACACGGCAAGCCCCAGCACGATGGAGACGATCATCGGATTCTTGACCAGCCCGACCCCGACCGTGCGCAGCACCGCCGTCGACATGCGCCCGTCGCGCGACCCTGTGACGAGGATTACCAGCAGAGAACTGAACACGATGAGGTCGATGGCCAGCACCAGGATGATCGGGCCGACCGCCTCTTGCCCCAGCAGCAGCGCCAGCATCGGCACGCCCAGAAAGCCGGTGTTGCCGATGGCCGCGCATTGCGCCTCGATCGCCGCGGTTTCGACCTTGAGCCCGCGCAGGAAGGCCACCGCCATGGCGATACCGTAGGTAAAGGCGGTGCCCCAGAGATAGGCGGCGGCGAGCCGGCCGTCGAAGATCTCGGAGATCGAGAGGTTGGCGGAGAACCGGAACAGCATCGCCGAGAGGGCGAAGTAGAAGACGAACTTGGTCAGATAGGCGGTGGCTTCCTCGGTGAAGAACCGGGTGCGCCCGGCCCCGTAGCCCAGGCCGATCAGCGCGAAAAACGGCAGCGTCTTGAGGAAGATATCCAGCATCAAAGCTTCGTAGCAGCCTCAGCGCGCCCGTCAATCTGCTAGGGTGTCGAAGGTTTGGTCCTGTTGTGCAGACGCCTGAATTGCCGCGCCGATTGGCAGGCAGGCACTCAATCTCTTCACTTGGCGAGGTCAGCCCCCCATGACGCAGCTTGAAGCGGGGACCAGTGCCATCACACCGCATGTTGAAGTGGGGGGCCAGCCCCCCACACCCCGGGCGGTTTTCCCGCAAGTTTCGCGCAGCAAAACTCGCGGTGCAAGATGAAGCAGGGGAAGCGGCGGGCTTCGGGACCAGAAATGCAGGGCCGGGCCGGGGTTAGCCCGATCCGATGAGGACGCCGGCGGCGAAGACCAGCGCGCCGCCGAGCACCACCTGGAAGGCGGCGCGGAAGAACGGGGTTTGCATGTAGCGGTTCTGGATCCAGGCAATGGCCCAGAGTTCCACGAAGACGACGATGACGGCGATGATCGTCGCGGTCCAGAAGTCCGGGATCAGGTAGGGCAACGCGTGGCCGAGCCCGCCCACCGTGGTCATCACGCCGGACGAGAGGCCGCGCTTGAAGGGCGAGCCGCGTCCCGAGAGTTCGCCGTCGTCCGACGCCGCTTCGGTGAAGCCCATGGAGATCCCCGCGCCGACACTGGCGGCAAGACCGACGAGGAAGGTCGTCCAGGTGTCCTGCGTTGCAAAAGCGGTGGCGAAGATCGGCGCCAGGGTCGAAACCGATCCGTCCATCAGCCCCGCAAGCCCCGGCTGCACCCAGGTGAGCAGGAACTGCCGGTGCGCCGTGCGCTCCTCCGCAGCCCTGGCGTCGTCGTCTAGGTGTTTTGTCGCGAGGTCGCTGGCCCGATCCTGATGCCCGGCCTCGGCGCGGGCGAGATCGCCCAAAAGCTTTCGGGTCGCCGCATCGGTGCTACGCTGCGCCGCGGTGTGGTAGAAATGCTCGGCGTCGCGTTCCATCGCCTCGGCCTCGTCGCGGATACGCTCGATTCCGAGGTTCTGCATCAGCCAGACCGGGCGGCGGGCGTAGTAGCCTGCCACGTGTTCGCGCCGGATCAGCGGGATGACCTCGCCGAAGCGGCTGCGGTGCAGCTCGATCAGGGCCTGGCGGTGACCGTCCTCTTCGGCGGCCATGCCGTCGAAGATCTGCGCAGTGTCGGGATACTCGGCGCGCAGCATCTCGGCATAGCTGCGGTAGATACGGGCGTCGTCCTCTTCGGAAGAGATGGCGAGCGCCAGAATCTCCTGTTCGCTGAGATCGCGGAAATGACGGCGTTGGGTGAAAAAACGCATCGGAAGCCCTGAGCTTTAGAACGATTCTAATTTAATCATCTCGCGGCGCGCTTCAATCAAATTCTTCGGCCGAACATAGATGGACACTTGATAAACTGAACCGTTCTGTTCATATAAAGTGAACCAAACGGTTCACACGAAAGGAATGACCATGACCCGTCTCGTTCTTCCGCTACTGATCACCCTCTCCGCCAGCCCCGCTCTGGCCGGGTATACCTTCGAAATTCCGCGCTTCGACTATCCCGCGCCGACGCCCGCGACCCAGACCGACACCGGCACCCTGTCCAGCCAAAGCCGTTGAAACGCGGCGTCGGTCTGCTTGCCGCAACTGAACTGCCCGGTCTATAGTGCCGGGCAGGCAAAAGGAGAGCAGACATGACCGCCACCGCGGCCAAGGTGCGCAAGGGTCGGAAATTCGACCAGGTTCTGGACGGCGCGCGCGAGGTTTTCATGCGCGACGGCTTCGAAGGCGCCAGCGTCGACGACATCGCGCGGGCGGCGGGCGTGTCCAAGGCGACGCTCTACAGCTACTTTCCCGACAAGCGCCTGCTGTTCATGGAAGTGGCCACGCACCAGTGCCGCAGGCAGGCCGACAAGACCCAGCACGACATTGACGAGGCGCAGCCGCCGCAGGTGGTGCTGCCGCAGATCGCGCGGGCCTTCCTGGGGTTCATCCTGTCGGACATGGGCCAGCGGATCTTTCGCATCTGCGTGGCCGAATCCGATCGGTTTCCCGAGCTGGGACGGCAATTCTACCAGAGCGGGCCGATGGTGATGCGCGCGGCGCTGGTGGGCTACCTCGACAAGGCCATCGACCGGGGCGAGCTTGCGACCGACGATTGCAACCTTGCCGCGGATCAGTTTGCCGAGCTCTGCAAGGCCGATCTCTGGCCCAAGCTGCTGTTCGGCATTCGCGAGACGTTCGAGGAAGACGAGATCGCCCGCGTGATCGACGGCGCGGTGGCGACGTTCCTCGCCCGTTACGGGACCTGACGCGACACCAACTGAAGGTGCAGCTTTTCCATCGCGGCCAGCGACGGCTCGGCCCCGCCCGCGGCGGCATCGGCCCCGACCCGTACGGCGATATTCGGGTCAAGCTCCGCCAGGCCGCCGCCGACGAAGATCAGCACGCCGGGAGCGACCAGCCGCAGTTCCACCACCGCCCGGGCCAGCGCCCGGATGCGTTCGGGGGTCGAGGCCGACAGCCCGACGATCGGATAGCCGCCGCCGCGCAGTGTTCGGGCCAGGTCGGTTTCGCTCTGCCCCATGCGCAGGTCCACATCCCAGCCCTTGTTGCGCAGCATGTCCGCGGCCATCGTGGCCCCGATAGAATGCAGCTCACCGGGCACGGTCGCGATCAGCGCACAGCGCCCGCCCCGTGGCTCGAAGGGCGGTGCCATCTCGCGCAGTTCGCGCAGGATCGACAGGATGCGCCCCGCGGCGATCGCCATGTCGCTGAAGGTGACGTCGTCGTCTTCCCACATCACGCCCAGCCGCTGCGCCGCCGGTGCGATGTGATTGCGACAAAGGCTCTCGTGACCGGCGCCCTGCGCGCGCGCATGAAAGACAATCCGGCGCGCCGCGTCCGGGTCGCGGCTGACAAGCGCGTCGGCGAGGCCCTGGATTTCTGCCGGGCACGGAGCGGCATCCGCTGCATGCGCGTGGCGATCGGACCAGCGGGCAAGGTGCAGGATCACTTCCTGAGCCAGAACGATCAGGGCTGCTTGCGACAACCCTGCGCGCAACTGGCCCTGCGCGTCGCCTTCTATGGCGCGCACGGGGATCGGCATATCGATCATGCGTCAGTCCTCGGAAATCCTGTGCACCCCTCCGCGGCGCACAGGTTCATAAACTGGAGCATGACGCCTTGAACACGCGTCTGTCAACATTCTTAGGTAAATGTGTCAATCTTGATTGACACTTAAAAGTTGACAGTCATGCTTCGAAATCGACGATCAATCGACCCGCCGCACGAGCAACTGGTTGCCGGCGCTGCGTTTTGTCTCGAACACCTTGAGGTCGGCCACGAGATCGCTCAGCTTGCGCTTGCCGTAGGTTCGGGTGTCGAAATCGGGGTTGGCCGAGGTCAGGAACTGCCCCAGCTGGCCCAGCGTGTACCATTCATCCTCCTGCTCGATGGCATCCATCGCCTTGAAGATGAGGTTTCGGGCCTCTTCGAGATTCGTCCCCTCAGCTTTGCGCGTCGGCCCCTTTGCCCCGGCCTCGGGCGCGCCGTCGAGGTTCTCGAGAAAGATGAACCGCTTGCAGGCCTTGCGGAAGGCGTCGGGGGTCTTCTGCATGCCCATGCCGAAGACATCCAGCCCCTGCTCGCGGATGCGGCTGGCGAGCCGGGTGAAGTCGCTGTCGGAGCTGACGAGGACGAAACCGTCGAACCGGGCGGAGTGCATCAGGTCCATGGCGTCGATCACAAGCGCGATGTCGCTGGCGTTCTTGCCGACCGTATTGGCGGGCTGGTGATGCGGGACGAGGCCGAATTCGGCCTGCACCTTCGACCAGCCGGCCATCTGCTGGCTGGAAAAGTCGCCGTAGCAGCGCCGGACAGAAGCTTCGCCCAGGGCGGCGATCTCGTCGAAGATCGCCTTGGTATATTTCGGGGACGTGTTGTCGGCGTCGATCAGCACCGCAAGCAGCTTGGTATTTTCGGGCATGGGGCCTCCTTGGCGCAGCTTTGCCCCCTTCTAGACCAGGGACCGGTACATCACCAGCGCATCGACATATCCGTCCTGCGGATGCCGGAACGCTCCGGGCAGCCGCCCGACCGTGTCAAAGCCCGCGCGCTCCCAGGTGGCGATGGCACGGGTATTGGTGGCGACGACGAAGTTGAACTGCATGGCGCGGAAGCCCAGCGCCGACGCCGTGTCCAGCGCATGTGCCAGCATCGCCCGCGCCACGCCGCGGCCGCGCGCCGCCGGAGCGGTGACGAAACCGCAGTTGCAGACATGCGCGCCGCCGCCACCCTGGTTCCGGACGATGTAATAGCTGCCGAGCACCGAGCCCGCCGCCTCGCAGACGAAAACCCGCCGCCCCGGACCGCACCAATACGCCAGGGCATCGTCGCGCGCGATATCGGCGTCGATCGCATAGGTGTCACCGGCGCGGAACACCGGCTCCAGCAGCGCCCAGAGCGCGCCCGCATCCGCGTCGCGATAGGGCTGCACGGTGATCGGTTCCGTCTTCATCTTGCCAATAAACCTCCCGCCGGAGGCTCCTGCCGCCTCCCCCCGCGATGCCGCCACGAAAAAGGGCGCGCCCGTTGCGGACGCGCCCTCTGACAATGGTCAGGATTTCCTCAGAACTCCACCACGGCGCGGATGCTCTTGCCTTCGTGCATGAGCTCGAAACCGTGGTTGATCTCGTCGAGGCTCAGCTTGTGGGTGATCATCGGGTCGATCTCGATCTTGCCGTCCATGTA
>Ga0114903_1000719_pt1 | contig 16364 bp, 12 predicted proteins | sample MalvirDeepMed_s2_FD_87289 | JGI IMG/M metagenome (GOLD analysis project Ga0114903, IMG submission 87289) | Marine viral communities from the Global Malaspina Expedition - Malaspina viral metaG DeepMed_s2 | ecosystem: Environmental > Aquatic > Marine > Oceanic | place: Mediterranean Sea... | reverse complement strand
GCTGACGGGCCGGCCCGGCCCGGTGGTCATCGCCTTGCCCGAGGACATGCTGAGCGCGGCCACGGACGTCCCTGCGCTGACCGGTCCGGCGGACTATCCCGAACCCGCCCCCTCGGCGGCGGCGATGGAGCGCGCCCGCGGCATCCTGGCCGAGGCGAAACGCCCCCTGATCCTTTACGGTGGCTGCAACTGGACCGATGCGGGCCGCACGGCGCTGCAGCGCTTTGCCGAGGCGTCGGACATCCCCGTGGTCGCGGTTTTCCGCTACCAGGACCAGTTCGACAATTTCTCGCCCTGCTTCTGCGGCGATGCCGGTGTGGGTATGACGCCCGCCGTGCAGAAACTGATCCGCGAGGCGGACGTGATCCTTGGGCTCAACAACCGTTTCGGCGAGAATTCCACCGCCGCCTGGACGCTGCTAAACGTGCCGAGGCCGCGGCAGCGGTTGATCCATGTGCACGGGTCGGACGCCGAGTTGGGCAAGGTCTACCAGCCCGAGATCGGCATCCACTGCGGCCCCAACGCCTTTGTCCAGGCCATGGCAGACCAGCCGGTCAGCGGGCCCTGGGCCGATTGGCGCGCGGCGGCGCGGGCGGACTGGGAGGCGGGGCAGAAGCTCGACCCGCAGCCCGGTCCGGTGGACATGGGGCAGGTCATCGCGCATCTGCAGGAGGTGCTGCCCGAGGACGCGATCCTGACCAACGGCGCGGGCAATTTCGCGGTCTGGTCGAACCGGTTCTTCAAGTTCGGGCCGCGTCACAGGCTCCTGGCGCCGCAATCGGGGGCCATGGGCTACGGCGTCCCCGCCGCAGTGGCCGCCTGCATCGCCGCGCCCGACCGGCAGGTGATCTGCCTCGCCGGGGACGGCGATTTCCAGATGACCGGGCAGGAACTCGCCACCGCAGCACAGGTCGGGGCGAAGCCGGTGATCCTGATCGTCAACAACGGCATCTACGGCACGATCCGCGCGCACCAGGAACGGCACTACCCGGCGCGTGTCAGCGGCACCGCGATGGCCGGCAACCCCGATTTCGCGGCGCTCGCCCGGGCCTACGGGTTTCACGCCGAGCGGGTGGAGAGCACGGCGGATTTCCCGGCGGCCTTTGCCCGGGCCTGTGGCTCGCCCACCGGCGCGGTGCTCGACCTGGTGGTGTCGCCAGAATCGCTGACCCCGAAGGTGACGCTCACGCAAATGCGCGAGGCGGCGATGAAGGCGCGGCACCAGGCGTGACGGGGCAGTAAGCCGGGCCATCGGTCACATCGGAACGCAAGCGCATCGCAGAGGCGCTCGAAGGGTCTCGCTGACAGCCGAAAAGATCGGACGGAGCAGGCACCGTGCTGCCTGTGCCTCGGCCGCCTGCGGAGCTGGGCAAACGGGTGGTCAATGCCTGCGCCGGTGCCACGGCCTCGGGGTAAGGGTGGCAAAGCCCGACCGCTCCGGTCAGGCACCTGCCGAATGCGCGGGATACGCGCCTCAGGCCCAGCGGCCCTCGAAATCTTCGGGCACCAGCAGGACGTCCCGGTCGAGCGTGGTCACGTCCTTTCGTCCACAGAGCGCCATGGTGGTGTCGAGCTCCTTGTGGATGATTTCGAGCGCCTTGGTCACGCCGGCCTGGCCCATCGCGCCCAGCCCGTAGATGTAGGACCGCCCGATCATCACGCCCCTGGCCCCCAGCGCCAGCGCCTTGAGCACGTCCTGCCCGGACCGGATGCCGCTGTCGAAATGCACCTCGACCTCGTCGCCCACGGCGCGCACGATCGACGGCAACATGCGGATCGACGACAGCGCGCCATCGAGTTGCCGCCCGCCGTGGTTCGACACCACGATGGCGTCGCAGCCGACGTTCACCGCTTGCCGCGCATCCTCCACATCCAGAATGCCCTTGAGGATCAGCTTGCCGCCCCACTTTTCCTTGAGCCGTGCCACCGTGTCCCAGTTCAGCGCCGGGTCGAACTGCTCGGCCGTCCAGGAGCTGAGCGAACTCATGTCGCCCACGGATTTGGCGTGCCCGACGATATTGCGGAAGGTGCGGCGGTGGGTACCCAGCATTTCCAGCCCCCAGGCCCACTTGGTCGCAAGGTTGGCGATTGTGCGCGGGGTCAGCTTGGGCGGGGCCGACAGCCCGTTCTTGAGGTCCTTGTGCCGCTGGCCGAGGATCTGCAGGTCGACCGTCAGAACCAGCGCGGAGCAGCCCGCGTTCTTGGCCCGGGCGATGATGTTGTCGACGAACTCCTCGTCGCGCATGACGTAAAGCTGGAACCAGAACGGCGCCTTGGTGGCGCCGCGCACGTCCTCGATGGAGCAGATCGACATTGTGGAAAGCGTGAAGGGCACGCCGAATTTCTCCGCCGCTTTCGCCGCCTTGATCTCGCCGTCGGCATTCTGCATGCCGGTCATGCCCACGGGCGCAAGCGCCACCGGCATGGCGACCTCTTCGCCGATCATGGTGCTGCGCGTGCTGCGGTTGGTCATGTCCGTGGCGATGCGCTGGCGCAGGCGGATCTTGTCGAAATCCGACGTGTTCTCGCGGAAGGTCTGTTCGGTCCAGGAGCCGCTTTCGGCGTAGTCGAAGAACATCTTCGGCGCGCGGCGGCGGTGCAGGCGTTTCAGGTCGTCGATATTGGTGATCACCGGCATGGGGCGGACCTTTTCGTAGAGCGTGCGGACACCGCCTACTAATGACCCAAACCGTCCGATCCGTCAAAGCGCGCCATTGCCGCGGGCCGGAACCGGGGGTCCGTGATATCGTTGCCTCTTTATGTCCTTGCTTCAATCGCTACACGACACCATCGACAGCCCGGCGTTCCTGATCGGCTGGGCGGTGCTGATGATCCCCTGCCTGGTCTGGACGATCCGCGACCTTGCGACAAAGAACGCGCACCTGATGCCGCTGATGAAGTTGGTCTGGACGCTCACCGTGCTCTACTCCGGTCCGCTGGGTCTGCTGATCTACCGGGCCACCGGCCGCAAGGAGATCGCCGCCGACACGCTCTGGCGGCGGTCCTTCCGGTCAGTGGCGCATTGCTACTCCGGCTGCGGCATGGGCGAGATCGCGGGCGTGATCCTCGCCGCCGGCATCCTGTCGCTGTCGTCGCATTACGTGGCTCTTGTCACCTTTTCCTTCGCCTATATCGCCGGTTTCGCGCTGACCGTGGGGCCGCTGGTGCAGGGGGGCACGCCGTTGCGCACGGCGCTCTGGGACGCGTTTCTGGCCGAAACGCCGAGCATCACCGTCATGGAGGTCACGGCCATCGGCGTGTCGCTCTGGCTCGCGCAGGGCGCCGGCATGGGGGAGGCGGCTTTCTGGTCGTCGCTGATCGTATCGCTGAGCGCGGGGCTGATCGTGGCCTATCCGGTCAACGTCCTGCTGATCCGCTGGGGCGTCAAGGAAGGCATGATGGATCCGCGCATGACCGATCACGGCGAGGGGCATGACCACGGCGGTCACGAGGGCCACGCCGCGCGGTCCTGACCTCAGAGTGCGTCGATCCGGGACAGGGCGACCTCGGCCTGGTGGTCGCGGCCGTAGGCCACCAGCGCCACGCTTCGGATGGTGTCGCCGCTGGGCGGAAGGCGCACCAGTTTTCCCGAAGGCTTGAACGCCGATAACGGGAGGGTGACTTCGGACCAGTCTGGCCCGGCGTCAAAGCCCGACTGCCAGTATTGCCCCGGCAGCATCATGCCGCTGGTGCGAAGGTGCAGGAAATACCGCTGCCCGTTGCCCAGGGTGCGGATGCGCAGGGCAGAGGTGTCGCTTGGCAAGCCACCCGGAAGATCGTGCCGCGCCTGCACGAAGCCGCCGCGATTCTCGGTCGAGACGTCGCCTGTGATCTGCATCGCCGCTGCGCCGTCGAGCGTGCCGAAGGCCAAGGTGCCGGTCGACACGCCGCCCATCACCTGGTCGGTGAAGAAACGCCAGCGCGCGGCGGCGTCGCCGGTGAAATCGTCGATGGTCATGTCGCGCGCCTGCAAGGCCGCGGGCAGGGCGATCAGAAGTGCCAAGGCGCCGCGGCGGGTGAATCGATCAATCATGGCCTGTGACCTAGCATCCGCGGGGCAGGTTTCGACCCGTTGTGCGATGCCCGGGGCCGCCGCCGAAATTCTCGAGAATTTCGGGCCGTTTTCCTCGAGGAAAACGCGCCCCTCGGCGACGTCTCAGCCCTTGGGATAGCCCAGCTCTTTCAGCGACTCGCGAATCTCGTCGATGATCGCCGGATCGTCGATGGTGGCCGGTACCTTGACCTCGGCCCCGTCGGCGATCTGGATCATCGTCCGCCGCAGGATCTTGCCCGACCGCGTCTTGGGCAACCGGTCCACCACGGCGCACAGCTTGAAGGCCGCGACCGGCCCGATCTGGTCGCGCACCCGTTTCACGCATTCCGCCGTGATCTCGTCATGCGGCCGGTTCACGCCCTTGGTCAGGCAGACGAACCCCATGGGCAATTGGCCCTTGAGCTCGTCCGCCACCCCGATCACCGCGCATTCGGCCACGTCCGGGTGGCCGGCCAGCACCTCTTCCATGCCGCCCGTGGACAGCCGGTGCCCGGCCACGTTGATGACGTCGTCGGTGCGCGCCATGATCCAGACATAGCCGTCGGCGTCCTTCATGCCCGCGTCGCCGGTCTCGTAATATCCGGGGAAATGCGACAGATAGCTCTTGCGGAACCGGTCCTCGGCGTTCCAGAGCGTCGGCAGGGTCCCCGGCGGCAGCGGCAGCTTGATGGCGATGGCACCGAGCTCTCCGTCCGCGACCTCGCGGCCCGCCTCGTCGAGGATGTGAATGTCGTAACCCGGCATCGGCACGGTGGGCGAGCCGATCTTCACCGGCAGCGGTTCGATCCCCACCGGGTTGCCGGCGATGGTCCAGCCGGTTTCGGTCTGCCACCAGTGGTCGTAAACCGGTTTGCCGGTCAGGTTCTGCGTCCATTCGATGGTGTCGGGGTCGGCGCGTTCCCCGGCAAGGTAGATCGCACGCAACCCGCTGAGATCGTATTTCTTGAGGAATTCGCCCTTCGGATCCTCGCGCTTCACCGCGCGGAAGGCGGTGGGCGCGGTGAAGAAGCTCTTCACGTCATGTTCCGCGATCACCCGCCAGAAGGTGCCGGCGTCGGGGGTGCCGACCGGCTTGCCCTCGAACACGATGGTGGTGTTGCCATGCACCAGCGGCGCATAGCAGATGTAGCTGTGGCCCACGACCCAGCCCACGTCCGACGCCGCCCAGAAGACCTCTCCGGGATCGACGTTGTAGATGTTCTTCATCGACCAGTGGAGCGCCACCAGATGCCCGGCGGTGGGGCGCACGACGCCCTTGGGCGCACCGGTGGTGCCGGAGGTGTAGAGGATATAGGCGGGATGGTTGCCCTCGACCGGCACGCAGTCGGCCGGTTCCGCGCCTTCCTGGAAGGCATGCCAGTCGAGGTCGTAGCCGTCTTCCAGCTCGCAGGGGGCCTGGTCGCGCTGCAGGAAGACGGTGAACTCGGGCTTGTGCGCGGCCTGCTCGATGGCACCGTCGACCAGGGGCTTGTAGGCCACGATGCGGCCCGGTTCGATCCCGCAGGAGGCGGCGAGGATGGCGCGCGGCTTGGCGTCGTCGATCCGCACCGCAAGTTCATGCGCGGCAAAGCCGCCAAACACCACCGAATGCACCGCCCCCAGCCGGGCGCAGGCCAGCATCGCCTCGAGCGCTTCGGGCACCATGGGCATGTAGATGATCACGCGGTCGCCCTTTTCGACGCCGCGCGCGCGCAAGGCTCCGGCCAGCCGCGCCACGCGGGTCTGCAACTCGGCATAGGTGATCCTGGACTGGGTGCCGGTGATCGGGCTGTCGTGGATGATCGCCACCTGGTCGCCGCGGCCCGCCGCCACGTGCCGGTCGACGGCGTTCCAGCAACCGTTGAGCCGCCCGTCCGCAAACCATTCGTAGAGGTTTTCTCCGGCTTCGAAGAGCGCCTTCGACGGCTTTTGGTCCCAGTCGATCGCCTCGGCCAGCTGCATCCAGTAGCCCTCGGGATCGTTCTGCCAGCTTTGATATACCTCGGAATAGCCCATGATCGTCTCCTCCATCCACTGCACTCAGCGATACGAAGGCACTTCCGCAGCGGCAAGGGGCTTGCCGCCTGTTAGCGACGGAAGCGGCGGGAATATTTGCGATGAGGCACATCGCTGTCCTGCAAATCTTTGCAAACCGGCGCGAAATATGGGGAAATCTTGGGTGCAGGGCAGGTTTTGCAAAGCTGCAAACTGTCAACCGCAAAGAGGCGATTCGGCTGGTTTCGTCCGCGGAAAGAGGCTGCCGGAGCGGTCGCGAGGGGACGGAAACACGCCGCCCCGGTCAGCTTTTTCCACCGGCCAAACGCTTCCGCGGGTTTGGGGACGTCAGGCTTGACCGGTGGGGAATATGGCAAAATGGGCCATGCGGAGTTGAGTAAAATCCTTGCTTGGAACAATGACTCAACCTTAACGCGAGGTCACCCGCGAGTCACGATGAAAATTTCCCCTACGTCACCTTTGATCAGCCGTAATGCGACACCGGCGTGCCGGCGATGGCCGCCATATTGAGCAGTCCGCGGGCGGTGATCGACGGCGTCACGATGTGGGCGCGGTTGCCCATGCCCATCAGGATCGGCCCGACCTCGAGTCCGCCGCCCTTCATCTTGAGGATGTTGCGCACGCCGCTGGCCGCATCCGCATGGCCGAAGACCAGCACGTTGGCTGCGCCCTTCATGCGGTTGTCGGGCAGCAGGCGTTCGCGCAGCGCGGGGTCGAGCGCGGCGTCCACGTTCATTTCGCCTTCGTAGCAGAAGTCGTGTGCCTCGGCGTCCAGCAGCGCCAGCGCCGCGCGCATCCGGTTGCCGGAGCCGTCGCCCTGGTTGCCGAACTGCGATTGCGAACACATGGCGATGTTGGGCACGAGGCCGAAGCGGCGCACGTGCCGCGCGGCGGCGACCGCGGTCTCGGCCAACTGCTCGGGCGTGGGGTAGACATGCACATGGGTGTCCGCGATGAACAGCGGCCCGTCCTCGAGGATCATCATCGAGAGCGCGCCGACCGGGTGCAGCGCGTCCGCCGACAGCACCTGGTTGATGTAGTTGAGGTGCCAGCGAAACTCCCCGAAGGTGCCGCAGATCATCGTGTCGGCCTCGTTGCGGTGCACCATGACCGCGGCGATGGCGGTGGTGTTGGTGCGCATGATCGCCCGGGCCAGGTCCGGGGTGACGCCACGGCGGCACATCAGGTGGTGATAGCTTTCCCAGTAATCGCGGTAGCGCGGATCGTTCTCGGGGTTCACGATGGTGAAGTCGCGGTCGGGCCGGATCTCGAGTCCCATGCGCTCGCAGCGTTGCTCGATCACCTCGGGACGGCCGATCAGGATCGGTTGTTCGGTGGTTTCCTGCAGGATCGCCTGGGCGGCGCGCAGCACGCGTTCGTCCTCTCCTTCCGCAAAGACGATGCGGCGCGAGGCGGTGGCAGCCGCTTCGAAGACCGGGCGCATGAGCAGGGCGGATTTGAACACCGACGCGTTCAGATGCGCCTTGTAGGCGTTCATGTCGGCAATCGGGCGGGTGGCCACGCCGGTCTCCATCGCGGCCTTGGCCACGGCGGAACTCACGACGCTCGACAGCCGCGGGTCGAAGGGTTTGGGGATCAGGTATTCCGGCCCGAAGGTCAGCTGCTCGCCTTTGTAGACGGCGGCCGTCTCGGCGCTGGTGGTGGCGCGGGCCATGGCGGCGATGCCCTCGACGCAGGCGATCTCCATCTCGTCGTTGATCTCTGTCGCGCCGACGTCCAGCGCCCCGCGGAAGATGAAGGGAAAGCACAGGACGTTGTTGACCTGGTTGGGAAAATCGCTGCGCCCGGTGGCGATCAGGGCATCCGGGCTGGCGGCGCGGGCCAGCTCCGGCGTGATCTCGGGGTTGGGGTTGGCGAGGGCAAAGATGATCGGGCGCGCCGCCATTTTTCGCACCATTTCCGGTTTCAGCACGTTGGGACCGGAAAGCCCCAAAAACAGGTCGGCGCCGTCGATCGCCTCGTCCAGCGTGCGCAGGTCGGTCGGCTGGGCAAAGGCGGCCTTCTGGTCGTTCATGTCCTCGGTCCGGCCCTCGTAGACCAGGCCGTGAATGTCGCAGAGCCAGATGTTCTCGCGCTTCACGCCCAGCTTGACCAGCATGTTGAGGCAGGCGATGCCCGCCGCCCCGCCGCCGGTGGAGACGATCTTGATCTCCTCGAAGGACTTGCCGGCGATGCGCAGCGCGTTGGTGGCCGCGGCCCCCACGACGATGGCGGTGCCGTGCTGATCGTCGTGGAACACCGGGATGTTCATCCGCTCGCGGCAGAGCTTTTCGACGATGAAGCAGTCGGGCGCCTTGATGTCCTCGAGGTTGATCGCGCCGAAGGTCGGCTCCAGCGCGCAGACGATCTCGGCCAGTTTCTCGGGGTCGCTTTCGTTCACCTCGATGTCGAAGCAGTCGATGCCGGCGAATTTCTTGAAGAGAACCGCCTTGCCCTCCATCACCGGCTTCGAGGCCAGCGCGCCGATGTTGCCCAGGCCCAGCACGGCGGTGCCGTTGCTGACCACGGCGACAAGGTTGCCGCGGGCGGTATAGTCGCGGGCGGTGTCGGGGTCGGCCTTGATCTCCAGACAGGCTTCGGCCACGCCGGGCGAATAGGCGCGGGCGAGGTCGCGGCCGTTGGCCAGCGGCTTGGTGGCGCGAATCTCCAGCTTGCCGGGTTTCGGAAAGCGGTGATACTCGAGCGCCGCGTCGCGCAGCGTCTTGTCGGGCGTGTCGGCCATGGGATCCCTCGGTTCTGGTTTTGCCGCCGTTTTAATCACGTTGCGTGTCGCAGGGGAAGGCCGTTGAGCCGCCGCGGGTGCGCAGCGCCGTGTTCCTCGCGCGCCCCTGATCCCGCTTCATCTTGCCAATAAACCTCCGGGGAGCGCGAGGGGCAGCGCCCCTCGCATTCCGCCCCATCGACCCGCGTGGCACCTGCCGCAACGCCCCGCTTGCATCCGCCCCCGCCTGCACCCAGTCTGGAGCAAAACCGGAGAGACCCGATGCCGCTGATCGACGAGGCCCGCCAAGTGCGCGAAAATGCCCATGCGCCCTATTCGAACTTCAAGGTCGGCGCCGCGATCCGCAGCGCCTCCGGCGCGGTCTACCGCGGCTGCAATGTAGAGAATGTCGCCTATCCCGAGGGCACCTGCGCCGAGGCGGGCGCCATCGCCGCGATGGTGGCGGCGGGCGAGACCGAGATCGCGGAGGTCGCGGTCATCGCTGCCAGCCCCGCGCCGGTGCCGCCCTGCGGCGGCTGTCGGCAGAAGCTGGCGGAATTCGCCCGCGGCGACGTGCCGGTGACCCTGGCCACCACCGACGGGGCGACCCTGCGCATGACCGTGGCCGAGCTGCTGCCCGGCGCCTTCGGCAAGGGCCACATGGACGGGGCCTGATGGACGCCCGCGCCATCATCGCGGGTCTGCGCCGCGGCGAGGTGCCCGATGCCGCGGCGCTGCGCTGGTTCGCGCGGGGCCTCGCCGATGGCGCGGTGAGCGACGCGCAGGCCGGCGCCTTCGCAATGGCGGTCTGCCTGCGCGGCCTCGGCGAGGATGGACGCGTGGCGCTCACGCAGGCGATGCGCGACTCGGGCGAGGTGCTGCGTTGGGACTTGGGCGCGCCGGTGCTCGACAAGCATTCCACCGGCGGCGTCGGCGACTGCGTGAGCCTGGTTCTGGTCCCGGCGCTGGCCGCCTGCGGGGTCTACGTTCCGATGATATCGGGGCGCGGGCTGGGCCATACCGGCGGCACTCTCGACAAGCTCGAGTCGATCCCGGGCTTTGCCTGCGATCTCGACACCGCGCGGTTTCGCGCCGTGGTGGCGGAAGCGGGCTGTGCCATCGTCGCCGCCTCGCCGCGGATCGCGCCCGCCGACCGGCGGCTCTACGCGGTGCGCGACGTGACCGGGACTGTCGAGAGTCTGGACCTCATCACCGCGTCGATCCTGTCCAAGAAGCTCGCCGCCGGGCTCGACGGGCTGGTGCTGGACGTCAAGGTGGGCGCCGGCGCCTTCATGAAGACCGAGGAGGACGCCCGGGCGCTGGCGCGGGCGCTGGTCGGAACGGCTCAGGCGGCGGGCTGCCCGACGACGGCGCTGATCACCGACATGGACCAGCCGCTGGCCCCGGCGCTGGGCAACGCGCTCGAGGTCGATGCGGCGATGGCGGTGCTGGCGGGCGGCGGCTCGGCCCGGCTGACGGAGTTGAGCGCGGCCCTGGGCGGGGCGCTTCTGGCGAGCGCCGGAGAGGCCGAAAGCGCCGAGGCCGGGGCGGCGCGCATCGCCGAAGCGCTGGCGTCGGGGGCGGCGGCGGAGCGCTTCGGGCGCATGGTCGCGGGGCAGGGCGGCCCGCGAGCCTTTGTCGAGGACTGGCGCCGCTTCCTGCCCGAGGCGCCGGTGATCCGCGAGGTCGCGGCGGAGCGGGACGGCACCGTCGCTGCCATCGACGGCGAGGCGCTGGGCCTTGCCGTGGTGCGGCTGGGCGGCGGGCGGCAGGTGGAAAGCGACCGCGTGAACCCGGCGGTGGGCCTGTCGGACCTGGTGCGGCTGGGCACATCCGTCCGCCGCGGCCAGCCGCTGGCGCGCATCCATGCGGCGCGCGAGCACGAGGCCGATGCGGCGGCGGCGGCGGTGCGCGCGGCGGTGCGGCTCGGCGAGTCTCCGCGCGTCGGGCCGCTGGTGCGGGACCGAGTGGTGTCCGGGTGATGTCTCGGGTATCTGCGACGGGATGCGGGGGAGTCGTGTGCCGACTGGACGGGACGCACGCCGCGTGCCGCGGCGACGAGAGGCGCTGCCTCTCGTGCTCTCCGAGGGTTATTGAAAACCGAAGAAGACAAGGGCGTTTGGGATCTGACATGCGGGCGTTTCGGGGGGTGATGGCTTTGGCGCGGATCTGCGGCGCGCCGGATGCGGATGCCGCTTGCAGCCGCTTTCTGCCCGTTGTCTGGGCCGGGATCGAAGCGCGCGCCGCGACCGCGGCGCCGATCGCCTTGGCCTTGTCGCGCGGGCCGGGCGCGCGGGGGATCGGCCGCTGGCCGCAAATGGAACGGCCCGGTTCCGGGGCGTTGGAGGTCTGAGATGCGGGCGTTTCTGGTGGTGATGGATTCGGTCGGGATCGGCGGCGCGCCGGATGCGCGGGCCTTCTTCAACGGCGATCTGCCCGATACCGGGGCCAATACGGTCGCGCATATCGCCCGGGCCTGCGCGGAGGGGTTGGCCGAAGAGGGGCGCAGCGGGCCTTTGCGCCTGCCGCACCTCGACCGGCTGGGACTGGGGGCCGCGGTGCGGCTGGCCTCGGGGGCGGAAGCGCCGGGGCTGGAGGCGCGGCCCGAGGGGCTCTGGGGCGCTGCAACGGAAGCCTCGCGCGGCAAGGACACGCCCTCGGGGCATTGGGAACTGGCCGGGCTGCCGGTGCCCTGGGACTGGCATTACTTTCCCGACCGCAGGCCGGCCTTCCCGGAAGAGGTCACGCAGGCGGTCTGCGACATCGCCGGGGTCGAGGGCATCCTGGGAAATTGCCACGGATCGGGGACCGTGATGATCGAACGCTTTGGCGCGGAGCACCTGCGTACAAGCTGGCCGATCTGCTACACCTCCGCCGACAGCGTATTCCAGATCGCCGCGCATGAAGAGACCTTTGGACTGGACCGGTTGCAGGATCTTTGCGCACGGCTGGCGCCGATCCTGCACGGCATGAAGGTGGGCCGGGTGATCGCGCGGCCCTTCGTCGGGACGGAGGGCGATTTCCGCCGTACCGCGCATCGCCGCGACTATGCCATCGCCCCGCCCGCGCCGGTGCTGACCAACTGGGTGCAGGATGCGGGCCGACAGGTCACCGCGATCGGCAAGATCGGCGACATCTTTTCCATGCAGGGCATCGACGCGGTGCTGAAGGGCATCGATGCGCAGCTGATGGATCACCTCGAGGCGCAGGTTGCAAAGGCGCCGGAGGGCAGCCTGACCTTCGCCAATTTCGTCGAGTTCGACAGCCTTTACGGTCATCGCCGGGACGTCGCGGGCTATGCGCGGGCGCTCGAATGGTTCGATGCGCGGATCGGGGCGCTCTTGCCAAGGTTGCAGGACGGCGATCTCTTGTGCCTGACCGCCGATCACGGCAACGATCCGACCTGGGCCGGCACCGATCACACCCGCGAACGGGTGCCCGTGCTGATCGCCGGGCGCGGTACCGGGGAGTTGGGGCAGGTGGCCTTTGCCGACGTGGCGGCCAGCATCGCGGCGCATCTGGGCGTGCCCGCGCATGGAATTGGAAAGAGCTTTCTATGAGGGACCGAGACACGGAGCGCGATCCGCTGAGCGAAGAGGAACTGGACGGCATCCTGCGCCTGCCCAAGGTCGAGCTGCACCTGCATATCGAGGGCGCGGCGCCGCCGGCCTTCATTCGGGGACTGGCGCAGGAGAAATCGGTGAACCTGTCGGGCGTCTTCCGTGCCGATGGAAGCTACGACTTCCGCGACTTCGCGCGGTTCCTCGAGGTCTACGAGGCCGCCACGACGGTGCTGCGCGGCCCCGAGGATTACGCCCGCCTGACCACCGCAGTGCTGGAACACTGCGCCGAGAACGGCGTGATCTACGCCGAAACCTTCCTCAGCCCGGATTTCTGCGGCGGCGGCGACCTGGGCGCCTGGCGCGAGTACCTGCAGGCGATCCGCGAGGCGGCGGATGCGGCCGAGGCGCAGACCGGCGTGACCCTGCGCGGCATCGTCACCTGCGTGCGGCATTTCGGCCCCGACAGGGCGAAGGCGGCGGCGCGCTGCGCGGCCGAGACGGCGGACGACTGGCTGGTGGGTTTCGGCATGGGCGGGGACGAAACGCGCGGGACGCAAGGCGACTTCGCTTACAGCTTCGACATGGCGCGCGAGGCGGGGCTGCGGCTGACCAGCCATGCGGGCGAATGGCGCGGTCCGTCGGAGGTGCGCGCGGCGCTGGACGACCTGCGGGTCGAACGGATCGGCCACGGCGTGCGGGCCGTCGAGGACCTGGGCCTGGTCAACCGGCTGGCCGAGGACGGCATCGTGCTCGAGGTCTGCCCGGGGTCGAACGTGGCGCTGGGGGTCTACCCGAAGCTGTCGGACCATCCGATCCAAAAGCTGCGCGACCGCGGCGTGACCGTGACCGTGTCGACCGACGATCCACCTTTCTTTCACACCACCATGCGCGACGAATACCGAAATCTTGCGCGCACTTTCGACTGGCGCGAAGAGGACTTCGTGCAGATCGCGCAAGATGCGGCGCGCGCGGCCTTTTGCGACGACGCCACCCGCGCGCGCCTGCTCAAACTTCTGGAGAGACCATGACCGATCACCTGACCATCGTCGATCATCCGCTGGTGCAGCACAAGCTGACGCTGATGCGCGAGGCTGCGACCTCGACCGCGGTGTTCCGCCAGCTTCTGCGCGAGATCAGCCAACTGCTGGCCTACGAGATCACCCGCAACCTGCCAATGACCACCCGGCCGATCGAGACGCCGATGCAGGCGATGGACGCGCCGGTCCTCGACGGCAAGAAGCTGGCGCTGATCTCGATCCTGCGGGCGGGCAACGGGCTGCTCGACGGGGTGCTGGAACTGATTCCCTCGGCGCGGGTCGGTTTTGTCGGGCTCTACCGCGACGAGGAGACGCTGAAGCCGGTGCAGTACTATTTCAAGGTGCCCGAAAGCCTCGAGGACCGGCTGGTGATCGCCGTCGACCCGATGCTGGCCACCGGCAATTCCTCGGCGGCGGCCATCGACCTGTTGAAAAAGGCCGGGGCCACAAACATCCGGTTTCTATGCCTTTTGGCGGCCCCGGAAGGTGTGGCGCGGATGAAGGAGGCGCATCCCGACGTGCCCATCGTCACTGCGGCGCTCGACGCGCGGCTCAACGAAAAGGGCTACATCGTGCCGGGGCTAGGGGATGCGGGCGACCGGATGTTCGGCACTAAATAAGGGTTTTCAACGCTTTACTTGCCCCCTGCGATCATGCATCCTTGCATGGTCATCTGTGGGGGAAGACATGAGACATGGTACGTTTTTCGCTCTGGCCGTGGTGGTCGGGGCGCTTGGGGTTCAATCCGCACCGGTGGCGGCGCAGGGGCGCATGTCGACCGAAGTGCCGGCGGAATTTCCGCCCGCCTCGTATTCCGGGCGGCAGTATGTTGACAGCCGCGGCTGTGTCTATGTGCGCGCCGGGATCGACGGAGCCGTCGACTGGGTGCCGCGGGTGACCCGCGCGCGGTCGCACCTGTGCGGGGCGCAGCCGACCTTTGCCCAGGGTGCGCCGGCCCAGACCGCGCGCCGGGCGGCAGAGACTGCGCCGGACGTCGTGCAGATCACCCTCGATGAACCCGCATCGGCGCCGGTGGAGGCCGCGCCCGCGCCGGAGCGGCGTGTGGTCACGACGCGTGCACCGGGGCCGCGTGTCGCGGCGCCGCAGCGTGTCGTTGCTGCGCCCAGGCCGCAGTCTGTGACGGCCCCGCCCGCGCCGCAACCCGCGCCGCGCCTGACCCTGCAGCAGGCGGCGCGCGCGGCCTGCGACCAGTCGGCAAGCGCCCGGACGCAATACACCTACGAAGGCCGCCGCTATACCGCGCGCTGCGCTTCAGAGGCGCCGGCGCCGCAGGTGGCTGCGGCCCCCGCACCGGCGCCGGTTGCCATCGCCGCGCCGCAGGCGCGCCGCACCGCGCAGGAGGTGTCGCACGTCACCATCGTGCGCAGGGGCGAAGCGCCGGGGCCGGGCAAGAACGTTTACCGTCTGCCTGGCGCGTCGATGCAGACCGCCCAGGCCTCCCAGGCGTCGCGACTGCCGGGCAGCACGCGGATTGTGCCGCGCCACGTCTACGAAAGCCGCGACGATCAGGTGGTGGTGACGCCGCGCGACTACCGGCCCGCCTTTGACGACGACCGGCTGAACCGCAAGCGGGCGAACCAGTCGATAGACGGCTACATGGCGACGCAACTTGTGTGGACCAATACGGTGCCGCGCCGGCTGATCGACCGCAGTTCGGGCCGCGACGTGACCGCGCGCTATCCCAAGCTGGTCTATCCCTATACAGATATGGGCACGCAGAACGCCGCGATGTCGACGCAGGGTCAGGTGCGTGCCGTGGCGACGCAGCCACGGACGGCGACCAGCGCCGTTTCCGCGCCGCGCCAGCCCGCACAGGCGTCCGGGGGCCGGTTCGTCCAGGTCGGCACCTTCGGCGTGCCGGCGAATGCCGAGCGAACCGCACGTCGGCTGCAGGCCATGGGCCTTCCGGTGCGGTTCAGCGCCTACAGCCGCGGCGGTCAGAACCTGCGCGTCGTCATGGCCGGGCCGTTTTCGAGCCAGTCCGCGTTGAACAGCGCGCTGTCCTCGGCGCGGCGGGCCGGTTTCGGAGATGCCTTCGTGCGCTGACGCGACAGGCGTTCGGCTAATAACGTCAGGCCTCTGCCGGATCGGCGGAGGCCGTTTCATGTCTGCGCCGCGGAGAGTGGCCCCGGGCGAAGAGGGACGGCCCTGCGCCGATCAGCCGAGCCTCGCTTCGCGGGGGAAGCGGGCGGCGGCCTTGCCTTGCGTCAGCCGCCGCAGATGCCCTGAAGTCGGACCCAGTCCGCATCGCTCAGAACCAGGGCGCTGCTGCTGCCTGCCAGCGGATCGGCCTCGATCAGCGGCAGGCTGTCTTCGCCGGTCACGTCCAGCGCGTAGGCATAGGGCGTGGTGCGCAGCTGGGCATTCTCGAAGGCGCGCAGCAGCACGTCGCGGGGCACCGGCGCCTGCGGCGTGGTCAGCAGCGTTTCGGCATAATCGTCCAGCACCTCGTCCGAGAGCGATCCGGTGGTGAGCAGTTGCAGGCTTGCCATCAGCCCGGCATGGCGCAGCAGCGCCTCGAGCGGATCGGCGCGGGCGGCGCGCACCGCTTCGGTCAGGATGTAGCCGGCGGTGACGTCCGGATCTTCGGGATCCTCGACCAGGGCGCGGTTGAGCAGAATGCGGCCGCCAGGCAGATGTTCCGTGGTCTGGACCCCGTCGGGCAGCACCACCAGCGCGTCGCGGCGGGTTTCGCCGAGAATGCGCAGCGCCAGGTGCCGTAGCGGTTCGCGCGCTTCGGGCGCGGAACAGGGCGCGCCCGAGACCCGGGTGATGCGCGCCAGCAGGTTTTCCCCGATCTCCACGCGCTTGACCATCGGCACCACCTGCACCGTGTGCCGCAGCAGCGCGTCGGGCAGCCAGAAGACCGCAAGCGCTGCGATGACGAGGCCCGCGCCGATGCTCAGCACCCAGCGCAGCTTGCCGGGGTGGGGGCGGCCGCGGTCGATGGCCTGGCGCACCTTCTCGATGGC
>Ga0114903_1000718_pt1 | contig 16370 bp, 18 predicted proteins | sample MalvirDeepMed_s2_FD_87289 | JGI IMG/M metagenome (GOLD analysis project Ga0114903, IMG submission 87289) | Marine viral communities from the Global Malaspina Expedition - Malaspina viral metaG DeepMed_s2 | ecosystem: Environmental > Aquatic > Marine > Oceanic | place: Mediterranean Sea... | reverse complement strand
CCTTTCGATGACCCGGTCTGCTGGCGCACACCCGAGCTGCACGAGGCGTTGCTGGACGCCTCGGATCACTTCCCGGTCACGCTTGATATCGATCTCTAGGCCTCAGGCCGCGAGTGCCTTCAGCGCCTCCTTGAGGTCGAGCGCGCCGTCATAGAGCGCCCGGCCCGAGATCGCGCCGTTGAGCGGCGCGCCGCAGTCGCGCAGGTCCTTGAGATCCTTGAGCGACGACACGCCGCCGGAGGCGATCACCGGGATCGTCACGGCGCGGGCGAGTGCCGCGGTGGCCTCGATATTGGGGCCTTGCATGGCACCGTCGCGATTGATGTCGGTGTAGATGATCGCGGCCACGCCGGCATCCTCATAGCTCTTGGCCAGCTCGACGGCGTCAACGTCTGTGACCTCGGCCCAGCCCTTGGTGGCGACCCGGCCGTCGCGGGCATCGATGCCGACGGCGATCTTGCCGGGGAACGCCGCGGCCGCCTCGCGCACCAGCGCCGGGTTCTCCACTGCCACGGTGCCGAGGATGACGCGGGCCAGCCCCTTGTCGAGCCAGCGCTCGATGGTGGCCATGTCGCGGATGCCGCCGCCCAGCTGGGCCGGGGTCTTGGTCTGGCTCAGGATCGCCTCGACCGCGGCGGCGTTGACCGGCTCACCGGCGAAGGCGCCGTTGAGGTCGACGAGGTGCAGCCACTCGCAGCCGGCGGCGACGAATTCCAGCGCCTGCGCGGCGGGATCGTCGTTGAACACGGTGGCCTTGTCCATGTCGCCACGCAGCAGGCGCACGGCCTTGCCGTCCTTCAGGTCGATCGCGGGGTAGAGGATCATGGGCTCGCTGGGCTCCGTCTGTGGTCTCGTGCAGGTCGTTCGTGACGCGAGGTCTCATGAAAGCCTACCTTGCGTCAATGTTGAACGGAATCGGCGGCTTGCGTCAGGCTCTCGATACATTGCTCAGAGGGAGGAGACGAGCCATGAAAGCACTTGCACTGGCGGTGGGGCTGATGGGCCTGGCCACCGCGGCGCTGGCGGACCCGGTGGAGGGGGTCTGGCAGACACAACCGGATGACAACGGCAATTTCGCCCTGGTCACCATCGCGGCCTGCGGCACCGAGATCTGCGGCACGCTGGGCAAAGGCTATGACAGCGCCGGCCAACCGATCGCCTCGCCCAATATCGGGCGGCAGATGATCTGGGGCATGTCGCCCAAGGGCGGCGGCGCCTATGGGGGCGGCAAGATCTGGGCCCCGGATCGCGACAAGACCTACAACTCGAAGATGGCGCTTTCGGGCGACCGGCTGAAGGTCGAGGGCTGCGTTCTGGGCATTTGTCGCGGCCAGACCTGGCGGCGGGTAGAGTAGCGCGCGACGCCGGGACAAGGGCAGGGGCGGTGCGCCCTGCCACCCCGAAGGTGCGCTTTTAGAAACAAGGGAGGGGGCGCTGCCCCCTCTTGGCCTTCGGCCAATTCACCCCTGAGGTATTTTTGAACCAAAGAAGACGATAGCGCCGCGCCCCTGGCTTCTCTTCGTCGAAAATACTCCCGCCGGAGGCGTCCGGACGCGCCGCTTGCGCTGCCGCGGGGCAAGAGCGATGCCGTCAGGGCCGCCAGGCGAGGAAGTTGGCGATCATGCGCAGGCCGGTGGCGGCGCTTTTCTCCGGGTGGAACTGCAGCCCCACCACGGTCTCATGCGCGACGATGGCGGTGACGTCGCCGCCGTAGTCCACATGCGCCACCCGTTGCGCGGCATCGGCCATGCGCATCTGGTAGGAGTGCACGAAATAGGCGTGGTCTTCGGTCGAGACACCCTCGAGCACCGGGTGCGGCCGGTCGATCACCAGGTCGTTCCAGCCCATATGCGGCACTTTCAGCGACGGCTCGGACGGCGTGATGCGTTCGACCTCGCCGTCGATCCAGCCGAGCCCGTCGGTGTCCTCGTATTCGTGCCCCTTGCGCGCCAGCAGCTGCATGCCGACGCAGATGCCGAGGAACGGCACGGCGCGGGTTTCGACCGCCTCGACCATGGCCTCGAAGCAGCCCGAGCGGCGCAGCGCCGTGGCGCAGGCCGGGAAGGCACCGTCGCCGGGCAGCACGATGCGGTCGGCGCTGGCGACGGTCTCGGGATCGGTGGTCACCACCACCGCGCCGCCCCCGGTCTCGCGCGCCATGCGCTGGAACGCCTTCTCGGCCGAGTGCAGGTTGCCGCTCTCGTAGTCGATGATCGCCGTCAGCATGTCGTGCGGTCCTTTCCGGTCAGGCGCCGGTTCAGAGGTTGTCGTATTGCGGCATGCCGAGCACGTGGTAGCCGCCATCGACGCGGATGATCTCGCCGGTGGTGCAGGCGCCGGCATCCGAGACCAGGTAGACCGCGGTGCCGCCCACCGCCTCGAGCGTGGCGTTGGAGCGCAGCGGCGTGTTCTGCTCGGTGAACTTGTAGGTCTTGCGCGCACCGCCGATGGCCGCGCCGGCCAGCGTCTTCATCGGGCCGGGCGAGATCGCGTTCACCCGGATGCCCTCGGGGCCGAGATCGTTGGCGAGGTAGCGGGTGGTCGATTCCAGCGCCGCCTTGGCCACGCCCATGACGTTGTAGTTCGGGAACACCCGCTGGCTGCCGTCATAGGTGAGGGTCAGCAGCGTGCCGCCGTTCTCGACCATCAGCGGGTGCACGCGGCGCGCCACCTCGATGAAGCTGTAGCACGAGATGTCGAGCGAGTTGCGGAAGTTGCTGCGCGAGGTGTTGAGGATGCGCCCGGTAAGCTCGGACTTGTCCGAGAAGGCGATGGCGTGGACCACGAAATCGATGGTCGGCCAGCGCGCCGCCAGCGCCTCGAAGCCCGCATCGAGCGAGGCGTCGTCGGTGACGTCGACATCGACCATCAGGTCGCTTCCGACGCTCTCGGCCAGCGGCTGCAGGCGCTTGCCGAAGGCCTCGCCCTGATAGGTGAAGGCAAGCTCGGCACCGGCCTCGTGCAGGGCGCGCGCGATGCCCCATGCGATGGAGCGGTCATTCGCCACCCCCATGACCAGCCCGCGCTTGCCCTTCAGAAGCTCCGACATGTTCTGTAATCCGCTGTTAGGTATCAAAATTCAGTCACGGTAGCGGCTCAGAAGCATCGAGCCGTTGGTGCCGCCGAAACCGAAGGAGTTGGTCATCACCGTGTCGAGCCCGGCATCGTCGACGCGGGCGGTGGCGATCTCGGCAGGCGTCAGCGCCGGGTCGAGCTCGTCCACGTTGATCGAGGGGATGATGAAGTCGTGCTGCAGCGCCAGCAGGCAATAGACCGCCTCCTGCGCGCCGGTGGCGCCCTGGCTGTGGCCGGTCATCGACTTGGTCGAGGAGACCGGAGGGGTCTGGCCCTCGCCGAAGACCCGGCGCACTGCCTCGATCTCGCCGACATCACCGACCGGGGTCGAGGTGCCGTGGGCGTTGATGTAGCCGACCTTGCGGTCCTCGGGCAGGGTCTGCAGCGCGAGCCGCATGGCGCGCTCGCCGCCCTCGCCGGAGGGCGCGACCATGTCGTGGCCGTCGGAGGTCGCGGCGTAGCCGGTGACCTCGGCATAGATCTTGGCACCGCGGGCCTTGGCGTGCTCGAGCTCCTCGAGCACGAGGATGCCGCCGCCGCCGGAGATCACGAAGCCGTCGCGCCCGGCATCGAAGGCGCGCGAGGCCTTGTCGGGGCTGTCATTGTACTTCGAGCTCATCGCGCCCATCGCGTCGAACAGGCACGACAGGGTCCAGTCGAGCTCTTCGCCGCCGCCGGCGAACATCACGTCCTGCTTGCCCATCATGATCTGCTCGGCGGCGTTGCCGATGCAGTGCAGCGAGGTCGAGCAGGCCGAGGTGATCGAGTAGTTGATGCCCTTGATCTTGAACGCGGTCGACAGGTTCGCGCTCACCGTCGAGCACATCGCCTTGGGCACCGCGAAGGGGCCCACGCGCTTGGTGCCGCCGCTCTTGAGCACGGTCTGGTGCGCGCTCAGCAGCGCCGAGGTCGACGGCCCGCCGGAGCCGGCGATCAGGCCGGTGCGCGGGTTGACCACCTCCGACTCCTCGAGCCCGGAATCGGCGATCGCCTGCTGCATCGCGATGTGGGCATAGGCCGCACCGGGCCCCATGAACCGCAGCGTGCGCTTGTCCACGTGCTCGGAGACGTCGATATCCACGGCCCCGGCGATCTGGCTGCGGAAGCCGTGTTCCTTCATCTGTTCGTTGGCAGTGATGCCGGAGCGGCCTGCCTTCAGCGAGGCGAGGACTTCTTCGGCGTTGGTGCCAATGGACGATACGATGCCCAGTCCGGTGACGACGACGCGACGCATGGTGCCTCCCATATGTTTGTTGGAGGCTATGTAGGGCATGGGGCAGGGGGGACGCAAGCGGCGGATTGCCTCTGTGGAACCGGCTCGATCGCCTCAGCGCAGGGCCCTGCGACGGCTCAGCGGCTCGCTTTCCACGGCCATGCGCTGCACGTATTTCAGGTGCCCGATGGCGCGCAGAAAGCCCTGATGGTCGCGGCGCTGCTCGAGGTAGTCGGACAGGCGCAGCAGGTTCACCGGCTGGCGGGCGACCAGCGTCTTGATGCGCTCCACCGCGGCCTCGACGGGGTGGTGCTGCACGATATGCGCGGCGGTCTGGGTGGGCGTCAGCAGGTAGTAATCCTGCGCCCGGCGCGGCGTGTCGCGCACCGCGTCGAAGGGCGAGGCGCCAAGCGCGCGGAAGCGCGGGATGTGCATGCGGATGTCCAGCGCCGGGTTCTCGAGGATCGAGCCGGTCGCCTGCCGGAAGCCCAGCGGCGCGAGGCGCCTTGTGGCGTAGGCGCGCATCGGGCCGGTCATCATGTCCATGTCGGCGCGATCATAGCGCAGGTCGTCGAACACCGAGACCAGCCGCCAGGCCGGGTCGGCGAGCATGAGGTAGGGATCCTCGGCAAGGTCTTCGAGCGCGGCGCGTAACGTCCCGGCGCGTTGCAGGCCGTCCGTGTCGAGCGGCTCGAAGGCGCTGTAGCGGCGGCGGCGCAGCACGCGCTTGGCAATCCCGGCGATCATTGCGGCCCTCCCTGTCTGCGCGGTGGCGATGCGGTGGCGCGCTGGACAACGGCGCTGCGCCACTTACCTCGCAAGCTAGGAGCAAACGAGCGAGGGACCAGCCCATGCTGCAGGACAAGCGAAAGGATCTGGACGCGGAGAAGCGCAAGATGCTGCTCGAGCGGCTGTTGCAGGAGATCGGGCGCGAGCAGCCGGATCTCTACTACCAGTCGACCAGCGAGATCGCGCAGCGGCTGAAGCAGCACATCGCCAGTGGCGCGGCGCTGCATCCCGAGGATCGCGCGCTGGTGGCGCGGCTGAGCCCGCGCGACATCGCGGTTCTGCTCAGCCTGCATTGAGGGGCGCCGCCGCGGCGGAGGCCCGGGGCCGGATCAGGTCTCGGAGAGCGCGACCTTCATGTCCTTGACCTGGTAGATCACTTCGCCGTCGGCCTCGACGATGCCGTCGGCCACGCCCATGGTCAGGCGGCGGGTCTGCACGGCCTTGGTGAAGTCGATCTTGTAGGTCAGCATCTTGCGGTCGGGGCGCACCATGCCGGTGAGTTTCACTTCACCGACGCCAAGCGCGTAGCCGCGCCCCTGCCAGCCGCGCCAGCCGAGGTTGAAGCCGGTCAGCTGCCAGAGCCCGTCGAGCCCGAGGCAGCCGGGCATGATCGGATTACCCGGGAAGTGGCAGTCGAAGAACCACAGGTCCGGGGTGATGTCGAACTCGGCCAGCACGTGGCCCTTGCCGTGGGCGCCGCCATCGGCCGAGATATCGGTGATGCGGTCCATCATGAGCATGGGCGGGGCGGGAAGCTGTGCATTGCCCTCGCCGAACAGCTCGCCGCGGGAACATTTCAGCAGGTCTTCCTTGCCAAAGCTCGTGGGATAGTCTGCCATCGATGACTGACCCTTCGTGTCGTGGGTTTCAGGTTTGGCACCCTCTATCACCGTGAAAGCGCGGCTTGCAAGCCTGCCGCGCTGACGCACCGGCTCGGCGGATCAGGAGTTTTTCGTTTGAAATCCTGCCGGCTGACTCCCTATATATGAAGGCGGATGAACGTATCGGATAAGGCAATGACAGTAGAGGCCGTTGAGAGAAGCACGCAGTGGTTGGCACAGGCAGAGCTGCGCCCGACCCGGCAGCGCCTGGCGCTGGCGGCGCTTCTGGTTGGCGACGGGAAGAACCGTCACGTCACCGCCGAGAGCCTTTTTGCCGCAGTGAAGGAACAGGGCGAGAGCGTGTCGCTGGCCACGGTCTACAACACGCTGCGCGCATTCTGCGATGCCGGGTTGATGCAGGAAGTCACCGTCGACGGCACCCGCAGCTACTTTGACACCAACACCCACGATCACCCGCATTTCTACTGGGAAGACGACGGTCACCTGACCGATGCGCCCGCCGAGGACATGGTCATCGCGCGCCTTCCCGACGCCCCAGAGGGCGCCGAGATCGCATCGGTCGACGTGGTGATCCGCCTGCGCAAGCGCGACTGACCGCGCCACGCGGCTCTTCGGGCCGCAAGGCCGAGGGGCCGATTGCGGTGGTCCCCCGATGAGCTGCGGTTCAGGAACCCTGCGGCGGCGATGGTCGTTGGTCTCCCAAAAGGAGACACCGCATGACCCGCACACTCACGCTTCGCAGCATCACCCCGGTCACCCACGACACCAACAGGCTCGCGTTCGACCGTCCAGATGATCTCGACTACACCCCCGGACAGGCCGCCCACGTGGCGCTCGACCAGGATGGGTGGCGCGACGAGGTCCGCTCCTTCACCATGACATCGCTGCCGGGCGAAGATCAGCTCGAGTTCGTGATCAAGTCCTACCCCGAAGACGACGAGGATCATGGTGGTGTGACCGCGCGCATCGGGCGGCTGCAGCCGGGCGACACGGTCCTGGTCGAGGATATCTGGGGCGCCATCGAGGACAAGGGCGACGGCGTCTTCATCGCCGGCGGTGCCGGCGTGACCCCGTTCATCGCGATCCTTCGCGACAAGCTCGCGCGCAACGGCACGCTTGAGGGCAACACGCTGGTGTTCTCGAACAAGGCGGAGCGCGACATCATTCTTCGTGACAGCTTCGAGAAGATGCCCGGGCTCGAAACCCGCTTCCTTGTCACCGAGGAGGAAGACAGCCCGCTGCATCGCGGCCAGATCGATGCCGCGCTGCTCAAGGAGCATGTCACCCCGGGCAAGGATATCTGCTACGTCTGCGGGCCCGATCCGATGCTCGACGACATCGCCGAGGCGCTCAAGTCGATCGACGTCCCCGAGGGCGATATCGTGATGGAACAGTTCGACTGAGGCTCAGCCGCCCGGTTCGCGGAAGAAACTAGATCGGCCCCGAAGCCTTCGGGGCCGATCGCCATGTCGGCCCGCTTCCTGCCAAGTGAGACCTTCGCCTCCGGAGGCGCGGGTGGCGTGTTTGCCTTAATGCGCTGAGCAGACGGCTGATCGGGCCAGTGGTCGACCGCCGGAATTTGCGTTGCTGGCGTGATGCCCGCCAATCGCGGGTGCAGCGTCCGCGCCTCGCCCACAGAACCACCGACTGCGAACAGGCACGCTGCCATGCCCTGCGGCAGGGCGGCGCCAGCTGCTATGCCACCACGGAGGCCCGCATGATCGCCCTCGACCAATGCTGCACCAGCCGTGGCAGCCGCCCAGAGGCTCAGAACCACTGCCCCGGCTCCATCAGCCCCAGATCGAGCAACTGGCGCGAGTGCCATGCGAACCGTGTCGAGTTGTGCCAGCGGAAATCGTGGATGTCGAACGTGCTGCCGGGGTTGCGCTTCAGCGCCTTGGCGGTGCGAAACGACACCAGCGCCGCGGTGATGTTGTTGTGCCACGGGCAGGCATAGGTGTTGTATTCCTCGTCCGAGAACGTGTGATCGTCACGCAGCCTCAGCCCCGGCCGCGCCCGGAACAGCGCGATGCGATCGATCTTGCGGCGGTCCTCCGGCACGTGCTCCTCGAAGCGCCAGCGCAACCCGCCGAAGAAATCCAGCTGCCGGGTCTTGGGGCAGTCGTGCCGCGCCGCCTCGCCGCGTTTCTGGGCATAGTAGCCCGAGCGGTCGAGATAGGTCTCGTCGAGCGACACCGCGTCGGGAAAGCGCTGCAGGTCGCCGGCATAGAGGTCGATGACGTAGGTGAGCATCGCGTCGCGTCGCTCTTCGCTATGGAAGGCCAGCATTTCGCTGATGGAGCGGGTCTCGCAATAGGGGTAGAACAGGTACTCGGCGTTGTAACAGTAGAACATCCACAGGCCGGGTCCCGCCTCGATCACCGCGTCGACCGCGCTTGGCACCGCCCGTTCGACGCGCAGGTCGTAATCGATCCTATGCACCCGCGCGCGCAGATCCTTCGCCATGTCGAACTGCGGTGGCATGAAGGCGATCACGCAGCCAAAGCCCGATTGCAGGCTGTGGCGCAGGGTGGTGTCGATCTCGGCCTCGTCCTCGCAGAACACCATCGCCACCGGACCGGCTCCGAGCGCCGCCTTCGCCCGGCGAAGGAAATCTGCAAGGCTCTGGTGATGCATCGTCTGTCTCGTTGTCGGCTGTGCGCTCAAGGATTGGTGAATTCGCCGGCCTTTGCAACCCGCCGGCCCGCCTCCGCGATGGGGCGCCGGCCGGCATCTGCGACCCCGTGCAGGCGCGCCCGGGCCTGAAACGGCCGCCGCTCGCCGCCTGTGCAGTCTTGCAAGCCCGCGCCACAGCCGGAACCCGAGTCGCCGAGCAGATCCGCCCCTGTCTTCTTCTGGCCAGAAATATCCCCGCCGGAGGCCGGCCGGACCTCGCGACCGGGCGCCCCTCCCGGTCAGACGTGCCGCCGCGCGCCGCGGCACACCCTTTTCACGCGCCCCGTTTTGCGCTATCCGCCCGCCCTTGAACCGCGCGACCGGGAGTCCCTTTCATGACCCAGCCCAAGAAGCTCTTCATCAAGACCTATGGCTGCCAGATGAACGTCTATGACAGCGAGCGCATGGCCGAGGCCATGGGCGGGCAGGGCTATGTCCAGACCGACAGCCCCGACGACGCCGACATGATCCTGCTCAACACTTGCCACATCCGCGAGAAGGCGGCGGAGAAGGTCTATTCCGAGCTTGGCCGATACAAGGGGCTCAAGGCCGAGCGTCCGGATCTCAGGATCGGGGTGGCCGGCTGCGTGGCGCAGGCCGAGGGCGCCGAGATCATGCGGCGCCAGCCGATGGTCGACCTCGTGGTCGGGCCGCAGAGCTATCACCGCCTGCCCGAGCTCGAGGCGAAGGCGCGCGGCGGCGAGAAAGCGCTCGACACCGACTTCCCCGAGGAAGACAAGTTCGAGCGGCTGAAATCGCGGCCCAAGGCCAAGCGCGGGCCGACCGCCTTTCTCACCGTGCAGGAGGGCTGCGACAAGTTCTGCGCCTTCTGCGTGGTTCCCTATACCCGCGGCGCCGAGGTCTCGCGCCCGGCAGACCGCGTGCTGACCGAGGCCCGCGACCTCGTCGAGCGTGGCGTCCGCGAGCTCACCCTGCTGGGGCAGAACGTCAACGCCTATCATGGCCACGAGCGCGGCCTTGCCGGGCTGATCCGCGAGCTGGCAAGGATCGACGGGCTCGAGCGCATCCGCTTCACCACCTCGCATCCCAACGACATGGATGACGACCTGATCGCGGCGCATGGCGATTGCGACAAGCTGATGCCCTACCTGCACCTGCCGGTGCAGGCCGGCTCGGACCGGATCCTCAAGCGGATGAACCGCCAGCACACCGCCGAGCAGTATCTGCGCCTCATCGAGCGGCTGCGCGCGGCGCGCCCCGACCTGCACCTCTCGGGCGATTTCATCGTCGGGTTCCCGGAGGAGACCGAACAGGATTTCCGCGACACCATGGCGCTGATCGAGGCGGTCGAGTTCGGCTCGGCCTTCTCGTTCAAGTATTCCGAGCGTCCGGGCACCCCGGCCGCCGAGCGCCCGCAGGTCCCCGAGGACGAGAAGGACGACCGCCTGCAGCGGCTTCAGGCGCTGCTCACCCGCCAGCAGCGCGCCCTGCAGGACGCCATGGTCGGGCGCGAGGTCGGCGTGCTGTTCGAGAAGACCGGCCGCCTTCCGGGCCAGATGGTCGGCAAGTCCGACTACCTGCACGCCGTGCACGTGGCGGCTGAGGGCGTGCAGCCCGGCGATCTTCGCCCTGTCCGGATCGTCGAGAGCGGGCCGAACTCGCTGAAAGGCGTGCTCGTCTGAGGTGAGCTGTCGCGCTGATCTGCAGGCATCGCGGGTTTTCCGCGACCGCCTTGGACAATGCTGCAAAGATCGGTGGTTTGTCTTCTTTTGAACCACAATATATGGTGGTTTTTCCTTCACAGCGCAAAAATGTCTGCTACTGTCTTGCCTTAGAGTAAATATTACAGCGTTTGCCCGCCGCGCGCGCCTGTGGGTTTGGCGGGCATCAAGCACAAGGGGACAGAGGCTGTGGCAAAACGCATTACCGAAGCCTTCAGAGGGATGGTCGGCGCGCTGGCGCTGGCCTGTGCAGCCGCCGCCGGCGTCAGTGGCCCGGTGGCTGCCGACAGCGACGGTGCGGCTCTGAACACACCGGTGATTTCAACCCAGAACACCCGCACCATCCGCGGCGAGCGCTACGTGCCCGGCGTCTCGCTGTCGCCCGACGGCTGCGAGATCTGGGTGATGGATGACGGCGTCGAGGGCTACGCGGTCTCGCGCATGACCCCGGACGGGCGCCCGGTGTGCCGCGACATCAACGTCTGCGGCACGCTCAACTCCGACCAGTATTTCGCCACCGACAAATACGCGATCTCGCCCAAGGGCAGGGCGCGGCTGGAAGAGTTCTTCAACAGCGCCAGCGCTTTCGGCTTCATCATCGCCGGTCACACCGATGCGCGGGCCAGCCTCGAGTACAACCGCCGCCTGAGCTACAACCGCGCCAACGCGGTGGCTTCGGTGGCGCGCGGCACCGGCGCCCGCATTCTCGATGTGCGCGGCTACGGCGAGGAATACCCGGTGGCGACCAATCGCACCGTTGAAGGCATGGCGAAGAACCGCCGCGTCGAAATCCTGTGTGTGCGCTGAGGAGACGACCATGAAGACTGTACGCATTGTTCTCGCCCTCGGCACCGCGCTGGTGCTCTCCGCCTGCGATGCCGGCCCCGACAAGAGCCAGGACCGCAATCTGGTCGACCGCAACGATCTTTCGCAGATCAAGTGGGGCATCTGGGTCGATCCCGACGGCTGCGACAACTGGATCGCCGACGATGGCGTCGAGGGCTATCTCGCCCGTCGCTACGACCGCTACGGCAAGCCGATCTGTTCCGGTGTGGCGCCGCCGACGGTGGCGACCGGCGATTTCAAGCAGGGCGCAAGCTCGGTGATCGGCGATCCGATTTGACCCGTGCAGAGCCTGATGCAGATCCACGACCGCGCGGCGCCCACCGCGCGGTCGTTTTGCGTCTGCGCGGCGCCGGGGCGCATCGTGGGGCTTGCCCTTCCCGGGACCGCTTGGCACCATGGGCACGACTCTAGGCGCAGGAGACATGCGTGACGACAGGCACTCTCACAGAAGCCATCCTCGAATTCCCCGACAACCGGCTGCTGATCGATCTTTGCGGCGAGTTTGACCGCAATCTCACCGATATCGAGACCCGGACCGGGGTGCAGATCCTGCGCCGCGGCAACCAACTCGCGATCCACGGCCCCGAAGAGGCGCAGGCCGCCGCCCGCGAGGTGCTCGGCGCGCTCTACCAGCGGCTCGAGCAGGGGCGCTCGGTGGGCCGGGCCGACATCGACCGCGAGTTCCGCCTCGCCCCCGAGCCCGAGGAAGAGGCCAGCGGCGGCCAGCTCGAGATGTTCGAGGGCGGCAAGGTCGAGATCAAGACCCGCAAAAAGCTGATCGAGCCGCGCACCGACGCCCAGAAGGCCTATGTGCGCTCGCTCTACCAGCACGAGATGTGCTTCGGCATCGGCCCCGCCGGCACCGGCAAGACCTACCTTGCCGTCGCTGTGGGCGTGAACATGCTGATCACCGGCGCGGTCGACAAGATCATCCTCTGCCGTCCCGCCGTCGAGGCCGGCGAGCGCCTCGGCTTCCTGCCCGGCACGCAGGAAGAGAAGGTCGACCCCTACATGCAGCCGCTCTACGACGCGCTGAACGATTTCCTGCCCGGCAAGCAGCTCGCCAAGATGCGCGAGGAAAAGACCGTCGAGATCGCGCCGCTGGCCTTCATGCGGGGCCGCACGCTGTCAAACGCCTTCGTGGTGCTCGACGAGGCGCAGAACGCCACCACCATGCAGATGAAGATGTTCCTCACCCGCCTCGGCGAGGGCTCGCGCATGGTGATCACCGGCGACCGGACGCAGGTCGACCTGCCGCGCGGCGTGCCCTCGGGCCTGCAGGACGCCGAGCGCCTGCTGTCCGCGATCGACAAGATCGGCTTCAACTACTTCACCGGCAAGGACGTCGTGCGCCACCCGCTGGTCGCCGCCATCATCGAGGCCTACGAGCAGGACGTCGCCGGCTGATCCACCGCGGCGCGCCGCCCTCTTGCGCGCCGCAACCCAGCCGCTATACGCCTCATGTCCTTCTCTGGTTGAAAAATACCTCGGGGGAGTCCCGGACGCAGGTCCGGGGCGGGGGCAGCGCCCCCGGCCGCGACGTTGACCCAAGCAGGACAGGCCCCGATGCTGACCGATACCCTCCTCGAAGACCCGCGCTGGCAGGCGGCCGGCCTCGAGGCGCTGGCCGAGCGCGCCGCCTGCGCCGCATTGTCGCATCTCGCGCTCGACCCGGGGCGCTTCGAGATCGCCGTACTGGCCTGCAATGATGCCCGCATCGCCGAGCTGAACGGCGATTTCCGCGCCAAGCCCGCGCCCACCAACGTGTTGTCCTGGCCCTCGGAAGAGCGTGACCCCGACGCGCTGCCGGACGGCGGTGAGGACGGCCTGCCGGAGGAGCTGGGCGACATCGCCATCGCCTGGGAAACCTGTGCGCGCGAGGCCGCCGAGCAGGGCAAGCCGGTCGAGCATCACATCATCCACCTGATGGTGCATGCCACGCTGCATCTGCTGGGCTTTGACCACATCAGTGACGCGGAAGCCACGGTGATGGAAACTCTCGAGGCAGAAATACTTGGCAAAATGGGTATCGAGGACCCATATTCGTAACGCTTGGGGCCGCGGCCCCGTTTTTGGATAGGAACAATGGGCGATAACGACGGCTCGTCTACGGCAGCGCAAAGCGCGCAGCAGCTGACAGATGCACCCGCGGGCGATGGACTTTTCCGTCGCCTTATCAAGGCGTTGAAATCGGAGGAGGGGCATGGCCACGAGGCCGGCGGCACCTCTGTCCCGGTCGCCATGCCGCGTCCCGGCATGATGAACCTGCGCCGCATGCGCGTCGAGGACGTGGCGATTCCCAAGGCCGAGATCGTCGCGGTGCCCGATACCATCACCAAGTCCGAGCTCGTGCAGGTCTTCCGCGACAGCGGCATGACCCGGCTGCCGGTGTTTTCGGGCACGCTCGACACGCCGGTGGGCATGGCCCACCTCAAGGACTTCGCCCTGCGCCACGGCTTCAACGGCAGCGAAGAGGATTTCGATCTCAACAAGATCCTGCGCCCGCTGGTCTTCGTGCCGCCCTCGATGCCGATCGGCGTGCTGCTCACCAAGATGCAGACCGAGCGCAGGCACATGGCGCTGGTGATCGACGAATACGGCGGGGTCGACGGGCTGGTGACCATCGAGGACCTGATCGAGCAGGTCATCGGCGAAATCGAGGACGAGCACGACATCGACGAGGGCCGCAACTTCTTCCGCGAGAAATCGGGCAGCTGGCTGGCGCTGGCCACCACGCCGCTCGAGGAGTTCGAGGCCCAGACCGGCATCGCCCTGACGGCCGACGAGGAGATCGACGAGGAAGAGATCGACACGCTCGGCGGTCTGGTCTTCATGCTCGCCGGTCACGTCCCGGCGCGGGGCGAGGTGGTGCCGCATCCGGGCGGCTTCGACCTCGAGGTGGTCGACGCCGATCCGCGCCGCATCAAGCGCCTGCGCATCCGGCCGCACGAGCAGACCACGGGCGCCGGGCCGGCCGCCACCGCCGCGCGGGCGGCCGAGCCGGTCGCGCCGCTGACGACCGAGCCGCGCGTCGAAGCCTCTGCCGAGGCGCAGAGTGCCTGACACGCAAGGGCGCGCGCGCAGCCGTCTCGGAGCCTTGGCGCGCTTGGCGCTCGCCGTGGCGGCGGGCGCGGCGCTGGGTCTGGGGCAGGCGCCCTGGGCGCTGACCTGGGTGGGCTTTGCGGGGCTGCTTGCCATCGTCGCCCTGTTCGCACGGTCACGCGGCCCGCGCGCGGCGCTGGCCTGCGGCTGGGGCGCGGGCGTGGGCTATTTCGCACTTGTGCTCAACTGGGTCACCGAGCCGTTTCAGGTCGATGCCGCCACCACCGGCTGGATGGCGCCCTTCGCGCTGGTGCTGCTGGCCGCCGGGCTGGCGCTGTTCTGGGCGCTGGCCTTCTGGTGCGCCGGGCGCGCGGCGCCGCGGCGGCGGCTGTTCGCCCTCGTGGTGGCGTGGTCCGCGGTCGAGTTGGCCCGAGCCTACGTTCTGACCGGCTTCGCCTGGGCCACGCTGGGTTCGCTCTGGGCGCCGAGCCCGGCGCTGCAATGGGCGGCCTTCGTCGGCACGCACGGGCTGACGGTGCTCACGCTTGGCATTGCCGCGCTGCTCGTCGCGGGGCTGCGCGACCTCCGCCTTGGCTGGCCGCGCCTCGCCGCTGGCCTCGCCGGGCTTGCGGCTCTGGTCGCGGGCGGGACCGCGATCACCCCGGCGGTGCAGGATCTTTCCGGGCGCCCGGTGGTGAGGCTGGTGCAGCCCAACGCGCCGCAGCACCAGAAATGGGATCGTGCCTTCGTGCCGATCTTCTTCGAACGTCAGGTGGAATACACCGCCGCGCCCGCCAGCGAGGGGCTCGATCGCCCCTCCCTGATCGTCTGGCCCGAGACCGCGGTGCCGATGCTGCTCAACAATGCCGGGGACGCGCTGGCGCGCATCTCCGATGCCGCCGGTCCCGCCAAGGTGGCGCTCGGCATCCAGCGCGTGGAGGGCGAGACCTGGTTCAACTCGCTGGCGCTCACCGGCCCCGGCGGCGCGGTCGAGGCGACCTACGACAAGCACCATCTCGTGCCGTTCGGCGAGTACATGCCCTTCGCGTCGCTCTTCGCGCGGATCGAGGTCGGCGGGCTGGCGCAGCGCGCCGCCGGCGGCTACGGTGCCGGGCCGGGGCCGCGCAGCATCGATCTCGGCCCCGATCTTGGCCGGGCGCTGCCGCTGATCTGCTACGAGGCGGTGTTTCCGCAGGACCTGCGCGCGCCGCAGCGCCCGGACCTTCTGCTGCAGATCACCAATGACGCGTGGTTCGGCACCGTCTCGGGCCCGTACCAGCACCTCTCGCAGGCCCGGATGCGGGCGGTCGAGCAGGGGCTGCCGCTGCTGCGCGCCGCCAACACCGGCGTCTCGGCGGTGATCGACGGGGCGGGGCGGGTGCTCGACACCCTGCCTCTTGGCGAGGCCGGTTACCTCGACACGCCCCTGCCGCCGCCGCTGCGGATCACGCTCTACAGCCGCACCGGGGATCTGCCACTGGCGATCCTGCTGGGGCTGCTGGCCTTTACGCTCTATTTGCCGCGACGCCGGGTTTCGGTTGACGCCGAGTCCGCAACGACGTAGCGATAACCGTCATATCCCCGTCACAACGGCTTCCTGGCGTGACGGCTGGTACCCAATGGAGCAAATATGTCCCGACAGAATTACACTTTCACTTCGGAATCCGTGTCCGAGGGCCACCCGGATAAGGTCTGCGACCGGATCTCCGATGCCGTGCTCGACGCGCTTCTTGCCGAGGACCCGCTGGCGCGCGTCGCCTGCGAGACCTTCGCCACCACCGATCGCGTGGTGATCGGGGGCGAGATCGGCCTGACCGATCAGGACAAGCTGCACGAGTACATGCAGCGCATCCCCGACATCGCTCGCGCCTGCATCAAGGATATCGGCTACGAGCAGGACAAGTTCCACTGGGAAACCTGCGAGATCACCAACCTGCTGCACGAGCAGTCGGCCCATATCGCGCAGGGCGTGACCGGCGAGCGCGGCGACGAGGGGGCGGGCGATCAGGGCATCATGTTCGGCTACGCCACCAACGAGACGCCCGAGATGATGCCGGCGCCGATCCTCTACTCGCACGCGGTGCTCAAGCGCCTGGCCGAGGCGCGCAAGTCCGGCGCCGCGCCGCAGCTTGGCCCCGACGCCAAGTCGCAATTCTCGGTGCGCTACGAGAACGGCAAGCCGGTGGGCGTGACCTCGGTGGTGCT
>Ga0114903_1000717_pt1 | contig 16448 bp, 14 predicted proteins | sample MalvirDeepMed_s2_FD_87289 | JGI IMG/M metagenome (GOLD analysis project Ga0114903, IMG submission 87289) | Marine viral communities from the Global Malaspina Expedition - Malaspina viral metaG DeepMed_s2 | ecosystem: Environmental > Aquatic > Marine > Oceanic | place: Mediterranean Sea... | reverse complement strand
GGTTGCGGCCCATCCAGTCGGCGGAGGACATGAAGACCCGCGATTTCTTATGCGGCAGCCCGTAGCCATTGCCAAAGCAGACGATGCGTGAATGTTCCAGAAAGCGCCCGACAATGGATTTCACGCGGATGTTTTCGGACAGCCCCTTGATGCCGGGGCGCAACCCGCAGATGCCGCGGATCACCAGGCTGATTTTCACCCCGGCCTGGCTCGCGGCGTAAAGCGCGTCGATCACATCCGCATCCACGATGGAGTTCATCTTGGCCCAGATCTCTGCCGGTTTGCCAGCGGCGGCATGGTCGGCCTCGGCGGCGATCATCGCCAGCAGCCGTGGCTTCAACGAGATGGGCGAGATGGCGAGATTGTCCAGCGTGTCGGGTTGCGCGTAGCCCGACAGGTAGTTGAACACTTTGGTCGCGTCGCGGCCCAGCTTCTGGTCACAGGTGAACAGCGACAGATCGGTATAAATCCGTGCGGTGATCGGGTGGTAGTTGCCCGTGCCATAGTGGGTATAGGTGACCAGTTGGTCGCCCTCGCGGCGCACCACGGTCGAGATTTTCGCGTGGGTCTTGAGGTCGAGAAACCCATAGACGACATGCGCGCCCGCGCGTTCCAGCCGGCGTGACTGGCGGATGTTGGCCGCCTCGTCGAAACGCGCCTTGAGCTCGACCAGCGCGGTGACGGATTTCCCGTCTTCGGCGGCTTCGCACAGCGCCTCGACAATGGGGCTGTCGCGCGAGGTGCGGTAGAGCGTCTGTTTGATCGCCACCACATCGGGATCGCGCGCGGCCTGTGCCAGAAAGCGGACCACCATATCGAAGGTCTCGTAGGGGTGGTGCAGCAGCATGTCCTTGGACCGGATCGCGGCGAACATATCGCCTTCGTGGTCGGTCACGCGTTCGGGGATGCGCGGGGTGAATTGCGGCCAAAGCAGATCGGGGCGGCTGTCGGTCACCAGTTCGGACAGGTCGTTGATGCCGATCATCCCGTCCAGTTCGATCACATCCTGCGGGCGCACGCCCAGTTCGGCCATGACCACGGATTTCAGCTTTTCGGGGGCACCGGCGGAATGGGTCAGGCGCACGACCTCGCCGCGGCGACGGCGTTTCAGGGCGACCTCGAATTCGCGCACCAGGTCTTCGGCCTCTTCCTCGACCTCAAGATCGCTGTCACGCAGCACGCGGAATTCGAAATGCGCCTTGAGCTTGTAGCCCGGAAACAGCCCCGGCACCTTCAGCACCAGCAGATCTTCGAGCGGCAGGAACCGCAGCGAGCCTTCGGCGGCGGGCAGGGCGACGAAACGGTCGATCTGCGCCGGAATCGGCAGCAGCGCCTGAAGCGGGCGCTTGTCGCTGGTGCGTTCCAGTTGCAGCGCCAGCGCGTAACCGGTGTTGGGGATGAAGGGGAAGGGGTGCGCGGGATCAATCGCCAGCGGGGTCAGAACCGCAAAGACGCGGTGCAGGAATACATCGTCAAGATAGGCCAGATCGGCCGCGTCCAGATCAGCGGCGCGTTCGAGCATGATGTTCTGGTCGTCCATCTCGGACATCAGATCGACCAGTACGCGCTGTTGTTCGGTCATCAGCTTGCGCGCGTCTTCGTTGATCAGCACCAGTTGCTGGGCAGGGGTCAGCCCGTCGCTGGCGGGGGTGGTGTTGCCTGCTTGGGCAAGCTCGCGCAGGCCCGCAACACGCACGGTATAGAATTCGTCGAGGTTGCCCGCCGAGATCGACAGGAAGCGCAGGCGTTCCAGCAGCGGCACGCGGGGGTTCTTCGCCTCTTCTAGAACACGCCAGTTGAACCCGAGCCAGCTGAGCTCGCGGTTATAGAAACGACCGGGGCCGGTGATGTCCAGATCGGGCATATCCTGCGGCGGAACGAAGGCGGATTCGAGAAAGTCAGCGTTTGTCATGACGGCCTTATGGCGTTGCATTGTAATGGGTTTGTGACGAAATCTGAGAAGATTATCGCGCGGCGTTAAACCCATTGTCCAGCACTTGTGCAGCCAGCGCCCGTGTCACCGGCTTTTGTTGCGCCAGACTGGCGGCATCCAGGGCCGCGACCAGATCACCCGCGGCGGCGAAAGACCGGTCCATGCGCAGCAACAGATAGGGGATCACATCGGGTTTGGGGGTCAGCTGGCGGTCGGCCAGCAGCTTGGCCATGACGGCCGTGAGCAGGCTGTCATCGGGCGCTTCAAGTGCTGCCGCCGTCGCCGCGCGCATACGGCTCGTCAGGTCAGGCAGATGCAGCCCCCATTGGGGCACCGCCGGGGTGCCGGTCAGCAGCAGGCTATGGCCTTCGGCCAGCACCAGATTGTGCAGGTGGAAAAGATGCGTCTCGGCCGCATTGTCGCCCGCGATGTCGGGCACGTTCTCGACCGCCAGCGGGCCCTGGGCCAGCGCGGGGATATCGCCCGTGGCAATGTCGCGCGCGTCGATGATACCTGCGCCGGACAGATTGGCCCAGACATGCGCCAGATGGGTCTTGCCTGATCCGGGCGGTCCGGTCAGCACCATCTTGCGCCCCGCCCAGGCCTGCCAGCCCTCGATCATGGCCACGGCAATCGCGTTGGACGGGGCGACGAAAAAGTCGTCCCGTCCCAGTGCGGGGCGGCTGGGAAGGTCAAGTCCAAGCTGTTGTGCCATCGTGTCAGTCCGCCGTTTCGTCCAAGGTCTTGCGCTGCGTGCCCTGATACAGCGAGCTTTCAACATATTGCTCGGTCGCGAAGCGTGCAATCACGCCAAGGGCGGCGGCAATCGGCACGGCCGCCAGCATGCCGACAAAGCCGAACAAAGAGCCAAAGACCGACAGCGCGAGGATCAGCCAGACCGGATGCAGCCCGACCGAATTGCCCACCAGCTTGGGGGTGAGGAAGTTGCCTTCAATCATCTGGCCGAGCACGAAGATGCCCGCCACCATCCCGATCGAGAACCAATCCCCCCAGAACTGGAACAGCGCCAGACCGATGGCCAAGGCTCCGCCCAGAACCGCGCCGAGATAGGGGATGAAGGTGACCAGCCCCGCGATAAAGCCCACGACAAGACCGAATTGCAGCCCCACCAGCATTAGCGCGATGGCATAATAGGCCCCTAAAATCAGGCAGACGGTGCCCATGCCGCGGATGAACCCCGCCAGCGTGCGGTCGATGTCACGCGCAAGGCGACGGATCACCGGGGCGTGGTCGCGCGGCAGCAAACGGTCGATCTGGGCGACCATACGGTCCCAGTCCAGCAGCAGATAGACGGCAACCACCGGCACGATCACAAACAGCACCATCACGTTCAGCAGCGACGCCGCCGAGGAGATCGCCGTGTTCAGCACCTCGCCACCCCGTTCCTGAATGGTCGACCCGATAGAGTTGATCGAGCTGCGCAGCGTCGATCCTTCGTCCAGCAGGGCGGGGAAACGTTCGGTCAGGAAATTGGTGAAATTGCGGGTCAGCTCGGGGGCGACCTCGAACAGGTTGACGGCCTGATTGATCAAGGTCGGGATCACCAGCAGCGCCATCAGCACAAAGATCAGCAAGGCGACAAGCGTGATCACCATCGTGGCCATCGCGCGGCTTAGGCCCATGGCTTCGAGCCGGTCGGCCACGGGATCCAGGAAATAGGCAATCGCCGCCCCGATCAGAAACGGCAGCAGCACGTCACCGGTGAACCACAGGAACACCAGAAAAAGCGCCCCCGCGACACCCCAGTATTTCATCTGATCTCTGATAGGCAGGCCCATGCCGCATCCTCGCATTCTGGTTTCGGTCGACATTGCGCAATGGGGCCGGTTTTTCAAGGCCCGTGGTGAAATGGATCGGCAGCACCCGCCGATAGGGCAGGTGCCTTCGGCGAGGATTTAGAGCCATTTGGAAGCGGGCGTGGCGCGGTCAATGCAGGCGGACGCCCTGATCTTGCAGGGTTTTTTGCACGCGCTCCAGCGGCACGGCGTCCAGCGGGCAGCTCGAAGCCAGCGCGATGGCCGCCGCGACGCCCGCGCCTTGGCCCGCCACTGTGCAGCACGCCATGTTGCGCGTGGCGGCATGGGCAATTTTATCGCCGCCGATGGCGCGGCCCGCGGCGAGCAGATTCTTCACCCCTTTGGGCAGCATCGCACGGTAGGGGATATGCATGTAGCGCCCCGTGGTGGGGATGATCAACACGCCGTAGCCGTCGATGAACTCGGGGTAGATGCCGATACTGTCGTCAAAACGGGCCTGCTGGCGCACGTCGGTTTCGGTCATATTGTAGACCGCGTCGATCTTGCGCGTATCGCGGATGCCGATGCTCATGCCGAAATTGCGCAGCCGCGCGGTCTCGCAGCCCGGCGTATAGGCCTTGAGCGCGTCAATCGCGTGCATCGCTTGCGCGCGGCCCTCGATCTCGAAGCGGGTCATGCTGTCGGGGTCGGTGCCGTCGCATTCCGCAAGGTGGACGAGGTTCATATAGGTCATTTCGCCACTGTCATGCACAGCGCCCCATGTGCCCCCGATGGTATTGAGGTTGGCGGGCATACGCCCGTCGCGGATGGCCTGGGCAAAGGGTTTGGCCAGAAACGGAGAGAACATCGCGTCTTCCTTGCCATCGGTTTCGACCACCCATTCGCCTGTGGACCAATTGGCATAGGTTTGCGGGTCGGCCTTGACCCCCGCCATGAAGGCCGCCTTATCGACGCCCGCGATGTGGAACATGACCGAGGCGGCCTGCATCTCCTCGACCGGGGTCTTGTAGGTCGGGGCACCTGCACGGTGGGCGACATCGGCGTCGCCCGTGGCATCGATCACGATTTTGGCGAGGATCGCCTCGCGGCCCGCTTTTGATTCGACGATGACACCCCGGATCGTGTCGCCCTCCATGATGGGCGCTACGAACTGGCGGTGCAGCATCGGGTGGATGCCTGCTTCGGTCACCAGCCGGTCGGCGACAAGTTTGAACCCCTCGCTGTCCAGCTCGTAGCTGAGCGATTGGGATTCAGGGCTGGCAGCCCCCATCGCCTTGGCGCGTTCCTCGAATTCCCAGCCGATGCCGCCGGCCTCTATCGTCTGTTCATGGCGGTACCAGGCAAAGCCTTCGACCCCGACCACGGTGATATTGCCGCCAAAGCAGCCGAACCGGTCGAGCAGCGTCACCTCTGCCCCGGCGCGGGCGGCGGCAAGGGCCGCGGCCAGACCACCGGGGCCGGAGCCGATCACCAGCACGCCGGTCTCGTGGATCACAGGGGTTTCGCGCGCGGGCTCTAGGATCATGGTCATGGGGCGTCCTTTTTGTTTTGTGCCGCTGACAACAAACGCGTCTGTGCGCCGAGGGTCAATCGGTTGCGGGACGCGTGACCTGGTGCCCCGCTGTTGGGGACCGCTTCTTGGTGCCCCGCTGTTGGTGCCCCTTCTGTTCGTGATTGTCTCGGCGCGGGGATTATCATAGTCAGGTGCCAACACACTCTGAGAGGATCATCATGCGTCTGTCCCGTTATTTTTTGCCTGTGCTCAAGGAAAACCCCTCTGAGGCGCAGATTGTCAGCCACCGGTTGATGCTGCGGGCGGGCATGATCAAGCAATCGGCGGCGGGGATCTATTCGTGGCTGCCGCTTGGCTTCAAGGTGCTGCGCAAGATCGAAACTATCGTGCATGAAGAACAGCAGCGCGCGGGCCACATCCCGATGCTGATGCCGACGTTGCAATCGGCGGACCTGTGGAAGGAATCCGGCCGCTTTGACGCCTACGGCCCCGAGATGCTGCGCATCAAGGACCGTCAGGACCGTGACATGCTTTATGGTCCCACGAACGAAGAAATGATCACCGATATCTTCCGCAGCCACGTCGGGTCGTACAAGGACCTGCCGATGACGCTGTACCACATCCAGTGGAAATTCCGCGACGAGGTCCGCCCCCGTTTCGGCGTCATGCGGGGCCGCGAGTTCCTGATGAAGGACGGCTATACCTTTGATCTGACGAAAGAAGATGCGCTGCACGCCTATAACCGCCATCTGGTGACCTATCTGCGCAGCTATGAACGCATGGGGCTCCAGGCGATCCCGATGCGCGCGGATTCCGGCCCGATCGGCGGCGACGACACGCATGAATTCCTCGTGCTGGCGGAAACCGGCGAATCCGAGGTGTTCTATGACAGCCAGATCACCGAGCTGAAGTTCGGCGACCGCGAGATCGATTATGATTCCGTCGACCAGTGTCAGGCCGTGATGGAGGAGTTCACCTCGCGCTATGCCCGCACGGACGAGACCCATGACGAAGCGCTTTTTGCCGAAGTCCCCGCCGAACGCCAGCGCAGTGCGCGCGGGATCGAAGTGGGGCAGATCTTCTATTTCGGGACGAAATATTCCGAACCGATGGGGGCGACCGTACAGGGGCCTGATGGCAAGCCCGTGCCGGTGCACATGGGGTCGCACGGCATCGGCGTCAGCCGTCTGCTGGGCGCGATCATCGAGGCATCGCATGACGACAAGGGCATCATCTGGCCCGAGGGCGTGACGCCGTTCCATGTGGGGATTGTGAACCTCAAGCAGGGCGACGAACAGGCGGATGCGGCCTGTGACGCGCTGTATGCCAGCCTGCAGGCTCTGGGTCTGGACCCGCTGTATGACGACACCAAGGAACGCGCGGGTGGCAAATTCGCGACGATGGACCTGATCGGTCTGCCATGGCGGATCACCGTCGGGCCGCGGGGGCTGAAAAACGGTGTGGTCGAGCTGACCTCGCGCCGCAGCGGCGAAAGCGAAGAGATGACGCCCGAGGCCGCGATCGAAAAGATCGCCGGGATTTATCGCGGTATCGCTTAACCTTTAACGACGGGCCTTGGAACGAGGGGCCTTGAAAAACGGGAGCGGATCATGAAGCGCTGCACAACGGACCTTTGGGGCGTTTCATGATCCTGCGGGCGCTGACCCTTGCTGGTGGTGTGGCGGGCGCGGCGGTGACCTCGCAATTCCCCGAATACTCACAGCAATATCTGCAACGGTTGGGCGGGGCGGTCGATGCGCTGCACGAGGTCGTTGCCGATTTCGATGCCAGCGCCCAAGCGGCCGGCCTGTCGCGCAGCGATGCCTTGGCGCAGATGACCGGTACCGCGTTTATGGAGCGTCGCCGCGCCGATATGGCCGCGACCTTTGCCCGCTACGAGACATTGCAAACCGCCCTGACCCGATTGCAGGGGCAGGGGCCTTTCATGCGCGCCTACCATCTGCCGCAGATGTCGGACCCGCAGATCGCGGGGGCGGCGTGGCAGGCGTTTCAGCCCGCTGTACCGTTGAACTTTGCCGGGGTGGTGTTTGCTGGCGCGGGTTTTGTCGCGGGCGGCTTGGGGCTGGGTGTATTGCTGCGACTGTTGCGTGCCCCGTTCCGGCGGCGCGGCGCCCGCATACCGGCGCAGGGCCGCTGACACGCGCAGCTTTACCTGCGGTACAAGCTGCCGCGCGACCACTCCTCGCTTGACCCGATGCGCCGAAACCGCGAGGTTGCGCGCGATTGATCCCAGATCGGAACCATCCCTTGGCCAAACCAGTATCCTCGACACCGCCCTTCGCCCCTTTTGAATGGATGATCGCCTGGCGCTATCTGCGTGCGCGTCGCGCCGAAGGCGGCGTGAGCGTGATGACCTGGATCAGCCTGATCGGGATCACGCTGGCGGTCTTTGCCCTGATCGCGACCCTTGCCGTGCGGTCGGGCTTTCGGGCTGAATTTGTCGATACGATCCTTGGGGCCAATGCCCATGTGACCGTGTATAATATGGCGTCGGTGGATGAGAACGGCGTGTCCCAGACGGGGATACCCGATTACACCGAGATGGCCGCGCGTGTGGCCCAGGTGCCGGGCGTGACGCAGGTGGCCCCTTTGGTGCGCGGTCAGGTGATGGCCAACAAGGGGCAGGCCAACGCGGGGATCGAGATTTTCGGCATTGATGCCGCCGATCTGGCCAATATCCCGCGCATCGCCAACCCCGAAACCGCCGACGGCGATCTGGCCGATTTCGAACAGGGCATCGCCATCGGGTCCGGCGTGGCACAAGCACTGCGGGTCGGCTTGGGCGACACGATCAAGATCATCTCGCCGAACGGGGTGAAAACCGCATTTGGCACCTCGCCCCGCGTGAATGGCTACGAGGTGACCTATATCTTCTCGGCCGGGCGCTATGACATCGACCGCACCCGCGCCTATCTGCCTCTGGCCGAGGCACAATCCTTCTTCAACCGCGAAGGCGTCGCCGATGAGCTTGAGGTGATGGTCGAAAACCCAGACACCGTGGATGATCTGACCGTGCCGCTGCTGACCGCCGCGGGGGAACGCGGCCTGATCTGGACATGGCGCGATGCGTCGGGGTCGTTTTTAAGCGCGCTGGATATCGAGGACCGCGTGATGTTCGTGATCCTCAGCATCCTTGTCTTGATCGCGGCGATGAATATCGTCTCGGGCCTGATCATGCTGGTCAAGAACAAGGGGCGCGACATCGGGATCCTGCGCACCATGGGCTTAAGCGAAGGGTCGATCCTGCGCGTGTTCTTCATCTGCGGGGCCTTCACGGGCATCATCGGCACTGCGATGGGGGTGATCCTTGGCTGTCTCTTCGCGCTCTATGTCGATCAGATTTTTGCCGTCGTGAACTACCTCTCGGGGGGCAACGCATGGGATCCGTCGATCCGCGGCATCTACTTCCTGCCCGCCAAACTGCAATTCGGTGACGTGATGTCGGCCATCGGCCTGTCGCTTGGCCTGTCGTTCGTCGTCACCATCTTCCCCGCGCGCCGTGCCGCGCGCATGAACCCAGTCGAGGCGCTGCGCTATGAATGATCCTGTTTTGCGGCTCTCGGGGATTGGCAAATCCTACAACCCCGGCCAACCGAACGAAGTCAACGTGCTGCGCGGCATCGACCTGACCGTCGCCGCCGGAGAGGTCGTCGCACTGGTTGCGCCCTCTGGCGCGGGCAAGTCGACGCTGCTGCATATCGCGGGGCTGCTCGACACGCCCGACGCGGGGACGGTTGAAATCGGCGGCACCGACATGACAGGGCAGTCCGATCGCAAACGCACTGGCGTGCGGCGGCGCGATGTGGGGTTTATCTATCAGTTCCACCACCTGCTGCCTGAATTCTCCGCGCTGGAAAATATCGTCCTGCCGCAGCTGGCAAACGGTGTCTCGCAGTCCGAGGCGCAGACCCGCGCGCTGTCCTTGCTGGAGGACGTCGGTATCGGCCACCGCGCCGACCACCGCCCGGCGGCGCTGTCGGGGGGCGAACAGCAACGGGTCGCTTTCTGTCGGCGCTGGCCAACGCGCCACGGCTGCTGCTGGCGGATGAGCCCACAGGCAACCTTGATCCGACCACCTCGGATCAGGTCTTTGCCGCGCTGATGACGCTGGTGCGGGGTACGGGGCTGTCGGCGGTGATCGCGACCCATAACCTTGAGCTTGCCGCGCGGATGGACCGCCAGATCCGGCTTGAGGCAGGGCAGCTGGTCGCGCTTTAAGGCGGCTGCCTTAATTTATCCTTACCCAGACCCAACTGGTGCCACGAGCAGGGGGCAAACTGTGTCAAAACAGGATGCTGCCATGTCACCTTTGCTCGTCATGCTCTTTGCCGCTTTCGGCCCCATGCTGGCCGTGTTTGACCCGTTTGGTGATGACATGGAGGATGAGGTCGAGGACGAAGAAATCCCCATCGGCATGCCCGATATGGGGACGACCACGGGCGCAGGCATGGATGATGCACTGACCCCCGAGCCGGCAGATCCTGAAGCCGACGCGTCAACCGCCACGCCGACCGACGTGCCGACCGAGGAGGATCCAGCGGTCGAGACGATCGACGACACCGCGCAACCGCCCGAGGATGACGCACAGTCGCAAATCGGCACGGCGGGGGATGATACATTGCAAGGCACCGACGGGCGCGACATCCTGTTTGGCGGGCAGGGCAATGACACGCTTTCGGGCGGGGTCAACGCCCAAGACGGCAGCGACGACGGGGTCGCGGATGAGCTGATCGGCGAAGATGGCGACGACAGCCTGCGATTGGGGACGAATGACACCGGCATCGGGGGCACGGGCGCGGACAGTTTCACCGCGATCTACGGTGCCACAGGCGGGATCACGGTCAGCGATTATGACGTGGGCACCGATGCGCTGATTGTCGAAACCGACGATGAAAACGCCTCTGTCACCGATCAGACCGTCGCGGATGGAGAGTTGACGGTCACGCTCAGCACAGGGCTCACCATCACCCTGCCGGGGATCGAAAACCCCTTGGCGGAGGATGAAATCCTCTTTGTGCTGACCAACCCGCTACAAGACGAGGCCTGATCTGCCTCAGGCTTGCTGGGTCAACCAGACACCGGCACACATCAAGGCGATGCCAGCGGCCCGCGCGGCCCCCAAGGGCGCCACCTGTGCGCCGAACAGCCCGAAATGGTCAATCGCCGCGGCGCTGAAAAGCTGGCCCACCAGAACAAAGAACACCGCGTTGCCGACGCCAAAATGCGGCGCGATAAAGGTGATCGACAGGATGTAGAAGGCCACCAGAAATCCGGCCAGCAGCAGATGCTTCGGGGCCGCGGGGATCTGCGCAAACCCTTGCCGCCCCACCAGCATCGCGACCAGCAAGCTGACTGTAAACGCCACCACAAACAGCACCGTAGCCGCTGCTGCGGGGGATCCGATCCGGCTGCCAAGCCCCGCGTTCAACGCGGCCAGAACGGGAATGCCAACCCCGGCCAAAAGCATCACAACTGCATAATGCGCCATGAGTATTCCTAATTTTTCCCGTTTCTTGATCCAGATCATGGCGAAGACCCCCGCCAAGGGCAAGCATCCCCGTGACCTACCGGAGGATCATATGATGAAAACCAAAATCGCCCTCGGCGTGCCGCTGTTTCTGGGGCTGGCCGCCTGTATGCCCGCACAGACTCGGCCCGACGCCCCCGACCGCGCGGAAGGGGCGGCATTTTTTGCCGAAAACTGTGTGCAATGCCACGGGGTGAACGCCCAAGGGGCCGGTGCCGCGGCCAAGGGCCTTCGCCCGCAGCCCCGCGACCTGACCCTCCTGGCGCGCGACAATGGCGGGCGGTTTCCGCAGACCAAAACGCTGGCCTATATCTACGGCGACCCTGCGGGCGATGCCACAGACAGCCACCTGCAACGGGTGATGCCGCAGTTTGGCAATGGCATGGCGCTGGATCTGGTGCCTGTCGATCTGGATGGCCAGCTGACGCCCACACCACGGGTGCTGGCGGGGCTGCTGGTCTATCTTGAAAGCATCCAGCGTTAACTACAGATCCCGTTCACCTCGACCCCGTCCCAAGGCATCCGCACCGCATAGGGCCGGCTTTGGGGCAGGGGTGCTACGGGCATTTCTTGCGAGATCAGCGCATGCAGCCGTTTGGTGCGCGGTGCCTGTGGGTCCAACGCGCGACAGCAGACGAATTCCTCGACGATAGAGCCTTGTTGTTCAAAGGCGAAATCCAGAAACTTCGGGTCGCTCTCCAGATCAAAAAGATACGGGTCCGCGCCGCCGCCATGTTCAAACGCCGCACGCAGCGGCGAATAGCCCGTCGTCTTGCGGTTCTGCCACTGCCAGATATGGGTCAGCTCATGGGCAAAGATCATCGCCGCGATCAGCCCGATCCGGTCGGGATAGTCGGGCAGGTAATCGTCCAGATACCAGTCTTCGTCAAACAGCACCGTATTCCACAGCGCAACGGCGGCGGGTTTGGTGGTGATCACCTCGCCGACCTTTTCGGGCGGCAGGATACGTTCGCGACAGGTTGTGCGCGGCCGCGCCTTGCGCGTCATCGTCACCCCGCGCGAGGGCGACCCGTCATGCAGCCGCACCTTGGGGTAATTGAGCGTATCCCCCATGATATCGCCCGCGAACAGCAGCTCATTCTGGGTCAACGGCCGCCCGCAAGAGGCCAGAAACATGAGGAGGATGAAAGCTCGGATCATGCCGAAACGTTGAGTGAAAGCGCAGGGCGGATCAAGCGGTATTTTTGACGTGAGGCCCGTGTTGAAATCGTCCGGGGGAAGGTTTCAGGGCGAACGGGCGGAGCGGATATCCTGCGGAACAGATGTTAAGGGCCGCGCCCGACCCTTGGGCGGAGGCCGTCTTGCAAACTGTCCGGGGGACAGTTTGAGGCTGGAGCGGTCGAAGACCAGGGGGCACGAAGTGCGCCCTCCCGTCGGGAGGGTCGGGCGCGGCCCGAGGCGGGGCCTCGGGCTAGTGTTAGTAGGTGCGAGAATATTAGGTTGCAGTCGTAATTGAGCCTGAACAGTGCCTATGGGCTTCTCGCCTTAGTGAACCGCTGTCAGGGTTTCTAATACATGCAAGAAGGTCTAGAGAAATCAATTAGTCTATTTATCAATATATTCGGGGCGTGCAAGAATTGCCTTCTTAGCTTCAGGCTGGAGCAGAAAGGGGAAGTGATCTCCGCTTCCCGGAACACCTAAATTTGAACTTCTCGACAGAATCCCCTTGCCCTCTAGACCTTGCGCTACACCTTGCGACATAGAAAAGTGGCGTGTCGAAACATCCTCGTCGATATAGGTTCTAAGCACTGATTTTTCGTCAGCACTCAAGTTGGACAATTGTTCCCTCACGAACTTTCCGTATTTCTTTTTTTTCCGCTGAGCGACTGCAAGCTTGTAAAACGCTACCAAAAACTCGGCCCCAAGAGTTGCAGCAGAGAGTAAAAAAAGCAACCCAATGGCTGGTCTGTTGCTTGAGACAAGTTCAAGCAAACCAAGCGTTGCAATGAAGTTCGTAGGAGTAAAAAGAAGGCTTCCCGAAACTGCGAAAAAAATTACTGCCGCCCTTAAGGTGAAAGGTTTGAGTATTGATAGGGTGGAAATAAGCCCCTCAAACATCCAGCTCCTCCACAAACTGGGCGTTCTCCTGAATATACTGGTAGCGTAGCTCGGGCTTCTTCCCCATCAGACGCTCGACCAGATCGCCGGTCTCTCCGGGCATGTCTTCGTCGACGGTGACGCGGATCAGCTTGCGGGTGGTGGGGTCCATTGTGGTCTCTTTCAGGTCTTTCGCGTCCATTTCGCCCAGACCCTTGAACCGTTGCAGATCGATCTTGCCTTTGCCGCCCAGGCCTTTCTCAAGCCACATGTCCTTTTCCGCATCATCCGCCACATAGACGCGCTTGGCCCCTTGGGTCAGGCGGTAAAGCGGCGGACAGGCGAGGTAGAGGTGCCCGGCGTCGATCATCGGGCGCATCTGGGTGTAGAAGAACGTCATCAGCAGCGCCGCGATATGGGCCCCGTCGACATCCGCATCGGTCATGATGATGATCTTGTCATAGCGCAGGTCATCCAGGTTGAACTTCGTGCCCATCCCGACGCCAAGCGCCTCGCATAGATCGTTGATCTCGGCATTGGTGTTCAGCTTGCTCGACGCGGCCCCCAACACGTTGAGGATCTTGCCCTTCAGCGGCAGCAAGGCTTGCGTGTTCCGGTTGCGCGCGCCCTTGCCGGACCCACCGGCGGAATCGCCCTCCACGATGAACAGCTCGGTGCCTTCGCGGGTCTTGGAGGTACAGTCGGTCAGCTTGCCGGGCAGGCGCAGCTTTTTCGTGGCGGTCTTGCGCGCGGTCTCTTTTTCCTGACGGCGGCGCAGGCGTTCTTCGGCGCGCAGCACAAGGAAATCAAGGATCGCACCCGCACTTTTGGTATCCGCCGCCAGCCAGTTGTCAAAGTGGTCGCGCACGGCGTTTTCCACCATGCGCTGCGCGTCCACCGTCGCCAGACGGTCCTTGGTCTGGCCGACGAATTCAGGCTCGCGGATAAAGCAGGACACCAGCGCACAGCCGCCGGTGATCAGATCGTCGCGGGTGATGGTGCCGGCCTTCTTGTTGCCGACCAGCTCTCCGTAGGCTTTGACACCCTTCAGGATCGCGGACCAGAAGCCCGCCTCGTGGGTGCCGCCTTCGGGGGTGGGGATGGTGTTACAATAGGACTGGATGAAGCCATCGCGCGACGGTGTCCAGTTGATCGCCCATTCGACCTTGCCCGGTGCGTTGAACTTCTCGCGGAAGTCGACGGTGCCGCCAAAGGGGTGCTCGGCGTAGGTTGTCGACCCTTTCAGCGTTTCGTTCAGATAATCCGACAGGCCGCCGGGGAAGTGGAACGTCGCCTCTTGCGGGGTGTCGCCGTCCTGCTGGCCGCATTTCCAGCGGATTTCGACGCCGGAAAACAGATAGGCCTTGGACCGCGCCATCGCGAACAGCCGCGCGGGCTTGAGCTTGAGCGGGCCAAAAATCTCTGCATCGGGGTGGAAGGTGACAGCCGTGCCGCGCCGGTTCGGGGCCGCGCCGATCTTTTCAAGCTTGCCTTGGGGGATGCCGCGCGAAAACTCCATCGCGAACAGCTCGCGGTTGCGCGCGACCTCGACCCGCAGGTGATCCGACAGCGCGTTGACCACGGACGACCCCACACCGTGCAGACCGCCCGAAGTCTCGTACGAATCGCCCGAGAATTTGCCGCCCGCGTTAAGCGTGCAAAAGATGATCTCCAGCGCCGATTTGCTGGGGTCTTTGGGGTGCGGATCGGTGGGGATGCCGCGCCCGTTGTCACGCACGGTGACATGGCCGTTTTCATGCAGTTCCAGTTCAATCCAGGTGGCATGGCCCGCCACCGCTTCGTCCATCGAGTTATCGATGATTTCCGCGACCATATGGTGCAGCGCGCGATCGTCCTTGCCCCCGATGTACATGCCGGGGCGCAGGCGCACGTGCTCCATATCCTCAAGAACCTGGATCGAAGAGGCATCATATTCCTTGGCGTTGCTCTGCGCACCGGAAAGAAGATCGGACATGTAGGGGCCTGCCTGTCTGTTGCTTTTGTTGAGCCTCCCACTATGCCAGAGCGCTATGGTCGGGGGAAGGGCGGATGACGTCGCAATGCGGTGTTTCCTGCGGCTGTGCCTTTGCTATCATCGGGGCAGGAAACCGTTGGAAGGCTTGCCATGACGTTTGACACCGCTGCCCCCACCACCCTGCGCGATGTGCCCGACTGGCGCTATATGATGCAGGAATGTGACGAGCTTTATCGCTACCTGCCCGCGGGCGGCAGCGACCGGATCAAAAGCCATCAACGCAAGGCGCGCGAGGCCATCGCCAGGCTGCTGCGGGGCAATGCCGAACTGCGGTTGCAGCCGCGTGCGGAAAAGCCCGTCACCGCCCATCTGCGCCGCGCGCTGGACGAGGGCAAGCAGGGGGCCTTGGCCCCCGCGGTCCGGGCGCTGGATGCCGTGGCCCAAGACCTCAGCTGGCAATACGGCTACGAGAAAGTCCCCAAGGGGCTGACCCACAGCTATGCCTATGCCGAACTGGCAGGGGCGCAGGGGCCGGTTGTCAGCCATGATATCATTCTGGGCGTGGTGCTCTTCGCGCCGGGCTGCACCTATCCGGCCCATGCCCATAAGGGGATCACCGAAAGCTACGTCTGTCTGTCCGGTGCGGTGTCGGAAAATCATCAGGGCGTCTATGTGCCCGGATCGATGATCTTTAACCCGCCCGAACATCTGCACCGCATCACAGTGGGCGACCGCGAGCCCGCGCTTCTGGCCTATGCGTGGATGGGCGATCCTGCCGATCTGCACCAGCAGAAAATGGTCTTTACCCGCGCCCGTAAATAACGCGCGGGACGGGGCAGGCGCGGCCTAAAGCCAGTTCAGAATGGCCTCCGCCACCTCTTGCGGTTTTTGGTGGTGTAGCCAGTGATCCGCGCCCTCGATGGTGACGCGGGTCAGGTCGGGGGCGTAGTCCTCAAGCCCGCGGGTCGTCTCGGGCAGCAGCGCGGTATCATCGGTGCCCCAGACCAGCAGATGCGGGCAGCGCACCTGCAACCGCGCCGGATCAAAGCTGAGCGCGTCGTCAATCGCCTCGCCCTCGGCCCCCAGTTTCAGCGGAGAGGCGCGATACCAGTTCACCATCCCGCGCAGCCCCGCCGCATCGCGCCAGGCGTCCTTGTAGCCCGCCAACGTCTCGCCCTCTAGCCAGCTCATATCCATATGCGCCGAGAACAGCCCCAACAGCCTGTCGAAATCATCCACGGCCAGAATATCCTCTGACCCCTCACGGCGCAGGAAGTGGATGTATTGCGAGGCATCGGTCTGCGCGCCGCCCTTGGCAGGCTCGCGCTGGAAGGGGGCGGGGTGGACGCCGTTCATGATGATCAGCTTCGATACCAGATCAGGCCGCCCGATGGTCAGCGCATAGGCGACAGAGGCCCCCCAGTCATGGCCCAGCAGGATCACGGGCTCGTCCCCGATCAGCGCCGCCATATCCGCCACCAGCTTCGATGTCTTGTACTGCTCTACCTCGGCGGGTCGCCAGCTTTGCCCATAGCCGCGCTGGTCGGGGGCAATGCAATGGAACCGCTTTGCCAGCAGCGGGGCCAGATCGTTCCACGCGCCCGAATATTCGGGAAAGCCGTGCAGCATCAGCAGCTTGGGCG
>Ga0114903_1000703_pt1 | contig 16605 bp, 9 predicted proteins | sample MalvirDeepMed_s2_FD_87289 | JGI IMG/M metagenome (GOLD analysis project Ga0114903, IMG submission 87289) | Marine viral communities from the Global Malaspina Expedition - Malaspina viral metaG DeepMed_s2 | ecosystem: Environmental > Aquatic > Marine > Oceanic | place: Mediterranean Sea... | reverse complement strand
GTCACCCACCGTGCCGACGGATGGATCGACCTCTGCATCTGCCAGGCGTTCAGGGTACTTGATGGAGAGATATTGCGATCCGCGGTCCGAATGATGGATCAAGCTCTTGTTCCCTATGGGCTTTCTTTGCCGTAGCGCCTGCTCGAGTGCATCGAGGACAAACTGGCTGGTCATCGAGGTCGATACCCGCCAGCCCACGACCCGACGGGCGAATACGTCGATGACAAACGCGACGTAGACGGTCCCCGACCAAGTCGGGACATTCGGGCGGTTCAGGAGCGATGTAGGTTTCACGGCGGGGCGTCGACCGGACCAAAGATGCCAGATGGACGCGAACGGTTAGCCGAGGCGCAAATGCAGCGCTGGGCGAAATGGCGGCTGAGAGGCTGCGAGTTGATTGAGGCAGGTTTGGTCGCTCCCAGCTTTGCCAAGATGATAGCGCTGGTTAATTGATTAGGACATGCCGGGCATGGAACCGCTTAGCGCGGCAACCGTAGAGACGAACACCTCCTTGGAAACCTCGGGCGAGCCCTCATCTGCCAGCACTTCGCATGGCACGATAAAGCCCCAAGTTCCATCAGCGCGCAGAAGCAGCATAGAACCAGGTTCCGGCTCCAAGGCCGGAATAGAGCGGTCGACTAAAAAAAATCGCATCTTCGGCGGATTGGCTCCGGCTTGTTTGTCCATTGTTCGGGTCAACGCTACCCGTTCATTCTGTTCTCGATCCTGCCGAGCGAGATCAGCACCCATCGCGGCCAAGTCCCAAGCGCCTGCTTCCGGCATTTTGCGCAGACTTTCGTGAAGGCCTTTGAGGGCCAGGTTCGGTTCGTCCAGTTTATCGGGGCGTTAATTCTTGCGACGAGCTTCCAGCCAGCGCGACAGGTCGTGAATGCGGCGCATCAGCGGCGGTCTAAGGAGCAACAGTGATGCAGCTTGGAGGAAAATAACGACACCTGCGACGGTTTCGCCGTAGCCCCCAGACCATCTAAGAAGCTCATCCCAGAAGAACCACAACGGAATTCCAGGCAGGAGAAGGAGACCAACTGAAAACCATCCCTCGTAAGCGTCTGCTACATTCCTTGGGGTCATGGCCGCCGGAATTTAAGTTAATTTGCCCGCACAGTAGCCTCCCAGCCGGCTCAAGTCATCCGGCTTGTTCCGGGGCAAACCGTGTCGAGATGAGGGATGGCTTGGGGGGCGAGGCCGCCGGGCTAACGAAATATGTGCGAAATCTCAACAAGATACGCCGAAGCGATGGCGGAGACGAAGGGATTCGAACCCTCGAGACGGTTTCCCGCCTACTCCCTTAGCAGGGGAGCGCCTTCGACCACTCGGCCACGTCTCCGCTGATCCGTATAGCGGGGCAAGCCACGGAATTACAAGGCGAAATTCCCCGTTCCGCCAAAAGGGTCATTTGGGCCCTCAAACCCTTGAAATGGCACCGAAAGGAACGGGAAAGCACCGGTTGTAGGTAAAATTTGTCAACTGAAATCTCACTTCCCAACGACAGCTGCGCCGGGCTCCTGCCGTTCGGACAAGCGATTCACGGCGCACCTTGAGCCGGCGACTTGCCCGTGTGGCTGACCCTCTGCCGATCTGCACAACCGGCTTCAACTGATTGGTGACCATCGCCGTCGCGGGGCATTTCCGCAGCCGGAAAACGATCCGAGTTCTTCATCCAGTAGGGCCGAACATGACCAAGATCAGGACAGCCACAAGCTTGAAGGCGGATCGACAGGCCACGACGAAACCAAGCCGTGCTAAACAGTGGCGTCCTGGGGTCGCTTATAGCATATCGGTGAGGCCAGCCGTTTGATCGCAGAGAGTCAGCGTCGCGAGTTCCGCCGCGATCACAAGCTTTCCTTAGGAAGCGCTTTGGCCGGGGCCGCAGCTCAAGGGCCGGGTTGCATCGAGTCCCTCTCGCAAGTCGGTGTCGGTTTCCGCTCTGCAAGTGAAACCCGCGTCCTCGCGATCGCCCTCCAGCGCGCTCCAATACTGGGTCTGATGGAAGGCACTATTGCTGGCCGCTGGCGTGTCGGCCCCGAAGGTAGCTTAAACTTCGTCGGTTCCTGTCCAAAGGATGGGGAGTAGCTCAAAAAGCGGACGAAGATAGGCCCTTCCAGGTTAAGGTGAAGCGAACCAAAACGGTTTACGGACATCCCCAATCTTAATGTGCTCGGTCGATCCCCAATTCGATCTCGACACGCACCGGCCACGCTTCGTGCAAACGCACTCCAAGAGTGTATCTACGCACGAACGGGGCCGATTCATGTCGGTTTACTGAATAGACCAATGCCCCTTTTGGCGCGTCATAGGTGCGGTCTCAGGTTTTCAGTTGGCGCCCCAAGAGATCGAGCAGTACGAACTCTGCTGCATGGCGGCCCCGGGAGCGTATCAGGAAGTCTTCGCTCGACGCTGCCCGGTCCGTGTAAAGCCGTGATAGGTCGCGTATTGAAGCGGTCACACCACGGTTTAAAGAATCTAGCACGGAGGCATGTGTGGGGCCGTCGAGAGGTTCGGGCCGAATGACCAGGAGGACGGTACTCTCTTCGGTGATCTTGAGGCCTAAAAGCTGATTTCGTGTCTGGACTACCAGAGCGGGCTGACCGGCGATATTCACGGCATCGACAGTGACGTCGTATTGGGCAACCGCGGTACCAGCCGCTTGGGCGAGTTGATCAAAGGCCTCCTCTGCCTTTGTACCTTCTGCCCGGTAGTAGAGTTCGACCGATCCGCCAAGCAAAGGCGCGCTTTGCATCGGTATGGTTACGCCCACGTGTCTTGCTTGCGCAAGGAGGCCAAGCCAGCCTGTGCGATAGTATGTGCCAGCAATCGGCTTGCTATAGCCGTTGTCGATAATCTCCAGAACGCAGTTAACGGCTTTCTGGTAGTTTTCCTTGCCGATGACAGCCTGACCCACGGTCTGGTAGTCGGCGACGATATCATCTGCCAGCGTCCCGATGGCACATTGGGCCATGAAGACCTCGCGGCATGCAGCTACAGATTCTCGGTTCTTGATCCCCGGTTCTATCTGCTGCCACATCTCGTCGAACTCCGTATTGCCCTTCAAGAGCCTCGGCAAGTTCTCAGCTGCAAACGTATCGAAGGCGGCGACCCATGTCTGGCGCGCCGCATAGATCGCGGTGTCGTTCAAAAGCGCCGCGAGACCCCAGGTGAGCATCATTGACCACGGGTCCGATTTTGTAGGTGTCAATTCGAGCTCTTCTGCCGTCATGGGCATCGCCTTGGTTACGGTCACAAGGTTCCTTTCTAGGTGTTCCATCAGGTTCGCGTCCGGCTCGCTCAGGACGGTCAGTAGACGTTCCAACCGCTTGGCCAGTTTGCGACCGACAGTATTGGTTTGGATCGCCTCGCGGATCATCGTCGAGAAGTCGTCCACGAAATAGGGAAGCGTCGGCACGGGCGTCGCAATGCCGTCAATCCCCTCTGCCTTGACGATGTGGAGCATGCGCCAGTGCTCGTGCAGTTCGACCGTGTTGCGGGCGGAGACACCGATATCGATCAGCTCTCCGTTCACACCAGCTGGCCTGAACGGTTCGGTGGCGCGCATCGGTTCGGCGTGTTCGGCCTGCAAGGCAAGACGTGAAAAGAGCCGCGGACCATCGTGAGCGGCCAGTTGCAGAGGCTGCGGATCGAGAAGCTGGTCCCTATGCCTCTCCAACAGCTCGGTATAGCCAAACCGGGCCTCATCCAGGAATATGGCCACAAGGTCGTTAACCCGCGCGAAAGCGGTGTACCAATCCTCGGGCCTCAGGTCCGGATTAATCAGGATCCCTGTGTCCCAGTCGTTGCCGCCTTCCTGGGGACGATGAAGCGCGGTGTACATCGCGCGCCCGCCCTTCAGGAAGTAGCGCAACACTTCGTTCCCGACGCCGAAATCCTGCTTGAGCCGCGCGTCAAGCGCCTCAAGTCGCTGGCCGAGATCCGTGATCCGTTCCTGGTGCCATCTGGCCATCCAGGTCCAGTCGGGACGGTGCATGACGCCCGTCACGGACCCGCTTGCGTCCCCCTTGGCCTTCAGGTCCATCGGCTTGCCAGGAGCCCCGCCAACGAAACGATGCATCAGCCGGTAAAGATAAAAGGGACCGATATTGTAAAGGCTGCGCGGAGAAGCAGCCGCGGCATTCGGTTTTCCGAGCTGCTCGACAACCTCGGTGTTCACATCGTCAAGCTGTCGTTCGGTCTTGGGCCCGTCGCCCTCCGGGTTCTTGTCGGCCCAAGCTCTGACGATGTCCTCTGTCGATGCCAGATCTTTGTAGCCAAGATATTGGGCGACGTCGCGGATTGGCTCGCTCGCAAACTCGACCGTGTCGCGTGACGTTATCGAATCTAGGATCTCCGCTGCTTCCCCGACGATCCCGCAGAGGGAGTTGTAGGTCCGCGAGGGGTCGCTCTGGGCGATCACCTCCAGACGTCTGATCTCGCTTTGCAAGCCGAGAATTCGCTCGTCGATCAAAAGCTCGGTGTTCGGCGCAAGCAGGATCGGGCTGTCCTTGTGCAAGGCGTAATAGCCTGAAAGGGCTTCGAATGCCGCGTCGAGCTTTTCCTGCGGATCGCCGGCATGGCTGACGGCCTTCTGAACGGCGGCGACATAGGAGGTTTCCATCATGCTCATGGGGTGTACCGCCAAGGCAGACCATGCGGTCGCGGCCGGGTCCTGGGGGCCATCGACCACGGGTGGTCCGTTATCCTCGTCTTTCACAGCATCGGTGGCGATTTCGGCGAGGTGATCAAAGTATTCGCGAAGGGTAGGCATTGTTCTCTCCTACGGGGGCTGATGACCGCCCGGAAGAATCCGGGCGGTCGTTCGGGCGTGGGTGAGATCACTGAGGCGCGGGCTGTACCGTCACACCCCAGATCGCGGTTTTTCCCTTCGGAAGCGTATAATGGTAGCTCAAAGAGCCATCCGCGTTGAGCTGGTAGCTCGACGTGTGCGTCCCGCTCGCCTTGGCCGAGAAGAACGGCCAGACACCGAATTGCGCTTCGGTCTTGATCTGTTCGAACTCGCTTTGGCTGTAACTCGCCTCGCTGGTGACGGTCAGCTCCAGATCGGTAACAAGGACTATCTGCGACACGCGTCGGGCGAGACTGCCGGTTTTCTCGTTGAAGAAGGTGTACCAGTCGCCCGAGTTCGATTCCGCGTCCCAGACGTTGAAGTCGTCCTTCGCATTATAGCCGTGCGTGACCATCGAACCGTTGTACCACCCCGCAGCCTGCGTCGGCATCGTCGCGTAGGAGCCGATCCGCCCCTTGATCGAGAAGGCGGACTGAGAGGCCTTCTCGTCGCTCGCGGAATACTCGCCGTTCGCGCCGCCGAAAAAGATCTCGTACATACCTGACGCCCCACCGGAGACGATGGTACTTGTGCTCTTAGTGTCCATCGAGTTGGTGCTGAAATCGATGTCGACCGACTGGCCGTTGGCAATCGCCTTGTTCGCGTTGGAGATCGTACCCGTGTAGCTGGGTAGGCCAAATGGCTGGTTCGCATCGTTGACGAAAGTCGTCTGGAAGTTCGGGTTCGCGTAGTCCCTGAAGGCGTTGGAAAGCGGGTCGTTGGCCGCTTGTGCCAGGACCTGACGCCCCGCCTTCGCCATGGTCGGGTCAAGGTTGCCCATCGCAAAGGCGTCGAACATTTGCTCCACCGTCGCGTACTTCGTGGCGTTCGTTTTGGCGAAGATCTTCCACTCGGCATACATCGGCCCAAGGGCTTTCTTCATCCCCGCAGCAGTCGAGGGCAGCAGGCAGTTCAGAAAACTCCCATAGGCATTGTAGCGCGTTCCGCTGCCCGAGGCGTCGAAGAACGCCATGGCGGAGTAGGGCGGGACACTGTCGGCCATGAGAAACAGACCGCTCGAATCGTCGGTCTGCAAGCCAAGAGTACCCTGTGCGGCCTGAAAGGTCTCCGGATCGAGGCCCATCGCGTCCATGATGTAGTTGCGCCACCCGACGTTCATCTGCTCGACGCGGGCCTGTACGTTGGCCCCGCGCTGCACCTGCATCATGATCTCGTTGTAGCGTTCCTCGATGAATGCATCCTGCATAACTGATCTCCCGGTTGCTGTCTGGCGTGGACGGGATGTCCGCGCTCAGGCGACCGGACCACGGCAGTGCAAGACCACCGCAAGAAGCGGACGAAGATCAGCGCAAGAAATGCGTAAAATCGAAGAGACCCTCTGAGACGAGGGTCCGAGGACTTTCAAATCAGGGCGGCGTCTGGATAGGGGGGCAGGGGATCGAGCCGAAGCGCGGCCTCCCATTCACCAAGCGACATGCCTGAAAGGTCTGCCGGTGCAGCGCCCGTCGGGATGGCTGCCGGGGGCAAGGTGACATAGGGAACGCATGCCAGCGAGCATCCGACAGTGCCCGATGAAATCTGCAGCGCTTTGTGCCCGATGAAGATTTCCTTGTATTTCACCCCCTGGTCCTGGCCGCACCGCAGGATCGACCGAGCGATGTTCTGCTGAAGATCGAGAAGCGCTTTCTCTCCGCTCGCCTCGGTATCCGCGGCGTCCTCGATAAAGAGATTCGCGCAGGATGTCCGATCCTCGGCGATCGCGATGGCCAGACCGGCCCAGACTGTTGTGCTTTTCTGCGGATTGACCGTGCGGGACTTGTTGGCGCAGACGACCATTGCCCCGGGTAGGGGGTTGAACCGCCTTTGGTCCCGCGTACCGAAAAGACGGTAGCCCGCGTCGAGCAAGGGAGCGATTGACCGGATCGGCACCGGAACCCCATCATGCCGCTCCAGCGTCCAGCGGGCCGTGACATCGTCAGCCGCCAGATCATCGTGGCGTGCCAGATCGTAGCCCCACACCGCGCCGTTGAGCCCGCAGAACGAAGAAGCTGTCAGCATATTGATCTGACCGATATATGCATCCTCGCATTCGGCCCGATCATAGGAAACGATCCCCTCTAGTCCCTCGTCCATATCCGCCTCGACCGTCCCGACAGAGAGCTTGAGCGCAGCGATATAGCCAGGCCCGGTCGCGGGCGGGTTCATGTATCCCGCGCAATTGTCGGGGAACGGGCCCATGGCACCGTCGATCACGTCCTTGATGTCCATCCTGGTTATCCTCGGTCTGCTGCTGGCGGAACGACATGTGCGTCGACTTGGGCATCCGGATCATGGCGTCCCTGTGCGGCATCCGAATACTCGACGATCAGCCTGTGTGCCCCCATGGGAAGCATGTGGGGCGGGTTGTCCAACGGCGCCGAGGCGACCTGCGAAAGGGAGGCCGGATCAAAGGACAGCGCCTTCGCAATCTCGCCGAGCTTGCGTCCGCGCACCGTGCTCAAGCCGCCGCCGCGATCCTCGAAACCAGAGGCAAGCAACGTGCGCGCGTCCGGCGCCTCCGGTGCGGCCACCGTTGCCGGCGGGTTGGACGCGGCCTCTACGTGTGTGGTGCCCGGAGTCAGCGACAGCCTACGGCGCAAAGTGAAGCGACAGGCCGTCTGAGGATCGTCAATCGTGTGCGGGTAGCAGTCGTGGTAATAGGCGTCCGCGACGCTGATGCGCAGGTTCGCCTCGCTCAACCACGCCGCACCGAGGCCTGAGAAGTGCTGGGTCCCATGCGCGTCCCGACCCATGTACATCGCATTCAGTCCGGTCCAGAACCCATCGGGCGCGTAGTGAAGATAGTCATCCTTGTTCTTGAAATAGAGGTAATCGCCAGGAATCCATGGATCGCCCAGATCGGCGGCGATCATATAGATCTGAACCGGATTCTTGCTTGAGCCTATCGACCAAGGGCCGACATACATCGTGCCGAACGCCTTGGCAGCCTCGTCGAAATATGTCGGGCCCAGCCCATTCAAAAGGCCCAGATAGACGGCCATCTGAAAGGCACCGGCGCATTCGCCACGAAAAGGAAAGATGTTCCCGATCGAGGGGGCCATCACCGAATGCGGTGGCGCGGTATCCCTCTGGACGAACATCGCGCTGTAGGGCTGGCCGGGCCGCATGAGCGTCCAGTTCGGCGACTCGGTTTGCCCGTGCTCGGGGTACCATCCCATCGAAGATTGCAGGCCGATCGTCGCTGAGAAATAGTCGGCGTCATACGCGCCTGAGTTGAAATTCCTCATTGTCTGCATGGCCTCGATCCGGAACGAGATTTCGCTCTGTGCATCCTTGAGTGTTGCGAACTCGATCGCCGTTTTTGCGCCCTGCATCGCCTGAACGATCTGCAACCTCATTGGGTCGACAAGCGGAGAGGCCTCCCCGGGCTTCAGCGTCGCGAAGCCAAGGTCACCGTGTTTCTCGGGTGAAACCACGAGGGGTCGGATCACGGTCTCGAAACTATCCGGATCGTTGCCGATAGAGCGCCCCGCCACCCGAAGACCTTCTTGATACGACATTTGTATTCCTCCTGACCGATATGGTTGCTCGAACGCGGGACCGCTAGCGGACCACCCTGCTGGCGCCACCGAAACCGATCGTCGTCAAAGCCTACAAAATCTTCATAAGCTGTCGAGGATCTGATTGTGTCGTAGGGTAAACTAATCCCACGGAGACGATCATGACCGAGGTGCCCCAAGCAACGTCATTTCGCCTTCTCGGGCCGTTCGAGATTGCGGCGCATGGCGGCCGTCTCACGCGATTTCCCACGCGTCGCGCGCAGGCCCTCCTTTGCGTCCTTCTCCTGGAACACGGTCGCTCTGTTTCGCGTGAGCGGCTGTGCGACATGTTCTGGCCGAACGCCGATGCCGAGGGCGCGCGAGCGAGCCTGCGGCAAGAGCTGGCGGTCGTGCGGCGGGCGCTTCGTCAGATCGGAGTCGAGCCCCCTGAATCGGTGCAGGACGGGGTTCGATTCACTTTATGCGGGTGCGTTTGCGACATCCTGGAGTTGCAGGCGCTGGACAGCGCGCCAAGTCTGGACCTGTTGTCCGCCCTTTGCCGTGGCCCACTCTGCGAAGGCATGGTCGGCCCGACGGAAGCGTTCGAGGACTACGTCTCGTCCCACCGCCTGCGCCTCTCCGAGCGAGCGCTGGCGCTTGGCCTGAATCTCATGGAACGGATGGCGCTGGGCAAAGCCGAAGGTGATTTCGTATCGACCGCCAAATGGGTGTTGGAGCTCGATCCGGCGCAAGAGGTCGCGCATCGCGCCTTGATGTCCCACTACGCCAAAATCGGTCAGGCGGTCCTTGCCTTGCGCCAGTACGATCTCTGCCGAGAGATCATGAAAACCGAATTCGACATCGACCCGGAGCGGGAAACAGAGGCGCTTGCGGCGCGCATCCGGGCCGGCACACAAGGCGGTGAAGCCAGCGCTGCCGTCGACACGGTTACGTCGCGCCGTCCGCTCGCCATACTCGCTATTGCGGCAACGCCAAGCAGGTCTGCGGGTAATCCCGAAGGTCCCGACGCCTTGCGTATTCTGTCAGACGCGTTGACCGAGCTTGCAGACGAAGTATGCGTCCCGCTCGGAGGAGAGCTCGCCGGTGCCTTCGGTGCGCAGGTTTTCGTGGCCTTCGGTGTAAACGGGGCCCAAGAGCACGATCTGGAAAGCGCGGTGCGCGCGGGGCTGCGGCTCGTGCATCAGGGCATCGCGCCGGACGGACCCATCATTCGCTGTGCGCTTGACTACGGACCCTGTGTCTTGGGGCGGGGAAGCGATATGGGGACACGGTTCGACGGGCTGCCGCTGCTATGGACGCAATCCCGTCTTGGCACGATCCCGCCGGGCGAATTCTGGATATCCGATGCCATCCGGGCCGCCTTGCCTTGGATCGTCGCGGTTCAAGTCGACAAGGCGGCGGCGGCCTGGAGGATAGACAGGTTGGACGGCCGGGACACGCGCTTCGACCACCAGAAGCGCAGTCAGCGACTCACGCGTTTCGTCGGGCGGGAGGCAGAAACCGACAGGATCGAAGCTGGTTGGCGCGAGGTCGAAGCCGGCAGCGCCGTTCGGCTTCACATTGAGGGTGAGCCGGGCATCGGAAAGTCGCGCCTTTGCCATCAGTTCGCAACCAGCCTCGAACTCCGGGGCGGGCGCATCCTGCGATTTCAAGGCTCGCCGTTCCTGACCGGCGTTGTCTTGGGACCCTTCACGGCTCTCTGGGATGAGGCGTCATCGCCACCCGGCAGCCGTGCCGACGCACGCCTGAACCGGGCCAAGGCGGATATCGCGGCTGCAATACGGCGAGCAAGTGCGGATCAGCCGATGGCCGTTCTGATAGAGGACATCCAGTGGTGTGATCCAACGACTTTGGACTTCATAGAAGACCTCGGCTCGTTGCTGGACGGTTCCCCAATCCTCTTGCTGACGACCGGTCGCGGGTTCGGGCGGGACCGTCCCACCAATGAAGTCTTGCGACTTCAGCGACTCGATCCGGTCAACGCCTGGGACATGGCGGCCACGATCCTGCCAGATCGGGTCGGCAGGCGCATTATGGAAGACATCGTGCGGCGCTCCGCAGGCATACCGCTGTGCATCGAGGAGTTTTGCCGCGTCGCTGCAGAACACCCGCTGGTGCCCAGCCTAACTGACATTCCCGCGAGCATCGAGGCGGCATTCTTTGCGCAGATTGACCGGCTTACCGAACCTGAACGCGCGCTACTCGAAGCCGCGTCTCTCCTTGGTCATCGGTTCGAATACGGTCTGCTCTCTGCCACCTACGATCTTGAACTGGCGCGGATGCGTCCCTTGCTAGATGCGCTGCGGCGCGAGGGTCTGCTTTACGTGACCGGTCGCCTGCCGCATGCCATTCTGGAATTTCGAACAGCTGTTGTCCAAGAGGTCGTCCGGCGGCATCTGTCCCAAGACAGAAGCAGGGCGTTCTCGGCGCGTGCCGCACGCTACCTCGAAGTCCGATACCAAAGCGGAGAACATGCGGCCGCTGCCATGGCTGCGGCGCATTGGGCCGAAGCGGACGCGCCACTCAAGACCGTGGAATGGTCCCTCAAGGCCGCCAGGGGCGCGATCGAGTTGTCCGCCCCGCAAGAGGCCGTGGCGCATCTAGAGCGGGCTCGTGCCCAAATCGTGCATCTCGCGCCACGCCAACAAACCGTCTACGAGATCGAGACGCTCTCGCTGCTGGGCCCTCAGCTATTGGCCGCGAAGGGCTTCGCTGATCCCGAGGTCCACGAGGTGAACGACAGACTGCGAGCGCTCGCCGTTGAAAAGAAAAGCCCGCTGGCGCCGCAGGCCCACTGGGGACTTTGGTCGTACCTCGTCGTGCGGGCGGAGCTGGATCAGGCTGCCGAAGTTGCAACGGCCCTGCGTCGGTCTGAAATCGATGCGCCTCGCGCACCGCGGTGGCTCGGGCCTGGTCTGCATTACATGGATGGCCTCAATGCCTTCTACCGGGGCGAGTTCCGGCGCGCCCTGATCGAGTTGGAGGCGGGGGATAAGACGGTCCCGGACGATCACGACGTTTCGAACGTGGATATCCTGGGCATTGACCTCAGTGTCGCGGCAGGTGCCTACCGCGCCTGGTGCCACGCCTTTCTCAAAGACGCGTCGTCTGCATCGGAGGAGGCCGAAGCCGCGGCTCTGCGCGCGGAGGACGGAGGTCACGGGTTCAGTAGCGCATTCGCCAGGGTAATGGCGGCCGTGTCATATCTTTTTCTGGACCGCCCGGATCTGGCAGCCCCCCACGCCAAAATCGCGGCTTCGCTGGCCGAGGAGTACTGTTTCGCACAGATCAGTTCTCAAGCAACGATCTGCTTGGGACATATCGAGGGGCTCTCGGGCGATCGTGGGGGCCTTTTACGCCTCGAACGCGGCTTGAATATGTATCTTGCGACCGGCGCTCGCCTCGCGGTGCCTTATGCACGGTACTGGCTCTGCCAAGGGTATGCTCGTGCAGGAAGACGGGCAAAGGCGGATGAGCAAATCAGGCTGATCAAAGCCCACGTCTCTCGAACCGGCGAGCGATATTTCGACAAGCACATGCAGCGAGGTGAACAGATTTGAATCTGAGGCTCAAGATTCACGACAAGGGTTAAGGGCCGTCCATTGATATGGAGCTGCCATTCTCGACCTCGGCCGAGCGATTTGATCTCTTTTGCGGCTGTATGGAGCGCCAACGCTTCCGTGCGGTCGTCAGAGCAGCCTGCGTTTTGACAGGTTCCGCATCAACGCGCCGGTGCCGAACGTCCATTCCGGGGCGTCCGTGGACAGGCGCACGACGTTCCGCAAGCTACCGAGGCGGGCCTCGCTGATCGTTACGACGTCCCCCACCTTGTGCGTGAATCCGGCGGACGGGGCGTCGCGATCCTGCGTCGGGGCGAAGAGCGTGCCCAGGAACAGGAGAAACCCGTCGGGATACTGGTGATGCCGCCCGATGGTCTGCGCGACGATGTCGGCGGGATCGCGGCTGATCTTGCGCATGGAGGAGAGGCCGTTCAGCTCGAATCCATCCTCGCCTTCGACACGAAGGGCGACGTCCGCACTGCGCACGTCGTCCAACCCGTAGGTCTCGTCGAACAGCCGCAGCATCGGGCCGATGGCGCAGGACGCGTTGTTGTCTTTGGCCTTGCTCAGCAGCAAGGCCGAACGCCCTTCGAAGTCGCGCAGATTGACGTCGTTGCCCAGCGTGGCGCCCTTGATCTCGCCGCGGGACGTCACCGCAAGCACGACCTCGGGCTCGGGGTTGTTCCAGCTCGACATCGGGTGGAGGCCGATCTCGGCCCCGTGCCCGACGGCGGCCATCGGTTGACACTTGGTGAAGACCTCCGCATCCGGCCCGATCCCCACTTCCAGGTACTGGGACCACAGACCCTCGGACAGCAGGACGCGCTTGACCTTGGCGGCCTGCTCGGACCCCGGGACCAGGCCCGACAGGCTCTCGCCGATCACATCGGCTACGCGGGCCCGGATGTCGGCCGCGCGCGCCGGATCGCCGGCCGCCTGCTCCTCGATCACGCGCTCGACCATGGACTCGGCGAAGGTGACGCCTGCTGCCTTGATCGCCTGAAGGTCGGCGGGGGCCAGAAAGGTGGGCTGCGCCCCGTCGGGGGCCCGCGATGGGTCGGGAAGCGCCAACCGCTCGCCATCTGCATCGCGAACGAACGCCAGCGTATCGTCGCGTTCGAGCAGGTCGCGCAGCGTCGGCGCTTCGCGGCAGGTGATGTCCATCAATTCACCGTCGCGACGCACAACGACGCAAGGGCCCCGGTCGGGCCGCAGCACGCGCCCCACCAAGGTGCCATCGTCGGGAAGGGCCGCGCTCATGCGTTCGCCCGGTGCTGGCGCGGGCGGGCCGACAGGCGCTCAAAGCTGGCCGGAGACGCCCGCCGGGGCAGGAAACATCGTGAAGATAGCGCCATCATGTCCTCCGTTGTGCGGTTGTGCGCGTTGGCAATTGCTATACTCGAGCAGGACGGCACATCAACCGGTGGCCCGTGAACTCGGGGCAGGGCAGCGACGACATGGAACGGAGACCCGGCATGAGCAAACCGACCATCGGCTTCATCGGCGTGGGCTACATGGGACACGGCATGGCGAAGAACCTGATCGCCTCGGGCTATCCGCTGGTGGTCAAGGGCAACCGTAACCGGGACCCGGTCGAGGATCTGCTGACGCGCGGCGCGCAGGAGGCGGCGACCCCCCGCGAGGTCGCGGAACGCAGCGATATCGTGCATCTGTGCCTGTCGAACTCGGCTCAGGTCGAAGCGGTGATCCGCGGCGAGGACGGGATCCTCGCCTCCGGCAAGGACGGCCTCGTGGTCATCGACACCACCACCGCCGATCCGACATCGTCCGACACGCTCGCCGCCGAACTCGAGGCGGCGCAGATGACGCTCGTCGATGCCCCGCTGGGACGAACGCCGAAAGAGGCCGAGGCCGGAACGCTCGACACCATGGTCGGCGCAACCCCGGAGATGTTCGAGCGTCTTCGCCCCGTGATCGCGTGCTGGGCCGGCAACATCAGCCATACGGGCGGAACCGGGTCCGGCCACCGCATGAAACTGATCATGAACTTCATCTCGATGGGGTACGCCGCGCTTTATTCCGAAGCGCTGGCGACCGGGGTGAAGTCCGGGCTGACACCGCAGACGATCCACCGCGTGATCGGGTCCAGCCGCATGGCGAACGGCTTCTACGAAACGTTCATGGCCTATGCCATCGGCCGCGACCCCGAAGCGCACAAGTTCACCATCCAGAACGGCGCCAAGGACACGCGCTATGCCGCCTCGATGGCGCGCGACGCCGAGGTCGCGAACCTGCTGGGGGCGGCCATCGCCAACAGCTTCCAGCTTGCCGAAAGCGCAGGGCATGGCGACGATTACGTCCCGATGTTGGCCGATATCGTCGCCCGTCAGAACGGCTTCGACCTGGCCAAGGCGGTGCGGGCGGGACACCGCGAAGAAGACTGAGGAGGACATCATGAGCGACACGAAGGCCAACCGACGCTTCCGCTCGCAAGAGTGGTTCGACAACCCGAACAACCCCGGGATGACGGCGCTGTATGTCGAGCGTTATCAGAACCAGGAGTATACCCGGGAGGAGCTGCAGGGCGAAAAGCCGATCATCGGGATCGCCCAGACCGGCAGCGAAATCGCGCCGTGCAACAAGATCCACGTCTTCCTGATGGACCGGATCAAGGCCGGCATCCGTGCGGCCGGCGGCATCCCGATGGAGTTCCCGGTTCATCCCATCCAGGAGACCGGCAAGCGTCCCACGGCCGCGCTCGACCGCAACCTGACCTATCTGGGGCTGGTCGAGGTGCTTCACGGCTACCCGATCGACGGGGTCGTGCTGACCACCGGCTGCGACAAGACCACGCCGGCGCTGCTCATGGGCTCGGCGACGGCGGACCTTCCGGCGATCGCGCTGAATGGCGGGCCGATGCTGGACGGCTGGTGGAAGGGCAAGCGCGTCGGGTCGGGCACCATCATCTGGGAAAGCCGCCGCCTGCTGGCCGAAGGCAAGATCGACTACGAAGAGTTCATGAGCCGGGTCTGCGCGTCCGCCCCGTCGCTCGGTCACTGCAATACCATGGGCACCGCGTCCACGATGAATGCGATGGCCGAGGCGCTTGGCATGACGCTGACCGGGCAGTCCGCGATCCCCGCACCGTTCCGCGAGCGGATGGAGGCGGCCTACCGCACTGGCCAGCGCATCGTCGAGATGGTCCATGAGGATCTCAAGCCGTCCGATATCCTGACCCGCGAGGCCTTCGAGAACGCGATCGTGACAAACTCGGCCATCGGTGGCTCGACCAACGCGCCGCCGCACCTTGTCGCCGTGGCGCGTCATGCGGGCGTCGAACTCGACACCCGCGACTGGCAGACCGTCGGCTTCGACGTTCCGCTGCTTGTCAACATGCAGCCCGCCGGTGAGTACCTGGGCGAGAGCTTCTATCGCGCCGGCGGCGTCCCCGCCGTGATGGCCGAGCTTGCGAAGGCCGGGCGCCTTCATGGCGCCTGTATGACGGTGTCGGGACGCAGCATGGGCGACAACCTCGACGGGATCGCGGTCATGGACCCCGAGGTGATCCTGCCCTACGACCGGCCGCTGCGCGAGAACGCCGGCTTCCTGGTCCTGGGTGGCAACCTCTTCGACACCGCCCTGATGAAGACGTCCGTCATCTCGCCCGAGTTCCGCGCCCGCTTCCTCGAGCAGCCGGGCCACGAGGGCATCTTCGAGGCTCGTGCCGTGGTATTCGAAGGCCCCGAAGACTATCACGCGCGCATCAACGACGCGGCGCTTCAGATCGACGAGCAGACGATCCTGTTCATCCGCAACGTTGGCTGCATCGGCTATCCCGGATCGGCCGAAGTGGTGAACATGCAGCCCCCCGACGCGGTGTTGCGCAAGGGCATCAAGCACCTGCCGACCGTGGGGGACGGGCGGCAATCGGGCACCTCCGAAAGCCCCTCGATCCTGAACGCCTCGCCCGAGGCGGTCGTCGGGGGCGGCCTGGCCTACCTTCAGACCGGCGACCGGGTGCAGCTGGACCTGAACGCCTGCACGTTGAACGCGATGGTCGACGACGCCGAATGGCAAAGCCGCAAGGACGCGTGGCAACCGCCCGAGATCCGCAACCAAACCCCGTGGCAAGAGATCTACCGGACCCACGTAGGTCAGCTGGGCGAGGGGGGGTGCCTGGAACTTGCCACCGCCTACCGCGGCGTCGCCCGCGACCTGCCGCGCGACAACCACTGAAACGGCGTGAGGGCCGGTCATGCGAATGGCCGGCCTCGATTCCTATACCGCGCATCTCCCGCAAGATACTGTTCGGGCCAAATGTGGTATGGCGGCCCTTCCATAGTGCGCCGGGCTCCCCGTCCGCGAACTGCCTTTGCGGGGTCGTTCTGCCACACGCCGCTGGGGCGAATTGTATGCCTCTCAGAACGCCGATCACTAGCTCGCTGGTTTCCGTTGTGTTTCGACCCGAGGGGTTCGGGCCGCCAAGCGAAGTCGCCGTGCGTCTCATCGCGTAGCGGACGTCATTTTGATCGCCGCTTAAATCAGCAGTAATCTCCGCGCGTAAGGCTCAGGCAAATGGGTCCTTGGGGCTAAGCATCGATGAAAGTCCTGGCGCCAGATGCGTGGGCGAAATCAGCGGTAGATTTCGATCCTAGCATCCTCGCCCGATCGGACGGCGGCCCGGTACATCCCTTCGCAATTGAAGGGC
>Ga0114903_1000700_pt1 | contig 16646 bp, 11 predicted proteins | sample MalvirDeepMed_s2_FD_87289 | JGI IMG/M metagenome (GOLD analysis project Ga0114903, IMG submission 87289) | Marine viral communities from the Global Malaspina Expedition - Malaspina viral metaG DeepMed_s2 | ecosystem: Environmental > Aquatic > Marine > Oceanic | place: Mediterranean Sea... | reverse complement strand
GTGCAGGCGCCCAGGGCCAGGGCCGCCGCGCCGCAGATCAGAAGAATTTTCATGCCAGTCATACCTTCCAGCGCCTGTGTCGTGGGCTTACCACCATTTCCCGGGCTTGGCCACAAAACCCGCCGCGCGTTCGAGCGCATAGGCGGTGTTGAGCAGATCGCCCTCTTCCCAGGGCCGCCCGATCAGCTGCAGACCCAACGGCAGGCCGTCCTTGTCGGTTCCGGCGGGCACGGAAATGCCCGGCAGCCCGGCGAGGTTCACCGTCACCGTGAAGACGTCGTTGAGGTACATCTGCACCGGGTCGTCCATCTCCATCCCCAGCGGGAAGGCGGCCGAGGGCGTGGCGGGGGTCAGGATCGCGTCGACGCCCTGGTCGAAAGCCTGTTCGAAGTCGCGCTTGATCAGGGTGCGGACCTTGCGGGCGCGATTGTAATAGGCGTCGTAGAAGCCCGCCGACAGCACGTAGGTGCCGACCATGACGCGGCGCTGCACCTCGGGACCGAAGCCTTCGGCGCGGGTCTTTTCGTACATTTCGGTGATGCCGTCGCCCTGGGACAGCTTTGCCCGGCGGCCATAGCGCACGCCGTCGTAGCGGGCGAGGTTCGACGAGGCCTCGGCCGGCGCGATGACGTAATAGGCGGGCAGCGCGTATTTCGTGTGCGGCAAGGAGATATCGACGATCTTCGCTCCGGCGTCGCGCAGCATCTCGGCGCCGTCGGACCAGAGCTTTTCGATCTCGGCGGGCATGCCGTCCATGCGGTATTCGCGCGGGATGCCGATGGTCTTGCCCTTGATGTCACCGGTCAGCGCCGCCTCGAAATCCGGCACGGCGAGGTCGGCGGAGGTGCTGTCCTTCGGGTCGTGCCCGCACATGGCGCGCAGCACGATGGCGGCGTCGCGCACGTCCTTGGTCATCGGCCCGGCCTGGTCCAGCGACGAGGCGAAGGCAACGATGCCCCAGCGCGAGCAGCGGCCGTAGGTGGGCTTGATGCCGGTGATGCCGGTAAAGGCGGCGGGCTGGCGGATCGAGCCGCCGGTGTCGGTGCCGGTGGCCGCGAGGCAGAGGTCGGCGGCCACGGCGCTGGCGGACCCGCCCGAGGATCCGCCGGGGGTCAGGGCCGCGTCGTCGTTGCCGCGCCGCCAGGGGTTCACGGCGTTGCCGTAGACGCTGGTTTCGTTGCTGCTGCCCATGGCGAATTCGTCCATGTTGAGCTTGCCCAGCATCACCGCGCCCGCGTCCTGCAACTGCTGCGACACGGTGGATTCATATTCGGGGCGGAAGCCTTCGAGGATGCGGCTCGCGGCCTGGCTCGGCACGCCCCTGGTGCAGAAGAGGTCCTTGATCCCCATCGGGATGCCGCAGAGGTCGGGCGCGTCCCCCGCTTTCAGACGCGCATCGGCGGCGGCGGCACGCTCGCGGGCGATCTCGGGCGTCTTGTGCACGAAGGCGCCCAGCGCATCGGCGGCGTCAATCGCCGTGAGGCAGGCCTCGGTCAGCTCGGCGCTGGTCACCTCGCCCGCGCGCAGGGCGTCGCGGGCCGCGGCCACGGTCATCTTGGTCAGGTCGGTCATCATTCCACCACTTTCGGAACGGCGAAAAAGCCCTCGCGGGCGTCGGGAGCGTTCGACAGGACGCGGTCCTGCTGGTCGCCGTCGGTCACCGCGTCGTCGCGGCGCTTGAGCCGCATCGGCGTCACCGACACCATCGGCTCCACGCCGTCGACATCCACTTCCTGCAGCTGCTCGATGAAGCCGAGGATGGTGTTGAATTCCGATGCGAGCGCCGGCAGCGCGTCATCTTCGACCTTGATGCGGGCCAGTTTCGCCACGCGGGCGGCGGTCTCTGTGTCGATGGACATGGGGGCCTCTTGCGATGCGGTGTCGGGATTGCGTTTACCGGCCCGTGCGACGGGTCGCAAGGTGGTGACGGCGGAAAGGGAGCTGTTGGCGGACGCCCGTCGCAGGATTGATCTTTCGGGCGGCGCGCCGCACCGAACGCCTATCCCGCCAGCAGCGCGCGGGCGGCGGCGCGGGCCTCGTCGGTCACCGTGTCGCCCGAGAGCATCCGGGCGATCTCGCCTTCGCGCGCGGGCGGATCGAGTGCCACCACGGTCGAGGTCGTGACCTCTCCGGCGACCTGCTTTTCGACGCGCCAGTGATGCGCGCCCAATGCGGCCACTTGCGGCGAATGGGTGACAACCAGCACTTGCCCTTCGGCGGCGAGCGCCGAGAGGCGACGGCCAACCGCGTCGGCAGTGGCCCCGCCGACGCCACGGTCGATCTCGTCGAAGATCATCGTGATCCCCCGGCCCTGCTCTTGCGAGAGACACACCTTGAGCGCCAGCAGGAAGCGCGACAGCTCCCCGCCCGAGGCGATCTTGTTGAGCGCCCCGGCGGGCGCGCCGGGGTTCGTGGCGACGGTGAACTGCACCGCGTCGACGCCTTCGGGGCCCGGGGCGGCATCCTCGATCCGGGTGGTGAAGACCGCGCGCTCCATCTTCAGCGGCGCGAGCTCTGCCGCGACGGCGGCGTCGAGCCGGGCGGCGGCCTCTTGCCGCGCTTCGGTCAGTGCGGCGGCGGCAGCATCATATCCGGCATCGGCCTCGGTCACCGCGCGTTCGCAGTCGGCCAGCTTCGCCTCGCCCGCGTCCAGCGCCTCGAGGCGGGCGGAGAGCACCGCCGCGTGTTCTGCCAGATCGTCGGGCAGCACCGAATGCTTGCGCGCAAGGCCGCGCAGGGCAAAGAGCCGTTCTTCGGTATCTTCCAGATCGCGCGGATCGAAGGCCATGGCTTCGAGGCAGTCCGCCACCCCGCGCGCCGCCTCGTCCAGTTCGGCCATGGCGCGCGCGAGCGCCGCCACCGGCGCATCGAGCCGCCCGTCGGCCCGGTCCGCCGCACCTTCGAGCCAGCGCAGCGCGCGGGCCATGGCGCCCTCGGCGCCTTCGTATCCCAAGGCTGCGGAGGCCTGGGCGATGTCGTCGCGGACCTTCTCTGCGGCCTGCATCGACCGGCGGCGGGCGTCGAGTTCCGCATCCTCTCCGGGCTGCGGGTCGAGTTTCTGCAATTCGGCCACCGAATGGCGTAGGAAATCCTCTTCGGCGCGCACCGCATCGAGCGCGGCGCGGGCCTCGGTCAGCGTCTTGCGCGCCTTCGCCCGCAAGGTCCAGCGGTGGCGCACCTCGGCGCGGGCCGCGTCGAGCGCGCCGTAGGCATCGAGGATGTCGCGGTGGCCCTTGGGGTCCAGAAGGCCGCGGTCGTCGTGCTGGCCGTGCAGTTCCACCAGCGTGTCCGACAGCCGCCGCAGCACCTCGCCCGACACGCGCCGGTCGTTGACCCAGCCGGTCTTGCGACCGTCGGCGGTGTTGACCCGGCGCAGGATCAGCTCGTCGCCGCCGGGCAGGCCCGCCTCCTCCAGCACCGCGCGGGCGGGATGGCCCTTTGGCAGGTCGAAGACCGCCATGACCTCGCCCTGCTCGGCCCCCTGCCGCACCAGTTCGGCCCGTCCCCGCCAGCCCAGCACGAAGCCCAGCGAGTCCAGCAGGATCGACTTGCCCGCGCCGGTTTCGCCGGTCAGCACGTTGAGCCCGGGCTGGAAGGCAAGTTCCAGCCGGTCGATGATCAGCATGTCGCGAATATCAAGCGCGCGCAGCATGGGTGCGGCCTTTGGCAGTTGGCGGGATCCGTCGAGATGACGAAGGTCTCGCCGCAGCGCTACTAAGTGTCAAGGTCGCTTGGGATGCCCAACGGGTCGCCCCGTGCGGTCTCACTGAACACCGACCTGCGGCCGCGCGGCGCCTCTGGGCCACCGCCGGCCCTTCACGCCAGGCCGGCGTCTCACTCCTCAGAGCCACTCCCCGCGGACCATCTGGCGGTAGATCTGCGCCAGCCAGTTGTCGCCCGCGGCCTCGAGCGTCAGCCCCCGCCCGGTCAGCAGCGCATAGCTGTCCTCGTACCACTCCGTGGACTGGTAGTTGAAGCCCAGGATCGCCCCTGCGGTCTGGGCCTCGTCTGTCAGGCCCAGCGACAGGTACGATTCCACCAGCCGGTGCAACGCCTCGGGCGTATGCGTCGTGGTCTGGAAATCCTCCACCACGACACGGAAGCGGTTGATCGCCGCGCCGAAATGTTCGCGCTTGAGGTAGTAGCGCCCGATCTCCATCTCCTTGCCGGCAAGGTGATCGAAGGCAAGGTCGAACTTCAGCACCGAGGACCGCGCATATTCGCTCTCGGGATAGCGTTCGATCACGGTGCGCAGGCTCTGAAGCGCCTGGAAGGTCAGGCCCTGGTCGCGGCCCACTTCCTCGATCTGGTCGTAATAGCTGAGCGCCAGGAGGTACTGCGCATAGGCCGCATCGTCCTCGAGCGGATAGAAGTCGATGTAGCGCTGTGCCGCGGCGCGGCTGTTCTCGTAATCGCGGTCCTGATGATAGGCATAGGCCTGCATGATCAGCGCGCGCTTGGCCCATTCCGAATAGGGGTACAGCCGCTCGATCTCTCCGAAATAGAAGGCGGCATCCTCGGGGTCGCGGCTTTCCAGCTCGAATTCGCCACGTTCAAAGATCTGCTCTGCCGTGAACCGTTCGAGGTTCTGCTCGTCCCTGTCGTCCCGCGAAAGTATCCCCGATAGCCCGTTTCCGCCGCACCCCGCAAGAAGCGTGGCCACCAGTAACGCCCCGATCACACCGCTTCGCGACCCGCCGCCTGACATGCTTGCTACCCTCAATCTTCCGGTTGCGAGGCCTTGAGCCGCGCCGTTGCGAACGGTCCTAGCACAGAAAATTCGGGTGCAAAACGCCTTTGCGGCGTTTTGTGGATCGCAGATGCGCGAGGGTGTCAGGCGACCGCCGGAATCTCGTCGCGCACCACCCCGGCCCCGGGCAAACGCGCGGCGGTGTGGCCATCAACTTCGATCATGCGGAAAGCCTCCGGCATGCTGAAAATCTCGCGCAGCAGCATGTTGGTCATCGAGTGCCCAGCCTTGTGCCCGGTGTAATGCCCGAGGATCGGCACCCCCGCCAGCGACAGGTCGCCCAGCGCATCCAGCATCTTGTGGCGCACGGCCTCGTCGGCATGGCGCAGGCCGCCGGGGCTCAGTACCCGGTCGCCATCGACCACCACGGCGTTTTCCATGTTGCCGCCCAGCGCGAGCCCGTTGGCGCGCATCGTGTCCACGTCCGCCTGCCGGCAGAAGGTCCGGCTGTCGCACAACTCGCGCACGAATGTGCCGTTGGCGAGGTTCAGGGTCTTGTCCTGCACGCCGATGGCCGCATCGTCGAAATCGATGTGGAAATCCATGCTCAGACCGCCCTGCCCCGGGCTCAGCCGCGCCCAGCCGTGGGCGGTGTGCACTTCGACCGGGGTCAGCACTTCCATCACCCGCAGCGGCATCGGCAGGACCCGCGCGCCACGCGACAGGATGCCACGCACGAAGGGGGCACTCGATCCGTCGAGGATCGGCACTTCGGGCCCGTCGATCTCGATGAGCGCGTTGTGCACGCCGCAGCCGGCCAGAGCCGCCATCACGTGTTCGATGGTCGACACTTCGACACCGGCGCGGTTCTTGATACGGGTGCAGAGCGGCGACAGCTCCACCGCGTCCCAGCGCGCCGGAACCATGTTGTCGCCCAGCAGGATGTCGACACGCTTGAACCACACCCCGTGATTGGCCGAGGCGGGACGGATGGTCAGCCGGGCGGGTTTGCCCGAATGCAGGCCGATGCCCTCGAAGCTGATCGCTGTACGTATGGTTGTCTGCACGTGACTACCCCCAAATGTCGAACGGATGACCTCCGTTGCGCTTTGGGAGAGGAAATAATGGACGCCCCCTGTGCTCTCAAATCAAGTATTGCAACGGTCTGAAACATCCGCCGCCGCAAACCGGCGCCGTCCCGCGCATGTCCAGACTTCGCTGCATAACACTCTGTTAACGGTGAATTAAATGACGATTTTCGACAGGCCGGCGGGTCCCGTCACATCACCAGGAAAATCGCGGCGACCCGAGTTTTTCGCCATGTTTGTCACGAATTGACTGCCGCAAACCACCTTCGGACCGCCGCCCTGCGGCACATGAAGAGGTCCCAAGCCGGGCCGGCTCACAACGCTCTGACCTGCGGACGCCGCCATTTTGCGGCGGGGCTGATCATCAGGTCGGTCAGCGCCCAGACCAGCGCATCGACCCGGTCGGGGCTGCCGCGGCCCTCGTAGCCGTTCCGGCTCATCTGGCACATCTGGTCCTCGAGCGCGTCGAGCCCCGGGCGATGCGCGACCCGCCCCTGCTCGTAGAGCGCCGCCACGGGTTCGGCGCGGGCCACCTTGCCGCGCGCCGCATGCACCTTGGTGACCGGCACGAAGGCGTCGATCTGGCGCAGCACCGCCTCGACCATGTCGCCGCCCTGGTTGACCTCGGCCACCAGCCGGTCGGCGCCCCAATGCTCCATCGCCGTGACCGCGCGCTGCGCCCAGGCCAGCGGCCCCACACCCTGCACGCTGGCGTCTTCCAGCACCACGGCGCGCCAGTCCTGTGGCGGGCCGTTCAGCTGCGCGCCGACCACGACGATGCCGCATTCGTCCGACCCGGCGCGGCCCGTGACCGGCGGGTCCACCGCCACCACGATCCGGTCGAACCCGGGCAGGTCGTCGCAGCGCCGGGCCTCGAGCTGCGCGCGGGTCCAGAGCGCGCCCTCGATATCGTCCAGCAGCGTGCCGTCGAGTTCCTGCCGTCCCAGCCGGGTGCCGGCGTAGCGCGCCCTGACCTCGTCGAGGAAGGACTGCGCGAGGTTGGCCCGGTTGGCCTCCGTCCCGGCATGGGTGGTGACCGTGCTCGGGCTGGCCAGCAATTCCTTGAGCACGCCGACGTTGCGCGGCGTGGTGGTGACACAGACCCGCGGCTGGTCGCCCAGGCGCAGGGCGAATTGCAGCATGTCCCAGGTCTCCTTGCCTTTCTTCCACTTGGCCAGCTCGTCGACCCAGGCGCCGTCGAACTGCGGGCCGCGCAAAGCCTCGGGCTCGTGGGCCGAGAATGCCATTGCCTCGGCACCGTTGGGCCAGACCAGCGTGCGCCGCGTGGCGCTCCAAGTCGGGCGTCGGTCCGGGGGCGAGCAGGCCAGAAGGCCGCTGTCGCCGAAGATCATCACCTCGCGCACCTGGTCCAGGGTTTCGCCGATCAGCGCGAAGCGGCGGCAGCGGCCCGGATCGAGCGGGCGCGCCCCCTCGACCCGGGCGCGCACCCATTCGGCACCGGCGCGGGTCTTGCCCGCGCCGCGCCCGCCCAGGATCACCCAGGACCGCCAGTCGCCCGCGGGGGGCAGCTGGTGCTCCATTGCCCAGAAGTCGAAGAGATAAGGCAGCGCCAGCAACTCTCCGTCCGTCAGGCTCTCGATGAATTCATCCTGAACGGCAACAGGTTCGGAGGCGAGCCAGGCGGCACCCGATCTCAGTTCGGGCGTGGTCGAGGTCGATGCCGTATCCTTCTGAAATGCCGTCTCTCTGGCGTTTTGCGGTGTCAAGTTCAGCCTCCGTTTCGCGGGCCGCCTTGAGCCAGTAGCGGACTTCGCCCAGCAGTTTCCCGGCCGCTGCGGGATCTCCCAGATCCTCTTCGGCGACCCGTTCGTTGAGGGCGTTCAACTGGCTTTTGAGCGTGCGCAGGATCAACGCGATATGAACGCGCTCCTCCTCCAGCCCGCCAAGACGGTCTTTCGGTGTGATTAAGCTCATGGTCTGCTCGATGCCTTTTCCCGGGGACCTCCGTCCGATCGGGGACCCGTGACCGACTGCGGTCGTCCGGGCCTTCCGGCAGGCACAACCCTTACGTGTGCAATCCGGAAAAGTCAAGCAAGATGCGCTCCGCGCGGCGCATTAAAGCACTGTTAATAAATGATTTTCTCAGTGAAAGGGCGGCACACCGGTGGTCCGGCGCGCCGCCCTTGTGGCCGTGTCAGGCCGCCGGCAGCCGCCGCTCGACGATCTCCGCCCACCAGGAACAACCCGCCGGGATCGCCTCGTCCGAGAAGTTGTATTCCGGGTGATGCACCGACGCGGTGTCGCCGTTGCCCACGAGGATATAGGCGCCGGGCCGTTCCTCGAGCATGAAGGCAAAGTCTTCGCCGCCCATGACCAGCGGCGCCTCGTCGCACGCGCCCGACACCGACCGCGCCACCTCGGCGGCGAATTCGGTCTGTTCGTCGTGGTTGGCCATGACCGGGTAGTTGCGGAGGTAGTCGACCGTGGCCTTGGCCCCGAAGGCCTCGGCGACGCTGGTGCAGATCGCGGTGATCCGCTCTTCGGCGAGGTCGCGGTTGTCGTTCGAGAGCGTCCGCACCGTGCCCTTCATGTGGACCCGCTGCGGGATCACGTTGAAGGCCTTCGACGAGGTTTCGAACGAGGTCACGGACACGACAATCTGGCTCACCGGGTCGGCATTGCGGCTGGCGATGGTCTGCAGAGCGGTCACGATATGCGCGGCGACCACGGTGCTGTCCACCGTTTCCTGCGGCTTGGCCGCGTGCCCGCCACGGCCTTCGATGGTGATGTCGAAAAGGTCGGTCGCGGCAAAGAACGGCCCCGGGCGGATGGCGAAGCTGCCGGTCGGACGACCGGGCCAGTTGTGCATGCCGTAGACCTCCTGGATGCCCCATCGGTCCATCATCCCGTCGGCGCACATCTCGCGCCCGCCGCCGCCGCCCTCTTCGGCGGGCTGGAAGATCACCACCACGGTGCCGTCGAAGTTGCGCGTCTCGGTCAGGTACTGCGCCGCGCCCAGCAGCATGGCGGTGTGCCCGTCATGGCCGCAGGCATGCATGGCGCCATCGGTCTTTGAGGCATAGTCGAGCCCGGTCTGTTCGTGGATCGGCAGCGCATCCATGTCGGCGCGCAGGCCGATGACCTTGCCGGAGCTGTCGCTCTTGCCCTTGATCACGCCCACCACTCCGGTGCGTCCGATGCCCTCGACCACCTCGTCGCAGCCGAAGACGCGCAGCTTCTCGGCGACGACCCCGGCGGTGCGGTGGGTGTCGAAGAGGATCTCGGGGTGTTCGTGAAAGTCCCGCCGCCAGGCGGTGATTTCGGGAAGCAATTCGGCAAAGCGGTTCTTGACCGGCATGGGTCTGTCTCCTGTGTGGATGATTGCCTGCAATCTGGCAGCGCGCGGTGCGGGCTGCAAGGGCGGGTGCGAGGGGCGCTGCTGCGCGTGCTGCGTCGTCGAAGCGAGGGGCGCTGCCCCTCGCGCTCCCCGGAGATTTATTGGCAAGATGAAGGGGGATCGGTCAGCGAGCGCTCAGAGGTTGGGTCCGGGGCGCATCGGGCTACCGTCGGAAAAGCGCGCCAGGCGGAAGCGGGCGAGGTCGTGGCCCGGGTCTTCGCCGGTGGCCAGGCGCGCGGCGATGCGGCCGAAGGCGGGGCCGATGCCGAAGCCGTGGCCGCACATGCCGGTCACCACGGTCAGGCCCGGCAGCTGCGCCGCGCGGTCCACTGCCGGGACCACGTCCGGCAGCGCGTCGATCATCCCGGCCCAGGCGGTGCGCGGGCTGACGGCGCCGAGCTCGGGAAATGTCTCGGCGAACGCACGGGCGGTCTCCGCGACCTTTTTGATGTTGGGTTCGGGATCGAGGATGCGCATCCGCTCGAACGGGCTTTCCGCATCGGCCTCCCAGCGGCGCGGCGTGCCCCAGGCGTCGGGGTAGCCCTTTGGCGCGCGGGTCTTGAGCCGCACGTCGAAGCCGCCCGTGCGCAGCAGGGGCAGGTATTTCGGTAGCGCGCGGATCGCGTCCGGGCCGATGAAAAGCTCGCTCAATGTCGAGGGCGCCAGCGTGTAGCCGCCGTCCGCGCGCGGCCGCCAGGCAACGCGGTCGTCCACCGCGGCGGTACCGCTCACTTTTGGCAGCGGCCCGGTCTCGAACGCGGTGGAGCGCACCGACAGCTGCGGCAGCGCGATCCCGTGACGGCGCAGGAAGAGCGCCGACCAGGCCCCGGCCGCCAGCACCACATCTCCGCAGGCGATGCGGCCCTGTTCGGTCATCACGCCGGTGATCCGGCCCGCCTCGATGTCGAGCGCGCGCACGGCGCAGCGTTCGACGATCTGCGCGCCTTCGGCCTTTGCAAGCCGTGCAAGCTCGGGCACCGCCTGCCACGGCTCGCCGCGCAGGTCCGGCGGCGTGACGAGCGCGCCGGCCCAGCGCCCCCTGGCCCCCGGCAGGTGCGTCGCCAGATCGGTACGGTCCAGCAGGTAGGAGGACAGGCCGAAGGGCGCGGCCTCGTTCAGCCAGCCGGCATAGGCCTGCATGTCGGCATCGGTCCGCGCGAGGTAGGTGACGCCCACGCGCTTGACCCCGAGCCGCCCGCCGCAGTCGGCATTGAGGTCCTGCCAGAGCCTCTGTGCCTCCAGCGCCACGGGGATCTCGGCCATGTCGCGGCCCTGCACGCGAATCCAGCCCCAGTTGCGGCTGGACTGTTCCGCCGCCACCCGGCCCTTTTCCAACAGCACGACGGGCACCCCGGCCCGCGCGAGGTAGAGCGCCGTGGTCACCCCGATCACGCCGCCGCCGATCACCACGACCTTCGTCTCCGCCGGCAGGTGTCCGGCGTGTTCCGGCTGCTCCGGCAACGTGAAGGGAAAACTCATGCCAGGTCGTCCAGCAGCTTTTCCATGAAGGCGTGGCCGGCTTCGAACTGCGCCACGGTGATGAACTCGTCGGGCTGGTGCGCCACGGCGATGTCGCCGGGGCCGCAGACCACCGCCGAATAGCCCGCCGCCTGGAAATGGCTGGCCTCGGTGCCGTAGCTCACGTGCTTGGTGCCGTTGTCGCCGGTGAGGCGGCGCACCAGCGTTTCGGCAGCGCCCCCCTCTTCGGGCTCGAAGATAGGCAGGGCGAAGGTGTCGGTGACCTCGATCCAGGCCTCGGGACGGACGGCCTTCATCTCGGCCTCGACCTCGGCGACCTTGGCGAGGAAGCGGGCCTTCCAGTCCTGCGGATCCTCTCCAGGCACGACCCGGAAACCCAAGCCGAATGCACAGTCCTTGGCGGTGATGTTGTGCGCGGTGCCGCCCGAGATCATGCCCACGTGCACGTTGGTGAAGGGCGGGTTGAACAGCCGCGCCAGCGGTCCCGGTTCTGCGGCCATGTTCTCGGCGTTCACGGTGTTGGCCCAGTCGATCAGCTTGGCCCCGTACATGATGGCGCTGACGCCCTCGTGCAGGATCGAGGAATGTACTTCGAAGCCGTGCAGATGCACCCAGAAGCTGACCCCGCCCTTGTGGGCCGTGACCGCCTTCATGCCCGTGGGTTCGCCGACGATCACCGCCTTGGCGCGGGGCAGATGCGCCATCGCCTCGATCAGCGGCGGCGCGCCGACGCAGCCGACCTCCTCGTCGTAGCTGAGCGCGATCTGCAGGGGGCGCGTGACGCCGCGATGCTGCGCCTCGACCAAGGCCCAGATCGCCAGCGCGTCGAAGCCTTTCATGTCGGTGGTGCCGCGGCCATAGAGCTTGCCGTCGCGTTCGTTCACGGTGAAAGGGTCGGAGGTCCAGGGCTGGCCATCGACCGGCACCACGTCGGTATGGCCCGACAGCACCACGCCGCCCGGCGCCTCGGGCCCGACATGAGCGTAGAGCGCGGCCTTCTCGCCTTCCTCATGGTAGTGTCGGTGACAAACGATGCCGTGGCTGCCGAGGTACTCTTCGACCCAGTCGATCAGCGGCAGGTTGCTGTCGCGGCTGACGGTGGGAAAGGCGACAAGCCGGTCGAGAATGGCGCGCGGGGTCAGGCGGTCGGGCATGTGACGTGTCCTGTCGGGGGAATTGGCGCCCGTTCTAGCGCAGGATCGCCGGAGGTTGAAGCGCCAGGCGTGGCACCCGACCGCCTTCGGCCCCCCACCGCCTCCGGCCGCGCCGTATCAGTAGCCGCTGTCGGAGGTCAGCACGTAATGGCCCGGTGTCACCTCGGCATAGTCCGACGGGGCCGGTTCGTAGCCCACCTCGTGGATCGGCGACGGGATCGGCTTGAAGTTAAGGTCCTTCTCGGACTTGCGCTTGCGCGGATCGGCGATCGGCACCGCTTTCATCAGGGCTTGCGTGTAGGGATGCTGCGGATCCTCGAAGACCGCCGCGCGCGGCCCCAGTTCGACGATCCGGCCCAGGTACATGACGCCGACATGGTGGCTGACCCGTTCGACCACCGCCATGTCGTGGCTGATGAAGAGAAAGGACAGCCCCAGTTCCGCCTGCAGCTCCATCATCAGGTTGACCACCTGCGCCTGCACGCTCACGTCAAGCGCCGACACCGCCTCATCGGCGATGATGAGCTTGGGGTTCAGCGCCAAAGCCCGGGCGATGGCGACGCGCTGGCGTTGCCCGCCCGACAGCTCGTGCGGATAGCGGCGCAGGAAGCTGCGCGGCAGCTCCACCCGGTCGAAGAGCATGGCGATGCGCTCCTCCATCTCCTTGCCCTTGAGCGTGCCGAAGTTGCGCATCGGCTCGGCCACCTGGTCGCTCAGGTTCATCTGCGGATTGAGGCTGGCGAAAGGGTCCTGAAAGATCATCTGCATGTCGAGCCGCGCGGTGCGCAGATCGCGCGGGTTCAACGCCACGATGTCCTTGCCGCCCAGCTCGATGCTGCCCGACATCGGCTCCACCAGCCGCAGGATCGACCGGCCCGCGGTGGACTTGCCACAACCCGACTCGCCCACGAGGCTCAGCGTCTGGCCCTTGTTGATGTCGAAAGACAGGTCCTCGACCGCGTGGACATTGGCGATCGTGCGGCGGAAAAAGCCGCCCTTGACCGGAAACCGGGTGGTGAGGTTGCGCACCTTCAAGAGCACCTCGTCGGTGCCGGGGATGGGTTTCGGCGTGACCGCGTCCTTGCCCAGCAGCTTCATCGGCTCGGGCAGCGGCTTGCCGCGCATCTCGCCCAGCTTCGGCACGGCGGCCAGCAGCGCGCGGGTGTAAGGATGCTGCGGGTTCTCGAAAATCTCCTGCGCCGTGCCCTCCTCGACCTTGTTGCCGCGGAACATGACGACGACGCGGTCGGCCATCTGCGCCACCACGGCCATGTCGTGGGTGATGAACATCACCGCCGTGCCGGTTTCGCGCTTGAGCCGGTCGATCAGCGCCAGGATCTCGGCCTGGATGGTGACGTCGAGCGCCGTGGTCGGCTCGTCCGCGATCAGCAGCCGCGGCTTGCAGGCCAGCGCCATGGCGATCACCACGCGCTGGCGCATGCCGCCGGACAATTCGTGCGGATACTGCTTGAGCCGCCGCTCGGGTTCGGGAATGCGCACCTCGCGCAGCAATTCCAGCGCCCGGGCCTCGGCGGCGTCGCGGTCCATCCCGCGGTGCACGCGCAGCCCCTCGGTCAGCTGACGCCCGACGGTGAAGACGGGGTTGAGCGCGGTCATCGGCTCCTGGAAGATCATCCCGATCTCGTTGCCGCGGATGGTGCGCATCAGGTCCTGGTCGACGTCCGCCAGATTGATTTCGCCGCCCTCCTTGCGATCGAAGAGCAAGCGGCCCCCGGCGATATCCCCGCCACCGAATTCAATGAGCCGCATCAGCGACAGGCTGGACACCGATTTGCCGGAGCCGGATTCACCGACGACGCAGACCGTCTCGCCGGGACCGATCTCGAACGACACATCCTCCACGCCGACGACGGTGCCGGCCTTGGTCTCGAACTCCACCCGCAGATTTTCGATCCGCGTGATCGCATGGTCCAGCATGTCGGCCCGCCCTTGTCAGCTTGTTTTGTGAACGCTACCGGCAGCGTTGCGCCGGTGTCAAACCAGTGTGCCGGTTTCCGTCAGGCTATGTCTTGCATTTTCGTCAAAGTCTGTTTCGATACGGGCACCGCGGGGGAAGACCGCACGGAAATCAGGCTGAAAAGACCACAGAACACCGCCCGACCGCATGCCGTCACACCACACCCCCGACCAATCGGAAAACGCATCAACAACATGCGTCCAACATGGAGACCGCTATGAAAATTAAGACCCTTCTGCTCGGGGCCGCCGCCACGATGGCCCTGGCGCCCGCCGCCATGGCCGAGCGCGGATCGGACGGCAACGTCAGCATCATCTACTGGCAGGCGCCGTCGATCATGAACCCGTACCTCTCGGGCGGCACCAAGGACATCGAGGCCGCGTCCATGGTCATCGAACCGCTGGGCCGCTACGACCCGACCGGCGCGCTGGTGCCCTTCCTCGCCGAGGAAATCCCCACCGTCGAGAATGGCGGCGTGAGCGAAGACCTGACGTCGATCACCTGGAAGATCAAGGAAGGCCTGCTCTGGTCCGACGGCACGCCCTTCACCTCGGCTGACGTGGTGTTCACCGCCGAATACTGCATGGACCCCGAAGGCGGCTGCGCGCAGCTTGCCAAGTATTCCGGCGTCGAGACGGTCGAGGCCATCGACGATCTGACCGTCAAGGTCACCTTCTCGCAGCCGACGCCCAACCCCTACGGCCCCTTCATGGGCGGCCAGTCGCCAATCCTGCAGAAGGCGCAGTTCGAGAACTGCAAGGGCGCCGCGGCGTCCTCCTGCACCGAGCAGAACTTCAACCCGATCGGCACCGGTCCCTTCATGGTGACCGAGTTCCGCCCCAACGACGTGATCTCGATGGAGGCGAATCCGAACTATCGCGACCCCGAAAAGCCCGCCTTCGCCACGGTCAACTTCAAGGGCGGCGGTGACGCCAATGCCGCCGGTCGCGCGGTGATGGAGACCGGCGAATTCGACTATGCCTGGAACCTGCAGCTGGCGCCCGACGTGCTGGCCAAGATGGAAGAAGGTGGCATGGGCCAGCCGGTCGCGGCTTTCGGCACCCTGGTCGAGCGGATCGAGATGAACATGACCGACCCGTCGCCCGACCTGCCCGAAGGCGAGCGCGCCACCGTCGCGCATCCGCATCCCTTCCTGACCGACCTCAACGTCCGCAAGGCGCTGTCGATGGCCATCGACCGCGAGCTGCTGGTCGAAGTGGGCTACGGCCAGGCCGGCCGCGCCACCTGCAACCTCGTGCCGGCGCCGGCGCTTTATGCGTCGGACAACACCGAATGCCTGACCCAGGACATCGAAGGTGCCAAGGCGCTGCTCGAAGAATCCGGCTGGACCGACACCGATGGTGACGGCGTCCGCGACAAGGACGGCATGAAGCTGAGCCTTGTCTACCAGACCTCGACCAACGCCGTGCGCCAGGACTTCCAGGCGCTGATCAAGGATTGGTGGAGCCAGATCGGCGTCGAGACCGAGCTGCGCAACATCGACGCGTCGGTCTTCTTCGGCGGCGATCCGGGCTCGCCCGACACCTTCCAGAAGTTCTACGCGGACGTGGAAATGTACGCCAACAACTTCGACGGCACCGACCCGCAGTCGTACCTGTCCATGTACCGCTGCGGCAACGAACCCAAGCCGTCGAGCCAGTGGCAGGGCGAGAACATCAACCGCTTCTGCGATCCGGAATACGACGCCCTGCTGGACGAGCTGGCGCGCACCGGTGAACTGGAAGAGCGCGGGCGGATCGCCAAGCAGCTCAACGACATGCTGACCAAGGACACCTACACCATCGTTCCGCTGGTGGACCGTGGCCGCGTCTCGGCGCATTCCAACACGCTCGGCGGTGTTCAGCTGAACACCTGGGATTCCGAGCTCTGGAACGTCGCGGACTGGTACCGCATCGAACAATAATTAGGCACGATCGACGCGGCGGGACAGGTGCCCGCCGCGTTCGTTCTATGCAGAGCCGCCCGATGCGCGTAATGTCCCACGACATACCGGCGCACGACGCTCCTGACGTCCCACGCAAAAATCCCGGAACGCCCGATGCCCGAGCAGACTGAACTCATGACCCGAGGCGCCGCATGCTGACATTCGCCATTCGCAGATTGGTCCTGTCGGTCCCGACGCTTCTGTTCATCAGTTTCGCCATCTTCATGCTGCTGCAACTGGCCCCCGGCGACCCGATGGCGCAGGTTCCCCTGACCGTCCCGCCCGAGGTCAAGGAACGGATGCGCCAGGCCCTGGGCCTGGGCGAGCCGCCGCTGGTGCAATACGGAAAATGGCTCGTGCAGATGTTCTGGATCGAACCGCAGGTGCTGTGGGACCACTGGTTCGGCACCAACTATTCCGAGGGCAAGTTGCGGGTGATTTCCTGGCAGACCCGGTCGCCGGTCATGGACATCGTGATCCAGCGCATGCCGCAGACGCTCTGGGTCGTCGGCCTCTCGTACATCGTCGGTATCCTGATCGCCCTGCCCATCGGCATCTATTCCGCATATCGGCAGTATTCGGTCTTCGACCAGGCCGGCACCTTCGTCACCATGATCGGTTTCTCGATCCCGCCGTTCTTCACAGGGCCCCTGCTGATCGTGATCTTCTCGGTGCAACTGGGCTGGTTCCCGTCGATCTACGACACCACGCTGGTCGTCGACAGCTGGGCCGATTTCAAGATCCAGCTTCAACAGATGATCATGCCGGTGATGGTGCTGGCGCTGCAGACCACGGCGCAGATCAGCCGCTACATGCGCGCCTCGATGCTGGACAACCTCAACCAGGATTACGTCCGCACCGCCCGCGCCAAGGGCCTGTCCGAGGCCGTGGTGGTCATGGTCCACGTCCTGCGCAACTCCATGATCCCGGTGGTCACGGTGATCGCGCTTGGGG
>Ga0114903_1000695_pt1 | contig 16723 bp, 15 predicted proteins | sample MalvirDeepMed_s2_FD_87289 | JGI IMG/M metagenome (GOLD analysis project Ga0114903, IMG submission 87289) | Marine viral communities from the Global Malaspina Expedition - Malaspina viral metaG DeepMed_s2 | ecosystem: Environmental > Aquatic > Marine > Oceanic | place: Mediterranean Sea... | reverse complement strand
GGTCAGTTCGCCCACGACGGCCTGGCTGACCCGTTCCACGGTGATGTTGAACATCGCGCGGTTCATCGGATAGCCCTGATAGGCGAAGGCGGTGGGCGACAGGTTCGGCACCATCGCGCCCCAGGCATTCAGCGCCTCAGCTGCGGGTTCGGACACGTCCTGATATTCGACACCTTCGGACGCGACGCCGGTATGCGCGGGGATGTTCAGCGTCCGCGCGGCGGCCTCGGCATAGATCTCTTCCTGTGCGAGGAAGTCGATGATCTGCGCCACAAGCTCGGCGTTGTCGGATTGCTCGAACCCGACGATGCCCGCCCCACCCGGCATTCCGGTGCAGACGCCGTCGGGGCCGCAGGGGTTGCCGACGACCTGCCAGTCGAAGAAGTCGCCGATCTGTTCCTCCATGCGGCCGGTATTCCACGAGCCGGAATAGTAGAACACGAGCTCGCCGTTGATGAACTCCTGCGCGGCGTCGACCATGGTACTGCCTCCGGCGCCGCCCCAGACGTCCTGGGCCATCACGCCTGTCTCGTGCCATTCGACAAATTGGGCGACGTAATCCTCGAAGCCCTCGTCCACCAGGATCGGCTCACCTTCCGCATCGAACAGTTCGGCCCCGTAGCTGATCGCGGGACCGGCGATGCGGTGGCCCGAGCGGTCCATGGCCATGGCGAACTGCACGCCGGTGGCGTCGCGCACTTCGGTCGCGGCCTGGGCCCAGTCTTCCCACGTGGCGTCCTCGCCGGGCATCTCGACGCCCGCGTCCTCGAACAGGGTGGCGTTGACGTAGGGGCCGGTGATCGTCAGCTGCGAGTGCATGCCATAGATCCCCTCGTCGCGGTCGCCGCGATACCAGTCGAGGGTGTTGCCGAAGTTCTCCTCCCAATAGGCTTCGTCAACGTGCGGGGTCAGGTCGAGGTAGTATTCGGCCAGACCGCCAAGGTCGGTGACCTTGGCCATGTCGGGCGCGGTGCCGGCGGCCAGTTGGACGGGCAGGTTGTCGAGGATCGCCTGATAGGGGACGGTGTCCACCTCGATGGTGACGCCCTCGTTCTGCTCTTCGAAGCGGTTCAGCAGATCGTCATAGACCTCGCATTCGTTGCCGTCGGAATAGCACATGAAGCGCACTTCCTGGGCCTGCGCCCCAAGGGCCGTGGCCCCCAGAAGGGCCGCAAGCGCGGTGGTGGTCAGGTGTGTTCTTGTCATTTTCCGTGTCCTCCCAGATTCACAGGTCGTTCTTACGGGGCCGCTGCCAGATCCGGCAGCCAGCTTCGATACAGCGGCGCGGCCTCGGTCAGCGGCAGCGACACGCGCTGTCCCGTCCGGGCAGAGTGATAGGCCGCGGTGACGAGTTCAATGCTTTGTCGCCCGTCCTGCAACGTGACTTCGCGCCCGGCATCCCCTTCCAGCGCGTCGGCGATGGCATGGAAGAACCCCGCAAAGCCCGCGCGGGGGGTGTCGAGGTCGGCCAGAACCGCGTCGATATCGGCCTGTGTGTAGGGGTCGCGGGCCGTGAAGCTCCAAGGGGTCGAAACCGGCGCGTAAGGCGCGCTGCCGCTGGTGGCGGTGAAGCCCTGGAAGGTGAATTGCATCCGCGTGGTATCGGTGGCGGCCCCCAGCGTGATCGAGCTTGTGGAAAGCGCGCCGGTGTCGTGTTCGATCAGGATGGCGGCGCAATCCTCGGTCTCGATCCCGTTGACGCGGGTGGCGGTGCTGGCCGAGATCGCGGTGGCATTGCCGAAGATGGTGCACAGAAGGTCGTGGTTGTGGATCGCGTGGCTGAGAACGGCGCCCCCGGCCTCGCCCTTCCATGTCCCGCGCCAGGGGTTGGCATAGTAGTCCGGGCCGCGGTTCCAATGCGTTTCGACCGACGCGGCGAAGGGGCGCCCGGCGAGGTTCGCGGCCTTCAGGGCGCGGATCTGAGCCATGGCGATGCCATATCGGTACTGGAACACCGGGAAGACCCGGCGATCCGCGATCGCCGCCGCGCCGATCAGCGCATCGCATTCGGCCAGCGACAGGGCCAGGGGCTTTTCGCAGACGACATGCTTGCCCGCCTGAAGCGCGCGGGTGGCGGTGGGCACGTGCAGATGCGGGGGCAGGCAGACGTCGATCAGGTCGATGGCCTCGTCGTCCAGAACGGCGTCGAGGTCATCCGTCACCGCGATCGGGCGGTCGCCCGCGACGCCGCGCGCACGGTCCAGATCCAGATCGCACAGGGTCGTCACGGTGAAACGGTCGGGCAGGGTGTCGTAGCCGGCCAGATGCTCTCGCCCGATGCCGGTGCCGATGATCGCGACCCGGATCATCCGCGTTCGGCCATGGCTTGGGCTTGCAACGCAAGCTCCATCACCGTGAAGGCGTGGGACTGGGGCATGGCGGTTTCGGTGCGGTCGCGGATGTCGGCGATCAGGCGAGGGAAATAGGGCAGGCCGGCGCCGGCGCATTCGATCTTCTCGCAGCGGTCGCTGTTCACCAGGATCAGGTGATCCGTGCCCTCGGCCCCGCCCACGTCCACGTATTTGCGCAGCTCGATATAGCCCTCGGTCCCCAGGATGGTCAGCCGCCCGTCGCCCCATGTGGGCAGGGCATCGGGGGTGAACCAGTCCACCCGGATATAGCCGCGCCCCTTTTCGGATCGCAGCGAAAGCTCTCCGAAATCCTGGAGGCCGGGGTCATCCGGGTTGGCGTAGTTTGCGACACCGGCCATCGTCACCTCGGCGCTGTCCGAGCCGGTGAAATACAGGAACTGGTCGATCTGGTGGCTGGCGATGTCGGTCAGGATCCCGCCATAGGCGTCGCGGTCGAAGAACCAGTCCGGGCGCGTGGGGCGGTTCAGGCGGTGCGGCCCAAGGCCCACGGTCTGCACGACGCGGCCGATTGCGCCGTCCGCCACAAGCTCGGCCGCGCGGGTGACGGCGGGCACCTCGAATCGTTCGGAAAAGTTGATCGACCAGATGCGGCCCGTGCGCGCCTGCACCTCGCGGATCGCGGCAAGCTGGTCCAGCGTGGTGCAGCCGGGCTTGTCGACCATCACGTCCTTCCCGGCCTCCATCGCCGCGATGGCAAGCGCCGCGCGGTCGCGGGGGATGGCGGCGATCAGGATCAGGTCGATGTCGGGGTCGTTCAGGATCTCGTCGCGGGTCGCGGCGCGTGTGACATCGGGAAAGCGCTTGTCGAACCCGTCCAGCGTGCCCGGATCGCCCTCGGTCCACCAGGATTTGAACGTCGCACCTTCGGCCATCATGTTCCCGGCCATGCCGTAAATATGCCGGTGGTCAAGGCCCAGGGCGGCGAAGGTGACGGTCATTGCGGAACCTCTGTGATGCGCCCCTCGGCGGCCGAGCGGGCGATGGCGTCGATCAGGCGATGGGCGGGAAGGGCGGCCCGGCCCGACGCGGCGGGGGGGCGACCTTGGACCAGAGCGTCGGCGAAATCCTCGACGATCGACTGGTGCCATTCATGGGTGAAGGCCATGGGATCGGCCCCGCCGCCGGTGCCGCCCGTGGCGCCGTGTGTGTCCTCGCGCCCGTCGCGCCAGCGCACCGCAAGGGTGCCGGAGTTCAGGGTCAGGCTGGCGCGCTCGTAATGCAGCGCGATGGTCTCGGCCGTGCCGGGATAGGACGCGGTCGAGGCGACCATGGACCCCACCGCCCCGTTCGCGAATTTCAGGCCGGCAGTGGCGAAATCCTCGGATTCCATGTCGTGAAAGCGGGTGCTGGCGGTCATGGCCTGCACCCGGGCCACCGGCCCGGCGAGGCTGAGCGCAAGGTCGATCGTGTGGATCGCCTGAGATATCATCACGCCGCCGCCGTCGCGGGCATAGGTGCCGCGCCCGGGCTCGTCGTAATAGCCCTGTTCGCGCCACCACGGCACCGTGATCTCGACCAGCCCCAGCGCGCCCAGATCGCCGGTCGCGACCAATTCGGCGGCCTTCAGCGACGCCGCACGCATCCGGTGCTGGAAGAAGATGCCAAGCGTGACGCCCGCGTCCTCGCACGCCTTCACCACCGCTTCGGCTTCCTCGGCGGTGCGGCCCACGGGCTTTTCCAGAAGGATGTGCTTGCCCGCACGGGCGAGCGGTTCGACGATGTCCAGCCGGGCATTCGGGGGCGTGGCGATCACCGCGATATCGACGGTGTCGTCGGCGGCAATGGACGCGATGTCGGGATAGACATGCAGGGGCATGTCGGCGGCTTCGGCGAAGGCGCGTGCGCTATCTTCGTGCCGTGCGGCGACGCCGGTCAGGGTCACCTGCGGCGCGTCCTGAAGCGCGCCCAGATGGGTGCGCGCGACCATGCCGGTTCCGATCAGCACGGCGTTGAACCCGGTGCCCTTGGCCATCAAGCCTCCCCCCTTTGTCCGCCCCGTCCGGGATATTCCCAGACGTCCCAATCCCTTGGCGGTCGTCCCTTCCTAGCGGCGCCGAAACGCCGCATCAATCCCGCGCGTGAGCCAGCGCGTCGGGACGCGGAATCGTTCTTATGTAAAGCATGGAAAGATCAGCCAGACCGCGGGGCAACCGCATGACGAAGGGCAAACAATTCTTAAGACCTCGGACCTAGGATCCCGGCCTTGGGGCGATTTGCCCTTTGAGGAAGCGATGCCAACGACATTGAGGCATGAGAATCTGGTTTCGCACCTTCGCCTGACGCGGGTGGAGCGGCCATTCCACATCATGGCCTACTGGGTGACGCTCGGCCTGGTTTCATGGTCCTATGACCTGCACTGGGCATGCCCGGTGCTGGGGGCCATCGCGTTGATCCTGGACCTGCTTTTGCTGCCATTGGAATCGCGGCTTCTGGTGCGGAAGACGTCCGGGGCCTTCAAGCTTTATACCACCCTCCATGCCGCTTCTCTCTTCTTCTACGCGAGTTCGCTGGTTTTCCTGCTGTTGGAAGAAGCGGCGAACGTCAAACTGGTCGCGTGGCTGGGACTGACGGCGACCTTCGTGAATTGCCTCGTTCTACGCACAATCGTGCAAAGCATCGCGATCCCGGCGGCTCTTGCCTCTGGAATACCCATCGTGATCGCCCTGCACTACCAGCTTGGGTCGATCGGTATCGCGCCGGGGATATCTGCGGCGCGGATCGCCTCGGGCATCATCGTTCTGTATCTGGGATTTGCCATCGCCCTGACCATCAAGCAACAGAACAGCTTTCATCGCGCCCGCGGCGCCGAGCGGCGGGCGATGCGTGATCGGGACCGGTTCTTCTCGGTCATCGCGCACGAATTGCGCACGCCCCTGAACGGCATCCTGGGGATCGGCCAGCTTGCGCTGAGCGAAGCCGAAACCTCGAAGGAACGGGAGCGGGGCCGGATCCTCCTGTCCTCGGCCGAGGATCTGAACAGCCTGCTCAGCGATATCCTCGACCGCGCAAAGCTGTCCGAAGGGAAATTCACCATCGCACCGAAAGTCGCCCACGTTGGCGATCTGGTACACCGGGTCAGGGGGCTGTTCGCCGACAGGGCCCGGGAACAGGGCACGTGGATCGAAGTTGACATCGACCCGTCGGTTCCCGAGGCCGCGGTCGTCGATCCCCTTCGGCTGCGGCAGATCCTGTCGAACCTTGTCTCGAACGCGGTGAAGCACACGGATCACGGAACCATCGCGATTTCGGTCGATCTCGATGCCGCGGGGTTGCTTCGCTTTACCGTATCCGACGACGGGCCCGGCATACCGGCCGCGCATCTGGACCGGCTCTTCACCCCCTATGCCCAGCTTGACGACGACGCGTCGCGATCGGGCCAGGGCACCGGTCTGGGCCTGTCGCTGGCACGCGATCTGGCGCGCGCCATGGGCGGGGATCTGACCGTATCGTCGATCCCCGGCGTTGGAAGCACCTTCGTCGTGACGATCGCCCACACCCCCGCGGTGGATCGGATGGCGGATGCCGGGAACGGTCGATGCCGGTCCCCCACCAGGTTGACGGGCCTTCAGGTACTGGTCGCCGACGACAACAAGGTCAACCGGCTGGTCGCGCGCCGCATGCTCGAGGCCTCCGGCGCACATGTCATCGAGGCCATGGATGGGCTGGACACCCTGGACAAGCTGCGTACCAGACCCGTCGACGTCCTTCTTCTGGACCTGCACATGCCCCGCCTGGACGGATGGGCCACCATGGAGCGGATCCGTGCCGCCCCCGACCTGCGGGACCTGCCCGTCATCGTCACCTCTGCCGGGCAAGAGGATATTCCGATCGGGGTGCGCGGCAGCGTGACCAAGCCCCTCGACCGGATGCGGATGATCGACACGGTCGCAGGGGCCGCGATGGCTTACCGGCGTTCGGCCTGAGGCACCGCGGCTCAGGCCAGACGAACGCTTTCGACCGGGGTGCCATAGGCGGCGACTGCGCTGTCGGCGGTCAGAAGCGGTAGACGCTCGGCCCGGGCCTGCGCCACAAGGATTCGGTCGAACGGATCGCGGTGGATCGGGGGAAGGTCCGCGACGCCAAGCGCGTGCAGCCCCGTAACCGGCAGCTCCAGATACCCGGCCGCAAGACAGGCTGCGCGCAGCCGGGCACCGTCCACGCGAAAGTCGTCCCGCCCCAGCGCGGACTTGATCGCGATTTCCCACAGGCTGGCGGCACTGAAGACCAGCGTCTCGGCCGGATCGTCAAGCCGGGCGCGGGTGTCTTCGGTCAGACGGGCAGCGTCGGACACGGCCCACAGCAGGATATGCGTGTCCAGCAGAAGGCTCATCCCTCGAAATCATCGGCGATCCGGTCCCCCATGCGGTCGAAATCCCCCGGGATCGCGAAGACGCCGGGCAACAGGTTCAGCCGCGACGCCGCGGCGGGTTCGGGCGCGATGGCCGTCACCTTCACCAGTGGCTTGCCCGCCCGTGCGATCACGAACGACTCGCCCGCCGCCGCCGCCGCGACAAGGCGCGACAGGTTGGTCTTGGCGTCGTGGATGTTAACGGTCTTCACGGGCATACCCTCCGGCGGCGAAGTGGACTAGCCTAACTTAGTCCGCCTGCGCGCGTCCCGCAAGCGCGTCCTCGGCGAAACAGTCGCGATGCGCCTCGCGGATGCCGGGCAGGATGCCCAGGATATGCTCCAGGTGGTTGCGCAGCCGCGCGTCGGCCGCGGCAAGGTCGCCCGCGGCCACCGCGTCACGGATCGCGCGGTGATCGGCCAGAACCTCGGTCCGGCGGGCCTGCGACAGCGACAGCCAGCGCACCCGGTCGGTATGCGCCTTCTGCGTGCGGATCACGCCCCAGACGTGTTCATGCCCGGCGATCCGGCACAGCGCCTCGTGAAATTGTTCATCCAGCGCGTGGAATTGAGAGATCGCGTCGGTCGCCGCGAACTCCGCCTGCCGCGCCAGATTGTCGTCCAGCATCGCGATATCCGCCGGGGTGGCGCGGTCGCAGACCAGGCGCAGGCACTCGGCCTCCAGCGCGAGGCGCACGAAAGTCGCATCGATCACCGCCTGTTCCGAGATCGGCGTGACCCGCGTCGCCCGCTGCGGACGCACCGACAGGAAATCCAGTTGAGACAGCCGGAAGAACGCATCGCGCACCGGCTGGCGGGACAGGTCGAACTGGCGGGCGACCTCGACCTCGGACAGCTTGGTGCCGGGCGGCAGGTCCATGGTGATGATCGCGTTATACAGCGCCGCGAACACCCCATCGGTCGATGTGGCGGCGGGCATCGGCACGGCGATGTCTTCGATCCTCATGACACTCCTCTTGCCCTGCGGTCGCACAAGGGGGCAAGCTTCGATTGACTCGGCCCCCCGAACTAGCATACTAGAATGCCAAAGCCTTGGGGAGGGAAAATACGACATGGCGCTGACCGATCCGGATCGACTGTTTCCCGCCGATCAGGGCGTGCGCCGCCTGGCCCGCGGCTTGTACGAGCGTGTGGCCGACCTGCCGATCCTGTCGCCCCACGGCCATTGCGACCCCCGCTGGTTCGCCGAGGATCAGCGTTTCCCGAACCCGGCCGAGCTGTTCGTGGTCCCCGATCACTATGTCTTCCGGATGCTCATCAGCCAGGGCGTGGCCCCCACCGACCTGGGCGTGCCCCGCGTCGACGGGGGCGAGACGGAAACCGACCCGCGCGCGATCTGGCGCCGCTTCGTCGAACGGTATCACCTGTTCCGCGGCACCCCGTCGGCGATGTGGCTGGATCATTCGTTCGAACACGTCTTCGGCCTGACCGAGGTTCTGTCCGCCGACACGGCCGACGCCTATTACGACCATATCGACGCCAAGCTGGCCGAAGACGCCTTCCGTCCCCGCGCCCTGTTCGAGCGGTTCAGGATCGAGGCGCTGTCCACCACGGAAAGCGCGCTGGACGATCTGCAATGGCACCGCCAGATCCGTGAGTCCGGCTGGTCGGGCCGCGTCATCACCACCTATCGCCCCGATGCCGTGGTCGACCCCGAGTTCGAGGGCTTCGCCGAAAACCTCGATAAACTGGCCGAGCTCACGGGCGAGGATTGCGCGACCTGGGACGGATATCTGAACGCCCACCGCGCCCGCCGCGCCTATTTCAAGGAGGTCGGCGGCGCCACCGCGTCCGATCATGGGCACCCGACCGCCCGGACCGAGAACCTCAGCCAATCCGACGCTGCCGCGCTGTTCGACACCGTGCGCAGCGGCAAGGCCACGCCCGACCAAGCCGACGCCTTCCGCGGCCAGATGCTGACCGAGATGGCGAAGATGAGCCTGGATGACGGGCTGACCCTGCAAATCCACGCGGGCAGCCGCCGCAATCACAACGCCGCCGTCTTCGCCCGCCACGGCCGCGACAAGGGGTTCGACATCCCCGGTCGCACCGACTGGGTGGGCGGGCTGAAGCCGCTTCTCGACGCCGTGGGGATGGAGCCGGACCTGACGATCATCCCCTTCACGCTGGACGAAACCACCTACGGGCGCGAACTGGCCCCCATGGCCGGCGCCTATCCGGTGCTGCGCCTTGGCCCGCCATGGTGGTTCTTCGACAGCTTCGAGGGCATCATGCGGTTCCGCGAGGCCACGACCGAAACGGCCGGGTTCTACAACACCGCCGGCTTCAACGACGACACGCGGGCGTTCTGCTCGATCCCCGCGCGGCACGACGTCGCCCGGCGAACCGACTGCGCGTATCTGGCCGGGCTCGTCGCCACGGGCCGGCTGCGCGAAGACGACGCGCACCGGGTCGCCCATGACCTGACATATGGGCTGGCCAAGGACGCATACGGGCTGTGATCGCAGTCCCAAGATCAACCAGGGAGGAGAAAGACCAATGAAGACCCTTACCGCAACGCTTCTGGCCACTGTCGCGCTCACCGGCGCCGCTGCGGCCCAGTCCTGCGAAGTGACGCTGCGCGCGTCCGACACCCACCCCGAGGGCTATCCCACGGTGGTTGCGGTCGAACGCATGGGCGAGATGCTGACCGAACGCTCGGACGGGCGCATCTGCGTCGAGATGTTCCACTCTGCCCAGCTGGGCGAGGAAAAGGACACGATCGAGCAGACCCAGCTGGGCGTGATCGACCTCAACCGCGTCTCGCTCGGGCCGTTCAACAACATCATCGAAGAGACGAAGGTGTTCACGCTGCCCTACATCTTCCGCTCGACCGAGCACATGCACCAGGTCGTCGACGGCGAGATCGGCCAGCAGATCCTGGACGAGTTCCAGAACCACCAGCTTGTCGGCCTGACCTTCTATGACGGCGGATCGCGCAGCTTCTACAACAGCCAGAAGCCCATCACCTCGGTGGACGACATCGAGGGCATGAAGTTCCGCGTCATGCAGTCGGACGTGTTCGTCGACATGGTCGAGGCGCTTGGCGGCAACGCCACCCCCCTGCCCTATGGCGAGGTCTATTCCTCGATCCAGACCGGCGTGATCGACGGGGCGGAAAACAACTGGCCCTCGTACGACTCGTCGGGCCATTACGAGGTCGCGCCCTACTACACGCTGGACCAGCACCTGATGGTCCCCGAGGTCCTGACGATGAGCCAGGCCTCCTGGAACAGCCTGTCAGAGGAAGACCAGCAGTTGATCCGTGAGGCGGCGCGTGAATCCACGCCCATCATGCGCGAGCTGTGGCAGGCGCGCGAGGCCGAGTCAGAGCAGGCGATGCGCGACGCCGGCGTCGAGATCGTGGCCGAGATCGACAAGCAGCCCTTCATCGACGCGATGGGCCCGGTCTACGAAAAGCACGTGACCTCCGAAAAGCTGCAAGACCTCGTCTCGCAGATCCAGGCGGTCGAGTAACCACACACCACCGGCGCCGTCCCCAAGGGGGGCGGCGCCTTTCCTTTTTTCCCCTTGCCATGAACGGGACGGCCATGCGCGACCGCGTCCTTGCCCTTTCGGCCGCGATCTCGCGGCTTTGCACCGTAATCCTCTGGGCCTCGGCCACGGGTCTGGTCCTGATGACCGCCTTGATCGGCTATCAGGTCTGGGGCCGGTTCGTGATGAACGACACCCCCACCTGGACCGAGACGACGTCGATCCTGCTGATGGGCTGGTTCATCTTCCTGGGCGCCGCGGTCGGCGTGCGCGAGGGCAACCACCTCAGCTTCGACGTCGCGCTGCATGTCATGCCCGACAGCGTAAAGAAGGTCTGTTTCACCATCTCGGACCTTGTGGTGATCGCCTTCGGCGCGGGGATGTGCTGGTACGGCTGGACGCTGGCCGCGACGACCTGGGGCTCGACCATCCCCAACCTCGGGATCACCGGCGCCACCGCGTTCTTCTCGCTGATCTTCGGGGGCGTGCTGATGGTGCTCTTGTCCGTCGAACGTCTGCTGCGCCGCGCCGTGGGGATGCATACCGCCCGCTTCGGCGACGTGGTCGAGGAGTAGATCATGGAACTTTGGGTCCTGTTCGGCACGTTCGGTGCGCTTCTTCTGATCGGCACGCCGGTCGCCTTCTGCCTTGGCGCGGCCAGCTTCGCGACCATCGCCTATATCGGCCTGCCCCCCGTGGTGGTGTTCCAGCGGCTGAACTCCGGCATTTCCGTCTTCGCCCTCATGGCGATTCCGTTCTTCATCTACGCGGGCGAGCTGATGGTCCGCGGCGACATCGCCAGACGGCTGGTGGCCCTGGCGGGCGCGGCCGTGGGGCATATGCGCGGCGGACTGGGGCAGGTGAACATCGCCGCGTCGGTTCTGTTCGGCGGCATCTCGGGCTCGGCCGCGGCCGACACCTCGGCCATCGGGGGGCTGATGATCCCGCAGATGGCCGAACGGGGCTATGGGCGGGACTATGCGGTCAACATCACGGTGACCTCGTCGATCATCGCGCTGATGCTGCCGCCGTCGCACAACCTGATCATCTACTCATTGGCCGCGGGCGGGCGTCTGTCCATCGCGGATCTGTTTACCGCGGGGATCATCCCCGGCATCATCCTGGCGGTGTCGCTGATGATCTCGGCGTGGTTCGTCGCCCGCCGCCGCGGCTACCCGACCGAGCCGTTCCCCGGCGCGCGTGCGGCCCTTTTCCTGCTGATCAACGCGGCCCCCGGCCTGATCCTGGTGGCGATCATCTTCGGCGGCGTGCGGTCGGGCGTGTTCACCGCGTCGGAATCCTCGTGCATCGCTGTGATCTACGCCATCGCGGTGACGCTGCTGGTGTATCGGTCCTTGCCGTGGTCGGAATTCGTGGCCGCGACCATGCACGCCGTGCGCACCTCGTCCATGGTGCTGCTGGTGATCGGCGCGGCGGCGGCGTTCGGCTGGCTTCTGGCCTATCTGCGCGTGCCGGCCGATCTGGTGACGTGGCTGAAGGGTGTCTCGGACAACCCCATCGTGATCCTGCTGCTTCTGAACCTGATCCTGCTGCTTCTGGGCACGTTCATGGACATGTCGCCGCTGATCGTCATCACCACGCCGATCTTCCTGCCGGTGGCGACCGCGTATGGCGTCGACCCGGTGCATTTCGGCATCATCCTGATCCTGAACCTCGGGATCGGTCTCTGCACGCCGCCTGTCGGCGCGGTGCTGTTCGTCGGCTGCGCGGTGGGGCAGATCCAGATCGGGCAGGTCCTGCGCTCGATCTGGCCGTTCTACTTCGCCGCCTTCATGACGCTGATGCTCGTCACCTATATCCCGGCGCTGTCCCTGTGGCTGCCTGCCCTGTTCCGCTGAAAGTTCCCATGACCGACCGTCTGACCCGCACCACGCCCGCGCCCAAGCCCGGCATCGTCCACCTTGGCCCCGGCGCGTTCTTCCGCGGCTTCAATGCCGTCTATACCGACGAGGCGATGCAGGCGCAGGGCGGCGACTGGGGCATCCTGGCCGTCAGCCTGCGCAGCGCAGGCCCCCGCGACCAGCTGGCCCCGCAGGACTGCGCTTTCACCTCCGTGACGCTTGGCCCCGCCGCGAAGGAGGCGCGCGTGATCGGCGCGATCACGGGCTGCCTCGTCGCGCCCGAGGATCCGGGCGCGGTGCTGGACGCCATGACCGACCCCGCCATCCGCATCGTGTCGCTGACGATCACCGAAAAGGGGTATTGCCACAACCCGGCCACGGGTCGGCTGAACCGCGATCACCCCGACATCGCCCACGACATCGCGAACCCCGGCACGCCGAAATCCGCACCCGGCTATATCGTCGAGGCGCTGGCCCGCCGTCGCGCCGCCGATCACGCGCCCTTCACGGTGCTCAGCTGCGACAACATCCCCTCGAACGGCAAGCTGGCGCGAGAGATCGTGCTGGACTTCGCCCGCACCCGCGACACGGCCCTGGCCGAGTGGATCGAGGGCAACGTCCGCTTCCCCTCGACCATGGTCGACCGCATCACCCCCGCCACGACCGAAGACGACATCGCCGAACTGGAGGCCGCCGAAAGCTATCGCGACGAAGCGATGGTGAACCACGAGCCCTTCCGCCAATGGGTCATCGAGGATGACTTCCCCCAGGGCCGCCCCGCCTGGGACCGCGTCGGCGTGCAGATGGTCGCCGATGTCGAGGCGCACGAGCTGATGAAGCTGCGCTGCCTCAACGGCACCCATTCGACGCTGGCCTATCTGGGCTATCTCGCCGGGCACCAGACCATCGCCGATGCGGTGGCCGACCCCGATTTCGCCGCCCTCTGCCGCAAGATGTGGAGCGCCGAGATCGTCCCGACCCTCCCCCAGCCCGAGGGCGAGGATCTGCCCTCCTATACCGACGCGCTGCTGGAGCGTTACCGCAACCCCGGCATCCGTCACCGGACGTGGCAGATCGCCATGGATGGCAGCCAGAAACTGCCGCAACGGATGCTGGGCACCATTGCGGACAACCTGAACCGCGGCGTGATCCCGCAGGGCCTCTGCCTCGCCGTGGCGGGCTGGATCCGCTATGTCTCAGGCACGGACGAGCAGGGGCGGCCCATCGACGTGCGCGACCCCATGGCCGACCGCCTGCGCGACGCGGCGACCTCGGACGATCCGGTGGGCAACGTGCTGGCGATCAGCGACATCTTCCCGGCCGAGCTCGCGCGGGACGACCGGTTCCGCGACGCGGTGGCGGCCGCCCATGATCGCCTGACCCGCGACGGGGCCGCCGCCGCCGTGAAAGCCTATGTCGCATGACCGCCATCACCCTGCACCCAGATGACGACGTCGCCATCCTGACCGCCCCCGCCGCCGAAGGGGCCACACCCCTTGGCACCGGCGCGGCGCTTACGAAGCGTGTGCAGACCGGTCACAAGCTGGCCCGCCACGCCATCGCAACCGGTGCCCCGATCCGCAAGTTCGGGCAGGTCATCGGGCTGGCGACCGAGGACATCGCCCCCGGCGCCCACATCCATTCCCACAACTGCGCCATGGGCGGCCATGACGAGACCTACCAGATCGGCCAGGATCTGGACGCCGCCCGCGCCGCAATTCCCGACACTGCGCCCCGGACCTTCGACGGCTATCTGCGCGACGACGGCCGGGTCGGCACGCGCAACATGATCGCGCTGGTCTCGACCGTGAACTGCTCGGCCACCGTGATCCGGCAGGCCGCCGACGCGATCGAACGGTCGGGAATGCTGGACGACCACCCCACCATCGACGGCATCGTCGGCGTCACCCACGGCACCGGCTGCGGCATGGCCGCCGAAGGCCCGGGGTGGGAGAACCTCCAGCGCGTCCTCTGGGGCACCGCCACGCACCCGAACGTCGCCGCCGCGATCTTCGTGGGCCTGGGCTGCGAGGTCATGCAGATCGCCCGCCTGCGCGCGACCTTCGGCGGCGACGGCTCCGAACGCTTCCACGGCCTGACCATCCAGGACACCGGCGGCACCCGTGCCACGGTGGCGAATATTGTCGCCCGCGTGGCCGAGATGCTGCCCGACCTCGCCCGCGCCCGCCGCACGCCGCAGCCCCTGTCGGCGCTGACCGTGGGCCTGCAATGCGGCGGCTCGGACGGGTATTCGGGGATCACCGCGAACCCTGCGCTCGGAGTCGCCTCTGACCTGCTGGTCGGGCATGGCGGCACCGTGATCCTGTCCGAAACGCCCGAGATCTACGGCGCCGAACAGCTTCTTCTACGCCGCGCCGCCTCTCCCGCCGTCGCCGATGCGCTGGTCGAGCGTCTGACCTGGTGGAAGAATTACGCCCAGATGCATGGCGGCACGATGGACAACAACCCCTCGCCCGGGAACAAGGCGGGCGGTCTGACGACGATCCTCGAAAAATCGCTGGGCGCCGTGGCCAAGGCCGGATCGACCCCCCTGAACGGCGTCGTCCAGTACGGCGAGCAGGTCCGCGACCGGGGGCTCGTGTTCATGGACACCCCCGGCTTCGATCCCGTCTCGGCCACCGGCCAGATCGCGGGCGGCGCGCAGCTGATCGTCTTCACCACCGGCCGCGGCTCGGCCTTCGGATCGAAACCCGCGCCGACGCTGAAGCTGGCCACGAACGACCGCCTCTTTCAGCAGATGGAGGAGGACATGGACCTCAACTGCGGCGACATCGTCTCGTCAGGCGTATCCCTGCAACACAAGGGGTCCGAGCTTCTGGACCTGATCGTCGCCACCGCCTCCGGCCGCCCCTCGAAATCCGAAACGCTCGGGCTTGGCGACCACGAATTCGTGCCCTGGCAGATCGGCGCGGTGATGTAGGCCGCGCCTCACATGCACCCGTTATGGCGCCGCCAGTTGGCCGCGTCATGCCCGTCGGGCGCACCGGCGGCGCATGGATCGTCGGCATATCCCCGCAACACGCCATAACGGCGGGTCTGCGTTTCGCTCAGAATGGGCTGGGTCTCCAGGTGGCGCGACAGGTGGATGAACCGCAGATCGCCGCGGGCGGCCTCGGCCGCGGCGATCAGCTGGACCAGCGTTTCACGGTCGGGCATGCCGTCGCGGAACGCCCCCGACAGCGCGGCTTCGGCCTCGATCAGGCGCGTCCCCGCCTCGATCGCCTCGGCCCGCATCTGCGCCTCGATGGCTTCGATCCGGGCGACCTGCTGCGCGCTCAGCTCCATTGGGTCCGCCAGCTCCAGCAGATGGGCGGGGCCGGGTACGCCGTTCAGCTCGGCCGGCAGCGCCAGCCCCCGCCGGCGCGCAGCTCGGCGATGTCATCGGCCGACAGGCCCGCGATCTCACGCTCCTGCAGCCCCGCATAGGGGGCCGAGGGTCCGTCATGGGACTGCGCCCACCCGATTGAGGGCAGCGCCAGTAGGATCAGGACAAAAATCGGGATCGGCATGGGGCACCTCTGCTTGGCTTGTGCGCGGGAACCCTAGCACATCCGCCGCCGTCCGCTCAGTCCCGAATACAATCCGCGACACCCAGCCACGGCCCGGCACTTTCGGGCAGCGTCACCCCCTCGCGCGCCAGCCATGCGCCCAGCAGCCCAGCCATTTCGGCCCGGTTCCGCTGCACCGGGCGGTGGCGCGCCGAGTCCGGCCCGGTCCATGGCCCCCAAGGATCGCCCGCCAGATGCGCGCCCAGCACCGAGTTCTGCACCCGGCACTTGCCCACCGATTCCAGCGTCGCGCAGCTGATCGTCCCCTGTCCCGACACGTCCGCCATCCGGCAGTCCAGATCCCCGCGATATGGCGAGGTTCGCACCCCCTCGAACCACTGCCGCCCCAGTAAAGCGCCCCCCGCCGCGATATGCCCGTCATCGTCGAAGGTGCAGCGGTCGAAGACAAAGCCGAAGGGCGTCGCGATGTTCGTCGCAGGCGCGGCGACCCACGTGGACGCCCCACGTTCCCCGCGAGAGGTGATGCGGCACCGGTCGAACACTGCGGTCGCCTGCCCGAAGATGAAATCGACGTCCCCCGCGATCTCGCACCCGGTCAGATACGTCCGCGCGGTCGAGAACGGGCGCGGATGTTGCAGATACAGCGTGTCCTGGAACGACAGCAACACAAGCCCCTCCAGATGCACCCGGTCGGCCCCCGCGACATGCAGCGCGACCGCCTGATGCTGGCCTTGCGCGAACCGCCCCCGCGCGTCGGGCACGGCCCCCTCGGGCGCGGCGGCGGCGCGGTCGCAGGCATAGGTATTCTCGACCGTCAGACCGCGCAGGGTGGTGTCGTCGGCCTCGATCCTGACGACGCCCGAATTGTGGGTGGTGATGATGTCCCTCGCGCAGATCGCATCCACCACCGCGCGCACGGGGGGCGGTGAGCCGTCGAACCGCCCCGCAAACCGGCGGCGATACTCGGCCCCCGGCATCTGCGCGTCGATGGCGGCAGACAGGCGCGCACCGTCGGGGGCGGTGATCGTCAGGGGCGGCGCGGCGCGCGGCACGATCACCGGCCCCTCCCCCTCGCCCCGCGTCAGGCGGATATGGC
>Ga0114903_1000685_pt1 | contig 16911 bp, 17 predicted proteins | sample MalvirDeepMed_s2_FD_87289 | JGI IMG/M metagenome (GOLD analysis project Ga0114903, IMG submission 87289) | Marine viral communities from the Global Malaspina Expedition - Malaspina viral metaG DeepMed_s2 | ecosystem: Environmental > Aquatic > Marine > Oceanic | place: Mediterranean Sea... | reverse complement strand
GCCTTGAAGTTGAACTCAGCCGCATCCTTGATCCCCGAGAACCAGCGCGCCGTGACGGTCTTGGTCCGGGTATAGAACTTGAACGCGTCGGGGCCGTACTGGTTCAGGTCACCGAAGGCCGACTTCTTCCACCCGCCGAACGAGTGATAGGACAGCGGCACCGGGATCGGAAAGTTGATGCCGACCATGCCCACATTGACCTTGTGCGCGAAATCGCGCGCGGTGTCGCCGTCGGCGGTATAGATCGCCACCCCGTTGCCGTAGGGATTGTCCATGATCAGGTTCAGCGCGTCGTCATAGGTGTCGGCGCGGACCTGGGACAGGACGGGGCCGAAGATCTCTTCTTTATAGATTTCCATGTCCGGCGTGACGTTATCGAACAGCGAGGGGCCCACGAAAAAGCCGTTCTCGTAGCCCTGCAACTTGAACCCGCGTCCGTCGACGGCCAGCGTAGCACCTTCCTCGACGCCCTTTTCGACCAGCCCGTTGATCCGATCGCGCGCAGCCCCGGTGATGACCGGGCCGAAATCCACGTCGTCGCCCGCGGTATAGGGGCCGACCTTCAGCGCCTCGACCTTGGGGATCAGCTTTTCGACCAGCGCGTCGGCGGTGTCCTTGCCCACCGGCACGGCGACCGAGACGGCCATGCATCGCTCGCCCGCGGCGCCGTAGCCCGCGCCCACCAGAGCGTCGGCCGCCTTGTCCAGATCGGCGTCGGGCATGATGATCATGTGGTTCTTCGCACCGCCGAAGCACTGCGCGCGCTTCCCGTTCGAACAGGCCCGGCCATAGATATACTGCGCGATCGGGGTCGATCCGACGAAGCCCACGCCCTGGATGGTGTCGTTGTCCAGAATGCCGTCGACCACTTCCTTGTCGCCGTTGACGACCTGAAGCACGCCGTCGGGCAGGCCCGCTTCCTTGATCAGCTCGGCCAGCCGCAGCGACACGGACGGCACCCGCTCGGACGGCTTGAGGATCATCGCGTTGCCGCAAACCAGCGCCGGTCCCATCTTCCACAGCGGGATCATGGCGGGGAAGTTGAACGGCACGATCCCCGCGACCACGCCCAAAGGCTGGCGCATGGAATAAAGGTCGATGCCGGGGCCGCCATCGTCGGTGTATTCACCCTTCAGCATGTGCGGCGCGCCCATGCAGACCTCGATCACCTCAAGACCGCGCTGCACGTCGCCGCGCCCGTCGGGGATGGTCTTGCCATGCTCGCGGCTGACCAGCTCGGCCAGTTCGTCCATGTGCTCGTTGATCAGCTGGCCGAAGCGCATCATCACCCGCGCGCGGCGCTGCGGGTTCGTCGCGGCCCAGCCCTTCTGGGCTTCGGCGGCGCTGGCGATGGCCTTGTCCAGCTCGGCCGTGGTGGCCAGCGGCGTGCGCGCCTGCACCTCGCCCGTGGCGGGGTTGTAGACGTCGGTGAAGCGGCCCGAAGTGCCCTTGACCCGCTGGCCGTCGATCCAGTGATGCAGCTCTTCCATATGACCCTCCCGTAAAACTTGGTCACGCGAAGGATAGCTTGCAGTTTTTCCCGTGCTAGGGGCAGCATCCCAAAGCGGTTTTGTGATTTTGCAAGGATGCGGCGATGCATTGGGACGATATGCGTGTTTTTCTGGGCGTGGCGCGGGATGGCGGGCTGACCGGGGCCGCGCGGTCCCTACGCCTCGATCCCGCGACGTTGGGCCGCCGCGTGGCCCGGCTGGAGGATGCATTAGGCGCGGCGCTGTTCGTGAAGGGGCCGCAGGGTTACCGGCTGACGGCCGAGGGGGGGCGCCTGTTCGACCATGCCGAACGGGCCGAAGCGGCGATGCGCGCGGCCGAGGCGGAACTGGGCGGAGCGATGACGGGGGCGGTGCGCATCGGCGCACCCGAGGGCTGCGCGACCTGGCTCTTGCCGCAGGTCACGGCGGAGATGGTCGCCGCCAACCCCGGCCTGACCGTGGAGATCGTGGCCCTGCCGCGCGTGTTCGACCTGAACCGGCGCGAGGTCGATATGGCCATCGCCGTCTCGCGCCCTACGGCGGGGCGGATCACGGTGCAGAAGGTGTCGGACTATCGCCTCAGCCTCGCCGCGCATCGCGACTACCTGGTCGACCGGCCGATCGCAGCGGTCGATGAGCTGAGCCGCCACCGCGTCGTCGGCTATGTCCCCGACATGATCTTCGACCGCGAGCTCGATTATCTGGGCGAGATCGGGGTGGGCCGCGTGGATCTCGCCTCGTCCTCGGTGGTGGTGCAGGGCCAGTGGATCGCGCGGGGGCAGGGGATCGGCATCGTGCATGATTTCGCGCTGTCCCAGCTTCCGGGCGTGATCCGCGCGCTGCCCGATGCCGTGCGCCTGACCCGCGCTTTCTGGCTGCTGCGCCCGGCCGAGGACCCGCGCGCCGCGCGCCTGGACGCGGTGGCCGCGGCCCTGGCCCAAGGCCTGCGGGCCGAAGTCGACCGCGCCGAGGGACTGGCTTGACAGGGGGCGGGCCCCGCGCACACGCTACGGGATAGCAGTAAGGTTTGGAGGGCCGGTAATGCGTATCGAACGGGTTTTACGGGACAAGGGCGGCGACGTCCTGACGATCACGCCGGGGGCGAAGGTGTCCCAGGCGGCGGCGATGCTGTCCGAGAAACGGATCGGCGCGCTGATCGTTTGCGAAAAAGGCGGTGGCCCCGAAGGCATCCTGTCCGAGCGTGACATCGTCCGCGAACTGGGCCGCAGCGGGGCCGGGTGCCTCGACACACCTGTGTCCGAACTGATGACCGCCAAGATCGAAAGCTGCGCCAAGGACGATGCCCTCGACGCCGTTCTGACCAAGATGACCGAGGGCCGCTTCCGCCACATGCCGGTCATTGAAAACGGGCAGATGATTGGCCTCGTCTCGATCGGCGACGTGGTCAAGGCCCGCCTGAGCGAGCTGGCGATGGAGCGGGACGCGCTGCAGGGCATGGTGATGGGCCACTGATCTTCCGCTTGCAAAGCGCCATGCAACAATGTTGCGTGGCGCCGGACGCGAGAGGGGGAACATCGCCATGCGCACGGCACTCTATCCGGGCACCTTCGATCCGGTGACCGAAGGCCACCTGGACATCATCCGCCGGGCGACGGTCCTGGTCGACCGGCTGGTCATCGGCATCGCCATCAACCGCGACAAGGGGCCCATGTTCTCCCTCGACGAGCGGGTCGCGATGATCGAGGGCGAATGCAAGACCATCGCCGAGGAGACGGGGGTCGAGATCATCGCCCACCCGTTCGAGAATCTGCTGATCGATTGCGCCCGCGATGTCGGTGCCAAGCTGATCGTGCGCGGGCTGCGCGCGGTCGCCGATTTCGAATACGAGTTCCAGATGGTCGGCATGAATCGCCGCCTCGACGATTCGATCGAGACGGTGTTCCTGATGGCCGAGGCCGAGCATCAGGCCGTCGCCTCGAAGCTGGTGAAGGAGATCGCGCGTCTCGGCGGCGACATCTCGCCCTTCGTGACCCCGGCCGTCGAACGCGCGCTCAAGTCAAAGCTGTTCTAATCCGCCAGTGCGGTGTCGATCCGCGCGCCCGACTCCAGCGATCGGTGGACGGGGCACTTGTCCGCGATTTCCAGCAGTTTCGAACGCTGATTGTCGCTTAACTCGCCGTCTATCGTGATCGTCCTGTGGAACCGGTCCGCGCGGGTGTCGGCCGAGGTCCCGGCATCCTTCGCGTGGGACCGGTCATGAGAGACATCGACCGTCACCCCCTCGAGCGGCCAACCCTTGCGGTCGGCATACATCCGCAGCGTCATCGACGTGCAGGCCCCCAAGGCGGCGCACAGCAGATTGTAGGGAGTCATCCCCATATCCGTGCCGCCCATGGACCTGGGCTCGTCGGCGTGGATGTGATGGCGGTTCGCAGTGACGTCCTGCAAAAAGCCGTCGTTCTCGCGCACCCGAACGATGCCTTCTGGCGCAGCCGCCGGCGCGGGGCCTTCGTCCATGTCGACATAGCGCGCGGCCCAAGCGGCGATCAGATCGGCGGCATAGACCGCGTCCGCCTCGGCCGAAACCAGATGATCCGCGCTGTCCAGCGTCACGAAACTTTTGGGATGCTTCGCGGCGGTGAAGATGCGCGTGGCGTTGTCGATCCCCACCACCGAATCCAGCGGCGCATGCATCACCAGAAGCGCGCGGTTCAGGCCCGCGATAGCGTCGGTCAGGTCCAGCCCGTCGACCCCGTCCACGAAATCGCGACCAATCCGGATGGGCCGTCCGCCAAGGTTGACCTCTGCCGATCCTTCGGCCGCGATCCGCCCCAGCGCGTCGCCGAAATTGCCGGTGACGTGCCCCGGCTCGAACGGGGCGCCGATGGTGGCCACGGCCTTGACCGAGGGCAGCGCACCCGCGGCCTTCAAAACCGCCGCCCCGCCCAGCGAATGGCCGATCAAAAGGGCAGGGGGCGCGATCCGGTCCGCCAACGCCCCGGCCGCAGCCGCCAGGTCCCCGACATTCGAGGCGAAGGTCGTTTCCTCAAACGCGCCGCCCGAGCGTCCCAACCCGGTGAAGTCGAACCGCAGCACCGCGATTCCGCCCGCCGCCAGCCGCGCCCCGATCCGGCGTGCCGCGGCGATGTCCTTGCCGCAAGTGAAGCAATGCGCGAACAGGGCCGTCGCCCGCACCCGTTCCACGGGCAGATCCAGCCGGGCATCCAGCATCACGCCCTGCGGCGAAGTGAACTCCAGTCTCTCGGTCGGCATCCCAAGTCTTCCCCTGACGTTGACACGGGCCCACCCTAGTCCATCTGCGTCCCTGACACGAGACGAGGATCCCCCATGACCCAGCCCATCGCGCTTGCCGGTATCGGCAAGATCGCCCGCGACGCCCATCTGCCCGCGTTGCAGCGCAGCTCGGACTGGCATCTCGATGCCACGATCAGCCGCAATGCCTCCCTCGACGGCATCCGCGCGTTCAAGACGATGGAGGATTTTCTGGCCGATCCGGGTGAGGTGAAGACCGTTTCTCTATCTTTGCCGCCTGCGCCCAGATTCGACTATGCGATCAAGGCGATGCGGGCCGGACTTAACGTGATGCTTGAAAAGCCCCCCGCGGTCACGTTGATCGAATGCCGCAAGCTGATCGCCGAGGCCGAGGCCCAGGGCGTCACGCTGTTCCTGTCATGGCACAGCCGCATGGGTGCCGCCTGCGACATGGCCCGCGACCGGTTGAAGGACGCGCGGCTGAAACGGCTGACCATCGACTGGCGCGAGGATATCCGCCAGTTCCACCCCGATCAGGACTGGATCTGGGACGCCGGGAACCTGGGCGTCTTCGACCCCGGCATCAATGCGTTCTCGATCCTGGCCAGGATACTGCCCGACTTTCCGCATGTCTCGAAGACCCACATGATCGTGCCGGAAGGACGCGAGACCCCCATCGCCGCCGATGTCGCCTTCACCCATCCCCACGGCGCCGACATGACCTGCACCCTCGACTGGCGCCATGACGGCGGGCCCATCTGGAACATGGAGATCGAGACCGACCAAGGCGCCTTCACCCTGACCCGGTCGGGCAGCGGCATCGACGATGGCGACGGGGAAATCGATCTGGGCGACGACCTGGACGAATACGACCACCTCTATGCTCGTTTGGCCGAACTGGTCGCGAAGGGAACGTCCGAGACCGACACGCGCCCGATGGAAATGGTCGCGGACGCCTTCCTTCTGGGCACCCGGGAAACGGGCGCCCCGTTCGACTGGTAGGGCTTGCAAACCGCCCGGTCCCGACGATAGAAGCGCGTGGTCCGGGCGGTTAGCTCAGCTGGTAGAGCGTCTCGTTTACACCGAGGATGTCGGGGGTTCGAACCCCTCACCGCCCACCATTCCCATCCCCGGCCCCTGCCGCGGCGGGATGTGACCGGGCCCAGACGACAGCCCGATCATGCCCGACCTTACCCTTCATCGCAGCCGTCCCTTCGACCCCGACCCGCTTGGCCGGCTTCTGTCCGACCCCGGCGACCTCGCACTGGTCAATCCCGGCGCGAAACAGCCCTTCGATCCGATGGAGTGGCTGGAGATCTGGCTGAACGAGCCTTCGGACGCGGCCTACTACCTTTTGGATGCCACAGGCGCCGAGAAGGGGTTCTTCGCCCTGCGCGTCGGCATCGGCCCCGAACAGCGCCATCTGGTCTTCGTCTATCTCGACCCTTCCGTGCGCGGCGGCGGCGGCGCCGAGCTGATCGCGCATGTGGAAACCGCGGCGCACGAGCTTCAGGCCCTGACGATCACCCTCAAGGTCGAACTCGACAACGCCCCGGCGCTGGCCCTTTACCAGGGCGCGGGGTTCGAAGAGCTCGGCCGCCGCAACGGCATGGCGACCATGCGCAAGGACCTTGGATAGGGCAGGGCAGCCGGCGAAGAAATCGCCCGGAAACCGCTTGACGCCCTGACCCCCCGTGCATAGAACGCGCCTCACGTTCGGGGCACCCCGTTCGGGCAATGGGCGGTTGTAGCTCAGTTGGTTAGAGTACCGGCCTGTCACGCCGGGGGTCGCGGGTTCGAGCCCCGTCAACCGCGCCACCATTGCCCCGACGACGTTCCGGCCGAAATGCGGTTGTAGCTCAGTTGGTTAGAGTACCGGCCTGTCACGCCGGGGGTCGCGGGTTCGAGCCCCGTCAACCGCGCCACTTCCTTCGAAAAGCCCCGTGGCGACGGCCGCGGGGCTTTCGTCGTCTTGAAGGTCCGGGATAGGCTGACGCGACATCCCCGAAAGGACCGCCCATGCAACGTTCCCGGCAACGCGTCACCCTGATCACATTGGGCGTTCGAAACATGGACCGCGCCCGCGCCTTCTACGAGGGGTGGGGCTGGAGCCCGCACGCCTCCTCGCTGCCCACGCTGACGCTGTACCAGATGCATGGCGCGGCGTTGGCGCTGTTCGACCGCGACGCGCTGGCCGAGGATCAGGCCGTCGTGCCCGACACACTTGGCACTGGCGCCGCCACACTGGCGCAGAACTGCGAAGACCGGGCCGAGGTCGACGCGGTCTTCGCCGCCGCGCTGGACGCGGGTGGGACGGCGCGCAAACCGCCGAAGGAGGTCTTCTGGGGCGGTTATTCCGGGTACTTCGCCGACCCCGACGGCCATGTGTGGGAGGTGGCACACAACCCGTTCTGGCCCCTGGCCGAGGACGGATCACTGACTCTGCCGGTCCCGGACGCGCAGGCGGGCTGAAGCGGCCGCGCCGGTGCCTCAGGCCGTGCTCCACCCGAAGCAGCCCGCCGGCAGGGCCGACCCGCCCACCAGAAGGGCGCCGTGCCGATAGAAGGTCCAGCGCCGCTCGGGCGCGACATCGACGACCACGACCCCCATGGCGTCATCCGCCCAGACCAGCGTCGCGTCCGTCGCCGCAAGGGACGCCATCACCTCGGGCAGCCCGCGCGAGGGGTGGAAGACCACCGTGGTGAAGGTCTGGCCCGGGGGTGGCTGCATGGCCCACAGACCGCCGCCGATCCCGGCGGCCATCAGCGCCAGCATCGTCGCCCGCTGGCGCATCCGCCCGCCCGACGACCCGCCACCCCCGCGCATCCTCCAGCCAAGGGCGAACGGCACCAGCCCGAACAGCGCGAACCACGCCAGATCCCATAAAAGCGGCTGCGTGGCGTCGATTTTGATTCGATGAATGCCCATGATCCAATGGGACAGGATGCCGTCCACGATGTGCCACGATCCCGACCCCATCAGCAGCGCGCCATAAAGTGCCCGCCCGCCGATTTCGCCCCCGCGTCTGTACGCGCGCCACAGGCCCCACAGCCCGACCGCCACGATGACATACATCAGCGCATGGAAAAGCCCGTCCCACAGAACTTGCGCGCGCAGGTCTTCCACCCCGGGAACGAGGCTCAGCAGGTGGTGCCATTGCAGGATCTGGTGCAGCAGGATCCCGTCGAAGAACCCGCCAAGCCCGAAGCCCAGCACGACGCCGTATGTGATCCAGGAAGATGGGGGCATGTCGTCCTCGCTTGCAACGTCGAGTGGACAGGATGCACGCCCCGTGCGCCGCAGTCGATCCGGAACCCGCGCGGATTCGGGGGCGGTGGGTGGCCGACTTTGCGGTGGGCAGGCGATGTCTGAAAGGGGGAGGACGGATTCTCGTCCCCCAGGTGATCACAAGGGACGTGCTGCGCTGCAAACGCCCCAGCGGCGCGTTTGCATTGGGTGTTCGGCTGCAGTGATGCAGGCTTCCCGCGATCTGAAACGCCCCTCCACCAAAGGGGCGTTCCCTGGACTGTCGGCCCTACGCTTGCGCTTGTCCGGCCTTTCGCCTTCGCTTCGGGCGTGATCGGGCGCGAACCTCCACCGGAGGGTCACCTATCCCCGACCTGCTGGCCCTACGCCTGCGCTATGGGCGTTCGCCGCTGCAAACGCCCGTCGGGGCGTTTGCGGATGCGGTTTACCCGTCAAAGTTGACTTCTTCGACCAGGCGCAGGGCGTCTGCGCGGTGCTCGGCGATGGCGGCCAGATCCGTCTCGTCGCCCGTCACCTCACCCCAGCTCTGCACAAGGTCCGAGGCGGCGACCTCGGGGTCGGCGGGATATTCGTAATTCGCCTCGGCATAGATCTGCTGGGCCTCGGGCGAGGCCAGGTAGTCCATGAACGCCTGCGCGTCCTCGGGGTTGGGCGCGTTCGCGGCCATCGCGACGCCCGAGATGTTCAGGTGCGTGCCGCCATCCTCGAACTCGGGGAAGGTCACGCGGACCGAATTGGCCCATTCCTGCTGCTCGGGGTCTTCCAGCATCTTGCCCATGTAATAGGTGTTGCCCAGGCTGATGTCGCATTCACCCGCCCAGATGGCGCGGACTTGGGCGCGGTCGTTGCCCTGCGGCCGGCGGGCCAGATTGTCCTTCACGTCCTGAAGCCACTGGCGGGTATAGTCCTCGCCATGATGCTCGATCATTGCGGCGACCAGGCCCAGCGTATAGACATGGGTGCCCGAGCGGGTGCAGATCCGGCCTTCCCACTTGTCGTCGGCCAAATCCTCGTAGGTGGTGATCTCGCCCTCTTCCACGCGCTCTTTCGAGGCATAGACGATCCGGGCGCGCGTCGTCACGCCGAACCAGTGGCCTTCGGGGTCGCGCAGCGAGGGGGGGATGTTGTCCGACAGCGCGTCGCTTTCGACGGACTGCGTGACACCCGCATCCTTTGCGCCGGTCAGGCGGCTGATATCCACGGTCATGATGATGTCGGCGGGGCTGCGCTCGCCCTCGGCCTGAAGACGCTCGACCAGGCCCTGCTCAACAAAAGCGACGTTGGTCTCGATCCCCGTCTGTTCAGTGAACCCGTCGATGATGGGCTGGATCAGCTCGGGCTGGCGATAGGAATAGATGTTGACCTCGGCCATCGCGGGCAGGGCGGTGGCGCAGGTCAGGGCGGCAAGCAGTGCTGTGCGCATGTCGGGTTTCCTCCTGGAAAAATCTGTGCGCCCTTCAAACCCGAGAGTTTTGCTAGGGTCAATACCTGACTGGACCAGTCGGATGTATGCCCCTGGAACAACCGACACCCCCTTGTCCGAGGATTCGCTGTCCGACCGGGATGGGTCGAACCCGTCAGTCCTTCGTCGCGGTGACGTCGATCTCGACCTTCATCTCCGGTGCGATCAACTGCGCAACGATCATCGTCGCGGCCGGACGGATGTCGCCGAACGCCTCGCCCAGCACGTCGAACACTGCCGATACATGGGCGCGGTCTGTCACGACATACCGGGCGCGCACGATATCGGCGAACTCGAACCCCGCCTCGGCCAGCATCCGCCTGATGGTCTCCAGCGCGTTGCGCGTCTGGGCGGCGACGTCGTCGGGCATGATCATCGTGGCATAATCATAACCGATCGTCCCCGAAACATGGCAGTCCCTGCCCACTACGACAGCGCGGGAATAGCCCGCCGCCGTTTCGAAGGGCGATCCGGTCGAGATCAACTTACGCCCCATCCCCGTCAAATCCCAGCCCGTTTCGCAGCGGTCCAAAGCGCGTCCATCTCTTCCAGCGTGGACCCCTCGGGGGTGGTGCCGGCCTCGCGCAGGGCGCCTTCGACGAAGGCGAAGCGGCGGGTGAACTTGTCGTTCGTCGCCCGCAGCGCGGTTTCGGGATCCACGCCCAGATGCCGCGCCAGATTGGCGACCGAAAACAGCAGATCGCCCATCTCCTCGGCGATCCTGTCTTGCGGCAGGGTCTTTTGCGCCTCGGCCAGCTCGCGCGCCTCCTCTGCGATCTTGTCGACGACCTGATCCGTCGCGGGCCAGTCGAAGCCGACCCGCGCGGCGCGCTTCTGCAACTTCTCGGCCCGCATCAGCGCGGGCAGCGCCAGCGCCACGCCATCCAGAACGCCGGTCTCGGCCCGGGCGGCCCGCTCCTTTGCCTTCTCGACTTCCCAGTCGGCAGTTTGCTGGTCGGCTGACTTGTCGCGGCTCTGATCGCCGAACACATGCGGGTGGCGGGCGATCATCTTGTCGGTGATGCCCCGGATCACGTCCATCAGGTCGAAATGCCCGGCCTCCTCGGCCATCTGCGCGTGGAAGACCGACTGGAACAGCAGATCCCCAAGCTCGCCCCTCAGGTCGTCCATCGCGTCGCGCCGGATGGCGTCCTGCACCTCATAGGCTTCCTCGATCGTATAGGGCGCGATGGTGGCGAAATCCTGCTCCAGATCCCACGGACAGCCCGCGTCGGGGTCGCGCAAACGGGCCATCACGGCCCGCAGGCGGTCCATGCCTTCGGGAATGTCGAAGATCGGGTCGTCGGGATTTGTTGCGGTCATCGGGCCACCTCCAGTCGCGCCCAGACATGACGCCGCGGCGCGGCGCTGTCCATTGCGGGCGGCGGGAACGGTGCTACCCTCTGGCCGAAAGGGGACCACCATGACCAATATCCTGCTGTGGGTCGTTGTCGCGATCGTTCTGATCTCCGGGGCGCTGGCGATCTGGCTGCGCACCGTCACAATCCCGCCCGAGATGCACCGGACCGCGGATCTGCCCGATAGCGGCCGCGAACAGACCGACGGCAGCTTCTTCACCACGCGCCGCCCCGCGGATCCCGCCGCCGCACTGCGCGATCTGGCGGACGTGATCGAGGACACCCCGCGCACCGCGCGCCTGGCCGGCAGCGTGGACGAGGGGCACGTCTCCTACGTCACGCGCAGCCGCGTGATGGGGTTTCCCGACGTGACGAACCTGTGGCGCGAGGGGGACGTGGTGGCCATCCGCGGGCACCTGATCTTCGGCAAGGGCGACATGGGCGTGAACAAGCGCCGGATCGAAGGGTGGCTGACGCGCGCCGGGCTGTGACTTGACGCGCCCCCTCGAACGGATAGGACGACCTGCATGGTGCCACGGGACAGATTGCAGCAGATCATCGGCCGGTTCGAATACCTCGAAGCGGCGATGTCGGAAGGGAAGGGCGATATCGCCCAGCTCGGGCGGGAATATGCCGAGCTGCGCCCCGTCGTCGAAAGCGCGCGCGCCTGGCAGGCCGCGGAGGCCGAGATCGCGGAGACCGAGGCGATGCTGTCCGACCCCGAGATGCGCGCCCTGGCCGAGGAAGAGCTGCCGGCCCTGCGCGCCCGCCACGACGCCCTGGCCGAGGATCTGCGGATGGCGCTTCTTCCCAAGGACGCCGCCGACGCCCGCCCCGCCATCCTGGAGATCCGCCCCGGCACCGGCGGGGACGAGGCCGCACTTTTCGCCGCCGACCTGATGCGCATGTATCAGCGCTTCGCCGACGCGCAGGGCTGGCGGTTCGAGATCGTCGAGCATCAGGAGACCGAGCTGGGCGGCCTGAAGGAGCTTGTGGCGAACATCAAGGGCGACGGGGTCTTCGCCAAGCTGAAGTTCGAGTCAGGCGTCCACCGGGTGCAGCGCGTGCCGTCGACCGAATCGGGCGGGCGTATCCACACCTCTGCGGCGACGGTCGCCGTCCTGCCCGAGGCACAGGAGGTCGATATCGCCATCGACCCCGGTGATATCCGCATCGACACGATGCGCGCCAGCGGGGCGGGGGGCCAGCACGTCAACACGACGGATTCGGCCGTCCGCATCACGCACCTGCCGACTGGGCTGATCGTCACGAGCTCGGAAAAGTCGCAGCACCGCAACCGCGAGATTGCCATGCAGGTCCTGCGCGCGCGGCTGTTCGACATGGAACGTCAGAAGGCCGCGACCGAACGCGCCGACGCGCGCAAGGCGCAGGTGGGCTCGGGCGACCGGTCGGAACGCATCCGCACCTACAACTTCCCGCAGGGCCGCCTGACGGATCATCGGATCAACCTCACGCTCTACAAGCTCGACCAGGTGATGCAGGGTGATCTGGTCGAGATCATCGACGCGCTGACGTCGGAGGATCAGGCCGCCCGCCTGGCCGAGATCGAGGGATGACGGCAGCCGACGCGCTGCGCGACGCTGCCCGCCGCCTGGCGCATGTCCCCGACCCGATGCGCGACGCCCGCACGCTTCTGGCTCACGCCGCCGGTCTGGACCGTTCCGCGCTGCACCGGATCGACACGGTCGAGGGCGATCTGGCCGCCCGGTTCGCAGCGCTTCTGGACCGCCGCGCGGCGGGCGAGCCGCTGGCCCGTATCCTGGGCACCCGCGCCTTCTGGAAGCACGAGTTCCGCATCACCCCCGACGTTCTGGATCCGCGCGCGGACACCGAAGCGCTGGTGGCCCGTGCCCTGGACCTGCCGTGGCAAAGCGTTCTCGACCTCGGCACCGGATCGGGCTGCATCCTGCTCAGCCTCCTGAGCGAGCGGCCGGGCGCGACGGGGGTGGGCACCGACATCTCGGACGCGGCCTTGAAGGTTGCGAAGATCAACGCGCAAACCCTTGGGATCGAAGCCGATTTCGCAATTTCCGACTGGTTTTCCGACGTCGCGGGGCGGTTCGATCTGATCGTCTCGAACCCGCCCTATATCGCGGCGGATGAGATGCCCGACCTCTCGCCCGAGGTGGCCGATCACGACCCGCACCTGGCACTGTCGCCGGGGTCGGATGGCCTGTCCGCCTACCGCGCGATCGCAGCGGGCGCGCGCAACCACCTGACCCAAGGGGGACATCTGATGGTCGAAGTCGGTTGGACCCAGGCCAGGGCGGTCGCAGCGCTTTTTCGCGCCGCGGGTCTTGCGGATGTCGTGGTACATCCCGATCTTGCGGCGCGTGACCGGGTCGTCTGCGCAAAAGCCGGCGCGATCACGGTGTAGCGAAGCGGTTTTTCACCAGATGTTGGTGAAAATCCGACAAATCGACCGGAATGGGCTTGCCAAAGGGGTTCGCCCATGGTCTCACCAAGGTGCAGAGAGCGAAGCGACGAACGACGCTTGCCTTTGAAACTGCCGCAACATGCCCTGTCCGTCAGTCGCGCTTCTTTGCGGCACGTCGCAGACAGGCGCTGTATATGCCAAGAAATTAAGGCCGGAACATACTCCGACATGCGATCTTCCAACAAACGCTCGCGGTCCAAGAACAACCGCAACCGTCCCTCTGGCGGCAACATCGTCAACCGGGTCTTCGACAGTTCGGGACCCGAGGGCAAGGTGCGCGGTACGCCGCAGCAGATCATCGACAAATACAACCAGCTGACCCGTGATGCCCAGCTTTCGGGCGACCGCGTGGCCGCGGAAAACTTCGCCCAGCACGCCGAGCATTACACGCGGATGCTGGCCGAGGCGCAGCGCGAGATGAACGAGCGCAGCGCCCAGCAGGACCAGAATCGCCAACAGAATCAGGGCGGTCAGCAGAATGACGGTGGCGACCAGTCCAACGACAATCGCGACCGCCAAGGCGATCGCAACCAGCAGGACCGCGGTCATCAGGACCGGAACCAGCAGGATCGTGGTCAACAGGACCGCAACCAGCAGGACCGCAATCAGCGGGACGATGGCGGTCAGCGTGAGGACGATCAGCCGCAACGCTTCGATAGGCGCGACGACCGCGACAGGCAGGACGACCGTGATCGGCAGGATAACCGTGATCGGCAGGATAACCGTGACCGGCAAGACGACACCGGGCGCGGCGAAGACCGTCAGCCCGAGCCCGCACCTGCCCCGCAGGAGGCTGCCGAGGCACCGAAGCCCAAGCGCACCCGTCGTCCCCGCAAGAAAGACGATGACGTGATCGACACGGCCGCGCCCGCTGGCGATTCCAGCTTGGTGGAAACGCCTGAGAACGCGCCGAAGCCCAAGCGCCCCCGCGCCCCGCGAAAGCCGAAGACTGCCGAGGCGCCAAAAGCCGCCGATACGCCCGAGGGCGGCGAAGGCAGTGGTGGTGGCGAAAGCGGCGAAAGCGGCGGCAACACCGAAACGGTGGAGTGATCGAAAGGCCGGGCCCAGCGCCCGGCCTTCTTCGTTCCGACCCCGGTCTGCCCCGGTCTGCCCCGGTCAGTCAGCCCGCGCGATCTCTCGCGACAGGGCACAGAACTGCTCCAGCGACAGCTCTTCGGCGCGCTGCGTGGGTTTGATTCCGGCGGCGGTCAGGCGATCCTCGATATCCGGGGCCAAACCCTTCAGCGATGCGCGCAGCATCTTGCGGCGCTGGCCGAACGCGGCTTGCGTCACGCGAAACAGCCCCTTCGGATCGGCCGGAAAGCGCGGCTGGGGCAGGGCGGTCAGGTGCACGACCGAGGATCGCACCTTGGGCGGCGGGGTGAACGCCTCGGGCGGAAGCTCCATCACGATGCGCGCGTCGGTGCGCCACTGGCACAGGATCGCAAGCCGCCCATAGGCCTTCGATCCGGGTGCGGCGACGATGCGCTGCGCGACCTCCTTCTGGAACATCAGCGTCAGCGAGGACCAGAAGGGGGGCCAGTCGCCCGGATCCAGCCAGCGGGTCAGAAGCTCGGTCCCGACATTGTACGGCAGGTTTGACACGATCTTGATGGGCGGGGTCAGATGCGCCGCCGGGTCGATCTTCAGCGCGTCGGCGTTCATCACCTCCAGCCGCCCCGGGTAAGCCTCCGCGATCTGCGACAGGGGGGCGAGGCAGCGCGTGTCCTTTTCGACCGCCAGCACCCGGCGCGCGCCCTCGGCCAAAAGCCCGCGGGTCAGGCCGCCGGGGCCGGGGCCGACCTCCAGCACGTCCGCGCCCGACAGGTCCCCGGCCTGCCGTGCGATCTTGGCCGTCAGGTTCAGATCCAGAAGGAAGTTCTGCCCCAGCGACTTGCGCGCGGAAAGGCCGTGATCGGCGATGACCTGGCGCAGGGGGGGAAGATCGTCGATCCCGCTCATGCGTGCGACATGCGCCCGGCCATCCGCGCGGCCATACGCAGCGCCGCGATGGTCGAGGTCGGGTCGGCCAGCCCGGTGCCCGCGATGTCGAAGGCGGTCCCGTGATCGGGCGAGGTGCGCACGAAGGGTAGCCCCAGCGTGACGTTCACCCCGCCCGCGAAGTCGATCGTCTTGATCGGGATCAGCGCCTGGTCGTGATACATCGCTATGGCCGCATCATAGCGGTCGCGCGCCGCGGCATGAAACATCGTGTCGGCCGAGGCTGGACCGCGCAGGTCGAACCCGTCTACGCGCAGCCGGTCGACAAGTGGGGCGATCCAGTCGACCTCTTCCCGGCCGATCGCGCCGCCTTCGCCTGCATGGGGATTCAAGCCGGCGACGGCGATACGCGGGAAGTCGATGCCGAACCGGTCCATCAATGCGGCGTGGGTGATGCGGATCGTCCGCTCGAGGCTTTCCGGCGTCAGGGCGCGGGGCACCTCGGACAGGGGGATGTGGATCGTGGCAGGCACGACGCGCAGGGCATCGCAGGCCAGCATCATCACCACATGCTCGGACCCCGCCAGCGCGGCGAGGTATTCGGTATGGCCGGGATAGGCGAAATTCGCACCGTCTTTCAGCGCTTTCTTGTGGATCGGCAGGGTGCAAAGCGCCGCAGCCTCGCCCTGGCGCACCAGCTCGACGGCGCGGGCGATGACCTCGATCACGACGGGCGCGTGGGCCGGGTCGGGGTGTCCGGGTGTCGAAGGGCCGCCCATGTCGAAGGCCAGGACGGGAACGCCGTGATGCGCGGCCTCGGCCGCCTCTGACGGGGTGTCGATCACCCGCACGGGCGTCCCCGCCGGCAGATGCGAGGGATCGCCCATGTAGAAGAAGGGCAGCGCGGTCCCAAGGAACGCCCAGGCCTTCGCCGCGATCTCGGGGCCGACGCCTGCGGGTTCGCCGCAGGTCAGCGCGATCGGGCCCGTCATTCGTAGCGGATGCGGGCGTTGGCGCGCAGCTCGGCCAGGTAGTTCTCGGCCTGCTGGGCCGTCAGACGATTGCCGAGCGAGGCGCGCACCTGACCCAGGTTCGGCTCCTCCGCGTCGGGGGCCCGATAGATGCGGTTGCACAGCATCAGAACGACCAGCGTCTGCCCCTCGGCGCGGGTCAGCGCCATGCTGACCTCGCCAGGATCGAGCTGCGCAAGCTCCAGCGCGACGTCCTGCGGCACCTGGGCCACGGGCAGGGTGTCGGCCTGCGTCGCCGCGCCGATCCGGCCGCCGATGGCTTGAAGATCGGTGCAGGTATCGGCGTCGGCCGCGATCTGCGCGGCGCGCTGCAACGTCTCCTCGGATCGGCCGCCGGGCAGGTAGAGGGCGGCATAATCCAGCTGGGTGGGCGTACCGTTCGACGGGACCTCGCCCACTTCGCGCAGCTGGAAGAAGGCCAGCGCATTGGGCAGTCGCACGGGCGGTGAGACTTCTCCCGGTTCCAGCGCGGTCAGGATCTGCCCCAATTGCGGCGGCAGGTCCGACAGTTCCAGCCAGTCGATGGCCCCGCCCCGTTCGCGCGAGGGGGTGGCGGAGTAGGTGCGGGCGGCAGCAGCGAAGGCGCCGAAACCGCGGATGCTTTCGATTTCGGGGATCAGCGACTCGGCCCGGGCGGCCCTTTGGGGGGTGTCCGCGGGGATGATGATCT
>Ga0114903_1000681_pt1 | contig 16926 bp, 13 predicted proteins | sample MalvirDeepMed_s2_FD_87289 | JGI IMG/M metagenome (GOLD analysis project Ga0114903, IMG submission 87289) | Marine viral communities from the Global Malaspina Expedition - Malaspina viral metaG DeepMed_s2 | ecosystem: Environmental > Aquatic > Marine > Oceanic | place: Mediterranean Sea... | reverse complement strand
GTGAGCTGGGTTTAGAACGTCGTGAGACAGTTCGGTCCCTATCTGCCGTGGGTGTAGGATACTTGAGAGGAGTTGCCCCTAGTACGAGAGGACCGGGGTGAACGATCCACTGGTGGACCTGTTGTCGTGCCAACGGCAGTGCAGGGTAGCTACGATCGGACAGGATAACCGCTGAAGGCATCTAAGCGGGAAGCCCCCCTCAAAACAAGGTATCCCTGAGGGCCGTGGTAGACCACCACGTCGATAGGCCGGAGATGTAAGCGCAGCAATGCGTTCAGTTGACCGGTACTAATTGCCCGATAGGCTTGATTTGATCCAGTAACAGCCAGGCTGTGACTGATCGAAAAGCATACACACCGAACGTGTACGCGACTTGGACAGTGTTGAACGTCGAACCTGTCGGTTCGACTGTTTTGGTTTTTTCTCGGTTTGGTGGTCATAGCACGAGCAAAACACCCGGCTCCATTCCGAACCCGGCCGTTAAGTGCCGTAGCGCCGATGGTACTGCGTCTCAAGACGTGGGAGAGTAGGTCGCCGCCAAACCTAGTAAAAACCAGAACACACGTATCTCTCTATCGATGCCGCCTCCGACATAACTGCCGCGAGGCGACAAAATTGGCGCGGGATGGAGCAGTCCGGTAGCTCGTCAGGCTCATAACCTGAAGGTCGTAGGTTCAAATCCTACTCCCGCAACCAACTTCCGCGAAAATCGCAGAACCACGCACGGCGCCGAGGTCCTCCGGCGCCGATTTGCGTAGCATCTCTAACAGATTGCCCTCGATGGTCAGGCGATGCACCTTTGCCTCATCGTCCCAGTCGACCTCGATCCGGTCGACCAGCTCATGCAGTTCATCCGCCGCTCGACCGACAACGCTCTCCTCTGAGAGCCTCAGGGACGAATTGCTGAACGGTGAGGTCTTCTACTCGCTACGGGAAGCTCAGATCCTGATCGAAAGATGGCGCCGCCATTACAATACCGTCAGGCCGCATAGCTCTCTGGGATAAGAACGATGTCGACCTCTTGCATCGGGCTCCGCTTCGCTGGCCGGGCGCTTTCGTCCTTCAAGCCGGAGCTTGTGCGCTCCTCGCCGCGGCGGACGTTCGATTCTTGCAAGAGGTTCGTATGAGGGGCGTGCCGCGCGTTCAGCGAGGCAGGGCTGCCGTGCTTTCCCGCACCACCAGGTGCGGCGGGATCAGTTCGTAGCCGGTCCCCAGAGGCGCACCGTTCAGCAAGGCCCCGACAAGGCGTTCCGCCGCCTTCCGGCCGAGGCGTGCGCGCGGCTGGTGAATGGTGGTGAGCGGCGGGATGAAGTGCCCGGCGAAATCGACATCGTCGAACCCGATCACGCTCACGTCTCGGGGGACGCGAAACCCCAGCCTGTAGCATTCCGAGATGAAGCCGAAGGCGCATTCGTCCGAGGCCGTGAACACGGCGGTGGGCCTTTCCGCCATATCGGCCCAGACATGCGCGGCCGCGGTACCGGCCGCGATGGTGAAGCCGCCGTCGTGCATCACGGCCGAAAGCTGTCGCGCCGACATCGCCGCCTCGAATCCGGCTTGCCGCGTGTGACTCAATACGTTCTTCGGGGGGCCGGCCACGTGCAGGATGTGCCCGTGTCCGAGATCCGCGAGATGATCCACGGCGACGCGCGCTGCGGCACTGTTGTCGATACGCAGTCCTGGCAGCGCGTAACCGTCGTTCCACTCGCAAAGCTGCATGACGGGCAGGGTCCAGTTTCGGACCATGTCCGGCGGCAGCGCCCCGTCGAGCAACAGGATCCCGTCAGCCCGACCGCTTTGGACAATGGCCTCGAGCACCTCGGTTCCGGCGCGGCTGTCCGAGATTTGCACCGCGAGTCCCGCCTGCCGCGCGACGTCCTGAATGGCTGCGATGATCCGGCTGAAAAAGGTATTTGCCAGGTTCGGCGCCAGAACCAGGATCGCGCGTGGCTGCTGCATCCGCAGGTCGCGCGCCGCGCCGTTGATCCGGTACCCCGTCGCGAGAACGGCCGCCATGACCCGTTCCCGGGTTTCCGCACCGACAACGCCAGGCGACGACAGCGCCCGGCTGACGGTGGCCGTCGACACGCCCGCGGCGGCGGCGACGTCTGCGATACGGACGCGGTTGCTCATCGTTTCCCCTTCGCGGCGCTAGGAGCAAGATAAGGGCTTGTCTGCAAGCCCTCAGGCTGATGTAATCGATTACATAGAACTGAGTCGATGCGCTTTTTGGAGGGGCGCGCGACTCGGAAAGGGAGGATAGATGAAGACGATCAAGGGCCCTGGCCTGTTCCTGGCGCAATTCGCCGGCGACGAGGCACCGTTCGATTCCTGGGACAATATCACACGATGGGCTGCCGATTGCGGCTACGAGGGCGTGCAGGTTCCAGCCTGGGACGCGCGACTGGTCGATCTCGACAAGCTCGCCACGTCGGACACGTATCGCGATGAATGGGTTGGCACCGCGCGCGACAACGGCGTCGAGGTGACCGACCTTTCCACCCATATCCTGGGCCAGCTCGTGGCGGTGCATCCCGCCTACGATGCCTGGGTCGACGGCTTTGCGCCGCCCGAGGTTCAGGGGAAGCCCGTGGCCCGGCAGGAGTGGGCCACAGGCCAGGTCAAGAAGGCGCTCACCGCGTCAAACAAGCTCGGCATCGGCCAGCATGTCACCTTTTCCGGCGGGCTGGTCTGGCCCTTCGTCTACCCGTTCCCACAGCGGCCGCAGGGGCTCGTCGACACCGCTTTCGACGAACTGGCCGCGCGCTGGCGTCCGATCCTCGATCACGCCGAGGATTGTGGTGTCGATGTCTGCTACGAGATCCACCCGATGGAGGACCTGCACGACGGCGTCACCTTCGAGATGTTCCTGGAGCGTCTGGACGGGCACGCGCGCTGCAACATGCTCTACGACCCCTCGCACTACGTGCTGCAATGCCTCGATTACCTCGACAACATCGACATCTATGCCGAGCGCATCAAGATGTTCCACGTCAAGGATGCAGAGTTCAACCCGACCGGGCGGCAGGGCGTCTATGGCGGCTACCAGCCCTGGGTGAACCGCGCCGGGCGCTTCCGCAGCCCCGGCGACGGGCAAGTCGATTTCGGCGCGATCTTCTCCAAGCTTGCGGCCATCGACTTCAACGGCTGGGCGGTCGTGGAATGGGAATGCGCGCTCAAGCACCCCGAGGACGGCGCCCGCGAAGGCGCGGCCTTCGTGCGCGACCATATCATCCGCGTCACGCCGCATGCCTTCGACGATTTCGCCGGGGGCGACATCGACGAGGCGACGAACCGCAAGATGCTGGGGTTGAATTGATGAACCGGATCAGACTGGGCATGGTCGGCGGCGGCGCCGACGCATTCATCGGCGGCGTGCACCGGATCGCCAGCCGCATCGACGGGCATTACGACCTCGTGGCGGGGGCGCTCAGTTCCACGCCCGAGAAGGCGAAGAAAAGCGGCGCGGCGCTGGGGCTCGATCCAGACCGCTCTTACGGGTCGTTCGAGGAGATGGCCGAGGCCGAGGCCGCCCGCGAGGACGGCATCGAGGCGGTCAGCATCGTGACCCCGAACCACGTGCATTTCGCCGCGGCCAAGCCGTTCCTCGACCGCGGCATTCATGTGATCTGCGACAAGCCTCTCACCGCGACCTTCGAGGATGCCGAGGCGATGGAGAAGGCCGTACACGCCAGCAAGGCGCTGTTCATCCTGACGCACAATTACACCGGCTACCCGATGATACGGCAGGCGCAGGCGATGGTCTCGGACGGCGCCATCGGGACGCTGCGCGTGGTGCAGGTGGAATACCCGCAGGACTGGATGACCGACGACGTCGAAAGCCAGGGCGTGAAACAGGCCGAATGGCGCACCGATCCTGAACGGTCGGGCGCGGGCGGTGCCATCGGCGACATCGGCACCCATGCCTACAACCTCGCGGCCTTCGTCACCGGGCAGGTGCCGGAGCGGCTGGCCGCCGATCTGCAAAGCTTTGGTGCCGGGCGCGCCCTGGACGACAACGCCCATGTGATGCTGCGCTACGAAAGCGGCGCGCGCGGGATGCTGTGGTGCAGCCAGGTGGCGCCCGGCTGCGAGAACGGCCTGCGGCTGCGCATCTTCGGCAGCGCCGGCGGCCTCGAATGGGCGCAGGAGGATCCCAACTACCTCTGGTACACGCCGCATGGCGAACCGTCGCGCCGGATCACCCGCAACGGGGCCGGGGCAACCGAGGCGGGCACCTCGGTCAGCCGCATCCCGCCGGGCCACCCCGAAGGCTACCTCGAAGCCTTTGCCACGCTCTACACCGAGGCGGCAGAGGCGATCCGCGCCGCACAGGCCGGGGAGCCGCGCGAAACGCTCATGGGCAAGCTGCCGGGGCTGACGGCGGGGCTCGAGGGCATGGCCTTCATCCGCGCCTGCGTCACGTCGGCAAAGGACGACGCCGCCTGGATAAAGATATGACGGCCGAACAGGTCCTATGCCTGCGCGATGTCCGCAAGAGCTTTGGCCCTGTCGAGGTTCTGCACGGCGTGAACCTCGACCTGCGCGCAGGCGAGGTGCTGGCGCTCATTGGCGAGAACGGCGCGGGCAAGTCCACCACGATGAAGATCCTCGCCGGGTACCAGCCCGCCACCTCGGGCACGATCCTGCTGGACGGCGAGGAAGTCACCTTCGGATCCCTGCATGATGGCGAGGAAGCGGGGATCGTGATGATTCACCAGGAATTCAACCTCGCCGAACAGCTGACGGTCGAGCAGAACATCTTTCTCGCGCGCGAGTTGCGGCGCGGGCCGTTCCTAGACAAGCGCAAGATGCGGGAACTGACGCGCGGCTATCTCGACCGGGTCAACTGCCGCGTCGATCCCGATAACAAGGTGTCGGCCCTGTCGAATTCCGACAAGCAGATGGTCGAGATCGCCAAGGCGCTGAGCCGCGATGCCCGCGTGCTCATCATGGACGAACCCACGGCGGTACTGACCGGGTCCGAGACCCAGGTGCTGTTCGACCAGGTGCGCCGCATGACGGCACAGGGCACGGCGGTCCTCTTCACATCCCACAAGCTGGGCGAGGTTGCAGAGATTGCCGATCACGTCACCGTCCTCCGGGACGGGTCTGTGGTGCAAGACAGCCGTGCTACCGAGATCACCGAAGACGGCATGGCGACGGCGATGGTGGGGCGGGACGTGTCCGACCTCTATCCCGCCAAGGTCGGCCGCCCTGGCGAGGTGATGTTGTCCGTCCGCGGGCTGACGGTGCCGGGGCACGCCCGGAACGTGGGTTTCGAGCTGCGTCAGGGCGAGATCCTGGGCGTCGCGGGCCTGATCGGCGCCGGGCGGACCGAGGCCTTCGAAGGGCTTTGCGGCCTGCGGCCTGCCAGCGCCGAGCGGATCGAGATCGCGGGCCGCGAGGTTACCATCAAGAAACCCCGCGACGCGCTCGACCATGGCCTTTGCTACCTGACAGAGGATCGCAAGCTGCGCGGTCTGCTTCTCGACAAGACAATGCGTGTCAACCTGACCCTGCAGGCGCTGGACCGCTTCGGAGGCTGGATGATCGACCGTGCCGCCGAGGATCGTGCGCTCGACAAGGCGATCGACGAATTCGACATCCGCGCGGGCCGCCGGACCATGGCGGTCGGCAATCTTTCGGGCGGCAACCAGCAGAAGCTGCTGCTGGCCAAGATCATGCAATCCGAACCGGCGATCCTGATCGCGGACGAACCCACCCGCGGCATCGACATCGGCACCAAGCAGCAGATCTATGCCTTTCTTCGCGACCTGGCGGCAAAGGGCCATGCCGTCGTGGTGATCTCCTCCGAGATGCAGGAGGTCATCGGCCTCGCCGACCGGGTGCTGGTCATGCGGACCGGCGAGGTGGCCGGAACACTCACAGGCGACGAGATGACCGAGGACGCCATCGTGCGGCTCGCGGTGGGTCTTGGCGCGAACGACAAGGAAAAGGTGGCCTGATGACTGCCGAAACGACGAACACACGCGCCAAGCGCAGCCTGCCTTCGATGAGCGTCCTCGGTCCCATCGTGGCGCTCGTGGTCCTGGTTGCCATCGGGGCGATGATGAACTCGAACTTCCTCGGGGCCGCGAACATCACCAACGTGCTGGCCCGGTCCGCCTTCATCGGCATCATCGCCGTCGGCATGACTTTCGTGATCACCGCCGGGGGGCTCGACCTCTCGGTCGGGTCCATGGCGGCTTTCATCGCCGGGCTGATGATCCTTGTGATGAACGCGGCGCTGCCCTCCATGGGGGTCGGCGTGCCGATCATCCTGCTGGGCATGCTGGTCGCGGTGGTGGCAGGCATCCTTGCGGGGCTGCTGAACGGCTTTCTGATCACGACGGTCGGGATCGAAGCCTTCATCGTCACACTCGGCACCATGGGCATCTACCGCAGCCTGGTGACCTGGCTGGCCGACGGCGGCACGCTGTCGCTGGATTTCGGCCTGCGCAGCTTCTACCGCCCGGTCTATTTCGAAGGCATCCTCGGGATTTCCTGGCCGATCATCGTCTTTGCCATCGTCGTCATCATCGGTGAGCTGCTGATGAGCCGGGCGCGCTTCGGACGTCATTGTGCCGCCATCGGATCGAACGAGGCGGTGGCGCATTACTCGAACGTCGACGTCAACCGGACGCGCCTTTTGACCTACGCGATGCTGGGCCTGCTGGTCGGTGTGGCGACCATCATGTACGTGCCGCGGCTCGGGTCGGCCTCGGCGTCGACCGGTCTGCTGTGGGAACTCGAGGCCATCGCAGCGGTCATCATCGGCGGCACCGTTCTCAAGGGCGGATTCGGGCGCGTCTGGGGCACTGTCATCGGTGTCCTGATCCTGAGCCTCATCGACAACATTCTTAACCTGACCGACCTGGTGTCGCCCTATCTCAACGGCGCCATCCAGGGGGTCATCATCATTCTCGCGGTCATTTTGCAGCGAGAAGCCAAGGCCAAGGGCTAGAGCCCGGCCGATCAAATGGGAGGACCTCTAATGTCTTACATGAAGACGACACTTCTGGGCTGCACGATGCTGGCCCTGTCCGGCGCGGCCTGGGCGCAGGACGACACGACGGTGATCGGCGTGTCGATCCCCGCGGCGACCCACGGCTGGGCCGGCGGCATGAACTTCCACGCCCAAGAGACCATCGAACGCCTCGAAGAGGCCTATCCGCAGCTCGACTTCGTGCTGGCGGCGGCGTCGGATGCCGGCGCGCAGGTCAACGATATCGAGGACATGGTCGCCACCCGCGGCATTGACGCGCTGGTGGTGCTGCCCTTCGAAAGCGATCCGCTGACCCCGCCGATCCAGTCCGTCGCAGAGGCCGGCACATGGGTCACGGTCGTCGACCGCGGGCTCAGCGTCGAGGGTGTCGAAGACCTGTACGTCGCGGGCGACAACCCGGGCTTCGGCCGCGTCTCGGGCGAGTACATGGTCGAGAAGATGCCGGACGGCGGCGATATCGTCGTGCTGCGCGGCATTCCGACGACCATCGACAACGAGCGCGTCGACGGGTTCGAGTCCGCCATCGAAGGGTCGGGCATCAACATCATCGACATGGAGCACGGCAACTGGAACCGCGATGACAGCTTCAACGTGATGCAGGACTTCCTGCAGAAGCACGACCAGATCGACGCGGTCTGGGCCTCGGACGACGACATGGCGGTCGGCGTGCTCGCGGCCATCGAGGCGGCAGGTCGCGAGGATATCCAGTTCGTCCTCGGCGGCGCCGGCATGAAGGAAATGGTCAAGCGCGTCATGGACGGCGACGAGATGATCCCGGCCGACGTGACCTATCCGCCGTCGATGATCGCGACCGCCATCGAAATGACCGCGGTCGGCATGGTGTCGAACGCACCTGTTTCTGGCACCTTCACCATCGGCTCGGTGCTGATCACGCCCGAGAACGCAGAGCAGTTCTACTATCCCGACAGCCCGTTCTGATCGTCAGGATACATTGAGACAATGCGCGCCCGCGTCCCTTCGGAGTCGGGCGCGCTTCTTTTGAAAGGCCCCGCGTCCCGGGCGCCGGGTCCGTCAGGCGAGCGGGCGCGTCACTCGGCCTCTTCGGTCACCACGTTCCAGTCGCGCAGTTCATCCTCCGTGAGGATGTAGATCTCGTCGGCGGGGGTCGCCATCGACGGGCCCATGATCCGCAGGTCGATGCCCATGTCGTCGAGGTGATCGAGAACGCCGGCCTGTCCGCGCTGGATGTCCTCCACCGCAAGGAACGCGGGCAGGATCGTCGTCTCACCGAAACTGTGCTGATGCACGCCCAGGCGGGCCGTCTCTGCCACGCGCCGCACGGTGCCGCCGACGAACATGTAGGGGCAGGCGGAAAAGCAGACCGCGCCGTCGTCGAGCCGGGTCTCGGCCTCCACCGCGCGCAGCGCCCGGCCGATGGCGAGCGCATCGGTCACGCTGCCGCCGGGGCTGTCGAGCCAGACGCGCGCCGGCTGCACCCGCTGCACCTCGTTCACGATCCGGTCACCGTCACCCGCGGCCACTGCGCCCCGGATGCGGAGCGCAGGCGCGCCGTCGACCTCGAGGGTTTCCGCGATCAGCCGGCGCGGCATGTCGGGATCGACCCCGGGTCCGGGCGTTGCGGGACGGTTCGGGCGGTAGTGGCGAGTCTGATCGCCGGGCCCGATCGGCTGGTCCAGTTCCGGGGCGCCCGATGGGGACAGAAGCCGAGGGATCGACGGACCGATGTCGATCGCGATCAGCAGGCCCGCCAGCACGATCTGCGCGCCCAGCAGCCATTTCATCACCCGGATCGGGCTGCTTTTCGGCGCCTCGCTCTCTGCCGTCATTCCACCACTCTCGGTGTCGGATGCGGGTCTTTTTCCGCCTCGGCAGGCGCGGTTGCATCGCGTTTCTCAGACAGGTCCACCTGGCGCAGCGCGGCGACGGCGGCGCGCAGTTCCGCCACGGTCATCGAATCCTCGGCCTCTGCCGGGTCGCGTCCGGCACGGATGGCGCTTTGGGCGACCGCCACGATCAGCACCAGGACCGCCGGAAGCAGGTCGATGGCGATGGCCCCGGCCCAGGAGGGCGCAAAATTCCCGGCGTAACGGATCACCGCGTCCGCGGTAGAGATCGGGGTGTAGACCACCTCGGCCGCCGGGGGCAGCGCCAGCACCTCGGCCGCCGCCGCCTGGAGGGTTTCGGCACGCTGCGCCAAAACTTCCAGAAGCGACGTGATGGTCGCCTGCTGCGCCGCCTGTCCGCCGGCATCCCCGGCGTCAAGCCGCGGCAGCACCACCGATTCCGCCAGATCCTGCGCCGCGCGTTCCACCAGCGGGGCCACCGACAATTGCCGCAGCTGCGTAATGACACCGGCCAGCCGCACGGATTCTTCGGAAAATTCGACGCCGCGCTCGGTCACCGGGCCGGGGGCGACGGTGAGCGCGCGCATTCGGCTCAGGATCGCGTTGCCCTCCGCAAAGGCGGCGGCGACGGGTGCTTCCTGCGCCGCGATCAGTTCTTCCAATGCCGCGAGCTCGTTTGATTTCTGGGTCAGCACGCGAAACACCGCGCCGCGCCCGGCGAGACCGGACAGCTCGCCGCCCGCTTCCTGTTGCGACAGATCCTGGAAGCCCTGTCGGGTGCGGCCGACGTCAAGCCCCAGCGCCTGGCCCTGCAGCGCGATTTCGTGCACGCGTTCCAGCGAAGCCTGGTAGTCCTGCACCGTACGCGCAAGGTGCTGTTCCACCGCCGCCGACCCGGCCAGCGCCGCGGCGTTCAGCCAGGACGACATGGCGACGATGGCGGCAGACCCCAGGACCATCGACAGGACCAGCCACATGCGCGTTGCCGCGGTACGCATCGCGGGCAGCAGGCGCATCAGGTAGGACCAGAAGACGAAAATGCCGGTCGACACCGCGGCGCTGTAGGCAACGGCGGCAAACAGCGACAGCGCCCCGCCTTCGTCCAGCAATCCCCGCACGCCAAGGTAGGTGTAGATGCCCGAAGCCACGGCCAGAACGCCGAGCGCCGCGGAGGTGAAGCTGTCGAGCCACGTCAGATGTCCTTCGACTTCCCGCGCATGCCGAATCCCGTTCATGTCAGATGCCATGTGATCTCCTTCAGCATTAAGGTGGTCCGAAGCGGTGCGGTTGGCAATGTCCGCCGCCGCGCCTCGCCAAGAGGTGAACCGCTGTGGCCGTGCCTTATGGGCGCGGCGGGTTACTCTGCGTGGATACCCGCCGGCACACGCGGGCTGTCGCGGCCCTGAACGGCGGCGCGCTCCGTGTCCGGCGCTTGCGACAGGCGCCACTTGATCCCGGCAAGTGCCATCTGCAGCGCCAGCCCGACCACCACGAAGACCAGGCTGAAGAGCCACAGGTCGCCCGCGAGCGTCGCCTGGATCGACTGCCCGAGGATCGACAGGACCGTGCCGAGGGCAAAGACCGGCAACCCGAACCGGCCCATCAGCCGGACCGGGCGGACCCAGGCATGGCCCGACAGGCGGCGTACCCAGCCTTGAGTCGACAGGAAATAGGCCAACGCCAAAAAATGCAGCAGGCGCGGCGCGGCAAGGAAGGTCTTGTCGAAATTGGTGATGTAGAACGGAAAGCCGCTGTCCCGCAAAAACGCGAGCCCGGCCCGGCCGGCATCCTGCACGACGCCGATCTTCATCCACGTCACCGTCAGAAGCAGCAGCACCAGCGCCGTGCGCCGTGCCCAGGTCCGGTCGGGCACCAGCCGCGCGCCGGTCTTGAGCCGCATCCCCGCGGCCAGTCCGATGGCAAAGAGGAATTGCCAGGCGAACGGGTTGAAGAACCAGCCGCCGGAGTTCGGAAAGGCCGGGATGTTCAACCGCGTCTCTCCGGTCACGATCCAGAGCAGGAAGGACAGCCCGAGCATGACCCAGACGCCACTGCGCTGTGCGATCAGAATCATCGCCGGGGTCATCAGCAGCAGTACCGCGTACATCGACAGGATGTTGACGTAGCCGAACTGGTGGCTCAGCACGGCGATGCCGATGGTCGCCTGTACCGGCGCCTCGATCCACGGTTCGACGTTGTTGATCTGTGCCAGCTTGCCGGCGTCGAACCAGTAGACCGCGCCCAGCATGATGGCGAGGCAGATCACGCTGACCACGAGGTGCACGGAATAGAGCGTCCAGGCCCGTCCCCAGCATTTCAGCACCGCGCGCCACAGCGGCAGACGCTGGAAGGCGGCCGGATAAGCGAGGCCCGCCGCCATGCCGGACATGAAGACAAAGCCCTCGGCGGCGTCCGAGAAGCCGAAGTTGCGGTTGGTCAGAACCTCGAGCGGATTGCCCGGCACGTGGTTGATGAAGATCATCACCAGCGCCAGCCCGCGGAAAAAATCGAGCCGCGGATCGCGCCCGCCGGTGGGGATAAGCGCCCGCGGCGCCGCGACGCCCATGTCAGGCAGAGAGTTGCGCGGCGGGCGCGGTTTCGTCCCGGTCGACGGCTTCGGACGCCTTGCCCCAGCGCGTCATCACCTGGCGGTGCCGCGCGATGATCGGCGGCAGGCTGTGTTCCTCCGGCGTCAGGAACACCGATGCCTGCGACGGGTGCGACGTGGCCCAGATCACGAAGGGTGCGATCAGCAGTGGTACGCCCACTGGCAGGACCCAGAGCATCAGCTCGGGCGCGAAGGTATACGTCAGCCCAACCATGGCCGCGCCCCAAATCTGGATCCACCATCCGGCGGCGGCCGCCTCGGACAGCGTCAGCCGTCCGTCGCCGCGGGTCTGGGCGGGCCAGCCGCCGTCGCGGCCGCCGAAGACCTGCAACACCGCACGGGTCTGCCACATCAGCAGGATCGGCGCGTTCACCGACGACATGAAGAGCTCGCGCACCAGCCCGCGCGCGGCGAGGATCGTGCCGCCGAAGCCGCGGACGCGGCCGCGCAGGGCGGCGTCAATCAGGATCAGCACCTTGGGCAGCACCAGCAGTCCGAAGACCCCGACGGCGACGCCGACCGCCTTCGAGGTCTGGTCGGACGGAAAGACCGGGAAGAGCTGGAACGGTTCGGGAAAGAAATCCGGTTCCGGCGCGGTGGCCGAGGCATAGAGGTTCGCGGCGAGGAACAGCAGCCAGAACAGCGGCACGATGTAGCTCAGCATGCCCTGGAAGAACACGAAGCGCGACCACGGCTTGAGCCCCGGCGCCGGGAAGACCCGCGCATGCTGCAGGTTGCCTTGGCACCAGCGCCGATCGCGCTTGGCGAAATCGACCATGTTCTCGGGGCCTTCCTCGTAGGAACCGTCGAGGTCGGGATCGACCCGCACGGTCCAGCCCGCCCTCGCCAGCAGCGCCGCTTCGACATAGTCATGGCTGAGGATATGCCCGCCGAAAGGCGGCGGTCCGGACAACTCGGGCAGCGCGCAGCTTGCCGCGAAGGCGCGCACGCGCACCAGCGCGTTATGGCCCCAGAACGGCCCGGTGGTTCCCTGCATCGCCGCCTGGCCCTGTGCGAAGACCGGCGAATAGAACCCGGCCGCGAACTGCATCGCGCGGCCGAAGCGCGACGCTGCCCCGGTCACCCGCGGCAGCGTCTGCAAGAGACCAAGGTCCGGCGCGGCCTGCATGCGGCGGACCATCTCGGCGATCGTGGCGGCATCCATCAGGCTGTCGGCATCGAGGATCAGGGCAAAGTCATACCGTGCGCCGGACCGTTCAAAGAAATCCTGGATGTTCCCGGCCTTGCGCCCCACATTCCGCGTGCGCCGCCGGTAGAACAGGCGCGCCGGATGTCCTTCGGCCTTGCGCCGGTCCTGTTGGCGATCCTGCCAGAGCCGGACGAACCAGCGCTCTTCCTCGGCAGCCATATGAGCATCCTGCGTGTCCGACAGGATGGCGAAGTCGAAGTGCTCGGTCAGGTCGAGCTTGGCAATGGCCTCGTCCATTGCCGCCACGCGGGCAAAGACGATGGCGGGGTCCTCGTTGTAGACCGGCATGAGGATGACCGTGCGGGCAGTGATCGGGTCGTTGCGCAGAGGCGCGGCGGGAGCGGCGAAAAGCAATCCGACAACCGATTGCATCGCGCCCCAGGCAAGCCAGAAGGTGGTGATGAAAACCAGCGCACCGCGCACGCCATCGACCTGCTGATAACCGTCGGCGGCGCCGAATTGCAGAAAGAGCGCAGCCGCTCCGGCACCGAGTCCGATACTGCTCAGCAGAGCAAACGCCCTGATGCCGTAGACACGCGACCCGGTGGCGGTGCGCTCCATGCGTCAGTGCCCGCGCGACAACGGCAGAACGGTTTGAACCACTGAAACAAGAACACGCCGCATCACGGCGGTCGGAGAGGGCACGCGCGGTTGCGCGGGCTCGAGAACCTGAAGCGGCATGGCAAGGCGCGCGTCGGGCAGGGCGCCGTCTTGCAGGATGTCTTCCATCGAAGCCTGCGGAGCCGGGGCCGCGGCGATTTGGCCAGACGGAGGCACAAACGCAGTGCTGTGGTACGTCACGGGCGTATCCATTGGTATATCCATGTTTCGGTTAGCTTGCGTCCGAAACCCGCGACGTGGGCGACAAGTTCCACGAGTTTTTCGTTTTCACCGTCAACATCGATCACCAGGCGCCATTTTGTCGTGTTTTCGATCTTCGACAGGGCGATGTGCTCAATTTCTCCGCCGGTGACGGTCACGATGGGTTCCATTTCCGCATCGGCGGGCAGACGCGCCATCAGACCGCCGTCGAAATCGACCACGAATTTGCGCAGGGACGGTCCCGCGCCTTCGACGCCCGAGGTGCCGCCCTGGCCAGCCAGCGTGTTGACGACCCACGCGCGCTCGCCGTCGCGCGGCGTGTCGAGCGCGCCCCAGGTCAGTCGATAGCTGTATTCGCGGCTATCCCCGGCGGCGGGCCGGTTCCTGGGCACCCAGTAGCTGACGATGTTGTCGTTGCCTTCGAGGTCCGACGGGATCTCGATCAGCCGGATCATGCCTTCGCCCCAATCGCCCTGCGGTTCGATCATGACCGACGGGCGGTCCTGGTAATGCGCTTCGGCGTCCTGGTAATCGGCAAAGGTCCGGTCGCGCTGGATCAGCCCGAAGGATCGCATCTGCGGTTCGTTGAGGTAGGTGCTGGCCAACCGCGGCGGGTTGTTCAGCGGCCGCCACAACACGTCGCCATCCCGACGCATCACCATCAGCGCATTGCTGTCGTGCACCTGCGGGCGGTAGTCGTCGAAGGCGCTGGCGTTCTTCTCGTCGAACAGGAACATCGAGGTCAGGGCGGCGAGGCCCAGCTGCTCTACCTCGCGGCGGAAATGCAGCCGCGCGGTCACGTCGATTGTCGTGACCGAACCCGGGCGCACCACGAAGCGGTAGGCGCCGGTGCAGGACGGGCTGTCGAGCGCGGCATAAAGCGTGATCTGCTCCTGTCCCGGCGCGGGCCGTTCGAGCCAGAATTCGGTGAACCGCGGAAACTCTTCTTCGCGGCCCAGCCCGGTGTTGATCGCAAGGCCGCGGGCGGACAGGCCGTAACTGTTGCCGCGCGCCAGCGCCCGGAAGTACGACGCTCCGACGAAGGAGATCAGCTCGTCGTAGAGATCGGCGCGGTTCAGCGGCGTGTTGATGCGAAACCCCGCGACGCCCGGCAAGTCTGCGTTTGCCGGCACGCGCTCGGCGAGGTCGTTGTAGTAAAGGAAATCCTCGGTTGAAAAGGTGATCGGTGTCTGGGTCCCGTCGACCACCTCGTTGATCGCCACGGTCTGCTTGTAAAGCCAGCCGGGATGGAAGGCGTGCAGGTGGAACAGGGAGTCCGCCTCCCGCCACCGCGCGCGTTTCGGGTCGAACTGGATCTGCCGGTAGTCGTCATAGTCGAGATCCGGGATCAGTTCGGGCGTATCCTCGGGGTCTTCGTAGTCGCTCTGCGCGGCGGCGCGCATGCGTTCGTCGAGCCAGTCGAAAGAGAACGGTTGCCCGGCCTCGTCCTGCGGCGCGGCCTCGGCGGTGTCGGATTGTGTCTGGGCATGGGCTGCCCCTGCCACGAACAGGGTGGCCACCGATGCAGAGGACGTGCGGAGAAAGGTACGACGGTCAAGCGGCGCGGGAAGCGAGGCCGATAGGGGAAGGGGCATGCCAGCGGAGTCCATTCATGCTCGGACCCGTGACGGTCAGGTCAGTTTCCAACCGTCCCAAGGTCCAAATTCGCGACATGATCTAACGCCGTTCCTAGCCGATGCCACAAAGATCGGCGGAAGCGATTGAGATTGAGCCGTTTTCTGCCAATCAGGCCGGTCAGGGCGGGCAAAATTGCGTAAAGCCTGAGCAGTCTAACAACCGTCGACCGTCAACTTGGGCGGGTTGTCGGCGACAACGGAGCCGTTTGCCGGGTATGCTGGCGCGCTTGGCTTCATTCGCGGCCGCCGACGCAGAGAATCGGTTGCGGCGCGTCGAAACTCTGCCGACCGGACTTCACGCCCCAGATCGGCCGCCCTATCTCGGCCACCGTGTCGGCGCGGCTTTGGCAGGGCAGGGCGACCAGCGTCGCTTCGGCCCCGATCCGCAGCGCAGGATCGCGTCCCAGCAGCCGGAACGGCGCCGTGGTCACCATGTCGAAACAGGCGCTTAGATCCTGTGCCGCGCCAAGCTGCGCGACATTGGCAAAGAGGTTCGCCATACGCGACAAGGAACAGTCGCCATAGGGTGTGAAGGGATTCAGCACGTTGTTGGTGGCCACGGTGCAGCACAGACCCGCGTCGTGGAACCTGTGCGCGGGGGCTACGCCGCGCGGCACTGCGCGGTCATGGTCGCGGCCGGTCATGAAGAGGTCCGTCGCGGGCAGCACGGTCAGCGCGATGCCCGCGTCCCGCATCAGCGCGATGGTGTCCGACAGGGCGTCGGGCGGCAGCATCGACAGCTTGGTCACATGCCCGATGGCGACGCGGCCCTGCATGCCGTGAGCGATGGCCTCGCGCGCCACCCAGTCGAGGTGCCGCCAGCTGGTGTCGAGGTCGAAGTCCAAGTGAAAATCTAGGTCGACATCGTAGTCCCGCGCCATGGCGAAGAGCCGCTTGATCTGGCCCTCGGGATCGGTGTCGGTATAGGGGCATCCGCCCAGCAGATCGGCCCCGCGGTCCAGCGCCTGCCGCAACAGGTCTTCCGTACCGGGGTAGTTCAGCAGCCCTTCCTGCGGGAAGACGCAGATTTGCACATCGACGCCCCAGGCGTAATCGGCCTTGAGCTGCCGCACCGCGTCGAATCCGGCAAGGCCCACACCCGGGTCGATCTCGACCTGGGTGCGGATCAGCGTCGTGCCCTGGCCGATGGCGCGGTCCAGAACGCGCGCGCCGCGACAGTACACGTCTTCAGTGGTGAAATCCTTCTTGGCGGCGGTCACCGCCGCGATGGCGCCCTTCAACGTGCCGGCAGGATTGGCGGCGCGGTCCAGCAGGCAGGCCTTGTCCAGATGCAGGTGACTGTCCGCAAAGCCCGCGATCACCAACCCGCCGCGGGCATCGAGCGCCCGCACGTCGGTGGCGATCCGCGGCGCGATCTCTACGATCCTGCCGTCGCGGATGCCGATGTCTTGCGCAGGACCGCGATCTTCGAGCCGTGCCGCGCGGATCACGAGGTCCAGCGTCACGCAACATCCTCCCGCGTCTGCGACGTCCCGCCGCCAAGGTAGGCCGCCACCAGCGCGTCGTCGCCCCGCATCTCCTCCGCACTGCCCTGCGCGACGATTCGGCCCTGTTCCAGCACGTAGGCGCGGTCGGCCACGGCCAGCGCCAGCGTCGCCATCTGGTCGACCAGCAGGATGGTGATGCCGTCGTCCCGAAGCTCGGCGAGGACCGCATAAAGTTCTTCCACCATGGCCGGGGCAAGCCCCAGCGACGGCTCGTCGAGCAGTAGCAGCCGGGGCTTGGCCATCAGCCCGCGGGCGATCGCCATCATCTGCTGTTCGCCGCCCGAGAGCAGGCCCGCAGGGCTGTCC
>Ga0114903_1000671_pt1 | contig 17205 bp, 20 predicted proteins | sample MalvirDeepMed_s2_FD_87289 | JGI IMG/M metagenome (GOLD analysis project Ga0114903, IMG submission 87289) | Marine viral communities from the Global Malaspina Expedition - Malaspina viral metaG DeepMed_s2 | ecosystem: Environmental > Aquatic > Marine > Oceanic | place: Mediterranean Sea... | reverse complement strand
GATGATGCATCGCTCTCAACAGCAGCACCTCATGGCCACCAACCGCAAGAGCATCACGCTCAGCGACATGCAGGACGCCCTTATCGCGCGCAGATTGCACAGCGCGTGTATCCGGCAGCAGGTGGTTTTCTCCTGCCCTCCGGCGAGGCGGTTCCAATCGGCCGCGTCGTTCAAAACAGGATGGATTTCGAGCAGCATTCGTGACGTCTCGTCATCCCGGCCGCAATTTGGTAGGACCGCCAAATGGCGCCTCGTGAGCAGGGGCGTCCGACTGTGTGGTTGGCATGTTCGCCGATTGGGTACGAGACAACGGCGATGTGCTGATCGCGCTGAGCTTCATACTCGCGGTGCTTTCGCTTGCCGTTACATGATATTCTCGAAATAAGAGCAGGCAGTAGCGCAATCCCGACCCCCGTCTCCATCAGGGGCAGGACTGGCCGGGATGACGATTAGCGCTGCGGTCGGCTATCCTACCTCATGCGATCGCTCTAGGATGCTGGCCATGCGCAGCGCACCACTCTTTCCTTTCGGTTTTCGTACACAATCCGACCGCTACTTTTTACCCCTTAGACTGTGTGTCAGGTGTGTCAGGAACCCTACAGAGGGGCTAGGCAAGGGCACATGAGCGACCAAGTCTACATCCGCCCGATCGGCTTCGCGCCGGGTCCGCAGAGCGAGGAGGGCGATGCCATTCGGCTTGCCGGGGGTCTCGTCTATGCCAGCCGCTTTGCGGTGATCCTGCGCCGGGATGGCCACGTTGTTGAACGTTGGCGCGCTTCGCCTGAAACCATCGCGCAGGTGCTTGGGCAACTGCCCGACAGCGTTGCCGCCGAGGCCGAGGCGCAGTGGGGCAACCTGCGCACTGCGCATCCGCCGCTGGAGCTGGGCGCGCGCACGATCCGGCTCGACCAGCCGCAGGTGATGGGCATCCTCAACGTCACGCCCGACAGCTTCTCCGACGGGGGCAGGCATGTGGGCGATCCGGCGGGCACGCGCGATGCGATCGGCGCGATGGTCGAGGCGGGGGCCTCCATCATCGACATTGGCGGCGAAAGCACGCGGCCAAAGGCCGAAGCCGTGTGGGAAGAAGAGGAAATCCGGCGCATCGTCCCCGCCGTGGAAGCCGCCGCCAGCATGGGCGCGGCTGTGAGCATCGACACGCGCCGCGCGGGCACGATGGAGGCGGCGTTGCAGGCGGGGGCGGGGATCGTCAATGATGTCTCTGCGCTGCGCTACGACCCGCGCTCGGCCGAATTCGTGGCGAAAACCGGCTGCCCGGTGGTGCTGATGCACGCGCCGGGGAAGGGCACCGACCTGCATGAGGGCGGGACCTACGAAAGCGTGGTGTTCGACGTGTTCGATAGGCTTCGCGAACGGCGCGATGCGGCGATTGCGGCAGGTGTGGAGCGGGGCAAGATCCTGATCGATCCGGGGCTGGGTTTCGGCAAGTCTCTCGCCGACAACCTCGCGCTGATCAATGCGCTGCCGCTGTTCCATGCGCTCGGCTGTCCAATCCTGTTCGGCGCGAGCCGCAAGCGGATGATCGGGGCTTTGAGCAAAGAGGCTGCGGCGGACGCGCGGCTCGGCGGGAGCATCGCGCTGGCGATCAAGGCGATGGATGCGGGCGCGCAGTTGGTGAGGGTTCACGATGTGCCCGAAACCGTGCAGGCGCGCGATGTGTGGCGGGGCCTGCGCGATGCGGCGCTTACGGATTTTGGCGATCTGCCGGTGTGACTGGCGGGTTGTTCGCTGGAGCGAGCAGCATATCGACGACGCGCCAAACAACTGGCGCCGCCGAGTGTGACTTTCTTACAGGGATTGTCATCCCCCGCGGAAGATTTGTTGCCTATGGTTCGCCGAGAGAAAGCGGGGACGCAAAGATGAGTTATTCCAAGCATATGATCTTAGCCGCAACGTTGGCAACTGGCGCGCTGTCCGCCACTTGCGCATTTGCGCAGGAGCGGTTCTACGAGCGGGTCGGGAACTGGACGGTCGTCGGCGCCAGCACATTCTGCACCGTGCCCGGCGGCGCTCCCGAACCGTTCCCCGACGGCAAGATGCCGCCGTGGGATTCCATCACGCTCAAGATGGCGACTCTCGGATCGCTGGAGATCCGTTATGGTGGAGAGATTGCCGCCAATGCCAAGAATGGGCCGCAGGAAGGGCAGGCTCTGATCGGTGACGAGGGGGAGCAGCCCGACTATTTCCGCCCCCGCATGATCGTGGCGGACCAGCCGGGTGGAGGCAGGCAGGTGACCGCTTATCTGGAGGGCGAAGCGCTCGACGCGTTCTGGACGCACGACTACTTCGTGCTCCGTGCGGGTGACCAGATGCTGCCCATGACTCCGGGGCTCGAAAGGCAAGCGCTGGGCGAAACAATTCGGCGGTGTGTCGAGGGCCTTTAAGAGGGCGCCGAACCTAGAGCGTGTAGCCCCCGTCGCTGGTCAGCACGGTGCCGGTGACGTTGGCGGAGGCATCGGACAGGAGGTAGCCGATGTCGCGCGCGAGCTCGTCCGCCGTGGCGAAGCGGCCCCGCGGGGTTGTCTGGCCCATCTGCGCGATCACCGCCTCGCGCCCGTGCTCGGCGAACTGGGCCTGAAGCTCGGGCGAGTTCCAGATTGCGGTGTCGACGCCGCCCGGCGCGATGGCGTTGATGCGGATGGAGTGGCCTGCGTTCTCCGCCGCCGCGATCCGCGCCATATGCGCGACCGCCGCCTTGGAGACGCCATAGGCGCCGATCCCGGGGACAGGTTTGATCCCGGTGACAGAAGCGGTGACCACTGCGCTGCCGCCACCCGCCTTGCGCATCGCGCGAAGGGCGGTGGAAAGTGTGAGAAAGGCACCATCGAGGTTGATCGCCATCACCCGCCGCCACTCGGCGAAATCGAGCTCGGCGATCTGGCCGCCGGTGCCGATGCCCGCGTTGACCACTGCGTGGTCGAGCCGTTCGAGCTTGGGCTCGAGGTCCTGCCAAAAGGCTTGGTCGGCAACATCGGCGACGTGCGTTTCGACCTCGCAGGAGAGGTCGAGCTTGTTCAGGCCTTCGCCGTCGAGGTCGATCAGGATGAGGCGCGCAATGCCTTGCTGGTCGAGCCAGCGGGCGGTCGCGGCACCGATGCCGGACGCTGCGCCGGTGATGAGCGCAGTGCGGCCCGTAAAGTCGTATCCCTCGGTCATGCCGAGGGGCTTAGCGCGTTACGCCGCGTTGTCGATGCCCCGCGTGAAATGCATGCCCGCCCCGGAAGACAGGCGCGCACCCGAGTTACGCGTTCTCGTTTTGCTTGATGTAGGCGTCCGGGTCCTTCTCCTCGCGTTCCACATTGGTGACGTGGTCCGCTTCGAAGGCGAGATATTTGAGGCCCAGCGCCACCCGCTTCTCCAGCGGGACCCGGCGACGGAAATCGGTGAGGCCCTGACGTTCCTCTTCGGAAAGATGCGCGCTGTTCTGGTAGTTCGCCTTGTCGACGCATTCCCACCATGCGTCAGACCCGACCTCTTCGTTCAGCGCGGCATCGGCGGCGTTGGCAATCTTGTTATGATCGTCGATCGCATCTTCGGTCGTCTCGTCGGCGCTGTCCGAATCGAGTGCGCCTTTCCCGAGCTGGAGAAGGGTGGGGTAGAAGTACTTCTCTTCCGCCATCGCGTGCGCTTCGAGATGGTCGCGCAGGCGGTTGAAGATTTTCGCGGCCGAATCGCGGTCGTCGCGAGCCTCGTCCAGAGCGGCAAACCAGCGGCGCTGGCGGTCATGGTCAGCAAGGATGCAGTCGACGATATCCATTGGTGGATAGCCCCCGTTTCGAATGTTGAAGATCGAAAGGGAAACGCCGGATTGTCGCGCGGGTTCCGTGCCCGGAGGTGCCTTGGAGCCGGGTGTCGGCCTGGATCAGGCCGCGTTGTCGATGCCCAGATCGCTCAGCTTGCGATAGAGCGTCGAGCGTCCGATGCCGAGCCGCCGCGCGACTTCGGTCATCCGCCCGCGATAATGGCCGATGGCGAGCCGGATTACGTCCGCCTCGATCTCTTCGAGCGGGCGCAGGTTGCCGTCGGGCGTATAGAGCATCACGCCGACCGCTTCCTGCACATGATGGCTGCCCTCCGCCTGCTCGCCGATCAGTTCGGAAAGCTGCGGAAAATCGCTCGCGGTCAGCATTTCCGCCTCGCAGAACACCGCCGCACGAAACAGCACGGCCTGGAGTTGGCGCACATTGCCCGGCCAGTCGAAGGCGCACAGCAGATGGAGCGCGCTGTCGGCGAGGCTGAGATGGCACAGGCCCGGCTCTTCGCCGATCCGGGCGAGGAAGTGGCGGGCGAGGGCAGGAATGTCGCCCGGACGTTCGCGCAAGGGCGGCAGGCTGATCCGGGTCGACGAGATCGCGGCCAGCAGGTCCTGGTCGAACTGGCCTTTCGCGGCGAGTTCGGACAGCGGACGGTTGCTCGCCGAAAGCAGCCGGGTGTCGATCTTGAAGCCGTGCGTCGCGCCGATCGGGCGCACGATGCCTTCGTTGAGGGTCGCGGCGAGCCGCGCCTGCTGGTCGGCCGAAAGCCGGTCGATTTCGTCGAGCACCAGCGTGCCGGTGTCGCATTGCTGAAGCGCGCCCATCTGGCTTTCGAAAGCGCCCGCAAAGGCGCCTTTCTCGTGCCCGAACAAAGTCGATTCGATGGAATTCACGGGCACGCCCGCGACGTTGACGAGGCGGAAGGGGTTGCGGGCGCGCGGGCTGGTCGCCTGGATGGCGCGCAGCAGCATCTCCTTGCCCGTGCCGCTTTCGCCTTCGATCAGCACATGGCTGTGGGTGCGGGCCGCCTTCGCCGCGCGGGCCAGCGCGATGCGGAAGATCGGATCGGTCCCGATCATCGCGTCGAAATCGAGCACCGCAGGCATTTTCTCGGTCAACGGCTGCAGCTCGTTGCGCGGGGCTTCCATCTGGGTGGAACTGCGCAGGGCGCGCATCAGCCGCTCGGGCGCGACGGGCTTGATAAGATAATCGGTGGCGCCTGCGCGCATCGCCTCGACGGCGAGCAGCGGGCTTGCACTGGTGGTCAGCATGAGGATCGGCAGAGCGGGTCGGCGCTGTTTCAATTCCGCGATCAGATCGCATGCAGCATCGCCGGGCACCCACTGGTCGAGGATGATCGCGGAAAGTTGCATGCCCTGCCGCGTACCGAGCGTGGCGATCGCGGTTTCCGCGTCGTTGACAACGATCGTTCGCCAGCCATCGCGGGCCGCCAGCGCGCTGACGAGTCGGCTCTGCGCCGGTTCGTCATCGATCAGCATCAGCAAACGTTCGTCAGAATCGGCCATGTTTCCCCGCCACTCGGTTGCATGGGAACCGTCCCATTGCGGTGCAGGCCGCTGCTTTACGGTAAACCGGTAAAGACCAGCTTAAGCCTACCGATGGGCGGCGAAGCTCGGCAAGAAGCTGGGGAGTGTGTTGCCAGCAAGTGCTTGAGCATGGCGGGTTGCGGCGATAGACCGCTTGGCGAAGTTCCATCTCTTGCGGAGAATATGCCAGCCATGGCCACCAATAACGACATCGTCACCCCGGATATCGAGAAAGCGCGCAGCACTTATGAGCGCTTCATGGGGAGCCTGAAATGGGCGATCCCGATCATCGCGCTGATCGTGTTCATCGTCGTCGTGCTGATCGCGTCCTGATCGCATGAAGATCGCGGTTCTCAAGGAGCGGGCAACGGGCGAGACGCGGGTTGCGCTGACTCCCGAGACCGCGAAGAAATTCATCGCGCTGGGCGCGGATGTCGCGGTCGAGGCGGGGGCGGGTGAGCATGCCTCCATCGCGGACGCGGCGTATTCCGTTGCCGGCGCAAGCGTCGGCACGGCAGATCAGGTGGTCAAGGATGCGGGCATCGTGCTCGGCGTCCAGGCTCCCGATCCTGCGCTTCTACAAGGCGCCAAGCCCGATGCGAAGGTCGCCGCGACGTTCGATCCGTTCAAGCAGGGCGAGCGCATCGATGCCTATGCCAAGGCGGGTCTCGAAGCACTGTCCATGGAATTCATGCCGCGCATCACCCGTGCGCAGAGCATGGATGTGCTTTCCAGCCAGTCCAACCTGTCGGGCTACAAGGCCGTGATCGCGGCGGCCGACCAGTATGGCCGGGCCTTTCCGATGATGATGACCGCGGCGGGCACGGTGCAGGCCGCGCGCGTTTTCGTGATGGGCGTCGGCGTGGCGGGCCTGCAGGCTATCGCCACCGCCAAGCGTCTCGGCGCGCAGGTTTCCGCGACCGACGTTCGCTCCGCCACGCGCGAGCAGATCGAATCGCTCGGCGCCAAGGCAGTCTTCGTCGAGGAAGGCGGGATCGAGGGTGAGGGCACCGGCGGCTACGCCAGCGAGATGAGCGACGAGTACAAGGCGGCGCAGGCCAAGCTCGTTTCCGAGCACATTGCCAAGCAGGATATCGTCATCACCACCGCACTGATTCCGGGCCGCCCCGCGCCCCGGCTGATCTCCGACGAACAGATCGCGAGCATGAAGCCGGGCAGCGTCATCTTCGACATTGCTGTGCCGCAAGGGGGCAATGTCGAAGGCGCGGTGGCGGACGAGTTGGTTGACCGCCATGGTGTCACGATCATGGGGTACGCGAACACGCCTGCGGAACTGGCACCGGATGCGAGCGCACTTTTTGCGCGCAACCTCTACAATTTCCTCTCCGCCTTTTGGGACGAAGAGGCAGGAGGGCCGGTTCTGGACGAGGAAATCGGCGACGCGGTGCGACTGACCAAGGGCGGTCAGGTGGTCAATGCCAGATTGTTAGACGGCGGCTGAAGGAAGGATAAAGTCCGATGGGGGTGCTGAACCAGACGCAGACCACGCCGCAGGGGTTCGTGGACAATCACGGCCACGCGCTGGTCGAGGGTGAGGAGGTCTACTTCGCCTTCAAGACGATTCGCGACTGGATCGCCTTCACCGACTGGCGGCTGATCTATGTCGATGTGCAGGGCATCCTCGGCACCAAGAAGGAATATCTGACGGTTCCCTATCGTTCGATTACCGCGTTCTCGATCACCAGCGCGGGCACGATCGACATCGATGCGGAAATTGCGGTGTTCCTCTCCGGCCACCCGCCGATCGAGTTCAAGGTCGGCAAGTTCACCAATACCGAAGCGCTGCAAAAGCTGCTCGCAACCCGGATGAACGTCCTCTAGTCTTTCGCGCGAAGAGCGGCTGAGCCGCATCTGCGAGGCGGTGAACCTATGAAACCTGGTCTGGTGGCAATCTTCCCGGTCGCGCTGGCGCTTGCCGCCTGCGGGCCGAGCCTGGCCGACGACGTCGATCTGGAGAATGTCGCGCCCGACGATATCTCGTGGATCGGCGAAAGCCCGATTTATCCCAATGCGACCATTGCCGAGAATGTTGCAGCCTCGCCCGCTTTCTCCAGGCTCGCCATGCTGGTCGAGCGGACGGATCTTGCCCAAACGCTCGGCGGCGAAGGACCGCTGACGATCTTCGCGCCGACCGACGCTGCGCTCGTCAACCTGCCCCCGCACACCGACGAAACGCTGAGGAAGACGCTGGCGCATCATGCGATTGCGGAGCGGATCACCGCCGCTGACCTCGCCGCGCGGATTGTCGAAGGTGGAGGCATCTATCGCGCGCAGACGCTAGCAGGCGATATGCTGACCTTCCGGATGGACCGCGAAACGGTGGTCCTGTCGGGCAGCGACGGAAGCTCGGCGCGGGTCACGATGGCCGATCTCGCCCAGGCCAATGGCCTGATGCATGTGATAGACGGCATCGTTCTGCCTGCAGGCTGATGGACGAAACGGGTGGCTTTGCGCGCCAAAGCCATCGACAGCGCTGCATCGCCTTGCAATAACGCGGCTTCATCCAATCCTCGGGGGAGGCGCGTTTCTAAGATGGACTTCATTTCGGTCCTGTCGATCTTCGTGCTGGCGTGTTTCGTCGGCTATTACGTGGTGTGGTCGGTCACGCCCGCATTGCACACGCCGCTGATGGCGGTGACCAATGCGATCAGCTCGGTCATCATCGTCGGTGCGCTGATCGCCAGCGCCGAAGCGGGTAGCGCGGTCGCCAAGTGGCTCGGCCTGGCGGCCGTAGTGCTCGCCAGCATCAACATTTTCGGCGGCTTCGCGGTGACCGAGCGGATGCTCGCGATGTACAAGAAGAAGGAGAAGTGAGGATGGCTTTTCCTTTGTCCATTACCCCTCATCCAACTTCGGCTAGCGCGCGAGCGCGCAAGTCTCAGTATCCTTCTCCCACGGGGAAAAGGATGTGCAGGCTTGGTGGCTTGCCGCCTGGCCGAAGCTGGATGAGGGGCCATCGCGCGGGCGCATCCCTCGCTCGAATATCGGGAGGCGCAGCATGAGCCTTCCTCGCGACGTTGAACCGCTGGCCGTGCCTCCGGGCTCCGACTATGGCGTGAGCCACGCGGTCGAGACCGCCGCCGCCCACGGCCCGACCAACCCCTGGGTAGCGCTCGCCTATCTGGTGGCGGGGGTGTTCTTCATCCTCGCGCTGCGTGGGCTTTCGAGCCCCGCGACCAGCCGGGCGGGCAACCGCAACGGGATGATCGGGATGCTAATCGCGGTCGTCACCGTGATCGTGACGCACGACATCGCCAATATCGTCGAGATCCTGATCGCCATCGCGATCGGCGGCCTGATCGGCTTCACCATCGCCCGACGCATCGCGATGACCGCGATGCCCGAACTGGTCGCGGGCTTCCACAGCCTCGTCGGCCTCGCCGCCGTGCTGGTGGGCCTTGCGGCGTGGATGAACCCCGGCGCGTTCGGAATTCTCGATGCAGGCGGGCAGATCCTGACGGTCAGCCGGATCGAGCTGGGACTGGGGATCGCCATCGGTGCGATCACCTTCTCCGGATCGGTCATCGCTTTCCTCAAGCTTTCCGGTCGGATGGGCGGCAAGCCGATCATGCTGCCGGGTCGCCACGTCATCAATCTCGGCACGCTCGCCGCGATCATCGCGCTGATCGCGGCCTATGCGATGGCCGAGGTCGCCGGGCCGGGCGAGGGCTGGATGATCATCGCCATCGCCGCGCTCGCCTTCGCGATCGGCTTTTTGCTGATCATCCCCATCGGCGGGGCGGACATGCCGGTCGTGGTCAGCATGCTGAACAGCTATTCGGGCTGGGCGGCGGCGGCGATGGGCTTCACGCTGGGCAACACCGCGATGATCATCACCGGCGCGCTGGTCGGATCGTCGGGCGCGATCCTCAGCTACATCATGTGCCGCGCGATGAATCGCAGCTTCATCTCCGTGATCGCAGGCGGGTTCGGCGCCGACGACAGCGCGGCTGGTGGCGGCGAGGCGCGTGAACAACGCCCTTACAAGCAGGGCAGCGCCGATGACGCCGCCTTCATGCTCGAACAGGCGGAGAAGGTCATCATCATTCCCGGCTACGGCATGGCCGTCGCCCAAGCGCAGCACGCGCTGCGCGAGATGGGCGATGTGCTGAAGGCCAAGGGCGTGGACGTGAAATACGCGATCCACCCCGTCGCAGGCCGCATGCCGGGGCACATGAACGTGCTGCTGGCCGAAGCCAACGTGCCCTATGACGAGGTGTTCGAGCTGGAGGATATCAACTCCGAGTTCGCGCAGGCTGACATCGCCTTCATCATCGGCGCGAACGACGTGGTGAACCCGGCGGCGAAGACCGACAAGTCCAGCCCGATCTACGGCATGCCCGTGTTCGACGTGGGCAATGCCAAGCAGGTTTTCTTCATCAAGCGCTCGATGGGCGGCGTGGGCTATGCCGGCGTCGACAATGATGTGTTCTATCTGAACCAGACGACCATGCTGCTGTCCGATGCGAAGAAGATGGTCGAGGAAATCGTCAAGGCGCTGGATTAACAGCCGATTGGAGTAACCCGATGGAGACGATCATTCCTGCGCATCCGGGCTGGGACGCGCACTTGCTTGTTGGCGACGATGGATACGGGCTACCCGAAAATCCCGCATTCACTCCATCTCCAATTGTGGCCTGGCACATTCAGCGCGATGGTGACGGGTGGGAGTGCACACCGCTGTTGCCGGGCGCGCAACGACCTCAAAACCGTTACATCTATGAGACGCCGGATGGTGTCGTGGTCATCCCGAATTTGGCGAACATGCCCACGATGGATGATGCGAGGCGGTATCTGAAAACGCTGGAGCCGGAGGATAAAGAGTAGTGGGCCGCTTCCTGCTCCTGCTGATCCTGCTCGCCGCGCTGGGCGTGGGCGCGTGGCTCTATTTCGGTGACGGGCTGCGCATCGTCACCGAGCGCAGCGTCGAGGTCGCACTGGTCGAGGCGGGGGTGCCTGAAGAACAGGCCGCCTGCATGGCCCCGCGCATGACCGAGCGGCTCAGCCCCGAACAGCTGCGCAAATTGCAGAATGTCGCGCCGCAGGACGGCGAGACGTCGCTGCCGCGCGATACGGGCGAGGCGCTGGATCGAATCCGCCGGGTCGAAGATCCCGAAGCGATCGAGGTCACGGTGCGCGCGGCTGCGGCCTGCGCCTTCGGCGGGATTTTCGAGAAGCTGTAGAGTCTTGTCTTCGCTCCCATGCGTGGCACTATGCAACGCAAAAGGGAGAGAGACATGATCCGCACGCTTATGGCCGCCACCGCGCTGGCCACCCTTGCTTCGCCCGCGTTTGCCGAAACCATCACCGTGGCTCCGGGCGAAGACGCTCAGGAACGCCTGCAGGAGGCGCTGATCCTCGCCGAGCCGGGCGACGAAATCGTGCTGCAAGCAGGGCGCTTCATCCTGACCGACGGGCTCAGCCTCGATGCCGATGGCGTGACTCTGCGCGGGGCAGGGATGCATGCCAGCGTGCTCGACTTCAGCGCGCAGGAAGGCGCGGGCGAGGGCCTGTTGGTTACCAGCGACGGCGTGACGCTGCGCGATTTCGGGATGGAAAACCCCAAGGGCGACGGGATCAAGTCGAAGGGCGCGGACGACATCGTCTATCAGGGCATACGCGTCACCTGGACCAACGGCCCCGCCAGCACCAATGGCGCATACGGCATCTATCCGGTCGAGAGCACCGGCGTGCTGATCGACGGATGCGAGGTTTCCGGTGCGTCCGATGCGGGCATCTATGTCGGCCAGTCGAGCCTGATTACCGTGCGCAATTCGATGGCCAGCTACAACGTGGCCGGGATCGAGATAGAGAACAGCCGCAAGGCGATCGTCGAGCGCAATTACGTGACCGGCAATACCGGCGGTATCCTGGTGTTCGACCTGCCCGGCCTGCCGGTGAAGAATGGTGGCGAAGTGCTGGTGCGCAACAACCTGGTCGCCAATAACACTACGCCCAACTTCGCGCCCGAGGGCAATATCGTTGCCAGCGTGCGGCGCGGCACGGGCATCATGGTGATGGCGAACGACACCGTTTGGGTCGGACAGAACCTGCTCTACGACAACCCGACCGCGCCGATCATGGTCATCGCCTATCCGCTCGCCTTTGAAGACCCCGAGTACAATCCGTACCCGCGCGAGATCACGATCGACTGGAACGAGGTGGACGAAGGCGGCACCGATCCGCAGTTCGAAGGGCCAGAGATGCTGCTCGCCGCGTTCGGAGGCGCGTTGCCGCCGATCATGTCCGACGGTCTTGCCCCTCCGGGCGAGGAGCTGTCGCTGATGATCCATCCCGACATGACGGGCTGGTCGGTCAATCTGCCCGAGCAGGGCGCGGGGATCGAATCGGCCCGGCCCGCGCCGCTCGAGGCGGGCATGATCGGGCAGCCGATCAGCATCGAAGGCTGGGGCGCGCCGGAAGCGCTGGAGGCGCGGCTCAAGTGAACCGCCACCTTGCCATCCTTGCGGCCGCCGCCGCGACGCTGGCGCTGAGCGCGGGCGTCAGCGCGCTTCCACCGCCGCAGGTGAACGATCCGCTGATCGCGGACGACAGCCTGCCCAGGACCCTGGGTGACTACGGCTTCTTCCTCGATGTCCACGCCGACGATCCCGCGCCCGGCGTGAAGCCTTACCGGCTCAACATGCCGCTGTTCTCGGACGGGGCGACGAAGCTGCGCTATATCTACGTGCCAGAGGGCGCGCAGGTGGATGTCGGCGAGCAGGGCTTGCTGCAATTCCCGGTCGGCTCCGCGCTGATCAAGACCTTCGCGTTCGGCGAGGGCGACGCGATGCGCAAGATCGAGACGCGCGTGCTGCTCCACCGCGCAGACGGCTGGGTCGCCTTGCCTTATGTGTGGAACGAGGCGCAGACCGAAGCGACGCTGGCGCTAGCGGGCAAGCGCGTACCGGTGACCACGCCGTGGGGCGAGGACATCAGCTACCGCGTGCCCAACAAGAACCAGTGCAAGGAATGCCACGGGCTGCATGGCGCGGTGACGCCCATCGGGCCCAAGACGCGCAATCTCTCCGCCCAGTGGTTGCAGGCCTTCCTCGGCACCGTGCCGGAGGGTTCGGACACCATGCCGCTGTGGGAAGACCGCGAGAGCGCGGACCCCGCCGCTGCAGCGCGCGCCTATCTCGACGTCAATTGCGCGCATTGCCACCGCCCCGGCTCGACCGCGTCCAATTCGGGCCTCGACCTGCGTTGGGAGATCGACGACCGGCATGCGCTCGGCATCGACAAGCGCCCCGTTGCCGCGGGCCGCGGATCGGGCGGACTGCAATTCGATATCGTGCCGGGCGACCCCGAAGCCTCGATCCTCGTCTATCGCATGAACAGCGACGAGCCGGGCGTTGCCATGCCCGAACTGGGCAAGGCGACCGTCCATGGAGAGGGCGTCGCGCTGGTCGAGCGCTGGATTGCAGGAATGCCCGCGAAATGAAGTGGGTGCTGCGCATCCTCCTAGTGGTCGTCGCGCTGCTGGTCGTGGCGTTCCTCATTTTCCGCACGCCCGATTCCGATCCGGCGGAAATGCGCGCCAAATACGGCGGCGAGCCCTCGCAATTCGTTGCAATCGGCGATGGCGTGACCGTCCACCTGCGCGACGAAGGCCCGAAAGAGGCGCCCGCGATCATATTGCTGCATGGCTCCAATGCCGATCTGCATACGTGGCAGCCGTGGGTCGATATTCTCAAGGGCCGCTATCGCGTGATCCGTTTCGACCAGATCGGACATGGCCTTACCGGGGCCGATCCAGTGGGCGATTACAGCCAAACGAACTTCGTCGCGGACATCGACGAGGTGGCCGACGCGCTCGGCCTTGAGAGCTTCGTGCTCGGCGGCAATTCGATGGGCGGCGGCCATGCGGTGGCCTATGCGCTGGCCCATCCCGAACGGCTGGACGGCCTGGTGCTGGTCGACGCGGGCGGCGTTCCGCCACTCGGCAAAAGCGAGGAAGGCGATGACGATGGGGGCAATATCGGCTTCACCATCGCGCGCACGCCGGTGCTCAACCAGCTGATGAAGCACATCACCCCGCGTTCGATGGTCGAGCAGTCGCTGCGCCAGAGCGTGAGCAACCAGGCCATCGTCACGCCGCAAGCCGTCGATCGCTATTGGGAGCTGCTGCGTTATCCCGGCAATCGAGACGCGACCATCGCGCGCTTTGCGGGCGAGCGGAGCAGCTTCGAGGCAGACGATGTCGCGCAGATCGATGTGCCTGCGCTGGTCATCTGGGGAGAGGACGACGCGCTGATCCCGGTCGAAGCGGGCCTGTGGTACGATACGCAGCTGCCCGACAGCCGCCTGGTCGTCTATTCCGGCATCGGCCATCTGCCGCACGAGGAGGTCGCCGACCGCTCCGGCGCCTATCTCCTCCAGTGGCTAGACGAGCAGGATTTCGCACCCGCAGCAAATGGACCGGCATAGGCGCGCCACCAGCTATGGACGCCACGCGCGCTTGCTCGGTAAGGCAGTCCTGTCGAAACACGGTTCGAAGGACAGATAGTTGCGCAAGGTTGGCCTTATCGGCGGAATGAGCTGGGTTTCCACCAGCCTGTATTACAAGTGGATCAACAAGGCGGTTACCGCCCGCGTTGGGCCGATGACCTCGGCTCCGCTGCTGATCGAAAGCCTCAATTTCGCAGAACTCTACGGTCTGACCAAGGACGACGAGTGGGATCGCGCGGCCGAGATTCTCGCCGAATCCGCCAAACGGCTGGAGCAGGCAGGGGCGGGGGCCATCGCGATCGCCGCCAATTCGATGCACCGCGTTTACGATCAGGTCGCCGAAGCGGTCGATGTGCCGGTGCTGCACATTGCGGATGCGGTCGGCGAAAAGATGAAGGCGGAAGGCGTGGTCAACGCCGCGCTGATCGGCACGCGCAACGTCATGATCGAAAGCTTCTATCGCAAGCATCTCGTCGCGCACGGGATCGACCTGTTGCCGCCCGACATGACCCATGTCGATCGCACGAACGAGATCATTTACGACGAGCTGATGCACGGCAAGGCGAGCCGCAATGCGGAGCGTTTCTTCCGCACGATGATCACCAACCTCGAACAGGATGGGGCCAAGGCGATCGTGCTCGCTTGTACCGAGCTCGACATGGTGATCGACGTCGATGCCAATGTGTTGCCGATCTTCGATTCCGCGCGCATCCACAGCAATGCGGTGGTCGACTGGATGCTCGGCGAGGGCGAAGGCGCGCCCGTCAGCTCCACAGGGAGAGACAGCATGGACGACAAGGCCGGCTCGTGACGATGCGCGCGGTTGTTCGCTGGCGCGCGGCGGGATAGGCGGGCGGGGCATGAACCGCTCCCTCGATAACCGCTCACCTCTGGCTGCCGACCCCTCCGCCTCGCGCGGGCGGGAATTCGCGGTAACCTCCGATGGCGATCCCGCTGCCGAGTCCAGAGGCCCGCGTACCGCTTTCCAGCGCGACCGCGACCGGATCATCCATTCGATCGCGTTCCGCCGCCTGCGCAGCAAGACGCAGGTATTCGTCGCGCCCGAAGGCGATCACTATCGAACCCGCCTGACGCACAGCCTCGAGGTCGCGCAGATCGGGCGGGTGATCGCGCGGGCGCTGGGCCTCGACGAGGATCTGACCGAGGCGCTGTGCCTTGCGCATGATATCGGCCATCCGCCCTTCGGCCATGCGGGCGAGGATGCGCTGGATAGCGCGCTGGCGCCACATGGGGGGTTCGATCATAACGCGCAGACACTGCGCACGCTGATGCGGCTGGAAAGCCCCTACTGCTCGCACGACGGGCTCAATCTCAGCTGGGAAGTGCTCGAAGGCCTCGCCAAGCATAATGGCCCGGTCCACGCCCCGCACTGGGCGCTGGCCGAGCTGGACGCGGACTTTCCGCTCGATCTCGAGGGCTACCCCACGCTCGAAGCACAAGTGGCAGCGGTGGCGGACGACATCGCCTACGACAACCACGACATCGACGACGGGCTGCGGGCCGGCTTCCTCGAACTGGACGATCTGCTGACGCTCGATTTCATCGCCGATCAGTGGCGCGAGGTGGAGCGGCGGTTCTCCAATGCGCCGCGCGACCGGCAACTGCGCGAACTGGTGCGCGGGCAGATCGGGTGGATGGTCAACGACGTGATCGAGCACACCCGCGTCTCCACCGCCGGGCTGGATGAGCGTGCCGCCATCGCCACGGCAGAAAGGGCACTCGGCGGTTTCTCCCCGGCGATGCTGGCAGCGGAACGGCGGCTCAAGGCGTTCATGTATGCCAAGCTCTATTACCATCCAGAACAGACCGCGACGGCGGACAAGGCCAATGCCGTTATTGCACAGCTCTGGCAGGCCTATTGCGAAGATCCCTCGCGGATGGGATCGAGATGGCTAGAGGGTCTGCCCGCGCAGGAGCCGTATCGCAGCCGCCATATCGCGGATTATATTGCGGGCATGACCGACAAATTTGCGCTAGAGCGCGTACGGGAGATTTACGGGTCGGCGCCTGACGACCTGAGCAACGTGTGATCGGGGGGGCATGAGCAGTCGATTTCGTGTAGCGATAGGCGGAGTGAGCGAGCCGATCGGGCTGCGCCTGATGCATCTCGCACGCTATCAACCGCAAATCCGCCTCGTCGCCCTGACGCTGGGCGAGGTCGCGATTCCGCCAGGCAGCCGGATGGAAATGTTCATTGCCGATGCGGATCGCTGGGCAAGGGTGATGAAGGCGATGAAGCCCAAGGTATTCATCGTCGGATTGGGGCCTGCGCTCAATCTCGTGGGCAAGGACGACAGCGCGCTGCGGGCGATCGATGATGAGGAAGCCGTGGTCGAGATTGCCAAGACAGCGCGCTTCGCCGGGGTCGAGCGACTGGTCGCGATCAGCTCCGAAGGGGCGGACCGCTGGTCGCGCGACCGCCACCTGAGCGCCAAGGGCAAGGCCGAGACCGAGCTGTCGCGCCTTGGCTTCAAGCGGCTCGACATCGTGCGGCCCGGCCCGCTTTCGCAGCGAGGGCTTGATGATGACGGAGCTTTGTCGGGCATCAGCGCATTGCGTGGCCGTGGCACCGACGTGCAGACCGTCGCGCAGGCGATCCTGACGCTCAGCCTGCGGCGCACGCCGGGCAAATTCGTCCATGAGGGTGATGGAATAGAGCGGGCTGCGGCGATGCTCTCACGCGCTACGACAGGGGGTGTGCATCCAGCTTCCGACGAAAGTTCGACCGAGGGCAGCGCTCGTCAGGCGCAAGGGTAGCGCGCCATGTGGCAGTCCTTATTCGATATCACAAATGTCATCGCGCTCATCGGCTGGGGGATGCTGACCATCTTGCCGCGCCGCGAAAGCGTGCTCCAGGCGGTGCTCTACGCGGCCATCGGCCTGCTGTGCGCAACCTATCTGGTGATGCTGATCGCGCTTGTCGGCAATCTCGTCGATCCCGCGCCCGCTGCGGGGGCCGCGCCCGCGCCCGAGTTCGAATATAGCGTGCAGGGCCTGATGGCGATGTTCCGCTCCGAAGGGGCGATCGTGGTAGGCTGGACGCATTACCTGGCGTTCGATCTCTTCGCAGGCCTGTGGATTGCGCGCGATGCCGACAAGCGTGGCGCAGGCCGGTTGGTGCAGGTGCCGTTCCTGCTGGTAACCTTCATGGCCGGGCCCGCCGGGCTCTTTGCGTGGCTGATCGCGCGCCTGTTCTTCAGCGCGAAGGGCAGCGGGTAGAGCGATGGCCTTCGTCGACGAAGACAGCGCGAAAGTCCGCTTTCCGCCGCCGCTGATCGTGCTTGGCGCATTGCTTCTGGGCGTTGGAGCGGGGCGGCTGGCGGGCCTGCCGATGATCGAGGTGGCGGCGCTGCGCCCGATCGGCGTCGTTATCGGCGCGCTCGGCGCGG
>Ga0114903_1000670_pt1 | contig 17227 bp, 14 predicted proteins | sample MalvirDeepMed_s2_FD_87289 | JGI IMG/M metagenome (GOLD analysis project Ga0114903, IMG submission 87289) | Marine viral communities from the Global Malaspina Expedition - Malaspina viral metaG DeepMed_s2 | ecosystem: Environmental > Aquatic > Marine > Oceanic | place: Mediterranean Sea... | reverse complement strand
GGCTGTAGCCATTGCCCGACGCCTCGGCGCGGGTGGCGAGCGCGGCGGCGTCCGAGCCCGAGCCGGGCTCGGTCAGGCAGTAGGAGAGCACCGTCTCCATGGTCAGCGCCTTGGGCAGGTACCGCGCGCGCAGATCGTCGGAGCCGTAGAGGTCGATCATCTTGGCGCACATGTTGTGGATCGACAGGAAGGCCGCCACCGCCGGGCAGGCCATGCTGAGCGCCTCGAAGACAAGGGTGGCGTCGAGCCGGCTGAGCCCCGAGCCGCCGTTCTCCTCGCTGACATAGATGCCGCCGAGGCCAAGCTGGCCGATCTCGGTCCAGAGCGCTTTCGGGATCGTGCCCTCGGCCTCCCAGGCCAGGGCGTTGGGCGCCACGTGTTCCTGGCCGAAACCATGGGCCATGTCGAAGATCGCCGTCTGCTCCTCGCTCAGCGCGAAATCCATGTCGGGCCCTCCCTGCCGTTATGGAAATGAACAAGTGTTCATAATCTGGCGGAAAGCGGATCGAGATGCAAGCGCTTGTATGGGGCCTTGGACCGACCGTGTCGCGCCTTTCAGGGGTGGCGATTGGTGGAAGAGCAGGCGACAGGCGCGCCCCAAGGTGGTCGGTGCTCCTCTGTCGCCAAAGATGATGGGGCGGGTCGGTGCCCCGAACCCAATGGCCGGGCGCCACCGGCCGGGTCTGGATGAGGCTACGTCGTGTCAGTCGCAGGCGCGGCTCGGCTTGGCCCGATTTTCGCAATGGGCAGGGCAGGACGATCTAGGTCCAGCCGGTCCGGGCCGCCCATGACTGCAGCTCGCCGGCAATCCTGCCAAGCGACTTCACCTGATCGACACCGCCGAGGCGAATGGCCTCCTTGGGCATCCCGAAGACCACGCAGCTCTCCTCGTCCTGAGCGATCGTGGTGGCACCGGCCTCTTTCATCTCGCGCAGGCCACGCGCGCCGTCGTCTCCCATCCCTGTCAGGATGGCGCCGATCGCCTTGTTGCCGGCCGCCTGGGCCACGGAGCGAAACAACACGTCGACCGACGGACGATGGCGCGAGACACAGGGCCCGCGCACCACCTCGGTCATGTAGCCGGCGCCGTTTCGCCGGAGCATCATATGCTGGTTGCCGGGCGCGATCAGCACCGTGCCGCGCTGGACACGATCGCCATTTCGCGCCTCGCAGACCGTGGGCCGGCACAGGCCGTCGAGCCTGTGGGCGAAGGTGCGGGTGAAGTGCTCGGGCATGTGCTGAACGACGACGATGGGCGGGATATCGTCCGGCAAGGCGGAAAGCACCGTCAGCAAGGCCTCGGTGCCGCCGGTCGAGGCCCCGATGGCGATGACCTGACCGTTCGGCGGGGCCGCGTTCGGTCGGGGGGGCAGCGGCGGCAGGATGGCATCGGCTGTCAGCTTCGGGCCCGGCCCGGTGGCGGCGCTGGCTTTGGGTTTGCGCCTACCCGTCGTCGCCGCGGCCGCCGTCACCGCGTCGCACAGACGCATCTGGGCCTCGGCGCGCTCCTCTTCCGATCCCATCTTGGGCTTGGCGATCACCTCGGCGGCCCCGAAGGACAGGGCTTTCATCGCATTCTCGCTGCCCTTGGCGGTGAAGCTGGAACAGATCACCACCGGAATCGGATGCTGCGCCATGATCCGACGCAGGAAGGTCAGCCCGTCCATGCGTGGCAGCGCGAGGTCGAGGACGAGCACGTCGGGCAGCTGGCCGCGCATCTTCTCGGCCGCTTGGAAGGCATCCGCGGCCGTCGCCATGACCGCGATCCCGGGATCGGCCGAGAGCAACCGGGACAGGGCGGCACGCGCCGCGCCGCTGTCATCGACGATCATCACGCGGATCGGATCGGTGCCATGGCTCATTGTCCGGTCGCCTTCCTTCTGAAAGTGGCGGGCGCGACCTGCTCGAGCCTGTGGTCCTGAACGATCATGGACTCGGCGTGGCCGACGAGGAACCAGCCGCCGACCGCCAGATGCCCGAGGATCTCGGTCACCACCTGCTGTTGCTGGCGCTCGGTGAAATAGATCAAGACATTGCGGAGCATGATCACGTCGAGCCCGTGGCTGACCGGGTAGGGCGGGTCGATCAGGTTCAGCTCGGCGAACCGGACCCTGCGTCGCAGTTCCGGCACGATCCGGGCCATGCCGCTGCTGCCCGTCGCGCCCCGGCCGGGCATCGTGTAGCGCGCCCGCAAGTCCTGTGGGACGGGGGCCAGCTGATCGGATGGATAGATCGCGCGCGTGGCCTCTTCGAGCACGCGGGTCGAGATGTCGGTGCCGAGGATCGCCCAATCCAGCCGCGCATCCGTCCCGGCGGCATCGGCGAGGACCATGGCGGCGGAATAGGCCTCGGCCCCGGTTGACGAGGCCGCGCTCCACAGGCGGAACCGGCAGGTCCGGCCCGGGCGGGCGCCCCTCATGGCGTCGGGGATCACCCGGTTGGCCAGAAAGTCGTAATGGGCCGGTTCGCGGAAGAAGTCGGTCTTGTTGGTGGTGATCCGGTCGATGATGAGGGGCCATTCGTCCTCAAGCGCACCGTCGTCGAAGAGATGTGCGAAATAGTCGTCCAGACCGGTGAAGCCCCCCTCGAGCAGGCGCCTGCGCAGCCGCGAGACGATGAGGTGGTCCTTGTTCGCGGGCATCCGGATCCCGGTCTCGGAGAAGACGAGGTCGCGAAACCTGGCGCGGTGGTCCGTCGCCGGCACGGTTTCGGTCAGTTGGCGCATGTCAGGTCTTCGGCCTGCCTCGTGCGTCGCTCCAGCGACGTCAGCTCCGACGTGTCGAAGACGGCAAGGATGTCGAGCAGTGCCACGATCCGTCCGTCGCGGCGGCCGATGCCCCGCAGAACCCGAGGATCCCAGGCGACCAGGTCGGCCTCTGCGACGGGCAGGACCTCGCCGTCGTTGTCGAGGGCACAGACCTCGATCACCCGATCGACCCGCAAGGCAAGGAGATGATCCCGGTCCTGCCCCCTGAGCGACAGCATCATGATGCGCGTGTCGTCGTTGTCTTGTGCGGGCGCCTCGCCAAGCATCCGGCGCAGGTCGAGCAAGGGCACCGAGGCGCCGCGCACGTCGATGAGGCCCATGAGGTGGGGTGGCGCATTGGGCAGGCGGGTGGGCACCTGAGCCGAGAGGATTTCCTGCACGATCCCGACCTCGACCGCGAACAGGGAGTCGGCAACGGCGAAGGTCACGACGGTGTCGGCGCGTGTCATGCCGCGGGCCTCAGGCGACGCTGCGCGAGGCGCGCATGAAATCGGCGTCCAACTCGTCCTCTCCGCCCGACAGGTCGAAGTCGAACCCGCCGCCCTCCAGCTTGCTTGGCTTTCGCTTGGGAGATGCGGCCGCGGGACGGCGGACCGAGGTCGCGACCGGCTGACCGATCGCTTGGGCATCCGTACGGAAATAGGAGATCGCGGCGCGCAGGCTTTCGGACTGTCCCGACAGCTCCTCGGCTGTGGCCGACATCTCTTCGGAGGCCGAGGTGTTTTCCTGGGTCACCTTGTCGAGTTGCTGGATGGCCAGATTGACCTGGGTCGCGCCCGAAGCCAACTCCTGGCTGGCGCTGCTGATCTGCGCGATGAGGTCCGATGTCTTCTCGATATCCGGGACGAGCCCTTCCAGCATCTTGCCTGCCTCTTCCGCCGCGCGGACCGTGTTGCCGGACAGGGAGGAGATCTCTCCGGCGGCGGTCTGGCTGCGCTCGGCCAGCTTGCGGACTTCTGAGGCCACGACGGCGAATCCCCGGCCATGCTCGCCGGCGCGGGCGGCCTCGACCGCGGCGTTCAACGCCAGAAGATCGGTCTGTCGGGCAATCTCCTGGACCACCATGATGCGCTCTGCGATGGTCTTCATCGCGTCGACGGCCTGTGCCACCGCGGTGCCACTCTCGCGCGCGTCGGCTGCAGACTTGCGGGCGATTTCCTCCGTCTGGCCGGCATTGTCGGCGGTTTGCTTGATGTTTGCGGTCATCTGCTCGACCGAGCTCGACGCCTCTTCGGTCGATGCGGCCTGTTCGGTCGCGCCCTGGCTGAGCTGTTCGGCGGTGGACGCCATCTGGGAGGATCCGGAGGCCACCTGGGCGGCGCCACCGGTGACTTCGCCGACCACCCGGCGCAGGTTCGCTGTCATCTCGTTCATCGAGTTGAGCAGGTCCCCGATCTCGTCTTTCGAGGTCAACCTGACGGTCTCTGTCAGATCGCCCGCAGCGACCTTGCGGCTCAGGTTGATGCCCCGCGCCAGCCCCCTTGAAAGCGTCACGACGATCCACAGACCGGCGACAACGGACACGGCGGCGATGCCGATCATCATGGCGATGGTCAGGTTGCGGGCGCTTGCATAGTTCGCTGCCGCGGCGGCGGCCGACTGTTCGAGACCCTCCTGGTTGGCCAGCAGGATCGCATCCACCTGGGTCTCCATCTGTTCCCAGGCGGATTGGCCTTCATCGTTCAGCAGGCGGAAGGCTCTGAGGCTCTCGTTCTCGTCGGCCAAGGCCATGGCCCGGTCGTTGACCGACCGGATACGTTCGAGGATCGAGTCGTATCGATCGAGAGATGCGCTCCCTTCCTCGGTTGCGATGTCCCGCAGGCTTCTGAGGTAACGGTCGTGCCGGGACCGGGCGGTATCCATTCCCTCGACGATGTCCCTGCGGGTGACGGGGTTCTCCACGAGGAGGTATTCCCGCACATCGCGCTGCACCCGCAGCTGCTCACGGCCCAGTTCCAGGCCGAGGCGGATGCGTTCGGCGTCGTTGTGGATCACCATGTCCATGCGGTTCTGCATGCCTGCCAGCTTGTTCAGGGCGATCGCGGAGGCGATGATCGAGGCCAAGACGATGACGGCGAGGGTCAGGGACAGTTTCAGTTTGAGTGTCATTCGCATGTTGGAACCTCAGGACGTGTTGCAGTCTGCGCGGTCGATCTCGAGGAGATAGCTTGAGAAGATCGCGGCGAGATCGGGGATGATGAAGAAACGGTCGCCTTGCCTGCCGACCGCCCGGACGTAGTGGCGGGGCCAGCTTGCGCCGACGGCGGGAACGTCCTCGAGGCTGGCCGAGGTCACCTTGGTCACCTCGTGCACCTGTTCCGCCAGCACGCCGACGACGGACGGCGTTCCGGCAAGCGTGAGGTCAAGGACAAGAATGCGGGTGTCGTCGTTCGCCTGCTGCTGAGGCATCCGCAGCGGAATGCGCAGGTCGGTGAGCGGCACGACGGCACCGCGCACGTTCAGCAGGCCCGCCGCGAAAGGCGGCGCGTTCGGCACACGGGTGATCTGCCCCGGCTCGATCACGGTCCGCAGAACGTCGGTCTCTATGGCCAGGAGCTCTCCGCCGAGGCGGAACGTGACCATATCCCAACTTTTCCCTGTGCCTGTGTCTGTGCCTGCGCCGGTATCGGCTGGCTGAACCTTTTCCAGGATGTCGGACATCACGCGGCCTCCCTGCTGTCGAGGGCCTGCCCAAAGGACACGAGCTGGGGAACGTCGAGGATCAGAGCGACCGACCCGTTGCCGAGCACAGTGGCGCCGGAAAAGGTCTTGAGCGCCGCGTGCAGGGGCGAGAGCTGCTTGATGACGGTTTGCGACGATCCGATGATGCGGTCCACCGTCAGCCCTACCCGCAGGCCGGCAGCGGTGACGACCACCACCTTCTGGTGCGGTCCCGGCGCGCCCGAGCTCTCGAGCAGGTCGCGCATGCGCAGGTATGGCACGAGCTGGTCGCGGATATTGAGGAACCGTGTCGTCCGCGCGTCGCCGTTTTCCTCCTCCGGCAGCTCGATGATGTGTTCGACGGCTGCCAGGGGGATGGCATAGCGCTCGTCCGCGATCTCGACGAGGAGGCCGTCGATGATCGCCAGCGTCAGCGGAAGGCGCATGTTGATCCGCGTGCCATGGCCCGGCTCGCTGTCGACGTCGATGCTGCCGCGCAATTGCTCGATGGTTCGCTTGACCACATCCATTCCGACGCCGCGCCCGCTGAGTTCCGTGACCTCCGCCGCGGTGGAGAAGCCGGGTTGCAGGATCAGCGCCCGAACCTGCTCATCGTCCAGATCCTCTGCCGGTTCGATCAATCCTCGCGCCTCTGCCCGGGCGCGGATCTTGTCCAGATCGAGCCCGCGCCCGTCATCGGAGAGCGAGATGATCACCTCGGCGCCGGAATAGCGGGCGGACAGCCGGATGGTGCCCTGTTCGGGCTTGCCCATCGAGCGACGTTGCTCCGCGGTCTCCAACCCGTGATCCGCCGCGTTGCGGATCAGGTGCATGAGCGGGTCGGAGAGTTTTTCGATCACCGTCTTGTCGAGCTCGGTATCCTGCCCCTCGATGTCGAAGCAGATGGGTTTGCCCAGAGTGCCGGTGAGGTCGTGCACGAGGCGTCGGAACCTGCCCGTGATCGTCTCGATCGGGGTCATGCGAATGGACATCGTGGTCTCGCGCATGCCGGAGGCGAGGCGTTCGATGTCTTCGGCGACCGCGACCAGCTGCGGATCGCGGGAGCGGGCTGCAAGCTCGGCCAGGCGCGCCTCGGCGATGACCAGTTCGCCGACCCTGTCCATCATCTCGTCCAGCCGCTCGGCGGGGACGCGCATCATGGACCGGTCGCCGGCAGGGGCGGGCGCCGGGGCCGCCTCGACCGCCTGGGCATCTGCCACCCCGCCGGTGGCGATGCCGTCCTCCCCGGCTTGCCCCGGCGCGTTGCGCCGGAGGCTGAGTTCGAGCCCCGTCTCGTTGAACAGGAAGACATCGCGAATGTCGCCCTCGGACACGTTGTCAGGCAGATCCATGCGCCATCCGATGTGCAGCTGCGCCGGATCCATATCGTCCAGAGGCGGCACGTCATTGAGGACCGGCTCGATATTTCTGGCGCCCATGTCGCGGAATTCATCGAGGATCGCTTCCGGGCGCCCGCCGAGTGCGAGCGTGTCCGGCGCCAGTCGGAACGCGACGTGCCACCCCTGATCCTGGACCTCGGCCCGGTGATAGCCCGAGACCAGCGCGGCCAGCCTGTCCAGCAGCACCGCCCCCGGTTCGGCCGGCCCGCCGGCCAACAGCTCCACCACGTGGTCGCGCGCCGACAGGGCGATCTCGATGAGCTGCGGCGTCACCTGCAGCGTGCCGTCCCGCACCGCGTCAAAGGCGGTCTCGAAATCATGCAGGAACTGCGACATCGCGACCTGACCGAACATCGCCCCGCTGCCCTTGAGCGTGTGCAGGTCGCGAAAAGCACTGTCGATCAATGACTTGTCCGTTGGGCGGGCTTTCAGGTCCAGCAGGGTGGCTTCAAGCGATTCCGTCAGGTGTTGCGCCTCGATCAGGAACAGCGGGTCGACATCCTCACTCATCAGCCCAGAACCTTCTTCACGACGCTCAAAAGCTCCTTGTCGTCGAACGGCTTGGTCATCCAGCCGATCGCCCCGGCCTCGCGCGCCTTCTGCTTGAGGTTGTCGGCGTTCTCGGTGGACAGGAAGATCACCGGAACACCCGCGCTGCCCGGCAGCTTGCGAAAGGCACGAATGATCCCGATACCGTCGAGCCTGGGCATGTTCTGGTCGGTGATGACGGCGGCGGGGGCAGTGCTGCGCGCCACGCCGAGGGCCGCCTGACCATCCGCGGCCTCGACCGTGTCATATCCGGCGATGCGAAGGGTCGAGGAAATCAACCGCCGGACGGAGTCGGAATCGTCAACGACAAGGATCGGTCGGGGCAAGCGCGCTCTCCATTTCGGTGGTGTGTGGCTGGCAAAGCCGATCGAGGGCGAGCCGCCGCCAGATCGTCTCTGGCTGGCTGCCCGGTGCCATGACGAGGGCGACCTCCTTGCCCCGCGCGCGGGCGGACCGGACCGCTGCCGCTATGAGTTGTGCGCCGGCTGCGTCGATCTCGGCCGCATCCGTCAGATCGATCCGGCAGGTATCCCGGCTCAGAAGCGCGACCAGGCGCCGCTGCTCCTCCTCGATATCAGTGATGACGTAGGGCAAAACCGGCACCTCGACTTGGAACTGACCTGTCCTTGCTAGACCGGGGGAGGTTTACAAATCGTCAAGTCGGGCAGGCAAAAACCTGGTGCGCCTAACCTCTCATTAAGCCGGTGCCGATAGGGGTGTTGTGCCATATGCGATGCCCTCTCCATCCGGTGAGCGTGCGCTCGGACCACACCGTGTGATCGATACCTTATGCCAGCTTCTCTTGCTCGACCGCTCGCTCAGCACACCCCCCTGACGGCGCTTCAGGCGGAAGTTGACGCGATCGAACGCGTGTTCTCTGACGCGGTGGAAGCGCTGATCGCGGGGCGCGAGGGCCTCGTCAGCATGATCGGCGCCTTGCGGTCCTATGAGGAGGGACTGCAATCCTGCATCGATCAGGATCTTCCCAGGGGGCTGGCACGGCTGGCCGAGCGGCTGGAGGATGCAGAAACGAGGGACGCAGACAGCCTTCAGACGCTGGGGCGCATGATATCGGATCTCTCGGGCGTGAACACGCCATTGCACCACCTGCAGGAACTGATCCGCACGTTGGAGATCTTTTCCAGCACGGCCAGCGTCGTCGAAGCCGAGGCCGAGCTTTCCGGCGGGTCCAACTTTTCGTCCCAGATCAAGTCTCTCTCGGTCAAGAGCTACACGGGCCTGCAGGACCTCAAGGCGCTTGTCGGCGGTCTGAAGACGCAGGTTGAGACCCTGAGGACGACACAGGAACAGCATGCCTCAGCCGGGTTGCAGCGCCTCGCCGGGATCGGCGATCAGCTGATGGCTTTCAGCCGCGGGGTGGAGGCCGACCTCGTCAAGGCGCAGGCCCCCGCACGCCGTGTTCATGACGTAGCCGAGCGCATAGGGGAGCGCATGAACCGTGCCCTGGCCGCGCTGCAGATCGGCGACAGTTTCCGGCAGCGTCTGGAACACGTCATCGAAGCCCTCCGGACGTGCGAGGCCCGCGGCAGGGACAGCCCGTCCGCCGGAACGCTGATCCGCATGATCGCGGTGCGGCAGCTCTTTGCGGCGGCGGATGCGCTGGGCCGCGCGCTGGCCAGCTTGCCCGGCGATCTGCGTGCGATTCAGACAGACACGAGGAGCCTGCTGAACATGGGGCATGAGCTGAAATCGGACACCTCTCTTTCGGCGCGCTTCCTGCCGATCAAGGATCTCAGCGCGCGCAGCCTGTCGGCGCTTCAGTCGGGGCAGGCGCATCGACGGATGCTGGAGGACCGGATCGGGGCGATGGGGGCGGTCGTCGATGAGGTCAAGGGCACGCTGGACCGGCAGGCCGTGCTCGATGAGGACATGAAACTGGGCAGCGTGAACGTCTCCTTGCTCAGCCGGAGTGCCGTCCGGGGCGGCAGTGCGCTGAACTACGTCGCACACGAGATCGCCGGATTGATCGAGCGATGCCTTGCGCAGCGTCTCGACGTCGTCGACATGCTGTCCGAAATCGTCGCCTCGATCTCGCAGGCGCAGGATCAGCAGGCGCTGTCCGCCGATCTGAAGGCCATCGGCGACGATCTCGACGGCCTGGCCCGGGTGCTGCAGATCTGGGAGGCGCTCTCGGCCGGCATTGACGAATTGCTCGCCACCGGGCCGGCAAGCGCGACGGCCTTTGGTGACTGCGCCGACCGGATGGCGGCTCAGCACGCCCTCGTCGACCGGATCCGCGCCATTGCCGCGCAGCTCGAGTGCGGTCAGGCATCGGCCGAGCCGCGAGACCTCTACCGCGACGCCAACGCGGCCGAGGCGGCCGACTGGATGCGCAGCCTTTACTCGGTGCCAGAGGAGCGCGACCTGCACGACGAGATGTGCGGGACAGGCGCGGCACACCACGCGGCGCACATGGCATATCCGCAAGGGGCGGAACCCGAGGGCGATGATGCGTTCGACTGGTTCTGACCCCGACCAGACCGCGCTCCCCTGTCTTGGCAGAGACGCTGCGCAAGCATTCAGGTCGTGTTGCTTGCCGTGTGAGGCACGCGCATCCTTGGCGCCCGCCTTGTGCCGCTCAAGATGCGCGCTTCGAAGGCTCGCACCGCGCCGGCAAGATGTCCCCGTGGCGCGCGGGATCGGCGCGATGGTGTGCCGGATCGCTCTCAGGGCGATGTCCTGGGCAAAGACCCGAGAACCGGCGAATGGCTCTGCCTGCCGACACTCTCGGTGGGCTCGAACCGCCGCAGGCACAGCGCGTTCATGGGCCAGTACGCGGCGCTTCGCCCTCGCGGGCCCTTGGACTTTTCCGGCAGCAGGGACCGCGAGCGCGGCGCCCCTGTCTTCTTCTGGCCAGAAATATCCCCGCCGGAGGCAGGCCGGACCCTGCGGCCGGGCGGTACGATCGGGGAATGGGCGCTCAGGCGAAGGTGTCGCGGATGACCCGCTCGACCGTCTCGAGCAGCACGGCGTTGTCGAACCGGGCCACGGCGGTGTCGCGGGCGGCGCGGGTCATGGCGGAGCGGTCCTCCATGTCCAGAAGCTGCGCGATACGGTCGGCGAAGGCGTCTTCGTCCCATTCGGGCACCAGCAGGCCGTTGACGCCATCCTCCACCGCCTCGGGAATGCCGGCATGGATGGTCGAGAGCGTGATGCAGCCGCAGGCCAGCGCTTCCTGGATCGCGGTGGGCAGGCCCTCGGTATTGCCGTTCTTGGCAGTCACCGAGTGCTGCAGGAAGATCTCGGTGCCCATGAGGTGCTGGCGCACCTCGTCATGGGCCAGGGCGCCGGTGAAGGTGACCTGCGCGCCGATGCCGAGCTCGGCGGCCATGGCCTTGCAGGTTTCGAGAAGCGGGCCGTCGCCGATAAAGGTGAGCTGCGCGTCGCGGCCCTTTGCGGCGCTCGCAAAGGCGCGCAGCGTCACCTGAGGGGCCTTCTTCTCGACCATGCGCCCCACCGCAAGGAAGGAGCCCGGGGTCTTCTCGGCCGGGGTGAAGCGGCGGATGTCGACGCCCGAGGGCACCACATGGGCGTTGGGATGGCTGACGCCGTGGCGGGCGAGGTTGTCGAGCAGGAACTGTGAGACCGAGAACACGCCCGCAAGCCGCGGCATCATGTGCTTGTAGGCGCGCACGGTCTTTTTCGAGCGCAGCGCGAAGCTGGCATCGGTGCCGCGGAAATAGGTGAAGCAGGGCAGGCCCATCTCCTGCGCCAGCTTGGCCACGACGAGGGCCTGGGTGCCGAACTCGGCGAGTATCAACTGGACCTCCTCGTCGCGCAGCCAGTCGCGCAGGCGCGCCTTGTTGTCGCCGAAGGGCAGGCGGCCGGTGCCCTCGGTGAGGGCGTTCCAGCCCATGGCGAAGGGCGCGCGCAGGCGATCAGCCGTCGAGAGCGGCGCGCGGCGCTCGAAGATCGGTTTGCCGAGCGGGTCGGTGCCGTTGAAGCGCCCGGTGAGCACGCAGGTCTCGCCGCCGAAGATGTGCGCGATATGGCGGTTGATGAAGGTCTCGCCCGGGACGAAGAAGTCGGACGTGGCGATGCAGGTCTTCATGGGGCACTCCGAAGGTTGCGGCGCGGTCCTTGTGCCCCTCCCGACCGCGCCGCGCAAGTGGGGCGCCCGTGTGCCGGTCGCGCCCCATGTGGTTTCGGCTGTGGCGTCAGCCCAGCACGCTGGCCACCGCGTCGCGGGTGACCGAGACGATCTCGTCGGCCTCGGCGCGGCTCAGGCAGAGCGGCGGGGCGAAGCCCAGGATGTCGCCCTGCGGCATGGCCCGCGCGATCACGCCGCGCTCGAGCATGGCGGCGACGACCTTGGCGCCCTTGCCCTCGGAGGCGTCGAAGAAGCGCCGCGCGTCGCGGTCCTGCACCAGCTCCACCGCGCACAGCATCCCTTCGCCGCGCACCTCGCCCACATGGGCGTGATCGCCCAGGGCGGCGCGCATGGTCTCGGTCAGGTAGCGGCCGGTTTCTGCGGCGTTCTGCACCAGGTTCAGCTCGTCGATCAGCTGCAGGTTGGCGATGCCGGCGGCGGCGCCGATCGGGTGGGCCGAGTACGTCCAGCCATGGCCCAGCACGCCGTACTCGTCGGTGCCCTGGCACAACACGTCCCACATGCGCTGGCCGACGATGGTGGCCGAGAGCGGCGCATAGGCCGAGGTCAGCCCCTTGGCCGAGGTGATCAGGTCGGGCTTCATGCCGTAGTGATCCGAGCCGAACATCGAGCCCAGGCGCCCGAAGCCGGTCACCACCTCGTCGGCGATGAGCAGGATGTCATGGCGGTCGAGCACCTCCTGGATCGCCGGCCAGTAGCCCTCGGGCGGCGGCACAATGCCTCCCGTGCCCAGCACCGGCTCGCCGATGAAGGCGGCGATGGTGTCGGCGCCCTCTGCGGCGATCAGCTCCTCGAGCTTGGCCACGCAATGGGCGACGAACTCCGCCTCGGTCTCGATGCCCTCGGGGCGGCGATAGTAGTAGGGCGCCTCGGTATGCACCACCTGCGCCAGCGGCAGGTCGAACTTCTTGTGGAACAGCTCGAGCCCGGTGAGCGAACCGGTCATCAGGCCCGACCCGTGATAGCCGCGCCAGCGCGAGATGATCTTCTTCTTTTCGGGGCGGCCGAGGATGTTGTTGTAGTACCAGACCAGCTTGATGTTGGTCTCGTTGGCATCCGAGCCGCCAAGGCCGAAATACACCCGCGCCATGTGATCCGGCGCCCGGTCCATGACCATCTTGGCCAGCGTGATCGAGGCCTCGGAGCCGTGGCCGGCATAGGCGTGGTAATAGGCCAGCTCGTGCGCCTGCTTGGCGATCGCCTCGGAGATCTGGGTGCGGCCATAGCCCACGTTCACGCAGTAGAGACCGGCGAAGCCGTCGAGCAGGCGGTTGCCGTCGCGGTCGGTGATGTAGACGCCTTCGCCGCCGGTGACGATGCGCTGGGGCGCCTCGCCGCGGGCGAACTGGCCGAGATGGGTGGAGGGGTGGAAAAAGCTCTCGCGGTCCCACTTGCCCAGTTGGTCATTCGTCAGCATGGATCGTTCCTTCTTGGTGTTCTTCCGGCGCGCGGGGCTCAGCCCCAGTCGCGGCAGACGTATTTGATGTCGGTGAAGGCCTCGAGGCCCTGACGGGCGCCCTCGCGGCCGAGCCCGGATTGCTTGGTGCCGCCGAAGGGGATCGGCGCACCGGTGACCTTGGTGCGGTTGACCGCGACCATGCCGAATTGCAGCGCCCTCGTGAGGCGGTAGATGCGGCGAGGGTCGAGGCTGTGCACGTAGGCCACGAGCCCGTACTCGGTGTTGTTGGCGCGGGCGATCACCTCGGCCTCGTCGTCGAACACGGTGATCGGCGCGACCGGGCCGAAATTCTCCTCGGACATGATCTTGGCGCTGTCGGGCACGTCGGCGAGCAGCGTAGGTTCAAAGAACAACGGTCCGTGGCTTTCGGAGACCTTGCCACCGGCAAGCAACCTGGCGCCCTTCTCGACGGCGTCGGCGACCTGCGCCTGCTGCTTTTCGATGGCGCGCTCGTGGATCAGCGGGCCGATCTCGGGATCGTCGATGCCGCGGCCCATGGTGAGCGCCCCCACCGCGGTGGTGAAGCGGGCGCAGAAATCGTCATAGACGGCGCGCTGAATGTAGAACCGGTTGGCGCCGAGGCAGTCCTGCCCGGACGTGGCGAACTTGGCCTTCACCGCCTCGGTGACGGCGCGGTCGAGATCGGCGTCGTCGAAGACGATGAAGGGCGCGTGGCCGCCCAGCTCGAGCACCAGCCGCTTTACCGTGTCGGCGGACTGGCGGTAGAGCAGCCTCCCGACCTCGGTCGAGCCGGTGAAGGAGAGCGCGCGGACGCGGGCATCGGCGGTCCATTCGCCGACGATGGCGGCGGCGTCGCCGATCACCGTGTTGACCACCCCCTCTGGGAAGCCCGCGCGGCGGGCCAGCTCGGCCAGCGCGAGGGCCGAGAGCGGGGTCTCGGCAGAGGGGTGGATGACCACGGTGCAGCCGGCGGCAAGCGCCGCTGCGGCCTTGCGGGTGATCATCGCGCAGGGGAAGTTCCACGGGGTGACGAGCGCGGCCACACCGACCGGCTCGCGCCAGAGCTCCATCTCGGCATCGGGCAGGTGGCTGGTGACGCCCTCGATATTGGGGCGCAGCGCCTCTTCGGCATAGAACTGCACGAAGCTCGCGGCGTAGTCGATCTCGCCCCGGGCCTCGCTGATCGGCTTGCCCTGCTCGGCGGTCATGATGCGGGCGAGGTCTTCCTTGGCCGCGACGATCAGCGCGTGCCAGCGATGCAGGATCGCGGCGCGGTCCTGCGGCAGGGTCAGCGCCCAGTCGGGGAAGGCGGCATCGGCGGCGTCGACCGCGGCGCGGGCGCCGTCGGCCTCGCTCATCGCCACCTTGGCGACAAGCTGCCCGGTGGCCGGGTCGCGCACGGCAAGACGCCCTGCGCCGGGAAAATCGCCGGCATTGGGCATGAGGGCGGGATCGGCGAGGCCGAGAGTGGGGCTGTTCGAGAGATCGGTCATGGGCAACACCTCCTGAGTGTCCTCAGGTTGCATCGGGCGGGGTAGAGGATTTCTCCGGAGTTTCTCGCGGGTGAAGAAATTTTCTCTCCATTTTTGCTGCGGTGCGGAGAGGAATTCTCTGGCTGTCCGGCTGGCCCTGGTCGGAGCCACTGCTCATGCATCGCAGGGGGCCGATGTTTGTCAGCGTCGCGAGAAGGCGCTGCGAGAGCGCTTCCCACGCAGCTCACTGCAAGAGCGCGGGCTTTGATCCGATTGCCGGCAGGCCGTCGGCCCCGATCTCAGCGCAGAGAAATCCTCTGTGTCTCTCGCGCCGCCCTCAGGAGGCGCCGCGCAGCAGACCCATGGCGGGGGGATCGGCCTTGACCGGCTTGGTCACGATATAGCTGTAGTAGCGGCGCACCCCGGCGCGGCTTTCCAGCAGACCGTCCATCATCTCCTGGAAGGTGGCGACATCGGTGGTCACCACCTGCATGAGGTAGTCGTAGCCGCCGCCGATGGCCCAGCAGCCGGTGACCTGATCCATCCGCGCCACGGTGCGCTCGAAGAGCTGGAAGCTCTCGGCCTTGTGGCTCTCGAGCTCGACGGTGACGAAGACCTGCACATGCGGGCCCAGCGCGGCGAGGTCGATCTCTGCGCGGTAGCCGGTGATATAGCCGGCCTTCTCGAGCCGCTTCATGCGCTCCCAGCAGGGGGTGGGCGACAGGTTCACCCGCGCCGCCAGTTCGGTCTTGGCGATACGGCCCTCGCGGCTCAGCGTGGCGAGGATGGCGATGTCTCTGTGATCGAGGCGGGTGGCGTTCATCCTTCGCTTGTTCCGGGATGGGCGCGCTTTGTCAATCTGGACCGGTGCGCAGATCCCCCGAGGCGGCGATCCGGGCCCCCGATCTGATAGCCGACAGGCAGAAGGCCGGTCGCATACAGCGTTTGGGGCAGGGGGCGCGGGGTGGTAGCGTCCCGGACAATGCTTTCCGACAGACCAAGGAGTCGCTCCCCGATGCGCACCGAACCGCTTCCCGCCCTCACCGCACGCACGCTTCAAGCCTGCGGCGTCACCACGTCGCTCGACAGCCCGGGCGGCATGGAGGTGATCTCACCGCTGACCGGCGAGACCGTGGCCACGCTCGCCACGCACAGCGCCGCCGAGGCCGAGGCGGCGGTGAGCCGTGCCGCGCGTGCCTTCCGTCACTGGCGCATGGTCCCCGGCCCGCGCCGGGGCGAGCTGGTGCGCCTCTTCGCCGAGGAGCTGCGCGCCTCGAAGGAGGATCTCGGGCGCATGGTGTCCATCGAGGCGGGCAAGTCGCCCTCCGAGGGCGCGGGCGAGGTGCAGGAGATGATCGACATCTGCGATTTCGCCGTTGGCCTGTCGCGCCAGCTCTACGGTCTGACCATCGCAACCGAGCGGCCGGGGCACCGGATGATGGAGACATGGCATCCGTTGGGCGTGGTGGGCATCATCACCGCGTTCAACTTCCCCTGCGCGCCGTGGTGCTGGAACGCGGCGCTGGCGCTGGTCTGCGGCGACCCGGTGATCTGGAAACCCTCCGAAAAGACCCCGCTGACCGCGCTCGCCTGTCAGGCGGTGTTCGAACGCGCGGTGGCGCGCTTCGGCGACGACGCGCCGGAGGGGCTGTCGCAGGTGCTGGTGGGCGGCCCGGCGCTGGGCGAGGTGCTCACCGACAGCCCCTCCGTGGCGCTGATCTCGGCCACCGGATCGACCCGCATGGGCCGGATCGTCGGCCCGCGGGTGGCACAGCGCTTCGGGCGCTGCATCCTCGAGCTTGGCGGCAACAATGCCGGCATCGTCTGCCCCTCGGCGGATCTCGACATGGCGCTGCGGGCCATTGCCTTCGGCGCCATGGGCACCGCCGGGCAGCGCTGCACCACCATGCGCCGGCTCTTCGTGCATGAGAGCATCTATGACCAGATCGTGCCGGCGCTGCAAAAGGCCTATGCCTCGGTCTCCGTCGGCAACCCGCTCGAGACGCAGGCCCTTGTCGGCCCGCTGATCGATGGCGCCGCCTTCGAGGCGATGCAGGACGCGCTGAGCGAGGCCCAAGCGCTGGGCGGCCGCGTGCATGGCGGCGGGCGCGAAAGTGTCGGGCCGGAGAGCGCATTCTACGTCAAGCCGGCGCTGGTCGAGATGCCCGAGCAGGCCGGTCCGGTCCTGCGCGAAACCTTCGCGCCGATTCTCTACGTGATGAAATATTCCGAGTTCGACGATGCGCTCGAGGCGCACAACGCGGTGGGCGGCGGGCTGTCGTCGTCGATCTTCACAACCGACCTGCGCGAGATGGAGCTGTTCCTCTCGGCGCGTGGCTCGGATTGCGGCATTGCCAACGTCAATATCGGGACCTCGGGCGCCGAGATCGGCGGTGCCTTCGGGGGAGAGAAGGAAACCGGCGGCGGCCGCGAGAGCGGCTCGGACGCGTGGCGCGCCTATATGCGGCGGGCCACCAACACCATCAACTATTCGCGCGAGCTGCCGCTGGCGCAGGGTGTGGAGTTCGACATCGACTGACCGCCAAGGGTCCGCTGCGTTCGATGCTGCAGAAAACAACCTCGCGTGCAGCGCTCGCGGGGTCTTTCATATCGTAATGATCTCAGTGCGTTGCGGCGTCTTCCTCGAGTTTCGCCGCAGGCGCTCACATCGAGAAGCTGGTGCCGCAGCCGCATGAGCTGGTGGCGTTGGGGTTCTCGATCACGAAACGCGCGCCGATCAGTTCCTCGGAAAAATCGATCACCGCGTTGGCGAGGAACGGCAGCGAGACCTCGTCGATCACCACCTGTTCGCCCGAGCCTTCCAGC